>Ga0169931_10008224_pt1 | contig 15271 bp, 13 predicted proteins | sample Kivu_15m_20L_FD_129675 | JGI IMG/M metagenome (GOLD analysis project Ga0169931, IMG submission 129675) | Freshwater microbial communities from Lake Kivu, Western Province, Rwanda to study Microbial Dark Matter (Phase II) - Kivu_15m_20L... | ecosystem: Environmental > Aquatic > Freshwater > Lake... | reverse complement strand
TTGGCATGGAATAACTTCAGCATGCCCAAATCCATTTTGCAATGGCAGCTGAAACGCTTTTCAAACAATCGATCAAGGTCTAAATTCACGTCCGTTCACGGCAGTCGGCTGAAGGGTTACGTTTTTTCTTGTCTCCGCCAGGCCTTTCGCCGCCTCCCAGAAGCCGGGCCACCAGATCCATCACCTTCTCGTCGATCAGACCCTGATCACCTGGGCCGATCTGCCAGTATTCAATCCCCTTGGCCGGTTTTCCAAAGCGTTCCTCACAGGTCAGTGGGTCAATGGCCTGGTTCAGGGCCAATAATTTCCCGGCCCCTTGCAGGTTTTCCGCGCTGATCATGCCGATCGATTTGGCTTGGGCTTCCCATGGCAAGCCCATCATCCCTGCGATGGAGTTGAATCGGTCGGCAACCTGCCCGCACAGGGGCGAGTTGCCGGTGTCGAGGATCAGCAGCAGTTTTTTGACGGGTGCGGCCATGATGGTTGGATGGCTCTCCAGCGTGAGGAATGGGCGGTTGGTCAGGGCAGGGGACGCACTTCGATCGATTTGAATTCCACCGGATCCCGGTGCCCGCACAGGCCGATATGCCCTTCGGTGCGCAATAGGCCCGGATGCGGGTCCTTGCGCATTTTCTTCTCCACCTTGCTCACATCTCCAGCCATGACCTTGGCGCCGTTCACGGATACCGCCAGGGTGTGACCCTGCACGGTTATCTCCATCGTGTTCCACTCGCCAACCGGTTTCAGGTGCCCCTTTTCAGCAGCGATCAGGCCGTAAGCCGATCCGTTTGCCTGCCGTGGGTCCAGCTTGGCGTATTTGGCATGGGTGTCGTCCAGCAGTTGGATCTCGCACATGCCGTCCAGCGACCCGGTTCCATGCCCCGGATAATGGATGGCGATCCCGTTGTTTCCGCCTGGAGGCAGTTTGTACACCACCCGGATCACGCAATCCTTCACGGTTTTATGGGTGAACAACACACCACTTTTCCCTTTTTTGCACGCAAGGATCCCATCGCGCACCTCATAGGAACCGGTTTCCCCCTTCCACCCGGAAAGGTCCTTGCCGTTGAACAGGCGTTCAAACATCGCCTCCTGTCCGGTCAGGTTGGCGTTGGCAAGGAACAGTCCCAACAGGGCGACGGTTGGAGTCCAAAACCGCATGACGGCTACCTCGCAACAAAACCCGAATGCCGATTGATTTCAGATTAAACTATACCCGGATTCCGTTGGATTTGAGAGGGTTTCTCGATGAATGCATCCGGTCTACTGGCTGCCCTGGGCTTGCTGTTAGCCGGGGTGAGTCCGGGCCGCCCTCCCAATATCGTCGTGGTGCTGGCGGATGATTTGGGTTGGGCCGATCTCGCCTGCCAAGGGGGAGACCTTCACGAGACTCCCCATATCGACCGGCTGGCCAAGGAAGGTGTCCGCTTCACCCGGGCCTATTCCGCTTCTCCTGTATGTAGTCCCACCCGCTGCGCCCTGCTCACCGGAATGCACCCCGCCCGCCTGGGCATGACTATCTGGCGTGAGGGGGCCGCGTCACCACCATCCAACCGGAAATGGGTACCCCCCAAGGCCGCCGAGGATTTGCCATTCTCCATCCCCACGCTGGCGGATCGCCTCAAGACGAAAGGCTACGCCACCGCCCTGGTGGGCAAGTGGCATCTGGGCGGGCCTGACCATTTCCCCGAAAACCACGGCTTTGATGTCAATCTGGGTGGCAACCACTGGGGGGCCCCGCCCACTTTTTTCGCTCCCTACAAGGGCCTCTTCGGCCAAAGTCGCGAACCCCGCTATGTGCCCGGGCTACCCTACACCGCGAAGGGCGAATACCTGACCGACCGCCTCACCAAGGAGGCTATTGGGTTCATCGACCAAGTGGGCGACAGCCCCTTTTTCCTGCTGCTGGCCCATTACGCACCCCACACCCCCATCCAGGCCAAACCCGGTCTGGTCGAGAAATACCAACAAAAGATCGCCCCGGGACTTCATCACCAAAATCCCGTCTACGCGGCCATGGTCCACAGCCTGGATGAAAGCGTGGGCCAAGTGATGGACCATCTCCGCAATCGGGGTCTGGTCGATAACACGCTGGTGGTTTTCACTTCCGACAACGGCGGCTACATCGGCGAATACCAGGACCGCCAAGTTACCACCAATCATCCCCTGCGCTCTGGTAAGGGGTCTGTCTACGAGGGTGGAATCCGGGTGCCCCTTCTGGTGCGTTACCCGGGCATTTCTGCCCCCGGCAAAAATTGTGATACTCCTGTTGTCACCATGGACCTGTTCCACACCTTGGCCCATGCCACCGGCCTGCCAAACCCAGGCACCGCCGACTCCAAAAGCCTGATGGATCTCCTGAAAAACCCCGCCAAACCTGCCCATCCCAGGGACCTGTTCTGGCACTACCCCCACTATTACGCGACCACCACCCCCGTCGGTGCAGCCCTGTCAGGTGACTGGAAGGTCCTGGAATACTTTGAGGATGCCCGGGTGGAGCTGTTTAACCTGGCCGAGGACCCTTTCGAGAAAAACAACCTGGCAACGCAAAACCCGACCAAAGCGGCGGAGTGCCTGGAAAAGCTCCGCGCCTGGCAAAAACAGGCCAAGGTCTCACTGCCCGTGCCCAACCCAAAATTCAAGGCTCAGCCGGTTGGGAATTAGGGCCGGAAAAGTTAGAATGGAACCATGCTAGGATTATTCCTTCTTGCCCCCGCGCTGTTGATTCCCTTCCAGAAGGGCGAATCAGTCGATTTCAATCGGCAAATCCGGCCGCTATTGTCCGACAAATGCTTTTCCTGCCACGGGCCTGATGCCCATTCCCGCAAGGCTGACCTGCGCCTCGATGTCGAGGCCCAAGCCCACGCATCTGGCACCATCGTTCCCGGCAAGCCTGGCGAAAGTTCCCTGGTGGATCGCATCCACTCAACTGATGTCTCCAGAAAAATGCCACCGCCCAAAAGCGGCAAGGTGCTCACCGCTTCTGAAAAAGAATTGCTGGTCCGGTGGATAGGGCAGGGGGGCAAGTTTGCCGCCCATTGGGCCTATCAGTTCCCCGTTCGGTCAAAGGTTCCCGCTGTCACCGAGACCACTTGGCCACGCAATCCCATCGACTTTTTCCTGCTAGCCCGCCTGGAACGGGAAAAAATCCTCCCGTCTTCCGATGCTGATCCCAGAACACGCATCCGCCGCCTCCACCTCGACCTGACCGGATTGCTTCCCAACGGTAAGAATGCGGACGATTTTGTCGCTGATCCATCCGATGCGCGTTGGGCCGCCGAAGTGGAACGCCTTCTGGCGACGGATTCACACGCCGAACGGATGGCCTCCTGGTGGCTGGACTTGGTCCGTTATGCCGATACCGTAGGCTACCACGGCGACCAGGAGCACGCCGCCTCACCCTACCGCGACTGGGTGATTGATGCCTTTGCCAACAACATGCCATTCAACCGGTTTACCATCGCGCAATTGGCCGGAGACCTGTTGCCTAATCCTTCCACAGAAGATCTCATCGCCACTTGCTACAACCGTCTGTTGCAAACCTCCCATGAGGGGGGCGTTCAGGCCCGGGAGTACCGCGCCATTTACGCCGCCGACCGCGTCCGCAACCTGTCGGTTGTCTGGATGGGGGCCACCATCGGCTGCGCCCAGTGCCATGATCACAAATACGACCCTTTCTCCCAGAAAGACTTCTACGCCTTGGCGGCCTGTTTCGCCGATGTCGATGACGAGAAACACCTCCGCGGCGGCCTCGACCAGACTCCAACCCGCCGCGAGCCTGAAATAGAAGTTCACACCGCCCGCGAAAAGGCCCGGATCGAGGCATTGAAAGCCTTGGAAGCCCAGGCCCGTTCTGGCAATCAGCTCGAAAAAGCCGCCACACTGGAAATGCAGCGTGAGGCCCTCCTGTCCAAAAAACGCCGCGTCATGGTTACCTGGTCCCTGGCCTCGCCACGCGAGGTTCGGGTGCTGCCCCGCGGCAACTGGCTCGATGATTCTGGCCCGCTGGTGCAGCCGGCCGTCCCGCAATTCCTTCGCGGATCAATGGACCAGCAACAATCCTTCACAAGGCTGCGCCTGGCTGAATGGTTGTGCGATCCCAGGGGGGCTGGCCTGTTGACGGCCCGTATCCAGGTGAATCGTATCTGGGCTTTGTTTTTCGGGTCCGGCCTTTCCTCTTCCCTGGAGGACTTGGGCGCCCAGGGTCACCCCCCGTCTCATCCCGAATTGCTTGATTACCTGGCTTTGGAACTGGTGGATAACGGTTGGAACCTGCGCCATGTGATGCGTCTCATCCTCACCAGCAGGGCCTACCGCCAAAGCTCGGCGGCCCGCCCCGAACTGGCTGTGACCGATCCGGAAAACCGTTTGCTGGCTAGGCAGTCCCGCTGGCGGCTCTCTGCCGAGGCGACCCGCGATCTTCTGCTCCAAACCTCGGGACTGTTGAATCCAGCCGTCGGTGGCCCTCCCGCTCGTCCCTACCAGCCCGAGGGGTACTACCAGTACCTGAATTTTCCCAAACGCGATTACAAGGCTGATGGCGACTCCAACCAGTTCCGCCGCGGTGTCTATGTCCATTGGCAGCGGCAGTTCCTGCACCCCATGCTCCGCGCGCTCGAGGCTCCGTCCCGTGAGGAGTGCTCGGCCAGTCGGCCCGCTTCCACCACCCCGGTCTCGGCGCTGGCCCTGCTGAATGATCCCACCTGTGTCGAGGCCGCCCGTGTGCTGGCCACCCGGGTGGTCGCCGCTAGTGACGATAATACCCGCAGGCTACGTTTCCTGTTTAGCGAGGTGCTGCAACGCGTTCCAACGGAAACGGAATCGAGGCGCTTGGCCGAACTTCTCGGGTTATCCCGGTCTCGTTACAGGGCCGACCCCGCGGCTGCCAGCAGCTTGGTGGCAATCGGTCTTACCCCGCTGCCCCTGCAATTGCGCGGGGAAAAAAACGTCGTCGATTTGGCATCATGGACCATGGTGGCCAGGGCCGTCCTCAATCTCAATGAAACCCTCACCCGGGAGTAACCATGTCGCCATCCATGGACCATCCCGGAGTTTCCAGCCGCAGGGCGTTTCTTCGGGTCGGTGGCTTGGGGCTGGGATTGGGAAACATGGCATTGCGGTCGCTGCTGGCGGAGGATGCCGCCGGCGGGGTCGTCCGCGTCGGTCCACATCATGCTCCCAAGGCCAGACGTGTTATCCAGCTTTACATGTCGGGTGGTCCCAGCCATCTCGAAACGTTCGATTATAATCCCGGTCTCGACAAGCTCGATGGCCAACCGATGCCGGCCAGTTTCACCGCCGGCCAGCCGATCGCCCAGTTGCAGGGCCAGGCCCTGAAGGTGCAGGGCCACCTCACACGGTTCAAACGGCACGGCCAATCCGGGCAGTGGATCAGCGATTTTCTGCCCTACCATGCCCGCATGGCCGACAAGATCACCATCCTCCGCGGCATGGTGACCGATCAGATCAACCACGATCCGGCCCACACGGTGATGAACACCGGCACCGCCATCAGCGGTCGCCCAAGTATGGGCAGTTGGATCACCTACGGTTTGGGCAGCGAGGCGAGGGACCTGCCAGGGTTCGTGGTCATGGCCAGCTTCGCCGGCCGCAACCCCCAGCCCATTTCCCAACGGATGTGGGGCAGCGGATTCCTTCCCACCCGGCACCAGGGGGTCGAGTTCAGGGCGCAGGGTGATCCGGTCCATTACCTGACCAATCCGCCGGGCGTTTCCGCTTCCCAGCAACGCGATTTGGTCGATGCCATCGGCGCGATTGATCTGGCCCGGGGCGGGCCAGATATTTCCAGCCGCGTCGCCGCCTACGAGTTGGCGTTCCGCATGCAGGCCTCGGTGCCCGAATTGATGGACCTGTCCGGCGAAACCCGCGAGACTCTAGACCTCTACGGGGCCAGGCCGGGGGACGGTTCCTTTGCCTCCAACTGTGTCACCGCCCGAAGGCTGGCCGAGCGTGGCGTACGCTTCATCCAGCTTTACCACCGAGATTGGGATCACCACGGTGATCTGGTCAAATTCATGAACATCTGCTGCGCCGCGACCGACCGGGCCGCCTGGGCCCTCGTGACCGACCTCGAGCGCCGTGGCATGCTGGACGAGACTCTGGTCATCTGGGGCGGCGAGTTCGGTCGCACACCCATGTTTCAGGGCAAGGGTGGCCCCGGCCGGGACCATCACATCCAGGGCTTTTCCATCTGGATGGCCGGTGGCGGTGTGAAGCCCGGCATGGCTTTCGGCGGTACCGATGAATTGGGCTACAAGTCGGTGGAGGGCGTCACCCGTGTGCGCGACCTCCACGCCACCGTTCTGCATCAGGTCGGCCTCAACCATGAACGCCTTACCCACAAATACCAGGGGCTCGACGCCCGTCTCACCGGCGTCGAGCCCGCGCGTGTTATTCGGGAGATTTTGGCTTAGGGGCGAAGTTTGCCTTGCCTCCAAAACCAGGACAGTTCACTCACGATCACTTCGCCTGAATGTCATAGCACAGCAGCAGCCCCTGGTCCCGGATGTACAACCTGCCGTTGGCGATCACTGGATGAGCCCATGCCGGTGAGTTGGTGCGGTCCGGTTGCTCAAAGCGCCCCTGCTCGATGTACTTCTCCTTGTTGGGCTCCACCAGCACCACGGTGCCGCTTTCTTGCCGGTAGTAGATGCGCCCGTCGGCCAGGGCGATGGAACCCTTGGCCACCTTGCGGTCCCCCCGCTTGTCCCAAAGCACCTTGCCGGTTTTGAAATCCAGGCAAATCAGCGCCCCGCCCTCGTTGCCGCCGTTGGCCCCGTACAGGCACCCGTCCGTGACCACCATGCCACCGTGGCGGTTCTGCATCTTGTTGGTGAAGTAGACTTCCTCTGCCTTGAATTTTCCGTCCGTGGCCTTCGAAACCTTGGCCAGCCCGCCTCCCGCGCCGTAGGCCGATGCGGCGAAAACCATCCCATTCTTGAATAGCGGCGAGGTGCAGGAAATGCCCATCCGGTTGGCCGGGGCATTGTACCGCCACAAGACTTTGCCATCCTTGGCCGAGATCCCGATGAGTGCCTTTGCAGTTAATTGGATGTACTGCCGTTCCCCGTCAATCTCCGCGGGGATGGCCGAGGAGTACCCGGCGGCCGAGGATGCCCCGAATCGGCCGAAACCACCCCGCCCAGGAGGCATCGGTGCCGGTGGTGCGGTGTCCCCTTCGTCCAGCTTGCTTTCCCAGACCGTCTCGCCAGTCAATTTGTTCAGGGCCACCAGGGTGGTCTTGGTGCCCCCCGGGGTGCAGATCACCTTGTCGCCGTCCACCAAAGGGGACTCCCGGTAGCTCCACATCGGGATCGCGCCGCCAAAGTCCTTCACCAGGTTCTTCTGCCAGAGCACCTTACCGCTCTCGCTGTTCAGGCAGGCCAGGTTGCCGCCCATCCCCAGCACATAAATCCGGTCCCCATCCACCGTCGGCGTGCACCCTGCCCCTTCCTTGGACTGGGGCATCCTCTGGCTATGCGTCTCGCCCAAGGGGGTTAACCAAATCTCCTTACCATCCTTTTCTGACAGGGCCCACACCAGATCCTTCTGGTCCCGGCTGCCCATGCCGAAAATCTTGCCGCCCGCGATGGATGGGGCGCTGTCTCCCCCGCCCAGTTTTTCAACTCGCCATTTCAGGGCAGGGCCACCTTCGGGCCACTTTTGCAGCAATCCCTTCTCCCCGGAGGTCCCATCGCGATTCGCCCCGTTCCAGTGGGGCCAGTCATCGGCCCGGGTGATGGAGGATAAGGGTGCCAAAAGCAGGGCGGCCGCTGCCAGTCCCGCGCGTTGCATGGATCCAAGGCGGGGCAAACAACTCATGGGGCGATCCTATTGAAAAAAAAGAAACAACCGCCCTTGGGAATTGGCGGTAAACGGTTCTCAAAATGCATGATTCCCCGGGCTCAACCAAAGAGATGAAAGATTGGTGAAAACCGCCGAAGCAGGCTACGCCTTCTGAATCACCCAAGGGAAAATCACCCCTGGTGAATGTTTTCCTTGGGCTCGAATGCGGGTAGGTAAATCTTCCACCAGATGGCTGCCAGGCGCAGGCCGAACACGGTGCAAATGGCCAGCAATCGCAGCAGATTGCTTTCCACAATCCCCCGCAGGCCCACAAATACGGCGGCACCCGCCAGGGAGGCGGTTGCGTACAGGTAGATCTGCCGGCGGAACACCATCGGAATCTCACCCACCAGTGTGTCCCGGATCATGCCCCCCGCCGTGCCGGTGATCACACCCATGGCCATTCCCACCACGGGCGGCACCCCGGCTGACATCGCCTTCTCGGTGCCAACCAGCGTGAAAAGGGCCAGGCTGGCCGCGTCGGCCAGTTGCAGCGCCCCGTCCGCCAGAGGTGAAAGGCTCGTCCAGAATCGGGCGATGAAAAAGGTGGCCAGCGCGCACACCGCGGCGGTCACCACATAGCTCGAATCATCCACCCAAAAGACCGGCCTCAAATCCAATATGGTGTCGCGCAGGGTGCCACCACCCAATGCGGTCACCAGGGCCAACACCACCACGCCAAACAGGTCCACCCGTTTCCCACGGGCTGACAGGACACCCGAAATGGCTGAGACGCAGGTCGCCAGATGTTCGAGATAATATTGCATACGGTTGGTGTTTCCCTGGCGGTTCCAGCAATCTCAAGCCGTCCTCCGCGCCCCCTCGAACAGTTCCCAAGCCAGGTAGCCACCCGACAAGTTCACCACATCCCGCCCGGCCGCCAGCAGGATGCGCGTGGCCAGGTACCCCCGCATCCCCACCTGGCAGTTCACCGCGATCCGACCCGGTGGCACATCACCAAGCCGCCCGCGCAGTTCATCCACCGGAATGTTGATCGCCCCCGGCAGATGGCCCCGTGCGAATTCATCGGCACCTCGAACATCCACCACCGCCTGTATGGTTCCCCCTTTCCGCTGCTCCTCCAATTCTCCCACCGTCACCTGGGGCTGGTCCCCCCGCAAAATACCGGCGCACACGAATCCCGCCATGTTCACGGGATCTTTGGCGGATCCGTACGGCGGCGCGTAGCAAAGCTCGGCTTCCTCCAGGTCATAAACCGTCATCTTGCCCTGGATGGCCATGGCCAGCACATCAATACGCTTGTCCACGCCGTCCCCGCCCACTGCCTGGGCCCCAAGCACCCGACCGTCCTGGGCATCAAACAGCACCTTCAGGCACAGGGCCTGTGCGCCGGGAAAGTACCCGGCGTGGTTGTTGGGGTGCAGGTAGGCGGCGCGGTAACCCATTCCGGCCTTCTTCAACGTTTTCTCCGATGCCCCGGTGCAGGCGGCGGTCAGGTCAAACAGCCGCAGGATTGCGGTTCCCTGCGTGCCCCGGTAGGTGCTGCCGCGTCCGAAAATATGGTCCGCGGCGATGCGGCCCTGCCGGTTTGCCGGGCCACCCAGCGGCACCACCTGGTTCTGTCCGCTGATCGGGTCCGACACCTCCACCACATCCCCCGCCGCGTAGATATCGGGGTCCGAGGTTTGCATGTGCCGGTTCACGCGGATAGCCCCGCGAACGCCCAACTCCAGTCCGGCTTCAGCCGCCAAATGGCTTTCGGGTTCCACGCCAATACCCGCCAAAACCAGGTCCGCATCCAGGGCCTTCCCATCCGCCAGGGCCGCACGGAGGGTGCCACTTGCGTCGGGGATGATGCTGGTCACCTTGCCGCCAAGGATCAGTTCAACCCCTTTGGCTCGAAGGGCCTTCACCAGCGGGGTAGTCATCTCGGGGTCAAACGGCATCAGCAATTGGTGGTTCCTTTCCACCACCGTCACCCGGATGCCCCGATGCGCCAGGTTTTCAGCCACCTCCAGCGAGATGAAACCGCCACCCATCAGCACCGCGTGCTTCACATCCTTCAGGCGTGCGAAGATCCGGTCCGTGTCCTCCAGTGTCCGAAGTGTGAAAACGCCCGGCAGGTCCCCGCCGGGAATGTCAGGCACCCTCGGCCTGGCCCCGGGTGAGAGGATCAGCTTGTCGTAGGTTTCGGAATATTCTCGGCCGCAGGTCCGGTCGCGGACCATCACCCGCTTGCCGTCGCGGTCGATCCGTGTCACCTCCGCATGGGGGCGCGCGTCCAGTTTGTAACGCACCTTCAACCGTTCCAGCGAGGTCACCAGCAGTTTGGATCGCTGCTGGATTTCCCCACCCAGGTAGTAGGGAAGCCCGCAGTTCGCGAACGAGAGATCCGGTCCCCGTTCCAGGATCACGATCTCCGCCGCCTCGTCCAAACGTCGGGCTCGGGCTGCCGCCGATGCGCCACCCGCCACGCCACCCACTATCACCAGTTTCATCGCCGGTCCCCCGGGTGCCGCGTCAGGGTTTCGCGGCCGGTGCCGCCGCCTTGCCGAAAGTCTTTTCCAGGGTGGGATAGGGGGTCTTGATGGCGTAAACCTTCAATCCGTCCTTTTCCAGTATGTTCGCGGCCTTCAGGCAACGCACTCCTGATTTGCAATGCAGAAACACCGTCTTGTCCTTCGGCAGATCCTTGGTGGCGGTTGCCCGGTTCTTCGCGTTGGCGCCTTCCAGGGAACTTAGTGGCAGGGATTTGGCCAGTTTCAGATGGCCTTCTTCCCACTCCACGTCCTCGCGCACATCCACCAGCACCGCTTTGCCAGCCTGCACCTCGGCGAGGATTTGGGCCGGTGTCAGCTTGGTGTACTCAGCGGCGAATGCCGATCCCAGCAAAAGCATCGTCATGCCGGCAAGAAGCTTTTTCATGGTCTTCCCTCCATAGGTCGTTCAGAAAGCATGGCGAACGCAATCCATGAGCCCGGCCAGGCAGGGCCGCGCCGGAGAGTAATACCGGTGCCTGCCTTCACGGGTCGCTTTCAAAAGTCCGCAGCGTTCCAGCAACCTGAGGTGGCCTGAGGTGACAGGCACTGTCAGGCCGCACGTCTCCGCCAGGTCCCCCACGGTGATGGGGCCCCGCAATAGGGTTTCCACCATCCTCAAACGGGTGGGGTGCGCCAGCACCTTCAGGCACTCGGCCGCCTGCCGCAATTTGGATTCGGGAACGGGCTGCGCCTTCATCATGCGCCAGAGAATACTTCGTGAGTTCTCGAAGTGTCAATCCATATAAGGCAGGGTGAACCCCCCTGCCTTATATGGATGCGTTGCTTTTCTAAACGGGCCGGCAAGTTTTCCGGCCCCCTTCGGGCGTTTCGAGTCTTGGCGGTGAAAAAACTCAAACCGTACCCATCACTCCGCCTTCCCGGTACCCTGCACCAGCTTTTGATACCGGTCGATCCCGGCGCCGGTGAAGCTCTCTTCCTTGCCATCGGGCCATCGAACGGTCACACGTTCGATCTTGTCGCCGGCACCCAGTCCCACCACCAGACGCCGGTCCGGGGAGCTGGCGTAGCTGCCGCCGCCTTTTGCGAAGCGGAATTGCGACCTGCCACCGGCCACAATCTCCAGGCGTGAGCCCACCACATCGCCCTTGTCGGGCTTGGACAGGGAGAATCCCGCCCAGTGCGTGCCGTTGCTGGCACAGGCGGTGTTCTTCAGCACGGCTGCCGGCTCGTTCATGTTGGCCACCACCAGGTCCATGGCCCCGTCGTTGTCCAGATCGCCGATGCACATCCCGCGTGACAGGTGGTCGGATGAGAAATAGTCGCCACCGCGGTCAGTCATCACCTTGAATTTGCCGGCAGTGTTCCTCAGCAGCACGGGCTTTTGCTTCCTGCCCGTGGTGGTGGGAAACCGGATGGCGTGGCCGTTCACCACCACCAGGTCCTCGTATCCGTGGTGGTCAATGTCCACAAAACCCGTCCCCCAACCCACATATTTCTGGCCGATCGCCGCGATGCCGGAACCGGGTGTCTGGAATAGGAAGGAGGCCTCCTTGTTCTTGGACAGGTTCCGGTACAGCGCGTGCAGCTCGTTCTCGTAATTGGTCACCCAGATGGCGGGCAACCCGCTGCCGTCCAGGTCCCCCATGTCCACGCCCATGCTGCCGTTCGCTGACCCATTGCCATCACGGGCCACCCCGGCGATCACCCCCAGCTCCTCCAGCTTGATTTTCCCGGGTGTCGACCGGTTCACATACAGGTAGTTGTCCACCGTGTCGTTGCCCACATAGATGTCCGGTTTCCCGTCCCCGTTCACATCGGCGGCTACCACGCCCAGCCCCTTGCCCCGATCGCCGCCATCCGGCAATCCGGCTTCCTTGCCCACCTCCTGGAATTTTCCACCACCCAGGTTGTGGTAGACGAGATGTCGAAGCCCGAAAAAGTTTTTGGGCGGGCACACATCGGGCGTCTTGCCATCGTAATTGCAGGGCGGGTTTTTGGCGAACGACCAGTCCACATACTGGCACACATACAGGTCGGGCAGGCTGTCTCCGTCCAGGTCGGCCCAGGCGGCGCTGGTGGTCCAGGTCACGCCTTGGCCCATCCCCGCCGCGGCGGTCACATCGGTGAACTTCCGCCCGCCTTTTCCGTCGCTTTCATTGTGCAGCAAGGCTACCTGACGCCAGCCGGTCACCAGCAGATCCACCCAGCCGTCCTTGTCAAAGTCGCAAGCGGCTCCCGCATGGCTGTAAAACCACGCTGCCCCGCCGGCCAGTTGGCCCAGCCCGGCCTTTTCCGTTACATCCTCGAACTTGAAACCGCCCAGGTTGCGGTAAAGCTTGCCGGTCCGGCCCAGGATGTCCTGGTTGTCCTTGCCCCCAAAATACCCACCGCCCGGGAAGTATAAATCCAGCAGGCCGTCCCCATCGTAATCCAGTTGCGCCAGGCCACCGCCAAGCGATTCCAAAATGCTCAGATGGGGCGGCTTCACTTCTTCCCCGTTGTCGTACACGCTGCGGACGCCGCTTACAGCGGTCACATCCTCAAACAGCGGGCCTATGGGAAGCGGATCTGGCCCGCTAGCGGTGACTTCCTTTTTGGCGGCTTTCTCCACCACCACGGGCTTGGCTTCCGGCGCCTTGCTCCCGCACCCCGAGAGGATGGGCAGGGCCACCGTCAGACCAACAACCATCACAAGTAGATTTTTCCGCGCTGCAATCCCGGTCATGTCTCGCTCCCAGCCCTCAAGGATTCTTGGATCCGGCGTTGACCTGTTTTCGGTGGAAGTCGGCCCTGGTCGCGTCTCCCTTTTGGGTGAAGTGTTCGGCCAGGGCGATATGGGCCAATTGGCACCGGCTGTCCCGTTCCAGTGCCTTGTCCAGCCAGTAAAGAGCCTGCGGTTCCTGCCCCAGTTCCAGCAGCATTTTGCCGATCCGCGCCACGGAGTCCGCATCGGTCGATGGCGTCCGGGCCTCGTTTTGCAGCAGGTCGTTCGCTTCCTTCAGCATCTGGTTTTGACGCTCGTATTCCTTCAGTTCCGCCTCGGCCTCCGCGCGTTTTCCGGCCAGGCGCAGGGCGCTTACCAGCAGGAATCTCGATTCGGTATCCCCCGGATCGCGCTTAAGCAACCGGTTCAACAGTTCAATGGCCGGACCGGCCTGGCCGCTTTCCACATCCAGTTTGGCCAGGTGCAGCAACAAAGGCCCATCATCCGGAAGGTCCTTGCGCGCCCTTTCCAAAAGCGGCCTGGCTTCCTCGGGTTTACCCTCCAGATACCTGCATTGGCCCAGTCGGGCCAGAACCTGTGGATTGTCCGGTCTCTGCTTGAGCAGCTGCTCCAGATGGGGCAGGGCCTCATCGGGCCGTTTGTCTTCCAGAAGCATTTCAGCCACGCGAATCCGCGCGTTGAACATTTCCGGATCCTGTTCCAGCGCCTTGCGATAGTCCTCCATGGCGCTTTTGGCCTGGTTCAATCGTTCCAAAACCCAGCCGCGCCAGAAGTAGGGAACAGCCTGATCCGGAACCAGTTCAATCCATCGCACCAAGGTGCTGTAGGCCGGGCCGTAACGCAGGTCACGGATGTAAGCGGCGGCCAGGGTTTCCAGGATGGCCGGAGACTCCGGATCGCCATCCGCCAAATAGGTAGCCAGAGCCACCGCGGGCTCGTCGGTGTCGCCATTGGTTAGCCTAAGTAGCAAATATTCCAGTTGCAGCCGTTCAGTTGCGCCTCCCGCCAGCTTTTGGGCGCGTTGTAACCGTTTTTCAGCTTCACCGGGTTCCCGCATCAAGCGGGAGGCCCTCGCCAGCATCCGTTGAACTTCCGGACTTCTGGGCCACAGCTTTTCACACCACAAGAGCCGCGCCTTTGCCTCTCGAGGCTGGCTGTTTCCCAACTCCCGAATCGCCTTACGCCATTGGAATTCAAACCAACCGTAGCCCATAAAGGACATAACGAAAATGACTGCAAGGGTCCAGAAAATCCACCTGCGACCTTTAGGCACAGGGGGGGACGAGGTTCGAAGCCCTTCAGAAGGCTGGCTCATCGGGAGGTTCCGACTAGAATGCGGTTTCCCATGGTTCTACGCCAGTGCACCAGAGTTGGTTTTCAAAAGGGGTGGAACCAAAAGTCACGGCCTGGCCCCGTCCTGCACAACGGGAATCCAGGCCGCCATTTCTTACGAAATCAGGAAAGAATCAGTCGGTCAGGTCAAAGTTTTGCTCGTTCTTGCCTCGCTTCAAGGTGACCTTCAAGCCGGAGGATTCCTTTTTGCCATACTTCTTGGGAATCTCCGTGTAGGTGGCCTTCACCACATTGGCGGTTTGGGGCACAGGGCTCGAGGCCATTTTCTTGCCCTTGTTCGCGCCGTAGGTCGTCGGTGTGTTGCCTTTGGCGCTGTCGGTTTCAATGGTCACCGCAAAATCGCCTTCCGCCAGGTCGGTGCCATTGAAGCTTCCGTCGGGATTCAAGTTGATGGAAGCCCGGGAGCCTTCCGCCGGACCGTCTTTTTCAAGCTTCACAGTACCGCCACCGACCGGTTGGCCCTTGTAGGTCACCTTCCCGGAAAAATTGGCCGGGGCGTTCGGATTGCCACCCGAGCAGCCCAAGACCGCCATAGCACCAATCAACCCGAAAACGCCGCAAAAACGAAGGATGTTCTTCATCGGAATCACTCCGCATCCAGAGAGGATGGATTGTGGAAAAAAGTCAATAACTGGAGGACGAGTACATAAGGATTGTAGGTCCAAAGGGCCGGACTGCCATGGGTAAAAAAATTCCCCGGAGGAAATCCTCCGGGGAATATAGGGTTTGCTAGCTACCAGATATTACCAGTCGCTGCCCATGGGGAGGTCGTCGTTGCGCATGAAGGCGCGTCCGAGGGTGACGATGGAGATGGAGGCATTCACACCTCGAACCGAACCGTCCAGCATTACCACCTGCATGACAC
>Ga0169931_10008223_pt1 | contig 15272 bp, 11 predicted proteins | sample Kivu_15m_20L_FD_129675 | JGI IMG/M metagenome (GOLD analysis project Ga0169931, IMG submission 129675) | Freshwater microbial communities from Lake Kivu, Western Province, Rwanda to study Microbial Dark Matter (Phase II) - Kivu_15m_20L... | ecosystem: Environmental > Aquatic > Freshwater > Lake... | reverse complement strand
TTGGTGGGAGCCGAGTGGTGCCCAGCTTGCAAGACCATGAAGGTCGAGACGATCGAAACCATGAAGAAGGCTGGCGAGTTGAAGGAAGTCGTTTACACTCAGCTAGATAAAGATGCTCATCCAGAACTCGCCGAGCAGGTGATGCAGGGTAAGACCCTTCCCCAGATCGTGGTCTTCTCCGAGAGCGAGAGTGGCTGGAAGCGTTTTTCACTAACCGGAATGCAGACTCCACGACGTGTGAAGGAGTTGATCCGGAAGGCGTCGGAGGTATTGCCACTCCGCCGGTAACGACTGGTTGGTAGTTCGAGGGACCGCTAAATCCGGATATGGCGCAGCATTCTTTCTTGAGCTTGGTGCGAGAAAATGTTCCTCTCGCACCCTTCACGCGGTTGCTGATTGGTGGCCCTGCGAAATACTTTGCAGAGCCTTCGGATGAATCACAACTGCAACAAGTGGTTTCCCTTGCCTATGCCGAGGGGATCCCGATTCGTATTCTCGGCGACGGTTCCAATTTGTTGATTCGCGAAAGCGGCTTCGACGGGTTGGTGGTGCAACTCAATTCGCCGGCTTTCGAAAGAATTTCCTTCGAGGATCATGTTGTTCGTTGTGGCGGCGGCACCCGTCTGTCCCATTTAGTGACAGCCTGTGTCGGTCAGGGTCTAGCAGGAGTTGAGCATCTCGTCGGAATTCCTGGGACCGTCGGCGGCGCACTTCACGGAAACTCAGGCACAGACGAGGGAGATATCGGGCAAGTCGTCCGATCAGCCCGGCTCATGAAACGGGATGGACAAGTGGTCCAGGTGCAGTCGAAGGATCTTACCTTCTCCCATCGACGAAGCAGTCTGGATGAGTTGGTGATACTCGAAGCATCGCTGGCATTGAAGAAGGACGATGCGGCCCGACTTACCAAACGTGAGCAGACCTTCTGGATTGTGAAACGGAGCAAGCAGCCGAATGCACCGATTCGCTCAGCAATTGCGTTCGTTGATCCCGATGGAGGAACGGCATCGGCGCTGCTGCACCAGTGCGGCGCTTTGGGGATGTACGAGGGAGGGGTTCAGTTGAGCATGGCCTACCCAAATTACCTCGTCGCAAACGAAGGGGCGACATCGGACCAAGTTCTGGCCCTGCTGGAGCGAGCCCGCGACCTCGTCTATGACCGACAAGGGCTGAAACTCCAGTCCCATCTGGTCGTTTGGTAAGGTAAGAATTTCTCATGAAGACTTCGCGAGACCGTGCTTTCGTTATTCTTCTTGTTTTCACCATTCTGACGCGGCTCGACCGTGAGTCTCCCTAGCATCAACGAACTTCGTTAATAATTCGAAAAGGCTTCGAGAAGTTCTGTCCTTGCGATCTTCATAGGTCGATTGATACCGACCATGACGATTGTATCAACTCGTGACGCTTGGAAATGCTCGCATAGTTCTCCTGTCGGGCGAGCCGTGCTTTGCTACTTATTGTGGATGTCATGGCTCGTTATTCCAGGTCGCTCGCAGGATGATCCGTCGCCTGAGGATTGGAAAAGCCAATTTCAGAAGCAGGAAGAGCGACTGCAGCAACTCGAACAGGAGTGGGCGGAATATCAGGAATCCCTGATTGCGGAGGCGGAGAAAGCGTCGAAAAAAGATTCGGCGAAAGCAGCGGACTCGACCAAGGAAAAAGAGTCCGAGAAGAAAGATGACAAGAAAAAGGATGACAAAAAAAAGGCTTGGTATGAGAAACTGACTCTGCGCGGTTACGCCCAGGTGCGTATCAATCACATCGCGGATCTTCGTGATGGTTCCTTTCCCGCTCAACTTCCCGCCGATGCTTCGGTGGCAAACAATCAGTCCTTCCTCATTCGCCGTGCTCGATTGATCGTCAGCGGCGACGTGAACGAGCATCTCGGAGTATACTTGCAGCCGGAATTCGCTGCCCGTATCCAGGGAGCCGCCGACTCCAACGATTACGCTCAAATCCGCGACTGGTATGGTGACCTGTATCTGGACACTGGAAAAGTGCACCGCATTCGCGTCGGTCAGTCAAAGATTCCTTACGGTTGGGAGAATCTGCAGAGCAGTTCGAACCGAATTCCACTAGACAGATCCGACTCATTGAACACCGCACTTCGAAACGAGCGAGATCTCGGAGTGCTTTATTACTGGACCCCGGAGTATGCCCAGGATTTCTTTAAGTACGCGTTGGACGAAGGGCTGAAAGGGTCGGGTAATTATGGCGTTTTTGGAATAGGTTTCTACAACGGTCAGGGGGGCTCCTTCAATGAACAGAACGACAATGCGCATTTCGTCACGCGACTGACTTTGCCTGGGATCCTGTCTAACGGACAACGTTACGAGTTCTCTGCGCAGGCATATACAGGCAACTATGTTGTCTTAACCAGCCCGATAGCACCACTTGGATCTGGCGCAGCGGTTTCCCCGACTAGTCCAAGCAACGGCGTTCTCGACCAACGAGTCGCATTTTCCACCGTTTACTACCCACAACCCTTCGGCTTCCAATCCGAGTGGAATGTAGGTCGCGGTCCCGCCTTGAACGACGCGCAGACCGCCATTGAGGAACGTTCGGTTCAGGGTGGCTATGCGCAAGTAATGGTTCAGATCAAAAATCACTATGGCACCTGGTTTCCCTTCATGCGTTACAACTACTATCAAGGGGGTTACAAGTGGGAACGCAACGCCCCATGGACCCAGATCAGCGACTGGGAAATAGGAACCGAATGGCAAATAAGACCCGCAGTTGAGCTTACAGCGATGTGGACTTGGTCAGACCGCACCAATACAAGCGCTCGCAGCCAAGTCGACACGCTGTCCTACGGTCAATTCGAAGGAAACCTGGCTCGCTTCCAGTTTCAATTCACCTACTGAAATCGAACCGCTGTTGCTTGGCTCGCACGATTTCCTTCGATGATGCTCGCTTGTACGATAGGGTCATCTCTTGGAGAGAGGCAATACGCGCACCGAGTCCCCTGCGTGGATCTTCAATTGCTCGGCGACGGCAACATCCAATACCAAGTCGCCCTTGTCTTCCTGCCACTGGCCAAGCATGCAGTGGAAGCGAGGGTTCTCGATCGAAACCAAGCCCGAAGATAACTTCGGTGCATCGACTTGTAATGAAACGACCTCAGACACGCGAGCCACATGCGAATTTTTTATCGCCTCGATTTTGCTGGTCTCGCAATGGAGGACTGCTCCGCCATCGAAGATATCGATCAGGTCTTTCTGTACGAAACTTTGCTGCACCAAGAGTGCATAGGCAGGTTTCGCTTGTTCATGAACCTTGCCAATCACGTCGATTGCATCCTGCGGCAACAACTCAAGATAGATCGGGTACTGAGGCATCAGATCCTCGATGAACTGTTTATCGATCATCGAGAGAGCATCAGCCCGCGGATAATCGATCGGAAAAAAATGGGAACCGATCGCGTTCCAAAAGGGGCTCTTCTCCGATTCATCGAGATAGCCGCGAAGCTCCGCGATCGTCTCCTTGGCAAACCGCTTCACACGCCCTGCCATGTAGAGAAAACGGGAGAGACTCAGGAGTTTGCCGGCTCCTTCGCCTCGGCAATTAGGGAGGAGAAATAAGCCGCCCAACTCTGTAGGCCCATTGTGGATCTTGAGCAAATGAAGGGAACGTAGTTCGCGAGTCAGCCCGAGCAGTTCGCTGTGTTGGGTTTGATTGACAACTTGGTAAGCGTAGAACGGTTCGAACCCGCCTGTTCTGGAGAAGATGCAGGAAGTGCCGATCAAGCGTTTGCTGTCGACATCTTCCATGACGAAGACATACGGAGCTCCTTCGGCTTTGTCGCTCGTCCTTCGAAATGCAAAGTGCGCTCGCTCGATTCGATCCGCTAATTCGTCGCGGTCCACTTTGAGGGAGGTCATGCCGGTGCTAGCGAAGCCAGCCAAGTCCCATAACGCATCCAAATCAGAGGTCGAAATCTCGCGTACGATGACGGTCATATCTTGGACATTCCATTGCTAGATGCGGATGGCTCGCGTTCTTTAGGGGGCTCGCTTGCGAAGCTTTCGTTGCAGGGATCGCCGGTGAATACCCAATCGCCGCGCGGCTTCGGAGATGTTGTTGTTGCAGTCTGCGAGGACTCGATGGATGTGCTCCCATTCTGCCTGAGCCAGTGTAGGTACAGGTATTTGATCGTCGGTTTCGGGCATATCGATTTCGCTACCGCCACGTTTGAAGGCAGACAAGATATCGTCGACGTCTGCAGGCTTTGGAAGGAAGTTGACCGCCCCCAATTTCACTGCATCGATCGCGGTTGCGATGCTTCCGAAGCCCGAGAGAATCAGGATTTGAACATCGGGCCGAATCTGCTTGAGGTCCGCGATCAGACTCACGCCAGGTCGGCCGGGCATTCGGAGATCGACGACTGCCAACTCGGTTGGATCCTTACGGAAAACCTCAACGGCTTCATCACAGGTGCCTGCGACAGCAACACGAAAGCCTCGTTCCTGAAATGCTTCCGCAAGCCGATCTCGCAGGATAACGCTGTCATCGACCAGGAGAATGCTGGATTCCTGCCCGAGATCATCGAGCTCTTCATAAGAGTCTGCGGGAATGGACTGATGCGTGGTGAAATCGGATGTCATGGGATGATTGCGAGTTTGAACCGTGGGTTGCGAGCGTCGACACACCTTAGTTTAGCTCGAAGAACCGCCTGTCGGAAACGATTCGGGGAGGTGATGTGCGTGATACAGACTGCTCAAACCGACTTTTTCGACGTCGATCCGTGTGAGGTCATTCCCTCTAATCCAGTCAAGATACAAATCGATCGTCCCTGGCAAGTCGATGACCAGTTCGTTTTCAGAGCCGGAAACCAGTTTGGCTCCTGCGGGTAGATCCTCGGGTCCCAAAGCTCGGCGGGTGGAGGCTCGCATCCGGTGAATTTGGCGAATGGCATCGATACGCCCCCGATGCACTACCTGTCCTCCCCGCAAAATCGCCACTTCATCGCACAGTTCTTCGATTTCGCTGAGGATGTGCGAGCAGAAGGCAAACGTGCAGCCATCCTGCCTGGCTTCTCGCACCAAGCTGAGAACTTCGTTGCGAACCGATGGGTCCAAGTTCGCGGTCGGCTCGTCCAGGATCATCAACGGACTTGGGCATCCCAAAACAGATGCGATCGCCAGCTTTTGCCGCATCCCCGTCGACATGAAGGCGACTCGTCGATTCATGTCCAGATCCAGTCGCTTCGCTATCCGCTTGCTTCGTCCGAAATCCCCTCGGGGATGAATCGATGTGAAGAATCGCAAGCAGTCCTCGCCTCGCATCAGCCGAAATAACTTGGATTCAGCTGGCAGATAGCCTGTGCGCTGGCGAACCTCCAAGGATTGCTCTTTACAATCCAAGCCGCAGACATGGGCTCCTCCGCTCGTCGGCTTCAAGAACCCGAGCACGCATCGGATCAGCGTGGTCTTGCCCGCTCCATTGGGACCGAGCAAACCAAAGATCGAGCCTTCGGGTATATCGAGGCTACACTCGTGCAGCGCGGCGAATTCGCCGTACCGCTTCGTTAACCCAACAACTTGTAACACATTTGACGACAAGAGCGCCCACACTCGGATGCGTAATGAATCTCTCGAACGGAAGCTCGGATGGTAGACCCGGCCTTCGCTTTTGTCTATTCCCTGAGCAATAGGCCAACCGTGGTTCCCGTTCCCAATATTCCAAGGAATAGGCACAGGAATTGTAGTGCAAGGGGAATGGTCGCGGATGATTCCAAGTTGAGGTCTATCGGCCGCGCTACGGGGCCTCAGAAGATGAAAGACGGGGGTTTAATCATGGTGGCGAAGAGTTGGAAATCATGGATGCTCGGAACGTTGCTCGGAGTGGGCGGATTAACATCGATGAGCCAGACGGCAGTCGCGGATCCTCCGTGGGGGATCTCGAACAACCGAGGCGTGATCGTCAGTCGAAATGGAGTTCATTATGGGAACGGCAGTCGGGTTTTTGTCCCAAGTCCGAACTATAGCTATAGCTACAACTACAGCTATCGGTACGGGCAGAACCCAGCGTGGGGTTACCATCATCCCCATCCTTGCCAACCGATTTACGGTGTTCCGTACCACGGAGTCCCGCAATATGGCAGCTACTACGGGAGCTACTATTCCCGTCCGACTCCCAGTGTAGGGATCGTGATTGGTGGCTGGCCGAGCGGACCATCGTTCGGAGGTGGAGGTTTTCCTGCCGGACCGTCCTTCGGCGGGGGCAGCACATTTCGCATTGGCCGTTAAAGGCTGAAACGATGAGCTATACTGTGACATCGGCTGTTGCCCATCGCTCCCGTCCGACATCCCAGGCTCATCCATGTCATCTCCTGCATCGCAGCACGAACCGCTCCGCTACTACGGCCAGCCGGACCCGTTCGGGCTGAAGCAGTTGGTCGAGGGCTGGCGTTCGCGGGAACTTCTCTACAGCTTTTTTCTTCGCGACCTGCTGATCCGATATCGGCAGGTCTTTATTGGGGTTCTCTGGGTTCTGCTGCAACCGCTCCTGAGCACTCTCATCTTCATGGGGCTGTTCTTTATCTTGGGAGCTGGCAATGCAGGGGCGACGTTTCGATACGCCCCAATCATTTTGATCGGGATGCTGTGCTGGCAGTTGGTCAACAACAGTCTTCGCGATGCGACGGGCTCGTTGGTGAACTATCGCCATGTTGTAACCAAGATCTATTTTCCTCGAATGCTGCTCCCCTTATCGAGTTTGTTGTGTGCGGTTTTCGATCTTTTGGTTGGGTCCGTCCTGATCCTGCCGCTGTGCTGGGGGCTGGGAGTATCGATTTCCTGGAGCACCCTCTGGGTCGCTCCTGTGGCCGCGATGGGATTGATCGTTTTCTGCTTCGGTTGCATCCTTTGGCTTTCGAGCTTGAACGCTCAGTATCGCGATGTCGGCTACGCGCTGCCATTCGCGCTGCAAATCGGGATGTTCGTCTCGCCGGTCGTCTACGATGCACAGCGTTTGTTGCCCATACTCGGTCACAACTGGATTTGGCTTTATGAAGCGAATCCGGTTGCAGCGAATATCGGATTGGCGAGATGGGCGATACTCGGAGAACCTTTTCCATCGATTGCAGGTTTGATTACTGCCTATGCGATTACGTTGATACTTGCGATCTCGGGATTGGCGTGGTTTCGATACGCAGATCAATGGATGGCCGACCGGATCTAACCGCATGATGCCCAATCCTCACGAGTTAGCGATCCACGTCGATGCTGTATCCAAACGGTTCCAATTGGGATCCTATTCCGAATACAGTCGATTGACCGAGGTGGCGACTCAATCCGCAACATCATGGCTTCTTCGAAAACTCGGTCGCTCTCGCGCCTCGTCTTCTGTCTCTCATTCTCGTCGCGGCGATGATCGTTTTGAGTCGGATGGCTTTTGGGCGCTTCGCGACGTGAACTTCTCAGTCAAGCAGAGCGAAGTCGTCGGAGTGATTGGACACAACGGGGCCGGCAAAAGCACCTTGCTCAAGATACTCTCGCGCATCGTCACTCCAACGCGAGGACGAGTTGGAGTGCGAGGCAGGGTGGGTAGCCTGTTGGAGGTGGGTACAGGATTTCATCCGGAACTCACCGGTCGCGAAAACATCTTCTTGAACGGCGCGATTCTGGGACTGAAACGATCAGAGATCCGAAGACGTTTCGATGAGATCGTAGCCTTTGCGGAGGTTGAGTCCTTCTTAGATACTCCGGTGAAACGCTATTCGAGCGGCATGACCGTGCGACTTGGCTTTTCGGTAGCAGCCCATCTCGAACCGGATGTGCTGATCATCGACGAGGTCCTGAGCGTGGGGGACCAGGCTTTTCAGCGCAAATGCATGGGAAAGGCAACCGAACTGGGAACTCAAGGTCGCACGGTACTCGTCGTGTCGCATAACTTGGCAGCGATCGCCAACATGTGTTCGCGCGCTGTGCTGCTCGATCAAGGACTCTTGGTCGCCGACGATTTACCCAGCAAGGTCATCGAGCGATACTTGGCTACTATGAGTGCCTTGGATGGAGTCGTTCACTGGGCCGAAGATCAAGCGCCTCGTTCTGCGAATGTGCGTTTGCGAAGCATCTCCATCCATGGAACTGCGTCGGATACGCCGACACCGCAGGTCGATATCGATGCAGAGATCGGCGTGACGGTAGAGTACGAAGTCACAACTCCAGGCACGATCAACACGGTGCAGATCTTGCTCAAGGATGAATCGGGCATCCATGTGCTGACAACCGCCAACGCGCCCTCGATGAACGCTGCGTCCGATCCGTCTTTTGGATCCCCGCTGGAAGGGGGTGTTTATCGAACTCAATGTCGTTTCCCTCCGAATTTCCTGAACGACACCAGGTATTTTGTCTCTGTCAACTTGGGGCCGGAACTGGGCAAGCCTACGATCAGCCTCGATTCGGTCCTCAGTTTTCTTGTGCACGATACGGGTGCGATGCGCAAGGAGTATCTCGGTTCCTGGGCGGGCCCCGTGGTGCGGCCGCGATTGGCTTGGTCAACCCACGGCCCTCTTCCGTCCGATTCGGATCTCAGCGGCAATACTTAGGGCTCGCGAGAATCTTCAATCGCGTGAGCAGCTTGCGACTCCCGCGAGCCCATTGATCGGATATGCTAGAAACACCTAAGATCAATCAAGAAAGGGAACCCTGTGAATTTTGCAGAGCTCACCGCAGCGAAGATCCGGTCGCTGGCCCATGACACACCGATCGTCTTTCCCGTAGCCGCGATTGAGCAGCATGGTCCTCATTTACCGGTCTGGACCGACAGCTTGATACTCGGAACGATCATCGAGCGCACGCAACAAGTTATCGGAGAGCAGGTGATCTTCGCGCCGCTGATGTGGCTGGGTAATTCCCATCATCATCTCGACTTTGGCGGGACACTCTCGGCGGCGCCGAGAACCTATCTCGACATGATCAACGACCTGGTCGACAACGCGATCTCCCAAGGTTTTCGGAGGATCGTCTTCATCAACGGCCATGGAGGCAACGATGTACCGCTCAAGCAAGCCACGTTCGAAGCTCGCCAGCGATATAGCGCTCGGCACGATCTCCTCCTGTTGATGCAAACATACTGGGGGTTTGAAGTCGAACCTTGGGGATCTCGCCCGGACATGGTGCAGCGGGACATGGGACATGCCTGCGAATGGGAGACGTCGATGATCCTCGCAATTCGTCCGGATCTGGTCGGCGAGTATACGAAACTGCAACCGATCGAACCGGGGAACCCATTCCGCCCAGGACATCGCGCCTGGAAAACCGCGGATCGAAGTCATCCCGGTTACATTGGATCGCCTCATGTGGCCAATGAAGCCAAGGGGCAGTTGCTACTGTCTCTCTACATCGCAGCCCTGGTCGATTGGTTGCGCCGCGTTGTGGCCTGGGATGGACACTCCTGGGATGGCTGATCGAGTGGGATGGCTGATCGAGTGCGACGGGAGCATTCCCAGTCGATGGACAGCTTGGTAAAACCATGGGTGTCCGTATCCCGTGTCCTATCAAAAATTTTCCTCTCAAGTCGTAGGAGTTTCTTCGTCGTATGAGCAAAAAAATCAGAGTCGCCATGGTGGGGCTGGGGTTCGGAGCAGAGTTCATACCAATATATCAGCGTCACCCTCACGCAGAGGTCGGCGCAATCTGCCGTCGCAATGAACAGGAGTTGAACGACGTTGGCGATCGATTTGGGATCGCTTCGCGGTACACCGAGTTTGAGAAAGTTCTCGAGGATCCGACGGTCGACTTTGTTCACATCAACTCCCCCATCCCTGATCACGCTTGGATGAGTTTGCGAGCGTTGCGAGCTGGCAAGCATGTGATGTGTACCGTTCCCATGGCTACCACGATCGAAGAGTGCGATGAGATCTGCGAAGCGGTGGCGACCACAGGTCGCAAGTACATGATGGCTGAAACCGTTGTCTACAGCCGCGAGTTTTTGTTCCTCAAAGAAATGTACCAAAAAGGGGAGCTTGGCAAGATCCAATACATGGCGGCATCCCATCCTCAAGACATGGATGGCTGGCCGGAATACTGGGAGCGAATGATTCCCATGCACTATGCGACGCACGTCGTTTCGCCAGTGCTGGGTCTGGTCAACGGCCTCGCCGAGTACGTCTCCTGCTTCGGCTCCGGGACGATTCGAGAGGATCTGGCCAAGAAATCGGGAAATCGCTTTGCGGTCGAATCCTGTCACATCAAAATCAAGGACAGCGATATCGCCGCGCACATCTGGCGATTCCTTTTCGATACGGCTCGCCAGTACCGCGAGAGCTTCGATGTGTACGGCACGAAAAAAAGCTTCGAATGGTCTCTTGTCGAGGGCAAGCCCCATATACTCCACACCGCGAAGAAACCAGAACATGAGATTCCGGAAGAGATCGAGATTCCCGACTACGCCCACCTGTTGCCCGAACCGATTCGCCCATTCACTCGCTCCATCCAAGACGCGGATCATCTCTCGTTTATACAAGGTGGTGGTCACGGCGGCTCGCACCCTCACTTGGTCAACGAGTTTGTCAGCGCCTTGGTTGAGAACCGAGATCCTTGGCCCAACGCAGTCACCTCGGCGAACTGGACCTGTGTCGGCATCTGCGCCCATCAGAGCGCGATGGAAGGGGGCAAAATCGTTCCGCTCCCTGCGTTCACCCTTCGCTGATTTTCGTCCCTATAATTCCTTGCGTGTATCGAATGATTATGAAGCGTTTTGAATTCGGTCTCGGGTTTGTATTTCGTCCGCTCCTGTTTTGTTTTTGTTGGCTCTCGATAGCAGCAAGCTTTTTGGGTGCATCAGCGACCGCCGCCGACTCTCTCAAGATCCTATTCCTCGGAGATCAAGGCCATCATCGACCGGCCGATCTGTATCGAGTTTTGGCGCCCGCCATGAAGAGCTACGGCATCGAGCTGACCTACAGTGAGGATGTTGCCGGTTCGTTGAACGCTGCAAGGCTCAATGCCTTCGATGGCCTGTTGGTCTATGCCAACATCGACGAACTCGGCAAGGCGGAGGAAAAGGCGATGCTGGACTACATAGCAGCAGGACATGGATTTATCCCACTCCATTGTGCCTCGTATTGTTTCCGCAATTCGGATGCCTACGTGCAGTTGGTGGGTGCCCAGTTCAAAGAGCATGGTGGCCAGCGTTTCATCACGCATTTGGTGGAGCCCGATCACCCGATCATGAAAGGTTTCGGTGGTTTTGAAAGCTGGGATGAGACTTACGTTCATCACAAACACAATAGCAAGGACCGAGTTGTCCTCGAGGAACGCCGCCAAGGCCAGCAAGCATCCGGCTCCGTTGCCGAGCCATGGACCTGGGTGCGAACGCATGGTCGAGGCCGCGTGTTCTACACAGCTTGGGGACACAACATGACCACTTGGGGACAGGAGGGATTCCAGAATCTCGTCGCTCGAGGCATCGTCTGGTCATGCGGACGCGATCCATCGCAACTGCCGCAGTTCTCCGACCCGAAGCGATTCGATACTCCGAAGATGACCGCTCTCCGCAGCGATGTGCAACCCTATGAGTTTGTCGAAGTCGGCAAAGAAATCCCCAACTACACACCCGGTGGAAAGTGGGGGACACAAGGAGAGCCGATGACCAAGATGCAACAGCCTCTCCCGCCAGAGCAGTCGATGCTGCACTACAGCGTTCCCGAGAATTTTCGCATCTCTCTCTGGGCCAGCGAATCCGATGCTGCGAGCGGCAAATTTGCAGGTGCAGGATTGGCCGGGAAACCGATCGCGATGAATTGGGACGAGCGAGGTCGACTGTGGGTATGTGAAACCGTCGATTACCCGAACGAACTGCAACCTCCAGGAAGTGGCCGAGACCGAATTCGCATTTGCGAAGATACCGATCGCGATGGAGTCGCCGACAAATTTGTAGTGTTCGCAACCAAACTGAGCATTCCGACCGCCATCGCCTGCTATCGCGGAGGCGTCTTGGTTCAAGACGGAACCGAAACTGTGTATCTCAAAGATGTCGATGGCGACGATGTCGCAGACCTCCGCCAGGAACTGATCACCGGTTGGGCGATGGGCGACACCCATGGCGGCGTGAGCAACTTCCAGTTCGGTATGGATAACTGGGTGTGGGCGATGCAAGGCTACAACGACTCGCATCCGGTGATCAACGGCCAACGACAACAGGGTTTCCGGCAGGGCTTTTGGCGATTCGCGCTCGAGGCGGCTCCTTCTGCAGAGACCTCGCCGGTTTTTGAAATCCAAAGTGGCAATGTTTCAAAACAGAGAACCACCCGATTCGATCAACATGCCTTGCGTGTCTCCAAGCTCGAATTTATTCGATCGACCAACAACAACACCTGGGGATTCGGGATGAGCGAAGACGGGCTGATCTTTGGATCGACCGCGAACGGCAATCCGAGCATCTTCATGCCGATCGCCAATCGCTATTACGAGCGAGTCGCGGGTTGGTCGCCGGAAGTTCTTAGCAACATTGCCGACAGCTCCAAGTTTAATGCGATCACTGAGAATGTTCGGCAAGTCGATCACCACGGTGGCTATACCGCCGCCGCTGGTCATGCTTTGTATACGGCTCGCAACTATCCCAAGGCTTGGTGGAATCGTTTGGCTTTTGTGTGCGAACCAACCGGTCATTTGGTTGGCGGTTTCGTGCTTTCTCGCGACGGGGCGGGCTATCGATCCACCAGCCCGTTCAATCTCGTGGCCAGCAACGACGAGTGGGCAGCTCCGATCATGGCCGAAGTCGGCCCAGATGGGAATATGTGGATTCTCGATTGGTACAATTTCATCGTTCAACACAATCCCACACCTCATGGCTTCGAGACCGGAAAAGGAAACGCGTACGAAACCAAGCTTCGCGACAAAAAGTATGGCCGTGTCTATCGTATTCTCTACGAAGGAAATGACGGTGGAAATGTTCAGGCTCTTGCCTCCGCCGATGCTGCGGTTCGAGGCGGGCTGACGGATGCTGATGAAGCGCAATGGATCGCGGCGCTTGCTCATCCCAACCTGTTTTGGCGAAGGACAGCGCAGAGATTGCTCCTCGAAAAACCTGAGTTGTCGCCGGCAGGAATCAAAACGCTGTATACCATGGTTCGCGATCGCAGCATGGACGAAGTCGGCATGAACGTCGGCGCGATGCATGCGATCTGGGTTCTAGCTGCCAAAAAGCAGTGGACCGGTGAAATCGTTGCCGACGCGATGCGTCACCCCAGTGCCGGTGTCCGGCGCAACGCAATCGCTGCTGCTAATCCAAGCATCGAGACAGCCGCCTTGATTTCGGAGACTCGCACCATGAGCGACCCAGATCATCAAGTGCGACTGGCGGCAATGCTGTGCCTAGCGGATTGCCCACCTGGGGCTCCGAAACTTGGTGATCTCATGTCGGTTTCCCAATTCGCGCAAGTCGCAGCCTCCGATGGAGCGAGAGAAGACCGCTGGCTGCTGGATGCGTGGACGAGTGCTGCGAGCGCACATGCCGATCGCGTGCTCCCCGGCTTGATGGCGACCGAGTCGGTATCCGACGCAGTGCTACAGCGGATCGCAGTCGTCGCTGAACATGCCGCCCGTAGCCGTATGGGTGCTCCATCTCTCGAATCGCTTGTCGTTGAAAAAGGGAACCCGAAAGTCACGGCCGCTGTCATCGCAGGCTTGGCCAAAGGTTGGAATCGCAATCATCGTATCTCCCTATCAGATGCTGCCAGCGACAAACTTGTGCGAGTTTGGCTCTCAGGCGAACTGCCGTTGGAGAGCAAAGGGCAGGTGATTCAATTGGCAAACGCCTTCGGGATCGAGAAATTGGAAAACGCCGTTGCCGCAATTCGGAATGAACTGCTTCAGCGGTTAGGAAGTGCATCGCTCGACCCAGACTCCCGCATCGCGGCAGCGAAGCAAATGATCATCCTAGAACCGGAAAGGATCGAAGTCGTCGATGCCCTTATGGCCCAGATGACACCGCAAGCGGTTCCAGAGTTGAATCGCGGTTTGATCCAAGCCTTGGGAATGTTCAAGGCCAAGGGGCTAGCAGAAAAACTGATCGCAAGAGCCAAGTCGATGCCGCCCGATTTCCTCAAGGACAGCGTCCGCATGATGCTCAGCCGTCCCGAGTCCACGGTCGAACTGATCGATGCGATCGCGGATGGCAAGTTGACGATCAACGACCTTCAACTCGACCAGCGGCAACTGCTGCGTGAGCATCCTGATCGCAAGATCCGCGAACGAGCCATTTCCATGATGAAATCCAGTGGCGGCATACCTAACGCAGATCGTCAGAAGCTCGTGGAAGCATGGCTCGAGTTGACACAGCAATCGGGGGATGCAACCAACGGCAAAGCGGTCTACCAGAAACATTGTGCGCTATGTCACCGCCACGGGGATTTAGGAAACAACATCGGTCCGAACTTGACCGGCATGGCTGTCCACCCCAAAGCGGAGTTGCTCGTGAATATTCTCGATCCGAACCGAAGCGTCGAAGGAAATTTTCGAACCTACAACATCCAGACATCGGATGGGAGCATCGTTACAGGGATGATGGCTGGCGAGAGCAAGACAGCGATCGAAATCGTCAACGTTCAAGGAAAGCGGGAAGTAGTTCTGCGAGAAGACATAGAACAGATCACTGGATCGCAGAAGTCCTTGATGCCTGAAGGTTTTGAAACGCAGATGACACGAGATGAAATGCGAGACTTGCTCGAGTTTCTTACCAGCAAAGGCAAATACGTCCCTCTATCGATTGCATCTGTCGCATCGGTGGTAACGACGCGCGGCATGTTCTTCGAGCCCGATGGAGAAGTGGAACGCATGGTCTTTCCAGACTGGAACCCCAAGATGTTTCGCGATGTACCGTTCGTCTTGGTGGATCCGCAGGATGATCGGGTTCCCAACGCCATCATGCTCTACGGTCCAAGTGGCAAAGTAGCACCTCGCATGCCCAAGGAGGTCGATGTCGTCTGCAATGCGCCTGCCGTTGCGATCCACTTCTTGAGTGGCGTTGGCGGTTGGTCGTTTCCCGCCTCGCGCGAGGGATCGACCAGCATGATCGTTCGCATCACGTACGAGGATGATTCCACCGAAGATCATGTGCTCATCAACGGAGAGCATTTTGCAGACTATATTCGGCGGGTCGATGTACCAGGCAGTGAGTTCGCGTTCGATCTCGCAGGTCGCCAAGTCCGGTATTTGTCGGTGCAGCCACGCGAACGCAAATCACTGAAAAAGATCAGCTTGATCAAAGGGAACGACCCTACAGCACCGGTGGTCATGGCGATGACATTGCAAACGCAGCTATAG
>Ga0169931_10008222_pt1 | contig 15273 bp, 11 predicted proteins | sample Kivu_15m_20L_FD_129675 | JGI IMG/M metagenome (GOLD analysis project Ga0169931, IMG submission 129675) | Freshwater microbial communities from Lake Kivu, Western Province, Rwanda to study Microbial Dark Matter (Phase II) - Kivu_15m_20L... | ecosystem: Environmental > Aquatic > Freshwater > Lake... | reverse complement strand
GTATGGGGAATTTTCATGTCGATAAGGTGAAATAGCGAAGGATACGGGGAATAAAACCTTTATCGCGCGTACATATTGTACATACGAGTAGCATGTGATATGGGTAAAACGCGCAGTGAGTGATGACCGCGCTGTACCAATTTGGTACAGGTACCAATTTGGTATTTCAGGAATCGACCATTCTATGACAAGGTTGACCTTAGCTATCTCAATATTTTCTTCGAATAACTGATTGATCGTAGATGTAAGTTCATGGCTCGACTCCAATTTGTCCTGATCGTCTATGATTGATATGTTTTTACTCAAAATGTGACCGAATCGCGTTTGCACTACTTGTCCATCTGTTTTTGGTGACGCGATGAATCTCAAAAAAGAAGTATGCACAATATCTGGTACAGTAAACGCGTTCAACGTTTCTCTGAGCAACTTGTGTTGAATTGAAGCGCATGATTCTACGGTAGACGATATCAAGGTGTCCAAGATTTCTTTATAGTAATTGACCTCTCGTCGGAGGCAGTTTCTCATAGTTTTCAGACACCCTTTACGTTCTCTCCATAGTAAGATTCCCGCATTAGATCCTAGCTGTGCGTTTTCAAGTTCCAAAACGAGTTTCTCTTTTGGCCAATCCGAACGATCGGAAGCAGATTGAATAATTTCTTTCCAAAACTGAACTATAAGTGCAAAATCGTCTTTTGATGTTGTAATCGGTTTGAATGCGCGAAGCGTAGCCACAGTGATGTGAAGTGACTCAACAGGGTACAGGTAAATCGTTGGAGGTTTTGATGCGGGTAGAACCTGAACATCATTCTCGTCAAAGCACAGTTTAACCTAGGATGACGAGTAAATAAATCAAGTGAAGATGAGGTGAAAATTAATTAAGGATCACAACATGTGACATACCCTTTCAATAAACTGCATATATGATGATTCTATCGACGCTCTCCAATCAGGCCAACCCGCTACTAAACCTAAACCAAAGCCTAAGATCTCCGATGACAGCCCATTCGCTATACCTGATCTCGATTGATTATCTAGTTGTAAAAAAGGGTCTGGAAGGAATTCAACAGCAGGTCCATCTCTTGGCTTAGATGGCTCTAATTTCATTGTCACAGTCGGATGAATTTCATGGACGCTTTGATCTACTGTAAATTGAATTCTTCAAGAAAATTCGCAACGGGAACATCTCCTAGTGATGTTAAGTGTTCGCATCGAATCATTAATACATTTAACAACCTGCCATAAATGTTCTTTTGCAAGAGCTGGACACTCAGAGAGCAACGCGAAGCGGAAATATTGCAGCAGTGTGAAAAGTGGAAGGACTCCAAAAAAGGGTCATAACCAATATAGGTTAAATCAAAATTACAACCATGAAAGTGATAGACGGTCTATACTCTTAATTCATATCGTAATTAAAGTCTAAAATATTAAGTTCTTTCTTAATACTTATTACAATTCAAAATCAGATGAAATTTCTTTATACCGTTGTCGAATAGCACTACTAAATGGTCCATCACTGTTATACCAATTTATTATAAACTGAGGTGTCTTCAATACATTTGTCGTCTTGTAATGATGATAAATATGCCCGAAGACGATTCCCAATAAATCCAAGATTGGTAGTTCCCCCTCTAATAGAAATGTTTGAAGTAGAAAGAACCACGGTAGCATTTCAGCTCGTGTATTAAACAGCTCAAACATATTCACTTCCAAACCTTCATGATATCGACTCCATACGTATACAAGGAAAGTCGATAGATTGTGGCCAAGAAATCTCGGTGATATCTGAAGGATAGAATATCCCGCCACCATACTTATACACCCAAAAGCAATCATAAACCAAAAATCGTATGGATGATTATGATTTAAACGTTCTAATGTCGCCATGTATGTCCATACGAATTGTGCCGTCATGAGATAGCCTAAAGAAAGCGGACCAATATTTAAAAAGGCTGTAAAAGGTCTCCATATTTGCAGTCGTGTTATTATTGGCTTCCAATCTAAAAGAAGTATCGATGGAAAGTCATTTTTGTTGGTAAGGTATCCTATCATAGTAGCTGTTAAAGAGGCAGTCAAATAGGCCTTGGTGAACGGAGGAGTTTTCTTCCAACCATCTACCAGCTGCGATACAAAGGAATCCTCACTGAAGTCATCTTCGGCAATGGAATCAAACGCATCAGCATCAAAGTCCAAGTCATCATCATCGATTGCAATGTCATCATCGTCTTGAATCACATCCTCATCACCCTCGTCCTCATCCAAGTAACGAGAACCACCTCTTATAGGAAATATCGATGGAGTTTTTCGATTTATAATAAAATATCTTGAAGAAAAATAGTGATGAACCAGTGATGATGACGGAGATAATGGTCGAGCGTAGGCTTGATGTATGGGAGTGAAATAGAAAAACACGACGAGGATGAAGAAATACGACAATTTTGAAACGTTGCAGATGCTTGCGCACATCCTGCTCAGTAACATTTTTCCACTGCCAAGAATGAAAGAGAAAGGAATATTGGCTATAAAGAAGTCAATAGCTCTAAACTGTTACAATGTCATCGATATCCTATTATTGATGTACGGCATGGAAAAAAGTTCGTGCGTGTTTTCATTTACTAGCCCTACTTTGTGTTGAACTCCGTTGAACCCCGGCCGGTCAGAAAAAACGGCTGGATTCCGGTCGGTCTACGTAGGATACCACGGACCACGGGTGATCGATCATCTTCAAAACCATCGAACGCCATTTCTTTATTTTCTTTTATCTTTTCACATCATCAGCTCGCTGGTTTTTCCATAATCTCCCTGAAGATATCAATAAGTGAAGAAGAAATAATGAGACTGAAATCAATTTTAAACATAATTTCGGCCATGGTTGGGCTTGTTCTATCCCTCACATCCATAGAAGGATTTGGTTCTTCATCTCAAAAGATTTTCCGCAGACATCAGGCTTCTCCTTCATTTTTGCACTCAAAAGATACCAAATATTTGAGCAATCACTTTCAAAATCAAACTTTCTATGCAAAAGTATCAAAGGATGAAGAATTATTATTTAAGATCGATGACGATGATAACGGCGTTGGTAATATACAGAGTAACTACGTATCGGTCAAGGGCAAAACAGGAAAGTCATCCCCTTTACCTACAACAAGATGGGGCTCAATGAATCCAGAAATTAAGAAGAGGATAATTGAAGAAGGTCAGAAACGGGCTATTCGAAATAAGCAAAAGAGAGAACCTATAGCGGATAAAAAACGACGTAAGTAGGAGAAAAATATGAGAAGTGGATGTTTAGACTTAAAACTTATTCATGACCTTGAAATGAAATGACTTGTCTTATAAACATTTTCACCATAAAGGTTTAATGATGTTTTATAAGGATTCAGAAGTTCGACGGAGACGGGAAGCACGTGTCACACGCCCTTTGCCTACGAATTCTCCTGATCGTATTCCACTGTCACAAATTACACCTGGAAGTCAACTTCAAGGTACTGTAATATCCATGGTTGATTTTGGGGTCTATGTAGATGTTCAGACTGAATGTGATGGGCTACTTCATATTAGTCAAATAACTAGAGCAGACTTTATTGCACATCCCAAACAAGTATTTAAACCTGGGGACTCGGTGACTGTTCGTGTTTTACGAGTCAGTCCAGACATGAAAAAACTTCAACTTACTATGCTTTCCCCATCCGACATAGCCAACTCATCTCTTGATGATGACGATGATGAGGATCGTATCCAGCTGGAAGACTTAACCATAGATGATGAAGTCTGGGGAGAAATTAAACGTGTAACAGCGTTTGGTGCATTCGTCGAAGTTGGGGCGAAAGTAGATGGTTTCTTACATTTCATGGATCATCCTGAATTTGGTCAAGTACCAGGAGCAAAACCATCTGCTTTTATGAGAGTCAAAGATCGTTTACGATGTTGGGTTTCTGATATTAACTTGGAAAAGAATCGGATAAAGTTAACAGCGAATAGACCAGCTTCGCTACCTGGACCAAGACGAGAATTCAAGATCATTCAATAGAACCCACAACAAATTTTAAATGTTAAGATAATTTTTGTATAACTTAATAACCGATTGATTGTAGGCATTCAAAGAACTCGTTGATCCCAACATTACCATTAGTCGACGCCTGGCGTGCCATTTCAATAACCATGAGTAGTTGTTTGATCCCAATCGGCTTTGTAATGAAGGCGGCCATCTTTGATGCATCCTGATCAGAAACATGACCAACGACACGCAAAACTTCACTAATTTGACTTGGTTCGTCGAGTAAATTCACTATCTGTGATACACTGAATGCATGTGTAAGGCCCACATCTTCAAGAAAATTGGGTACACTAGACGTTCCCAACACAACCAATTTTCGCCCATTGTCAGGGGGAGTCTTCTTTAACAGAACTAGCAATGTTTGAAGAACAAGATTGGAAAATCTCGGACCGATCGGGACATACTCAATAATTCGCTCAATATCATCTATAAAAATGAGCGACAGAGGCGATTTGTATGAATCTAGAAAGACTTTATGAATCATCTGGCATTTCGATGTTTCCGAATATCCTATCATCTCATCTGCTGAAATCATTCGCACAAAAGGATATCCCGAGTCAACGGCCACCTTGGCGGCTATCGCAGTTTTACCACAGCCAGGGGGACCTCTTAGAAGGACAGTCATTAGTGGTGTTCGTTCCGAAGATCGGACTGTAGGTAATGGAGATAAAAGTTACAATTTTTCACAATGAGCGAATACGTGAAAAATTCTTAAAAGATAGTAAACGTACCCTGTTCGATAAGGCGATCCATTGTTGCAATAAGATTATCAAATGTTTCACCATAAGGAATAAACCCATTCCTAAAGAGCGCTTTTAGCTCTTGACTTTTTACACCGAAGCTAGGCTGTACGTCATTCAGTGCTCTTTCAAAGTCATCAAAGTTTACCACCAGTTTCGATGCATCTGGAGCCTTAGATAAATTATTCAAGTCAACACATCGTGTCAATGCATAGGAACTGGCAGCCTTCACTAAGCCTTCCAGCTCAGCCCCGGAAAAGTTTTTCGTCCTTTCGGCAATATCCGGTAATCTATCCAGTACATCCGTTGTAATTCTGTTCGAAGCTTTCATATTCTTGGTATGAATATTCAAAATCTGAATACGCCCTTTTACATCTGGTAATCCAATTTCAACATGTACTTCCATACGACCAGGACGTAGTAGAGCTTCATCAATCATATCTTTACGGTTCGTCATTCCAATCAGTAGAATGTTATTCAAAGAATCAACACCATCGATCTTGGACAAGAGCTGGTTTACAATGGAATCCGATACACCCGTTCCATCGCGGACAGTTCCTCGAGTCTTACAAATGGCATCCAACTCATCCAAAATAATGATATGAAGCATACTCGCATCCCCAGCTTCCTTCTGTTCCTTTTCTGCCTATAGTTTATAAGAATGATGGAGAAACATAAGTCGTCAATTGCAAAATTATCAGTATATTTCGTCAAGTGAGTAAATCAACTGCGTTATATTCACCTCAGCAAAGAGTTCACGAATCTTTTCTTCACTTCCACCGACATACTTATTCAAGATTTCAGGACCGTTTACAATTTTAGGTTCTCTTGCATTTAAGGCTTTGCCAATTTGTCGGGCAATAAGTGTTTTACCGCATCCGGGTGGACCGTACAACAACATGCCTCGTACATGTAGAATGCCCAATTGTTTTACAATATGTGGCGGAAAGATACGACTGGCAAAGGCTCGTCTAAAAATTTGATTAAATTCATCGTCCAATCCACCAATTCCCAACTTTTGAAAATCAAAATCAGATAAAAAGATATTATGACCGCCACCGGACCCACTGGCTGCATGTGATCCCGACAAACTAATCGATGTACATCCCTTGGCTTTACTAAATATCAAATTGGTATGTTCTAATAATTGTCCCAAATTACGTTTGGGGCCTTGTTCTACCAATGTTTCATTTGCCTTTTCATCCAATATAGCGAACGATCCTACGGATGTAACTGTGAGTTCTAATTTTGTACCCTCAAAGTCCATGGCTACTACAAGACCGACTTGAAAAGTTTGTCCTTCATAATTCAATAAGAAATCACGAGCTAATCTTTCTGTATCAATATCTTTCACAGGTTCTCGCGAAGAGGATGAAGATGAGGCAGGTCTCTTTGCCAAGGTATCTACAGATAATTCTAAGGATGCCAAGGCAAAGTTCGGTGGGATTGAAAATCTCTTCACTTCGACACGTGTTGCGAGACTAAATTGTCCAAATCGACGTTGTAGTCCATTCATAGCTACTTCTGTATCGGGTACTTCATTATTCACTTCAACGGCGTAGACATGTGGCCCAACCGTAGCAAGGAACACAGTTGAACTTTGTTCTGGATGTAATCGAGCTTCTGCCTGTAAGGTTTGAAAATTCGCCTTGGAAATATACACCCGATTTGTCAAGGCTAAACGATTGGAGGGTAAATTGCCGACTTGAAGAATCAGCGGCATTGTTTTCTAATTTTGGAAAGATCTCTTCGAAGGAAATGTTTATGTCAGAGACAATCAATATAAATGAGACACCGAAGACGTGATTTATTTTTTCTTTATGTATGCATCATCTCTGTCTTTTATGCGTGCTCTCGTAAATAAGCGATGAAAAGCAACGAACGCAAGGAGGAGCAGAGTCCGACGACGAGCCGTGAGCTGATGCTAACCCTATCTAATGAACCCTTGTAAGCCATCACACAATCACCACGAAACGTTACAACATTAGAATCAACATCATCGGCATTTCCTCAACCATCGAATCGAGCAAGATCAATCACTTTAGTGAACAGAGCATGATGTTCAGAGCAGCAGCACAGCAAAAACTGCTTGCACTTATCATTGGGGGGCTCTTCTTGTTCCTACCTTGCTCAGCTTTGAAAAACTCATTCAACATACAAGGGAACGTTTATCCCATTTTGAGTTTTCCAAAATGCCAACTGACGCATCATAGAAAATTAGTACATTCGAACGCTCTTTCGGTGAGAGGGGGTTCTTTGAAAGAACAAGTGGATACAGACTCAAAATCTGTATTGACCAAAGTTCGTACCTTGATAGAGTCATTATTGCATGTGTTGGAGAAAAAGTCCTCTGTGGCTACGACAATACTGAAAAGTATTATTCGATGGGTTGAATATTTGATAGGGAAACCATTATTACCAAAGCCAGCACAGAAGAAGACCAAAATATCGAAAAGGGGAAAGAAACAGAAATCGTCACTGTCACAATCTCATTCAACAGTACGACAAGACATTATAGAATCATCATCGAAACCAACGAAGGGGAGCTTAGATAAGAGCCATGGTAAAACAGGCAAACGTAAACAAGATAAGGGCACAGCACATAATACAGTAAAACGAGGAGTTTCACAGAAGCGATCCAAGACAACAAGTGGAGGTCATTCTCATTTGAACAAACCGTTTAAGTCCACCAATTCAAATTATCGCATTCAACGAGAATTAAAGGAGTTTCTTTCATCACCGCCACCTAATTTATCGGTCAAGGTAGGGAAGAATATTCGAGTATGGATCATAACATTAACAGGGGCCAAAAATACAATTTATGAGGGGGAAGTTTATCGATTGCGTGTACAATTTCCGAAAGATTATCCTACTGTTCCTCCCTCGGTATATTTTTTACAACCTACTCCTCGACATGAACATGTTTATACGAATGGAGATATTTGTTTGAGTCTTTTAGGTAAAGATTGGCGTCCTACAATGACAGCTCAAAGCATTGCCATGTCCATTTTATCTATTTTATCAGGAGCACAAAGTAAAAGTCTACCCATGGATAATGCAAGACATGCGCAAAATCAACCAGGTCAGAGACAAGATAATTGGGTGTACCATGATGATAATTGTTAAAATAAAATTGTTCATAATCTCGTAAAAGCATTGATATTAAAAACATATTGGATTGGTCGCCGATAATCATCATCGTTTTCTTATGGAATTCGATCTATATCGTTTTTAGACCATAAGTTGGCTGGCATCCTATGTTCATTCTGCAAACTTACTGTATTTCTACTAGATCCTCTGCTGGTGTAAGCGTAGCTTCTTCTTGGAAAGTAGCAGAGTTTGTGTCATCATCTGCTCCTAGACTTCGTTCATCGCTTCCATCCTCATCGATAATGTCAGTCTCAGAAACACCCAAAGACTCCATTTCTGTGCTTAAGCTTTTCATTGTTTCCTCTAATTGTGCAGCTTCATCATAATTTTCTTCTCCTACAGCTTTCTCTATCTCTCGTTCTACTAATTTCAAAGTCGTTGAGATTTCTTTATACCGTATGATGGCATCTTTCTTGTTGATTTTGTTCTCGTGATTATTGACGCCAATGTCATCAATGATTGGAGTGACAGCAGAGTCACCATTTAGATCCTCGCCTGCATTTTCAGGATCTGTTATATTTGCACCTATTGGGGTTACTGGATCATCTGTAACTTCAGTCAAAGAATGGGTATCTGTAGCTTCTAATACAACGGGTTCGACCTGCTCGTCTTTAGAGCTTGGATCCTTAGTATCACAACACGATTCTTGTAGTATTTCATCCCATCCGCCATACGTTACACCGAGTTGATCACCATGTGTCATGAGGGAAGCTATTCGAGTGGCGATAATAGTTGAGGCAGTCGATGCGATTAAACCGACACCATCTGTATCATCAATCTTACTGGGAACATCCTCCGCTTGTTTCTTGAGCATTTGAAGTTGTCGGATCCTTTTCGCCACCTGTATCATTTGAGAGCGTTCTATTTCAATACGCTTTACTTGAACTGCTTCCCTCTGTGCATATAGATCGGATGTAACTTTCTCAAGGTCCCTATGAGCTCGTTCCAGACGGTCCTTGCTCTCACCCGACAAGGCAGTCTCACATTCGTCGCGCCTTGCAGTGAGATCTTTTATTTCTTTCGATGCTTTACCCGCCGCCTTAAAATCTCGTTTTGCAGCCGCTTCTCTCTTTACCGCCTCCAGCATTGGCAGTTTGGCTTCAATGGAGCTTATTTCGTCCTGTATACGATCCACCGCTGCTTGAGCAACTAACAATTCCTGGTTAGCTTCATCAACTGCAACTTGTAATGCAACTACGGAGCTCTCGAAATCAACTAATGAAACAGATTCTGAACTAATATCAACGTCACCTACGAAAACTTCCTTCATGACTATATCTTTGATATTGTCGATAGAAGATATCTCCTGTTGTGCACGTAAAATGATCTTCTCCTTGGAAAGCAAGTATTCTGAATGTGCCGAAACTTCCGTCTCATGCTTTTCTTTCTGTCTTTTGAATGTTGCTTGTTCTCCTTCCCATTCATTACGACTTTCCTTCACGGCCATTTCTTTCTTCTCTATGCGCGTTAATTGTCGAGAAAACTTGGACCGTACCTGCATAATAGACGCATCATGTTGAGCTACAACGAGAGTAAGTTGAGATGCCTGCGCTTCTTTGGCCGCTAGAAGTTTCTTCAACTCTTCCACTTCTTTACGAGCCGCCTCAAGCTGAGCCCTACAATAATTACATGAATGAATCGTGATGATTTATTGTCAAAGCAATTCATCGGAAAAGGTCATACAAATCATCCGACATTACGCATGTAACATACCTGGCAGTGTCTCGCAAATTATAAAGATCTTGCGACTGCTCGGAGATCTGATTTTCAAGCTCTTTCCGTTCTTGTTCCACAAACACCTCATCCCGCTCAATATTTTTTAGATCAGATGTTAAACGATCATTCTCTGCAGAGAAACGCTTGGATGTGAGGGCAAACTGCTCCAATACGGCCATAACATTCTCCCGCCCCACAGTTTCCTGCTCTTTTTTAAATGTTATGAGTTTTTCTTGCACATCACAAAATTCATGGGCAACTGTATCAATAGCACTCTGTTGCTGTTTATCCAAGTCCTTGATAGCCTCATGAGCCTTTTGAACGATTCTTTCTTGTTCAGATTTAGCCATCATATATTTCTCGATGTCGGCAGCCAAAACTTCAGCTAGATCAAACTCTTCGCGCTCAGCAGCAATTATCTGCTGTGATTCAGCTTGGGATATACGGTAGGAGGTAAGATGCAGTTCCTTTTCAGCAGCCTTTAGATCAGACAAATGTGTCATTTGACGAACTTTGATCCGTTCAATAAGATCATTGGTCCTCAAACAACGAGAATAGAAATCATTTAAGATCGCATCGAGCAAAGACGATGGACGATTGCTTGGTACCACCGTTAATCCATATTTTCCATGTGTCTGAGGTTCGGTAGGTACTTTGGAATCGCTTGAGTTCATTCTATCTTTGATGGCAAGGGACCCGTTTTTATGTTCTGATTCACCGGGCTTTATGTCAGAAGTTGCTTCCTCGTGAACAGGTAATACGCTCATCTTGACTTGCTTGACAGCATCAGGTATTGGTGAAACGATTTGAGTCGATGTGGTATCATGTTTCTCTGATTCCTTAACAAGAATCGTCGCGGACGGAATCTCCTTGTCATTATCGTGGTTTGAAGAACTCAAGGGAACATCCGGAGGGGTCACGGGTTGATGGCTTTCCATTTTAACGTTGGATGCATTGAATGATGAACTAAAAACTTTTATGTCTGTATCCACGCTTGCAGATGTAATTTTTACAGATGGAATGAACGATGGGGTCTTGGTTGAACTCGAAGAGGAGTGATTACTGAATGTCGGCATCCCAGGTGCATTGTTACTGGAGCGTTTGAAGAATCCGGACATAAATGAAGATCCCGAAGATTGCTTGATAATCCCTTTTGCTTCTTGTGCTGCGGCAACAGCTTGTTCATAAGCTAAATCTTTACTCGTAGACTGCGCTCTTGCTATTCCGACCAAAGGTACTTTTACAATGGGATCAGCTGCCTTGACAATTTCAGCTTCAGCAGATTTCTCTTCAATAAAAACTGCAGCCTTTTGAAGGGCTTTTTCAGCTTCTTCGGCAATGGAGCCAGGACGAGTTACCTGGTTCGGCGCATGTCTATCATCCGTCGACACCGTAGTTGCATCACTTTCAGGTTGGGGATGAGACTCAACAGATGATGTAGTCGCCTGTTCATGACCTGCCGGTGCTGAGCCGTCACTAGCCCCTGTTCCAACCTTATACGTTCGTGAACGTTTTTTGATAGCACCAGTCGCTTTAGACGCCGCAGCACCTTCAAACATAATGCCTTGACCAATAGGTTGAACCGGATTCTTCATCGAAAGAATATCATTGTCCTGACTGACCAATTTTTCGCCAGTAGTTTTAGCATCAGTGACTGTAGATGGTCCCCACGAAACCGTATGAGCTACTGAAGAAACATTGTGGGTAGAGTCGAGATCTCCTTTACCTGCATCTACTTGTTTTGTATCCAGGAAATTGAGTTGAGAGAACGATTCAACAGGCGCCGGAGTTGTAGGTTCAATAATGGTAGGAGCAGTGAGGCTTAGAACATCGTCCCCATAAGATGAAACAGTGGCAGACCCATAAGACGAAACATTTGCAGACAATGAAGCATTATCCACCATAGCATCAACAAAGCTGAAGCCCGACGAAGAGACGGTGTTATTCATAATGTTTAATCCATGTGATGGGGTGGAAGGAGCTGACGAAATGAATGAAAATGAGCTATTAATAGGTGCAACGTCTTCAGGTACTGGAATAGACGAGGGTTCCATCGAGCTTAGAAAGGAAAATCCCGAAGTAGGTGGATTGGGTGGATTGGGTGTATTGGGCGCCGCTGAGGTTTGGAGAAAGGAAAAGCCGCTTACGGCATTAGTCGCTAAATCTTTCGCGACTGATTGTACATCTACATCTCGCTTCTTATTGTCATTCGAGCCTTTCAATTCAAGACCACCAAACATCGTCAACGCAAAATAATATCTCTCTTAAGGATTATCTCATCAATTCATACGAATATGTCATACAATTGGGTAAATGTACGGCAATGCTACAATGGTAAATAATCCAATAGGAACACTACATGTATTTTACTGCATATATCATCCATTCCTCTGTTCCTACTGTAGGTCCTACGTACTGTACCGTAGATTTTTCTTTATATATAGTCAACGCATTATTCAGCCAACGATTTCTCAAGCTTTTTAGTCTGAAAGCATAGCCATCGGCATACGAATAGAATAGCTTGACCTGTGCCGATTCATTCGGTGATAAATGACACAACGAAATAAGCTATTATTACGCACGCAGTAAGCATTCCTAAATGAAGAATCTTTTGAAAGTGATCTACTAGACTACCGATAAGCAAACAATAAGTGAGTGAATTCTTTCCACCATAATTTGTTCTCTTCATAAACCCTTATTCACTTCATTTCCTTTGGTTACATAATTTCGCTATAGCCGCAGCATAGCTCACGCTAGTATCCTGACTAATTCTGACTAAACTACTTTGTTGGTAGTGAACAAATGTCACTTCCAATGGTGGTTGGTCTTTCCTTGTAATAGAATGTAACCAAACACCAATGGGATGTCTACCACAAATAGTATTATTATATTGCTTCAAATAAGTAGCGAAAGCTCCTGGTTGTTGCAAACTGATATAATTCATTCCTAGTCGATCTAACCATTCAATGTATTCATAAATTTCTTGTTGTGGTTGTGTTGGCATGGGTGAAAATCGGAATCTAGAACCCCAATGACAGAAATCGCTTGATATAATGGTACATACAGAGGATCTGGAAAGAAAGGGGGATAAAAGTGTACCAAAATATTCTTCTTTCGATGTGGAGATAGCCCCAACCATAATTGGAAGTAGACGTATTTCAGCAATAATGTTCGTTTGATTCGACGGTAGTGATGACACATATTCTTGATACATTTTTGCAATGTAGGGATATTGCATTTCGCCTGAATGCTCTGCCTCGTCCATGTGACGATCCATAATAGAAAAGTCTCCGGTATTGAATAACTCTAATCGTAATTTTTCATCGACATTTAAAGTGCTGAAGGGAGTTTCAAAAGATGAAGCTCCAGATATAGCACATCCATCCAAGTAGCAGTTATGAGAGGGATGCAGCACAACAATAGTGATATATTTTGTCGACTCGATTTTCTTGTTTTCGTGGTCATGAAACCGAAGACTTGCCTCTTGAAAGAACTCCTTTAGGGCTAAATAGGAATAAGCAGCTGTTGGACCTGAATATCGATAGCCTGCATGCGGAGCAATAATAGCCCGGATGGAAGGTGATACATCCAATGTGTAGCTATTCCTTCCACTCGCAAGAACTTCGGTTGTACAACTCATCGAGTTGGTGTTTTGTTGAGCCTCGTCTAAGTACGTACTTAGGGCTTTATCTAATTCAGAAGGGTCAGCGTCATACCACGATCCAGCGAAATGAGCTCTTCGAACGTAAGGTAAGATTGGCTGATCTTTCGTATTCCTCGCACCAGGTACCATGGTTGCTGCGGATTCTGGTGACAACAATAAGATTCTTCTTTTGATTTAAATTGTGACTATATAGATATCATAGGCTGATTGTGCTTCTGATTTCTTTTCTGATTAACAATCCTTATTCGTGCTCGAATAAGCTTCCGTTGACGTGACGACATGACGACCGCCCATGATATGTAGACCATAGACCATAGACCCTTCCGACTTCCGACACACATTCCATCAAGAGTACATCATAATAACTTCTAGCTGTAGAGCATGTATTCGCAGTTTAGCTTTACACAGCAGACTGGGACAGCCCCAGTGGGAGTCATTCAGCAGGCTGGATTAACTTGGAATGGTCGAGAATGGGTAACCTCAACTTCTATTCCCTATGTTGCGACCCCACCTCCACCGAGTAATATCCAGTTACCACCGTGTCCACCTCATTTACAAATGCCCGACTTGTTAAGGACATCGGTTGCGAATTTAGTAGCACACTTTAGTCTAGCATATCAATACTATGTTGAACAAACGAAGAATGCAGAGGTGGAAGCCGCTCAAAAGTCTGGTGCTGAGAAGGATGAGGCTCAAAGACAAGCAGCATGGCATAAATATCATGCAGATTTATCCGCTCGGTATGCTCATCACTATAACAACTTTCAAACTGTTTCGGAGAATAATCCATCAACATCAGCAGCTGAAGTTCCATCTAGCGCTGCGTCGTCCTCTCATGGTATTTCCTCTATGAACGTAAGTATTGCACCGATCACCACATCATCATCAAAGGGTATTTCTTCCGTGACTGCATTAAAAAGTGCTGAATCCGGATCGTCCATGACTCACAAAGATAATTTAAAATCTTCATATTCATCTTCATCATCCAATTCGTCTATCCCGCCCGCTTCGTTTCAACGTTTTGCTCATCGCTGCCTTTCAAAATGTGAAAATGATATCCAACGGTCGTCGATTGAAAAACAAATTGCCATTACCATTGAAACTGCAATTAAAGAAGGATATATGCATTCCAAGAATTGGGATATCGAACCAGAGCTTGCTATCAAGCTTGATATGAAGGCTTTCTTAGGGAAAAAGGCTACACCGGCTCCAAGCTCTTCCATTCATACTAGTATAAAGCAGAAAACAAAAGCTTTCCATTTGTCGGAAGATTTGCCCGAGTCATTCCGACGCTATGCACAGAGATGTCTTGCTCAATGTGACAACGACATTCAACGCGTATCCATGGAACAGCAGCTTATGAAACGAATCGATCAAGTTGTTTCTGAAGGAACTATGAAATCGCGGAATTGGGATGATGAACCTGAGTTGAATATAAAGCTAGATATCAAATCATTTCTTGCACGAAAGATTTCGAGTGCTAGTACAAAAGCGAAGGCTGAGGAATCGACTCAAGTCAGTAAGACGAAGACAATGTCACGAGTCTTATCGAGCTCTGTCGTTTCATCTGTAGAAAAGGATCTAAGTATCTCAACCATTCCAATACGTGCTAAATCTGATTCTGAAGTGATCAGCGTGAATAAAGATATTCACTATAAAGCTCAATATAAGGAGACAACAATAAATCAGCTTAACGATGAGAGTATGAAACTCAAACGTAAACGCCAAGAATATTCTGAGATCACGGAAGATGAACCTATCGCTGACGATTCTTATTATGGACCCATGCCTTCTGTGAAAAAGGAGATTTCATCCTTTAACGATTCGTATTATGGTCCTAGCTCAGCCAGTAAGTTGACACAGGTCCATGTAGCAACCAAAGCCCGGATGCAGTCAGATGCGTATGTTGAGGCATTACCTCAAAATGAAAGTTATTATGGTAATAGTTC
>Ga0169931_10008221_pt1 | contig 15274 bp, 11 predicted proteins | sample Kivu_15m_20L_FD_129675 | JGI IMG/M metagenome (GOLD analysis project Ga0169931, IMG submission 129675) | Freshwater microbial communities from Lake Kivu, Western Province, Rwanda to study Microbial Dark Matter (Phase II) - Kivu_15m_20L... | ecosystem: Environmental > Aquatic > Freshwater > Lake... | reverse complement strand
TGACGAGCCAGCGCCGGGCCCTGGAGGCCATTTGACGGATCGGCGCCCCGCGGCGAACCTCCACTCCGGGCCCGTCGACGACCGCCTCCGGCGGAGGTCATCCGCTTGGAGGTCCTATCCGCAGACCCCTGTACGGGATGCCGTAGCGCTGGAGCGCGGTGCCGGCCTCCACGCCGAAGCCGTACGGCAGGCGGTCCTCGAACAGCTCGGGCGTCCGCGACTTCGCGATCTCGATCAGGGCGGACCGAGTGAGGATCGACCGTGCCGCCTCGACAAGTGCGAGCCGCTCAGCCTGCGCGCGATGCGCGTCGATCTCTTGGTGCTGCCGCTCCGCTTGGTAGATACGGCGTCTAGCGAGGGCCTCGGCGGCGCGGACTTGCTCGGGGCTCCACTCGGCCAGCGGGGCGTCGACGACCTTCTGGAACGCACCCAGGTCGCGAACCTCGTCCGCCCCTCTTTCGGTCGCTTGCACGAACACGCTCACGCGCGCGGGCGATGCCGCCGTGATCAATGCGACCCCCTCGGGGTTGTTTGCGCGCTCGGGATCTCCTGCCGATGCCAGCACGTCGTCGAGCAGCGCCTCGCCGTAGGAGAGGAGCTTCACCGAGTTCGGGTGCACGTCGAAGACCTCGGGCGAGAACGTGACGGTTTCGCTCGCGCCGTTCCATGCCAAGGCGTGCGCGCCCGCGATCTCGTTGTGCGGCGTGAACTTCGAGCCGAGCGCCTTCGATCCCGCTCGCCGCGCCCGCCGCCGCTGCCCGGCTCGCTGTGCGCCGACCCGAAAAAAAGGCCGGTTCCGTGAGATTCGGCCGACTCGAAAGCATGGCCCGCCCCGAATTCCTTTTTTCAGGGATTTCGTTGCGCCCGTGTTTCCTGGTCCATGCTTCCTTTGTTGGCGGACATGCGGGCCCACGTGCCTGCTGGCAACCGCGCTGCAACCCGCATCCTCTCTGCCACCAGCCCACCAACCCACATGATTCGCCTACTCTCGACCACACCCCTCCTCGGCGCCATTCTGGCATCCTCCGGCGCGGTCTTCGCCCAGACGAGCTTCACCCCGATTCCCAATGCCAGCGGCCAGGCGGCCTCGAACGGCAACGGCTGCTATGTAAACAGTCAACCACGCCTCAGCGCTGACGGCAGCACGGTGGGCTTCACCTCGTACATCGGCGGCATCAGCTCCGGCGCCGTGCCGTACGACTACGCGGTCTGGACCCAGAGCGGCGGTACGGAAGTGATCGCTCCGAGCTCGAGCTACGGCGCGAACTTCGGATGGGGCATCTGGGGCCTCTCCGGTGATGGCACGCTCGCGTGCGGCTCCAACTGGATCTGGCGGCGGGTGGGCGGCTACCAATCGCTCGACAGCACGCTCAATGCGCAGTTTCCGTCGGTCGGCTACTCGTCCATCTTCGGCTGCAGTCAGGACGGCTCGGTGTTGGTCGGTTTGCGCGAGGGCACGGTCGGAATCCCCATCAGTGGCGACTACTTCCGCTGGCAGTTCCCGCAGGGCGCACCGCAACTGCTGCCTCGCAATCCGCAGTACCCGGAGGGCTACTTCATCTTCAACTGCGTCAGCGGTGATGGCAGCGTGATCGGCGGCCAGACCTACGCGGCGGACGCAACCTACGGACAGGTCTACGCCGCCGCGCTCGTGACACCGACCGGCTCGACGCTCCTGACGCCCCAAAGCCAGGGCAACGCAACGATGGTGCGCGACTTGTCCTTCAACGGCAGCGTCGCGGTGGGACAAGTCAGTCTCGGCGGCCCGCTCGGCGTCTTCGGGATGGAGTCGTTCCGCTGGAGCGCGGCGGGCGGGCTGCAGGTGCTGCCCACCCCCGGCACGACGAGCTCGGCGATTGCCTGCGATTCCTCCGGCGACACGATCGTCGGCACCTACCTGAGCTTCGGCACCGCCGGCACCCGCGCCTATGTCTGGCGCGCGGGCAGCGGCGCGATCGACCTGCAGGATGAGCTGACCAACACCTACGGTCTGGGCAGCGCCCTGCAGGGCTGGACGCTGCTTTCCGCCGACGACGTGTCCGCAGACGGCAACGTGATCGTCGGTACGGCGCGCAACCCTTCGGGCTGCGAACAGGCCTACCTGGTGCGCTTTCCTTTGCCTGGCCCGGCGACCTACTGCACCGCCGGAACCACGAGCAACGGCTGCAACGCGTCGATTGCGGCCAGTGCACAGCCCAGCGCTTCTCAAGCCACGCCGTGCACACTCAGCGTTTCCAGCGTGGAAGGCCAGAAACAGGGTCTCTTGTTCTACGGACTCGACAACACGGGCTTCACGCCGCTGCCCTGGGCGGCCACCAGCTCCAGCTTCTTCTGCGTCAAGTCGCCCACGCAGCGCACCTTTCCGCAAAACTCTGGCGGCGCGATCAACCAGTGCAACGGTCTGCTGACGGTCGACCTCAACAACTTCTTCGTTGTGTTCCCCAGTGCAATCGGCCTGCCGTTCAGCGCCGGCGACAAGTTGTTTGTGCAGGCCTGGTTTCGCGACCCGCCGGCGCCGCGCACGACCAACCTCTCGAATGCGATCGAAATGACGATGCAGCCGTGATCACGGCCGAGGAGGTCGCGTAACTCTGCGCGCGAGCTGAAGCTCGCGCGGACTTCACGTTGCGGCGTGAGCCGCCGCAACACGCCGGGCTGCCACCGGGCAGCCCGGTTCGTTTTCCTACTGGAAGTCGCCCGCGGTCAACTTGCCGTCGCCATCCCGATCGAGGCGTCGGAACTCGCGCTGGAGCTTCGCGGGCGACTCGTCGAGCGTGAGCACGCCATCGCGCTTCGCATCGAAGCGTTGGAGCAACTCGGCGATGCTCGGCGCAGGTCTATTCCTATCGCTTGGCGCTTCAGCAGCCGGTTGGGTCGGGTCTTCGCCCGGCGAGTAGTACTCGACTTACCCGATCATCATTTCGTCGGTCGTTTGCTCGCCCCAGCGCACGCTGCGGGTCGGATCAGGGTTGGCAGGGTTCGCGCTGCTGTTGTCGAACCATGCTGTGGCGTGCACGACCGCGCCGCGCGGCGCGTCGATCGGATTCGCCAGGGCGTAGCGCAGTTGCCAGTTGAAGTCGTAGCGCGGAATGTCGAGCAGCGTTGTGCGCGCCACCCCTCCGGCGCACAAAACAAAGGACGCTTCGCAGACCATGAACTACTCAGTGCTCCACTCGCTCGCCCTCGCCTTGCTCGCGTTCGGCGCGCACTCCCAGACCCAGACGGCGCCAGCGACGCAGACGCCGCGCGCATTGCTCGAACGCGGCGCGCTCGCCGAAGAGCAACAGCGCGATTTTGCCGGCGCACAAAGGCTCTACGAACAGGCGGAAGCCGCGGCGAAAGCTGCGGGCGACACGAAGACCGCTGCGGAAGCTAGCGCGGCGAAGGAACGAGTGCTCGCGCGGCAGGGCGCGGCGACTCCGGGTCTCGCTAAGCCCGACGAGGCGCTGCAAGCACAGTTGCGGCAGCGCGCCATGGACGTGCTCCACGGCCTCACCAATGTGCAAGATTCGCTGACCGCGCGAAGCAACGCTGGCCAGCTTGTCGACCTGGGCCCTTCCGTCGCGGGCGTGCTCAGCGTGGCGCTCCACGGGACGCTCGAAGTTGGGGGGGCGGCAAGCGTCGCCTTTCGTCGCGGCGGATGCACTCGCCGGCATGGATACCGCCGAGACGGACGAGATCCTCCTTCGTTCCTATGACTCGCCCGATCCGATCGTTCGCAAGGCCGTTGGTGTCGCCCGTCACGAGGTTGCTGGCGGCGCTGGTGAAGGCCACGAGACGGCCGTCGCCGGAGACGACGGTGGGGCCGGTGTTCCCATTGCCCTGGGCGTTGACCGCGCTGAAACTCGCGCGCAGCGTGACTTGGGAGAAGGCCGGCGTCGCAGCGACGGCGGCGAGCAGTGCGGCGAGAGCGGAAGTGGGTGTGCTCATTTGTGGGCTCCAGAGGGCTAGGCAACGATCCGCGCCCAGCGTGACCGGTGCTTGGGGGTGACACCTCGGAGGCGGCCCTGCGGGCCTCGGCGGCTCGCCCGGCTTGGCGCGCAATCCAGAACGCGACGGTACCCGCGGGACGTCAGGACGGGGAGGCCGGGCGTTCGCCGGTCCCTCGTGGCGGATCGCCCCGCCGAGTCCGGCGCACCTCGACGCCCCTGGCGAGCGGACCGGTGCGCCTCGATCACGGACAGACGACGTACTCGAGCGCGTCGCTGAGCGAAGTGGAGTTGGGTTGTACGGCGCCAGAGCAATTTGTACCCCGCTTCCGGTGCGCCGCGCGCACCAGAAGCGCAGTACAAATTGCTCTGGCGCCGTACAACCGTCAGCGGAGCAAACGCTCGAGGTCTTCGCGCGTGAGGTCGCGCAGCGTGGTCGCTTCGCCGTCGAGGATCACGGCGGCGAGCTCGCGCTTGCGCTCCTGCAGCTCGAGCACGCGCTCCTCGATCGTGCCCGCACTGACGAAGCGGTAAGCGAATACGCTGCGTTGCTGCCCCATGCGGTGCGCACGGCCGATGGCCTGCGCTTCGGCTGCGGGGTTCCACCACGGGTCGAGCAGGAACACGTAGTCCGCCGCGGTGAGGTTGAGGCCGACACCGCCGGCCTTGAGGCTCGAGAGCAGGAGCTTGCACTCCGGCTCTTCCTGAAAGCGCTTCACCGCGCTCGCGCGGTCCTTCGCCGAAGTCCCGCCGTCGATGTACGCGTACGGCGTACTGGCCGCGTCGAGTCGCTGGCGCACGATCGCGAGCAACGACGTGAACTGGGAGAAGACGAGCGCCTTGTGCTCGCCCTCCTGCGACTCCTGGATGCGCTCGAGCAGCAAGTCCAACTTGGCCGAGGACTCGCCGCTGCGCTTGGGGTCGAGCAGGCCCGGATGGCAAGCGGCCTGGCGCAGTCGCAGCAAAGCCTCGAGCACCGAGAAGTGGTCGAGCTCCGTCTTCGAGGCGCCGCCGAGCAACCGTTGGCGATAGTGCTCGCGCAACGCGTCGTATTCCTTGCGCTCACCGGCCTCGAGCACGCAGGTCACGACTTGTTCGCTCTTGGCGGGCAAGTCGCGCAGGACCTGTTCCTTCGTGCGGCGCAACACGAAGGGCCGCACGATCCGTGCGAGCTCCGCGCGTGCGTCGCGGTCGAGTTCTTGACCGGCCGGACGTCGCAGCAGTTCCTCGAAGGCCGCCGAGCGGCCGAGCATGCCGGGGTTGAGGAACTCGAACAGCGACCACAGCTCGCCGAGGTGGTTCTCGATCGGAGTGCCGCTCAAAGCCACGCGCTGGCGTGCGTGCAGCACACGCGCGGCCTTGGTGGTCTGGCTCGCCGCGTTCTTGATGTTCTGCGCTTCGTCGAGCACGACGACGTCGAACTCGACCTCGTCGAGCTGCGCCGCGTCGATGCGCAGCGAACCGTAGGTCGTGACGACCAGGTCTGCGCGTTCCAGCTCTTCGGCGCGCCCGCGCCGCGCGGCGCCGGTGAAGTCGAGCGTGCGCAACTGAGGAGCGAAGCGCCGCGCCTCGGCGAGCCAATTGTGCGTGAGAGACTTGGGCGCGACGACGAGCGAGGGCGCGTGCGTCGTGTTGCGTGCACGCCGTGCGAGCAGCCAGGCGAGCACTTGCACCGTCTTCCCCAGGCCCATGTCGTCGGCGAGGCAGCCGCCCAGGCCGTGGCGCTCGAGGAATTCGAGCCAGCCCAGTCCGTCGCGCTGGTAGGGGCGCAATTCACCCTGAAAATCCGCCGGTTCTTGCGCGGGCTGCACGGCCTGGAAGTTTCGGAGGCTCGTGGCGAGTTCGCGAAAGCGCTTGTCGGTGGCGACGCCGGTTTGGCCCTCGAGAAGCGCGTCGAGCAGCCACGCCTGCGAGCGCGTAAAGCGCAGCTGCTTCTTGCGGCCGTCGCCGAGCTGAGCGAGCGTGGCGAAGCGTGCGAGCCAGTCCCGCGGGAGCAGTCCGCGTGTGCCGTCGTCGAGTTCGACGTAGCGCGACTTGCGCTGCGCCGCCGCGAGCAGCGTGGGGAGCGAAGCGCTGGCGCCGCCGAAGTCCGCCTGACCTTTGAGCTCGAACCAATCGACGCCGGTGGTCAGCGTCGCGTTCGTCGCGCGCGCAGTGCGGTAGCGCGCGCCCTCGCCCTCGAAGGTCCAACCTTCCGGCGTCAGCGCGGCGACCAGTTCGCCGATGCGGGCGAGCGGCACGGCGAGCGGCGCCAGCGGATCTGCAGAATGCGCCACGCCGAGTTGGTGGAGTCGGGCTTGCAGTTCGCGCTCGCGCGTCGCGCGGCGTGCGATCAGTTCGCCGTCACGCTCCGTCCACGCAGCGCTGTCGTCCGCGGCCACGCGCGCGCCGCCGTAGTCGAACTCGAGTCGGCCGCGCACGTGCTCGGCATCGAAGTCCGCGTCGACGGGCTCGACGAGCGTGAGCACGGGGCGGGGCTCGAGGTCTTCGCGCATCAAACCCAGCCCGGGCGCGAGTGCGAGCGAGATGCCGTGCGCCTTCACTTCGTGCAGCAGTTCGAGCGCGCTGGCGCGCGGCGCCACCAGTTGGGTTTGCAGGCCGAACGTGCGCAACCACGCGACGTCGCGCTCATCTCCCACGCGCACGAGCCGGGCGCCGATGCACAGGAACTCGCACGGCAATGCTTCGACAACCGTTTCGTTCGGCAGCGGCGCACCGTTCACCAGCCAGCGCGACGTCAGTTCCACACGCTCAGCGTCGGCGCCGAGTTGCAAGGTGCGCTCCAGGCGGGCCTCGTCCGCGTCGTCGTAGCTGAGGGTGCGTGGTCCAGCGGCGCCGCCGGTGTCGCGCACCAGGCCGCCGGTTGCGCTCATCATCGGAAGCAGCGTTCGGGCCGTCTCGCGCTCCAACTCCAAGCGACCGGGCGTGGGCAGATAGCCGCGCGATCCAACTTGGCGCAGCAACGCCACGACCCGCTGGTCGAGGTCGGATGGCAAGCGGCGGTTCACCTCGCGCGCCGGCTCGAAGCGCGCAGGCGCGGACCACGCACCTGACTTGAGGCGGTAGGACCGACGCAGCTCGACGACGAGCCGATCCGGCGACGCGTGACCGCCGGAGGCGAGCATGTACCACAGGCGCTCTTCGCGGTCGGGAGATTCGCGCAGCGCTTGGCGAGCGAGTGAGCGCTTGAGTTCCGTCAGGCGCTGGCGCCATTCGGGCGGCGGCGGCGGCGGTGGCCGCGGCGGCGGTGGCGCCCAGGCGACGTTCGGCTTGCCGAGGCGTGGATTGTCGAGGCGTTCGAGCGTGACCAGCACGGCCCACAGGTGCTTGCAGTTGTGGCCGTCGAGAAAGTGCGGGCAATCGCACTCGACGGCCCAGCTGTCCTTGAGCCGCTCGATGTCGACGAAGTAGAAGCCGTTGTCGCCGCGGACACCGGCGCGCACGGTTCGCGCGGTGCGGTCGGTGACGACGACCCGGTTCTGAGCCGCCAGAAGGTCGCCGCGTGCGATGGCGTTGGCATCGAACACAGGGCGCCAGGCGGCGGGCGACCAACTCGGGATCGAACTCTTGGACACTGCGCCAGCATCCGCACTCGCAGCCTCGCGTCAAGAGCACGCGCTGCTTCGCGCCCGAAGGCACACCGCGCACTCCGACTTCGCATCGGACCTGACCAGTTCGGGCGCGCTGTGCGACACCGTCCGCGCGGCGAGCGCTTCGGGCGGAGTTGACTTGCCGCGCTCGCAGCTCGCGAGTTCTCGAACCATGCTCCACTCCGCTGCTTCGTTGCGTCGCGCTCTGGGCGTTGCTCTCTCCTTGTTCGCCGTCGGCGCCGCGGCCACGCCGACTGTCGCGCAACAGTGCCTGCCCGACGCGTTCGAGCCCAACGAGGATTGCGTCGGGGCGGCGCTGCTCGGACCGGGCACGTGGAGCAACCTCACGATCCCGGACAACGGCGCCGACGTGTACCGCGTGACTGTGCCTGCGGGGCAGCGGCTCGTCGCGACGCTGCTCGTGCCCAACCCCGGCCAACTCTTCGGAGTGCTCCGCCTCTCGCTCGACGCGGGCCCGGGCTCGAACTGCACGCTCAACTCGCCGCACGCCGCGTTCGAGTTCGTCGAGCTCGGTGAGACGCAGGCGACCCTCGCCTGGAGCGCGAGCGCGACGGCGCCGACCGACATGTTCGTGCGCTTCGACGCCTTCCTCGAAACCTGCACCGACTACTCGCTCGATCTGCAGTTCGTTCCCGAGCCCTGCGTCACGAGCCCGCTCGACGCGTTCGAGCCCAACTCGAGCTGCACGAACACCGCGCTCCTCCCCGCGGTCGCGCACGTCGGGCTCGAAGTGTCCATCGCCGATTCCGACTTCTACGCGGTGACGGTCGCGCCGGGCGAGCTTGCCACCCTGACGCTCGGCGGGCTCGGCGCGAACGACGTCGCCACCATCCTCGCCTGGGATGTCGGCGCTGCGTGCGGCGATGGCAACGCCGTCATCACCGGCACGACGGTCTACGGTTCGACGCCGCAGCCCATTCACGTCTTCAATCCTTCGAACGCGCCGCGCTCCATCGTCGTGCAGGTGGCGCCGGTTCCCGAGCAGGAGACGCAGAACGGCTTCTGCGTCGCTTACTCGCTCGCGCTGCAGAGTCAGTTCGATCCCTGCGGCCAGCTCGCCGGCGACGTGATGGAGCCCAACGATTCCTGCGCCAATCCGCCCGTCCTGGCGAGTTCGCAGAGCGCGCTCAACATCTCCGCGGTCGACCCCGACTGGTTCACGTTGCAGGCGCCGCCGCGTTCGACGGTGCGCGTGCTGGCGACCTCGGCCACGGGCCAGCAACGCGCGATGCAGCTGCGCTCGGGTTGCAACGGTTCGTTCCTCGAGGTGCTGAGTTCGAGCTGGCACGTCTTCAACGACACCAGCGATCCGCGACAGTTCCTGAGCTGGACCAACACCGGCTCGCAGTCCTTCGACGCCAAGCTGCACGTCTTCAGCCCGCTCGGCGCCGGCGACTTCTGCGACAACTACGCGCTCGAGCTCGGGTTCACGCTCGGGGTTCCGTTCTGCCCCGTGAAGCGCAACTCGACCGGCGAAGGCGCGCGGCTGACCGCGAGCAGCTCCACTACGCCGGGCGTCGGCGTCCTGCAACTCCAGGCAGCGCTGTTGCCGCCGAACAAAGCCGGCCTTGTCATCATGAGCCGCAGCGAACTCGCCGCGACACCGTTCTCAGCCGGCTTCCTGTGCCTGGGCGCGCCGATCGTGCGCTTGCCGCTCACGACCACGGGCTCGGGAACGTTGGTCACGGCCCTCAACTGGAGCGGCGCGAGCTCGGCCATCGCCGCGGGCGACACTTGGGTCTTCCAGACCTCGTTCCGCGACGCGCAGCCGAACTCCCCCGGCGCCAACTTGAGCGAAGGGCTGCGGCTGTCGTTCCTCGGAGGACACGCGCCGATCGCCCGCCATACTGTTGGCCGACGGCGGCGCCACACCGCCGTCGGCTGTTCTCGCCGCGACGACTCGAAATCCGGCTTTCGCACACTCGCCCACGATCCGCGCAGCTGCCTGCATGAGCGACAACTGGGACTTCTACTTCGCACAAGTCGACGGGCACGCCGCGTCGATTTTCGTCGACCTCGGACGCGCCGCCGTCGCGCCCGACCCGACGCGGAGCGCGATGGTGCACCTGCGCCTTCAACTGCGCGACCCCGGTCCCCGCGGACTGTCGAGCGATTCGGAATTCGACGCGCTCCGTGAAGTGGAGGACGCGCTCACGCAACTGGAGGCTTCGACCGGCGCGGTCTACGTCGGGCGCAACACCTGTGCGGGCACGCGCGACTTCTACTTCTACGCGCCCACGGCCGAGGGCTGGTCCAAGCAAGTCGATGCGTTCATGCGCGCATTTCCGGCCTATCGCTACGAATGCGGAGGCCGAGCCGATCCGGACTGGTCCGTGTACCGCGGCTTTCTCTACCCATCGGATCAGGATCTCCAACGCATCGGCAATCGTCGAGTGTGCGATTCGCTGGAGAACCAGGGCGACGCTCTGCAGGTTGCTCGGTCGATCGATCACTTCATCTACTTCCCTGATGCGGCCGCGCGGGCAGCCTATGCCGCGGCCGTGACCCAGCTCGGCTGCCGCGTCGAGGAGAACCTCGAACCCACAGACAGCGACCAGCGCCTCGGCTTGCGCATCACCAACGTGGGCGTTCCATCGCTCGCGCAGATCGACGCCCTGACGCTTCCACTCTGGCGCCTCGCGCGCGAACACGGCGGAGACTACGACGGCTGGGGCTGTCACGCCGTGAAGTGAAGCGCCGCCGCCGACCGCACGCGGCGCACGGTGCTAGGCGCCGTCCTTGTTCGCCGCCTCACGGAGGTTCAAGATCCGCTGCAACCAATCGAGCTTCGGCCGTTCTCCGGCGCGGATCGCCACGAGCCACTTTCGAAAAGGGCGGGGATCGGAAAAGCGCGTGCACAGCGCGAGGTACTCGACCACGACTTCGGGGCGGCCGCGTTGGAGCAGCGCGTTCGCCAGGTCAAGGCCGGGATCGAAGGTGTTGTGCTGCGCCGAGCCCACCGTGCGAATGGACTCCAGCCGTTCACGTTCGGCCGTGGCGAGATCGCCTTGGGCGACCGCGATGAGCCCGAGCATCTGGCGCCCGTCGTGGCGAACACTTCCGCGTCTCCCATCGGTGTATCGCGCGCCTGCAAGTCCGAGCAGGTCGAGTGCCAGTTCCTGCGCTCGCCCATAGCGCCGAAGCTCCAACGCAATGTGCGCCGCTTCGAGCACGTCTTCGGCCGGATTGGCATCGTGCGGCTGCTTCAACGCGTACGCGCGTTCGTATTCTGCTAGCGCCAGCGAGGCTTGCTCAGTGCCGCCGTCGTGCAAACTCAGGAGCCTCGCCGTCCACGCGGGCCAACGCGCGTTCCTCGGCTCGAGTCCCTCAAGGCGTTCGAATGTGGAGAGTGCGAGGTCGAACTCCTTCCAGTGCAGGAAGCCAAAAGCGGCATTCGTGAGCACGTAGATATCGCCTGGGAAGCGCTCGAGTGCCGCCTGCCAGCACTCGCGGACATCCGAGCGCGTCGAAGAAGCTGAACTGCGAGTCGGGCGAACACGTGCGTGCAGGGCCGTGCGCGGTCGATGGGCGATGCACCACAGCAAGTGCTCGCGAAAGGTGTCGCTTTCGACACCTGCAACCTGTTGCCTTCGCGATGCGTAGCCGAGCAACATGACGCGCGCCTCGAAGTCGTTCGCATCGACGGCGAGGCGCGCACGGACCTCATCGGCTTGTGCGGCGTCGAGCGCGAGCCCGGCGCGCAGCCATTCGAGCGAGAGATCCGGCGGCATGACTCCGCACATCTTTTCACACTCGGCTGTCGAGAACCCAGACGACGCCGGTACAGGATCCAAAGCCTGGACTTGCGCTTGCCACGAAGCCGTCCCGAACGTGCGCCGACGCGCGCGGCGGGCTTTGGTATGCAGGTTGCCAAGTCGAGGACAGAACCCACACAGGCCTTCCTCAACTCCACCACCATGATCCAAACGATTCGACGTTCTCTTTCCACGTGCGGACTCGCCGCGCTCACGCTGTTCGGCGCAGCCTCCTGCGGAGGTGGCGGCGGCGGCGGCAACAACAACAACGCGCCCAGTTCGGTCGATTTCGTCCTTACGGATGCTGCCGTCGATGACTTGCTGGCGTTCACCGTGCGCGTCACGTCCCTGCGACTGGTGTCGCAGACCGGCGGCGCGCTCGGGCCCGAGTTGCTGGCCGCGCCGCTGACGATCGATCTGATCGGCGCCGGCGTGAACCCGCGCTGGGTCGGCCGCGACGACGTCGACGACGGCGTGTACCGCGGCGTGCAGCTCGTGATCGACCCGGCGAGCACGGTCGCGCTCGATCGCCTCGGCGCGACGGTCGCCGTGCAGCACGGCGCGACGACCTTCGAGCTGGGCTTCCCGGCACCGACGAGCATCGACGACGACGACTACGCCAAGATCGTGATCGACGTCGACCTGGGCGCGTCGCTCACCGGCGACGTCGCGTCGCCGCCCCTGCAATTCGACCCGCAAGGGGTCGTGACGTTGTTCGGTTCGGGCGCGAGCACCGACATCGACGAGGTCGAAGGCCTCGTCACGTCGACGAACTCGCCCTCGAGCCTGGTGATCGACGCCTTTGCGGACGACGACGACACGGTCGCCATCGGTCCGGTGACGGTGAACATCTCCAGCACGACGGTGCTGCTCGACGACGACGGTTTCCCGTTCGCCAGCCGCGCGGCGTTCTTCGCCACGCTGATCCTCAACTCAACCGAGCTCGAGGTCCACGGCCCGCTCGTCGGCGGCAGCATCAACGCCACGCGCATCGAGGTCGAAGACGACGGCAACGGCGACGCGTACGTGGTGAAGATCGACGGTCGCATCGAGAACCTCGACCGCGTCGCGAACACCTTTGATCTCGTGCTGATCGAGATCGAGAAGGGCGCCTCGCTCGCCGGTCCGGTGCTGAACGGCTTGGGCAATCCCACGACGATCGCCTGCGAGTACGACGACGTCACGAGCGTGATCCTGCTCGACGACGACGACGACATCGTCGACGACAACTCGCTGGCGACCGGTCAGCGCGTCAAGGTCAAGTTCCCGGTCTTCGCCACCTCGCCCTTCCAGGCCGGCCGCATCGAGATCGAGGACCTGCCCGAGTTCGAAGGTGTGATTCAGGACGTCTCGGGTCTGCCGAACACGATCATCATCCGGCTCGACGACGACGACCCGGCGATCGCGAACGGTACGGTCGACAACGTGTCGACCGACGTCACGGTCAACCTCGCGAACAGCACGCTGTTCCTCGACACCGAGGGACGGCCGACGCTGACGCCTTCGCAGTTGCTCGTCGGACTCGAACTCGAGATCTACGGCACGCTCAGCGGCCCGAGCAACGCTCCGACCATCGCCGCCAGCCGCACGAAGATCCACCCGGGTGAATTCGAAGGCGTCGTCTCGGCGGTCTTCTCCCAGGCGGGGTCGTTCAACGCCGCGATGCTCGAACTCGACGATCCGTTCGGCAACACGGTCACGTTCGGGCCCGTGGCGGTCGACTTCGCTCCCGGCTGTGTGTTCGACGGCGATGCGACGGACGCCGCGAGCTTCTTTGCGCTGTTCAACGGCCTGCAACAGGGCGAGGAACTGCACGTTGAAGTCGAAGGCATCGGCACGTCGACGCCCAACGTGATCGACGCCTACGAGATCGAAGTCGAGGTCGAAGTCGACGACTGAGGCAGCCCCTCGACGGTCAGCAAGCGCGGCGCCTGCGGAGAAATCCTCCGCGGGCGCCGCGCTCATTTGGGGTTGGTGGCGAAGATCGTTGCGTCGGTGATGAAGCCGCGCTCGTCCATGGCGAGCATCGCGCGGATCACGTGCGCCACCTCTTGGGCGCGCAGCTTCGTCGGGTTGGTCGCGCGCGCCATGTCGCGCCCGCCGAAGGGCGTGAGCACTTCGCTGGGGTTGACCTGCATCACGCGGATGTTGTGCGGCCGCAATTCGGCTCGCCAACACTCGGTCAGGCCGCTCAGCGCGAACTTCGACGACGCATATGCGGAACCACCGGCGTAACCCTTGCTGCCCGCGGTCGAGGCGACGTTGACGATGTTGCCGCTGCTCTGGGCGATGAAGCGGCGGGCGCACTCGCGCGCCACGAGCATGGCGCCCAGCACGTTCGTCGCGTGCAGCTCGCGGAAGCGCTCGGCCTCCGTCTCGACGAGCGGCGCGCTGTAGCCGAAAGCGGCATTGTTGACGAGCACGTTGAGGCCGCCCAGCGCGCGCTCCGCTTCGGCCACGAGGCGCACGACGTCCGCTTCCACGGAGACGTCGGCGACGAGCGCCGTCGCGCCGATCTCGGCCGCTGCGCGACGGACGACGTCCGCACGCCTTCCGCAGATCGCGACCGCCGCACCTTCGGCTCGCAGGGCCCGCGCCGTCTCCAACCCGATGCCTGTTCCACCGCCGGTGATGAGCGCCTTGATCGACTCGATCTTCATCCGCGCAGCGTAGCGCGCCGCGAGAAGCGGTCCGCGGTGCGCGGACGGCGCTTTGCAGCAACCTCACCCGAGAAAAACCCGAGCTTCGTGGCACGCGCGACGAGAATCGGCGCTCACACCGTGGCTCCAACTGGCGCCTGGCTCTGAGCGCCCCGCAGATGAACAACTCCGTTGAGCCCAACACGACCATGAGAATCCCGTCGAGCGCCGCCGTCCTTCGCATCGCTGTCGCCGCATCCGTCCTCGCGCCCATGTCCCTGGCGCAAGTCCAGACCACGTTCAGCATCGCCGCGCGGGCGAACGACTCGGTGAGCGGCGTCGGACAGCTGACCACCGTCGACAGCCTCTCGGTGGCGAACGGCGGGTTGTGGATGGTCGGGGGCGACACGAACGACCCGAACACCAACACCGACGGAGTCGTGCTGCGGCAAGGCGTTCTCGCGGCGCGCGAGGGCGATCTCCTGGCGGCGCCGGCGGGCGCGTCGATCGGCGCGTTCGGCTCCGGCGGAGCGCCGCTGAACAGCGCCGGCCGCTGGGCCTGGAACTACACCTTGGACGGCGCCACCACGACGAGCGACAGCGGCATCTTCTTCGACAACACGTTGGTGCTCCAAGAAGGCAGTCTGTCGAGCGCGCGCTCGTCTTCGCTGTCGTGGACGCGAACGGTGCATTGCTCTCGGAGAACGTGCTGTTCAAGGAGGGCGACCTGCTGCCCGGCCAGACGACGCAGTCCGTGGCCGACTTCGCCACGGGTCCGCACGGGTGGGACCTGAACGACAACGGCGACGTGTTGTTCATCGCCGACCTCGACGGCGCGACGACGAGCGATGGAGTCGTGTACCGCAACTCGGCCTTGCTCGCGCAAGAAGGCGCGCCGTCGCCGATCGCGGGCCGCAACTGGAGCAGCTTGAGCACGTCGCAACGCGTGGCGCTCAACAACGGCGGCGACACGGTGTTCACGGCGACGTTGAGTGGCGACACGGCCACCGACACCGTGATCGTCAAGAACGGCGCGATCTTCCAGCAGGAAGGCAATCCGGCGCCTGGAGTGAGCGGCGGAAGGCTCTTGACCAGCTTCGGGACGGGCCCGGTCGACCTCGACGACCAGGGCAACGTGTACTGGTTCGGCGACTGGAACGACACCGACACGACGCGCGATACGGGGATCTATCGCAACGACCAGTTGATCGTCCAGAAGGGGGTCACGGTCATCGGCGGACAGCTGCTCACGGCGATCGCGACCGTTCAAGAGAACCTGATGGTCAGCGACGACGGAGAGTGGCTGATCTTCGAGGGCACGTTGGGAGGTTTGTCGACGG
>Ga0169931_10008220_pt1 | contig 15274 bp, 5 predicted proteins | sample Kivu_15m_20L_FD_129675 | JGI IMG/M metagenome (GOLD analysis project Ga0169931, IMG submission 129675) | Freshwater microbial communities from Lake Kivu, Western Province, Rwanda to study Microbial Dark Matter (Phase II) - Kivu_15m_20L... | ecosystem: Environmental > Aquatic > Freshwater > Lake ... | reverse complement strand
TTGGCGGTTTGTGCGGCCGGACCGGCGGCCGTTCCTGTTCGCCGGCCTGTGGGAACACTGGCGTAACCCTGAGAACACCGCGGCGGAACCGCTGGAGACCTTCACGATCCTGACCACGACGCCCAACAGCGTGGCCGCACCCATCCATGACCGGATGCCGGTGATTCTGGACGGCGAGGCCCGCCGCCAATGGCTGGACGAGACGACGCCCGTGGAATCACTGGCCAGTCTGCTGCGGCCCTATCCCGACGAGCACCTGACGCGCTACGCCGTGCCCGCACTGGTCGGCAGCCCGAAGAACGACGCGCCAGAGTGCATCCTGCCGCTGGACGCTCTCGGCCTGGGCTAAGGGAGCCAGCTCTCGTTCGCCCAGTTTCCAATTGGGTTTCAAGCTGGCTCAGCGGCGTGTTTTCGGCGAGCGGGGCGGGGCCTTACCAGTCACCGGCGGCGCCGGTGTGGAGGCAGTGGGCGGTTATGCCGGTGTTGGAGTGGCCGAGCGCCCGCTGGACCAGGCCCCGCCTTGCGCCACGACCACTACGAAATACGCCGTCCACTCACCACCCCGTTCACGAAATCGCAGCCAGGCCATTGTTCGTTGCAGCACAAAGTCAATCGTGTCCGTTTTCGCCGAATGCAAACACCGTCAATGAAAACAGCCCTCGCCGACCAACGGCATAACCGTGGCTGAACCGGGGTTCTAGTCCGTCCCACTCCGCCATCCCTCCACCTTGTTCCTTGCCCATGGAAGCCTTTCATTCGCTGGAGCGGTTCGGACCAGCAGGCGGCTGCGGGTGAAAAAACGATGATGCACTTGCCAGTTGCCTTGCTACCGAGCGACGGCACGCACCAGGTGACCGGCCACGACCGCGGCAATGACCACCCGGCAACTGCCTCTCTGTGAGCCTGACTCGAATCAGCGCCCGAGGTGCAGTTGCCCCCGGGAAAGCCATTGGTGTCGGGCATGTCGCCGGCGGAGAGGGCCGCCAGCCGCCACCGTTGGGAAAGCACCTAGCACGTCATATTCCCGAAGCGCAACCGCCTGGGCCAGCCACGAGGGCAGGACCAGCAGTGAGCAGAACAGCAGGCGAAACCAACGCATGGAGCAACCGCAACGTTACTTTGAGATTGCCTCGTTCAGGTTGAGCAACACGTTGGCCACCGCGGTCAGCGCCGCCAGTTCCGGCTCATCCACCCCCGGTGGAGCCGGCGATTCGCCGACTTTTAGCAGCGCGGTCGCCGCGGCCGTATCGGTCCGGAAAGCGGTCAGCTGCTGATCGTAGGTGCGCCGAAGCAAATCCGTTTCATCGGTCTGTGGCCGGCGCCCGAGGGTCAGGCGGAAGGCCCGCTCGAGGCGCTTGGCCACGTTCGACGGTTCCTCGCGGAGGACCCGTTGCGCCAACCCCCGTGCCGCCTCCACGAACGCCGGGTCATTCATCAGCACCAGCGACTGGAGCGGCGTCTGCGTGCGCTGGCGCAGGAACGTGCAAACCTCGCGGTTCGGCGCATCGAACGTCGCGAACGCCGGATAGTGGGCCGAGCGCCGCCAGAAGACATAAAGCCCGCGCCGGTAGAGTTTCTCGCCGTGGTCCTGCACGAAGACCGAGTCGGTTCCGTCCCACAGGCCGGGCGGCTGATAGGGCTTCACGCTCGCGCCGCCGATCTGGCGGTTGAGCAAACCGGAAACGGCGAGAGCATTGTCCCGGATGAACTCCGCCTCGAGGCGAACGCGGGGCCCCCGGGTGGACAGCCGGTTGTAGGGATCCCGTTCCAGTTTCTCCGGCGACGCGGTGGCCGACTGGCGGTAGGCCGCACTGGTCACCATCAGGCGGACCAGTTCCTTGACATTCCACGGCCCGACTTCATGCCGGCCTTTGTCGGAGCTTTTCATCCCGAGCGACCCGCCGTCGCGGAACTGCACCGCCAACCAGTCGAGCAGCTCCGGGTGGCTCGGCCATTCGCCCTGCGATCCGAGGTCATTGGCCGTCTTGGTGAGCCCCGTCCCGAAGAACATCGCCCAATAGCGGTTCACCGTCGTGCGGGCCATGAGCGGGTGCTCGCGGGCCACGAGCCAGCGCGCCAGCGCCAGGCGGTTGGTCGGACCGGCAGGCAGGGGCGGAAGGAACGCTGGCGTGCCCGGGGTGACTGGTTCTCCGGGGTTCCGGAAGTCACCGCGGATCAGCACAAACGTGTCCCGGCCCGGCTTCATTTCCTCCATGATCAGGGAAGTTGGGATTTCCGAATAGAAGGCGTCCTTGCGCCGCCGGGCTTCGGCGAGGCCGGCCTCGGACCGCAGATAATCGACCGCGTGGTTCTCCTTGTAGAAGCGGGCCAGGTCATTGCGCTCCTCCTCGGTCCGTTGACCGCGGGACTTGGTGATGACCGGCAGATAACCCTCGAGGGCCAGCGCTTTCGCGTCATCGGCTGCAAGGGCGCGGGCATAGAGCCGCACGTCGTCCACTGCCCCGGTGAGGAAAGCCTCCTTGTTGCGGGAACCGATCCGCAACGGCTCGGCCGTCGCAATCGGGTCCTTGAGTTGGTCCTTTTCCACTTCCAGATCGCGGCTGCGGCCGTTGACGAATAGCCTCACTCCCGCAGCCTTGCCGGTGCCGTCATGGCTCACCGCCACCTGCAGCCATTGTCCGAACGGGAACTGCTCCCGGGTGCGGACCTTGAGGGCATTGTCCGGCCATGTGTGGATCAGGTGAAGCTGAATCCGGCGGTCACCGACGAGCAGGTCCAAGCCGCGAAAGCCCGGTGCCGACTCCATCTTGCTCAGCACCGCGCCATCCGACTGGAGCTTCACCCACGCAGAGATCGCGAAGGCGTTGGTGCGGTCGAGCCCGATGGCCTGCCCGAACTCGGCGTGGGCCTTGCCGTTCAACTGGAGGGCCTTGCCCAAGCGGGCATCGGCAAACTCCGGCCGCTCGGCTCCGAGGACGCTGCCGCCTTCATCCAACGCTCCGTCGAACCGCAGGCGCCGGATCAGGCCAGCCTCCGAAGGCTGTGCCGGCGGACGTTCGTTGGTCACGCGCTCCCACTTCTCCTGGGTTTCGCCGAGTTCGTTGATGCGGTCCTGCAGGGTTTTCTCCGCGTCCTTGAGGCGGAAGTCGGCCTCAACGAACTTCATCGCCTGATCGGTCGTTGGCACCGGAAGCCGGGGCGGCGGATTGTCGGTGCGGATGCGGTCCAAGCCCTTCTCCGGCACGTTGTGGAAGAACGCGTAGAGACGGTAGAATTCCTTGGTCGAGATGGGATCGAACTTGTGGTCGTGGCACTCCGTGCAGCCGACGGTCAGGCCCAGCCAGACCGCCCCAAATGTGTTCACCCGGTCCACAACATACTTGTTGAGATACTCGTCTGGGTCCGCACCGCCCTCGTCGTTAGTCATGTTGTTGCGGACGAAGCCGGTGGCGAGGCGCTGGTCGATGGAAGGATCCGGCAACAGGTCACCCGCCAACTGCTCCACCGTGAACGCGTCATAGGGTTTGTTTTCGTTGAAGGCGCGGATCACCCAGTCGCGCCACAGCCACATGAACCGCACGCCGTCAAAGTGATAGCCGCTGGTGTCGGCGAACCGGGCGAGGTCGAGCCAGTTCTGGGCCATGCGTTCGCCGTAGTGGGGCGACTGCAACAGCCGTTCGACAACCCTTTCGTAGGCCTCCCGGGACCGGTCCGCCACAAATGCGTCCACCTCCTCCGGAGTGGGCGGCAGCCCGGTGAGGTCGAGCGTCACCCGGCGCAGCAGCGTTGGCCGGTCCGCCTCCGCGTTTGGCTTCAGACCCTCCTGCTCAAGCCGCGCCAGCACGAACCGGTCGAGTTCGTTGCGCCCCCAGCGACGGTCCTTCACTTCCGGCAGTGCGGGACGTTGCGGGGCCACGAACGACCAATGCTCCTGCCACTTCGCCCCCTCGACGACCCAGCGTATCAGCAACTGAATCTGGGCGGCACTGAGCGGCTTGCCGTGCTTCGCCGGCGGCATCAGTTCGTCGGCATCGGTCGTCAGGATCCGCCGGACCAGCGTGCTCCGGTTGGTGTCGCCCGGAACCAGGGCCCGCTGTCCGGATTTCAGCTCGCGGAAGGCATCCTCTGCGCGATCCAGGCGGAGGCCCCCCTTGCGCTTGTGCTCATCGGGTCCATGACAGGCGTAGCAATGGTCAGAGAGGAGCGGCCGGACGTCCCGGTTGAAATCCACCGGCTTCGCCCAGACGGACCAACCGGCCAGAAACACGGCGGCAAAGCCTGCAACTCTCCGCGATGCGGGCCAATGTGGGATTGGGGGCACAGCGCAAACATCGCCCGTGAAAGTGCCGTTCGGCAACACGCCAATTCCAACAAACGCTTGCACTGGAGGGGACGGCCATTATTGTCCCGCCCGCTTTCGAGCGGGTTGGTAGCTCAGCGGTAGAGCAGCGGCCTTTTAAGCCGTTGGTCCAGGGTTCAAATCCCTGCCAACCCACCAGAGTTCTTTTCCAGAAAGACGACCCCATCGTCTAGCGGTTAGGACACCGCCCTTTCACGGCAGTAACCGGGGTTCGATTCCCCGTGGGGTCGCCATCTTTCACGGGCCGCCGAGCCGCTTCGGCGGCCTGTTGTTTTTCCGGAAGCGGCAATTCTGGAGTCAGCGCCGCGAACGAGCCGGCAAGTCAGGCTGCGACAAAGTCCAACAGCAGGAACGCCCCCGTCGCGTTGGCGTCCGTCACGCATTGCGGCACTCCGTTGACCACATCTACCGACGCCCGGTGCGTGTGCCCGGCGAACACTCCCAGCAGATTTCCGGCGGCGAACACTTCCCGGTGAAACGCCAGGGTTGATTCCGTGTGGCCACCCTCCCGCCACTTCACCCGGCGTTCGAGCTCGAAGCCGCGATCGGAGTGCGCGCCCCAGTCCGGATGGCCGCAGCCGAAGCCCAGCGGCCGGCCCGGCGCATACAGCGGGATGTGCACGAACAGGACCAGCGGTTTTCCGGACAAAACCTGCTCCCGGAAGAAGGTCAACTGGGCTGGGCTGACCTCGTAGGTCGAATTGTCCAACATCAGGAGGCGCACGCCGTGCAGGTCCTTTGCGGACATCATGGGATCGGCCCCGTGATACAACGGTGCCAGCCGGCGGGAGATCCATTCCGTGCGGAGTTCCGCAAGGGATCCGGTCATGCCTTCGTAGTGCCAATCGTGGTTGCCGGCGGTGTAGAGCCACGGCAGGCCGCATTCCTTCAACTGCCCGCGAACCCATTCGACCGCGGCTTCGGACGGAAAGCTGACGAGGTCGCCCACGAGCGCGAGTTGCTCCGCCTTCGCAGTCTCTGCGGCTCGGAGAGCGCCGACGAAACCCTTTTCCGGGTTGGTCGGCTCGCCGGTCTGGAAGTGCTTGGTCTGATTGTAGGCCTTGGCCATCCGGCCACTGAATTGCCGGAATGGCTCACCCCGATCGTCGTCGCGAAACAGGTGCGTGTCGGCCACCACCATCAGGGTGAACGGTCGCTCCACCTGCGGACACGTAAGCCGAACGCGGTTACCATCGAGGGCAAACGAGCGGTTGAACCTCGGCCCGCCCACCACTTCTGCTGCCTGACCGGGCGGCAGACTGCCGGCAGCCGCAGCGAACAAGCCGGCGCGGAGAAAATCACGACGAGCGGTCAGCGAATTCATGGATTTCGGACGGGTGCCACTTGAGTGTATCAAACCACGCCTTCGCCGCCAGCAATCAAGGCAGGACGCAACCGCGGTGATTGGCCTCGGCCTGCGGGTCGGCAGCAAGCACACAGGTCACCTCCCGCTTCGCATGACGATACGGCTGATCTCCCGGCGAATTCCCGAGGCCCGAGGTAATCCGACAGCACGACGGCAAAGCCGGATGTGACCATCGCCACGCCGATGGAACCCTCGGTGTTCAAACGCCAGGGCACGTCCTCCCGCCCGGTGACGGTGCCGTGCAGGTAACTAAGCAGCGGAAGTCCCGCCGCGAGCCGGTGGCCTGGCAGAGCATGGGTAGAAACGTCAATCGCCCGGTCAGCGACCGGAAGCGCAATCGCCATTCCAATTGGGAGCTGTCGCCGGACGCAATCCGGGAAAAAGAACTTCTCGTCGTTGCCCCGCCTTCTGCTAGGGTGACCCCTCGCGTATGACGCCAAAACTGTTCACTGAACTCGGACTCTCGCCCGAATCGCTCAAGGCCGTGGAGCGGCTCGGGTTCGAGCAGGCTTCGCCCATCCAGGCCGAGGCCATCCCGGTGCTGCTCCAGGGCCGGGATGTCGTGGGGCAGTCCCAGACCGGCTCGGGCAAGACCGCCGCCTTCGGCCTGCCGGCCATCGAGAAGATTGACCCGAAGGGCCGCGGCGTGCAGGCGCTGGTGCTCTGCCCGACGCGCGAACTGGCCGTCCAGGTCAGTGAGGAGATCCACAAGCTCGCGCACTTCAACCGCGCGGTGAAACCCCTGCCCATCTTCGGCGGCGCCAGCTATGACCGGCAATACGCCGGCCTGCGCGCCGGGGCGAACATCGTCATCGGCACTCCCGGCCGCGTGCAGGACCATCTGGAACGCGGCTCGCTGAAGCTCGACCAGGTCCGGATGGTCATCCTCGACGAGGCGGACGAGATGCTGGACATGGGCTTCCGCGAGGACATCGAAAAGATTCTTCAGCACGCACCGCCCGAACGGCAAACCGTGCTCTTTTCCGCCACGATCCCCCGCCCCATCGAAGATCTGATCAGGCGGTTCACCCGCGATCCGGTGCGGGTGCAGATCGAGGCCAAGGCGCTCACCGTGCCCACCGTGGAGCAGATCTATTACGAGGTGCACCCACAGTGGAAATTCGAGGCCCTGACCCGGCTGGTGGACCTGCACGACGTGAAGCTCGGCATCGTCTTCTGCAACACCCAGCGCGCGGTGGACGAGATCACGGAACACCTGCACGCGGCGGGTTACGATGCCGATGCGCTGCACGGAGGCCTGGCCCAGCCCGCCCGTGACCGCGTGATGAAGAAGTTCAAGACCGGCGTGCTCAGCCTGCTGGTCGCCACCGATGTCGCCGGCCGCGGCATCGACGTGAACGACGTCGAGGTGGTCTTCAATTTCGACCTGCCCTACGATCCCGAAGATTACGTTCACCGGATCGGTCGGACCGGCCGCGCCGGCCGGAGCGGCAAGGCCATCTCGCTCGTCAGCGGCCGGGAATTCTTCCGGATCCGCCACCTGGAACGCTTCACCCGCCAGCGCATCACTCGCGGCAAAATCCCGTCGCAGGACGAACTGGCCGAAGCGAAGGATCGCAAGCTGCTCGACGATGTCCGCACCGTCATCCAGCACGGTGACCTCACCCAGCGCGAGCACATGGTGCAGGCCCTGATGGACGAGGGCTTTGACACCGTCCAGATCGCCGGCGCGTTGCTGCACCTGCTGGTCGGCGGCCCGGTGCCCGACGTCGAAACTGCCAGCGCCGAACCGACCTCCCGCTGGGCCGATCACTCGGTAGCCAAATCGGCCGCCAAGCCACCTGCCCCCGCAGAAGCGCCGACCCCGGCTCCCGTGCCGCCTCCTCCCCCGAAGGCGTCCGAAGAGGCGGCGCCTGCGGAAACTCCCGCGGAGCCGCCGGCTCCCGCCCCCGAAAAACCGGTCAAACGGAAAGCGAAGAAGGCCCAGACCGAACCCGTAGCTCCGGCCAGCCAAGCTTCGTCGCCGACGACTCCCCCGATGGAAGCGGCGCCCGTCGCGACTCCCGAACCAGCCGTCCCTTCCGAGCCGACGCCTGAACCGACCCCGCAAGCCGCTGTCGTGTCCGAGCCCCCACCGGCAAAGGCGCCTGTCGCCCGCACGGTGCCACCGGCGAACGAACCAACTCCTGCGCCGGCGCCACCCAGACAATTGCCCGTCACGGAAAGACCGGCTGCACCCCTGCCTTCCGCCGCCGAAGAACCGGCGAAGTTCAAACCCTCGACCTGGGACCGTCCGAAATTTGCACCCCGCTTCGACCGGGCCGAGCCCGCCGCTCCGGAACCTCGGCCCCGCCCCGAGCCGCCGGCTCGCCGTTTTGACCAAGGTCGGGAGCTGCCGTCCCGGGAGCGTGGGTTCAACCGGGAACCGAGTCGGGATTTCGATCCCGGCCATCGCCCTGACCGCGGACCGCGCAACCGTTTTGAACCCCGGCCGCCCGGCCCTGAACCCCGGAGCAACCGCTTTTCGGCCCGCCCGGACAACACCATGGTCGAACTCTGGATCAGCGTCGGTGAGGCCGACGGCATCGCCCCGCGCGACATCGTGGGCTGCATCCTGGGCGAAACCGGGCTACCCAAGGATGTCGTGGGCACCGTCAACGTGTCCGAACGCCACACGCTCGTGGCGGTGGAGCGGGGCGAATCCCGTCGGATCATTTCCGCCCTGAACCGCGCCCAACTCCGCGGCCGCCGCATGCGGGCGAAGCTGTCCGAATACTGAGAGCTGGTCTGACACTTCCTGCGTCGGGTGGAATCGCGGGCCAGGAATTTCCGTTGCCCCGGCCGGTGGAACCGACAGTTTGGCCCCGCGCAATGAGCCAGCCCCAGCGGATCTCGTATCTCATCATGGTTGTGGCGGTCGCCCTCGTGGGCTGGCTGCACATGGCCACCCTGCTCCTGACCGCGTTCTTCGGCTATTTCGCGCTCCGCCAGCTCAGCTTCGGCCGGAGTAAGATTCTGGGCATCGTCCTGTTCAGCGGCGTGTTGGGGTTGGTGGTCTACGGGCTGGTCTTTTTTACGAAACAGGCTTCGGTCGCCTTTCCGCGCATCGTGTCGGCCACGGTGCCCGCCTTGGTGGATTTCGCCGACCGGCAGGGAATCGAATTGCCCTTCTTCACCGATGACACCGCCGCCAACACCAACGCAGCGACGGGTGGCTCCCAGGTGGTAAACGATCCCGGAACCTCCGGCGCCACCCCTGCTCCGCCGCATCAGCACCAGATGCGCAATCTCCGCAAATGGGCGCTCGAAGAGGCCCAGAACAAGGTTACGGAGATCTCCAAATATGTCCGCGACGCCGTGTTCCAGGTGGTTTACCTGATCATCGGAATCGTGATCGCGCTCAGCCTGTTCCTCAATGCCCGGCTCAATTTGGATCACGACCCCGACATCAGTCGGCACAGCCTTTACGCAACCACCATGCGGGAACTGGCCGTGCGGGTGCGGACCTTCTACCAGAGCTTCACCCAGGTCATGGGCGCTCAGATTCTGATTTCCGCCATCAACACCGCCGCCACCGGCCTGTTCCTGTTCGGCATGGATTTCCCTTACGCGGCTGTGCTGACCATCCTGACGTTCCTGTGCGGCCTCCTGCCGATCGTGGGCAACCTGATCAGCAACACCGTCATCACCGGCGTCGGCTTCAGCCTCTCCCCGAAGATGGCCCTGGTCGCCCTCGCCTTTCTGATCGTGGTCCACAAGCTGGAATACTTCCTGAACTCCAAGATCATCGGCGACCGCATCAAGAACCCCATGTGGATGACGCTCATCGGCCTGCTCGTGGGCGAGAAGCTGATGGGGATCCCCGGCATGATCCTCGCCCCGATCGTGCTGCACTACCTGAAGATCGAGGCCTCCCAATACCGCGCCGAACTGGAACAGAACGCCGCCAGAGCCGACGAGGCGGCGGCGGAAGAGATTCCGACCTGAATCCGGTGGGCGGCCACCGCCACGGGCTCGGCGTGCGGAGGCCGAAACGGGTATCCAGGCGGATTCGGGGGCATCAGTTCCCCGGCCGGGTCCACACCATCACCCGCGTCGGCGTGTTCACCGGAAAGCTGGCGGTCAGCTGCTTCACGGCGACTTCCCCCTGGGTGTTGTCGATCACATCATCCAGTTCGATGGCCGCCGAGTTTTCCGGATAGAGCGTGACGCGGATGGGAACCGGGGCGTTGAAGCCGCGGGCCTGTATGCGCACCGGCTGCTCGGCGGGAGCTCCGGCCGGCAGCACCACGCGCACGACCCCCTGGGTGGCCGGACCGATGTCTGTGCCCGCGGCATGCGTCAAACGCAGCGATGGTTCCGCCGGCAGGCGGGCGATCAGATTCGCCCCGGCCGCATACACAGCCCGGTGATCAAAGGCGAAACCGGTGCGGTTCAGCGAATCAATCCGCACCCGACCCACCCCGCGGGACCAACGTTCCGCACTCTCCACCCACAGCCGTCCGCTGCCGGTGACACTCGGGGCAACCAACCGGATTGCGCCGCCGGAGCCTTGGTTCTCATAAGTGCCACCGCCGCGCCCGCCGCGGGCGTAGATGCCACCCGAATGCTGAATGCTTACCGACGAGGCGATGAGGATGGCCCCACCGCCGCCGCCGCCGCCCCGGTTGGCGCCATCAAAGTGTCCAGCCCCGCCGCCGGAGCCCCCGACCAGCGTGACCAGCAGCGGATCACCGTAGGTGGCCGGCAAGCCTGCCCCATCGCCGAAGGTGGCGTGAGAGGCCGGGTGGCGCAGTCCGGCACGGGTTGCTCCCGGACCACGTCCCGGCTGCAAAGTCGGCGTCGTGTTGCCCCCGTCGAATCCGCCCGGCCCACCGATCCCACCCTGACCCCAGTCCTGGCCATTGGCGCCGTCCAGTTCGATCGACCCCGCGATGGTCACCGGGCCGGTGGCCAGCAGATACACGGGCGTGTTCGCCGCGTTGCGGTTAAACCGCAGCGTCGCGTTCTCCGCAATGTTCACGGTAGTGCAGTGCAGGACGCCGTCGGGCGGCAGGTCCAGCGTGGTGTTCTCGGTGATGTTCAGCCCGCCGGCGGCGCCGGTGCTGCCGGAGTTGAAAGGCACGGCCTCTTGGGCGACCAGGGTCAGCGCGGTGCAGCACAGACCGAACTGGGCGGCACAGCGGATCAGAGTGAGGAGTTTCATGACGGTAAGGAATTGAGCGTAAGTGAAAGTTTCAGGGTTGCTCCACGGTGACTTCGGGTTGACCGACGAAAATCGGACCGGCCTGGCCGGTTGCCGGCAGCGACCAGCGCAGCAGGTCCAGCTCCGGCTGGCCGACAATGACGGCATTATGGCGCAGCCAATCCGGCCGCAGCACCTCGGCGCTGGCGGAGGTGCCCAAGATGAATCCGCGGGGCGTCGAGCGCGGGTCGAACGGATCACTGCGGCCGGTGACTTCAGTCTCGTCGTTGAAGCCGTCACCGTCGGTGTCGGCCACGAACGGATTCGTGCCCGAAGAGGCTTCAGCCCGGTGCGACAAACGGTCGTCGTCGGGGTCTTCGTCGCCGTCGTTCACGCCGTTGCCGTTGCTGTCGCGGGCAAAGGGATTCAGCCCGTGGAAGATTTCCCACGCATTGGGCAGGCCGTCGCCGTCGGCATCCTCCAGGCCGTCCGGCACGCCGTTGGCATTGGAGTCGGCGACGAGCGGATCAAAGCCAAAGGCCGCCTCAAGATGATCCGGGATGCCGTCCTGATCGGTGTCCAGGAACGAGGCGGCCTGGAAACTCCAGCTCAGGGGACCGGCCCAGCGGTTGCCCACGCGGTCCGTCAGTTCGCCGGCCAGCGTCACGCGCCAGAGTCCGGCGGGCAGCGGCTCGGGCAGGAGCAGGAACACCGTCGCGGCCGCGGCGTTGTAGCTGACAGCTCCGGCGGGCGGGTTCAGGTCGTCCGCAGTGCCAAACACGCCGTCCAAGCCCGCACCCCGGAGATCGAAGTTGCCACCCGCAACGGTGGCGGGATCCAGCGCCTCGCTAAATGTCACCGTCAAGGTGGTGACCGAACCGACCACGCCCAGCGCCGCCGGCGCGACGCTGTCCACCACCGGCGGCACAGCTTCCGGGGTGAGCGTGAATTCAATCGGCGCCGACCAGCGGGAGTTGCCCCCGGTATCGAACGCCCGGGCCCGCACCGTGAACCGCGTCCGTTCCGGCGTCAGTGCCGGCGCAAACAGTCCGTGCTCGAAGGGGAAGTTGCCATCGGTCGCGACGCGCTGGCCGTCCACATGGAACTCGACGTTCCGCACCTGCACGTCGTCCGTCGCCACCGCAGTCAGGCCGAGGAAAGTGCCTTCCTCAACCGTGTTCACGCCAGCGCCAAGACTCGTGGCCAGCGTGATGCCGGGTGCCACGCGTTGCTGGTCGAACGCCAGATAATTCACCACCTGGAGGCCGCGCGTGTCGTCCGCCACGTAGGCCTGCCCGCCGTAGAGCGTCAGCGCGCGGGCGATGCCCGGCGTCGGAATGGTGGTGAGCAAGCGGGTCGTGTCGGCCGGATTCCCCACATCGTAGAGGCGCACGTCATGCGTGCCATCGTTGCGGGGGTTGATGCCCACCGCGGCGACGCCCAAGCCAGAGCCGTTGAGCACGATCTGCTTGAACGAGTTCGGACCGTTGTCCACCACGTCGCCCAACGGCAGCGGCACGGCCGGCACCCGCACGTCGAACACGGCGTAGCCGGGGAACGAGGTCACATAGGCCTGCCCGCCGCCGACAAACAGCCTTCGTCGCTGCGTGATGCCGTCGAAATGTCCCGGCGCGGCGATCTCCGCGAGGAACTCGGCCCGGCCGCGCCGGAGCGAGTAGGATTGCAAACGGTCCCCCAGCAGCACGAACAGGTGGCCCCCGGAGATCGCCAGATCGTAAATCCGCTGCCCCAGCCCTAGCTGCTGCAGGACGCGGCCCGTGGCCAGATCCACCACGGCGAACCGCCCGTCGTCGGCCCCCGCATAGGCCAGCCCGCCCGCCGCCGCCACGGCGCCCACCTGCCCGGCGAGGCCGATCTGGCGCTGCAGCCGGGCGTTGGCGGGGCGGCCGTCGGCATCGGCCGCGACCTCGACCACCGCCAGTCCCGCCGGACCGTCGGCCACGGCCAACCGGTCGCCCTCGATGGCCACGCTGCGGGCTTCGCCCGGCGTATCCACCTGCGCCACCAGCACGGGGGAACGGCCCGGATCGGCGAGGAAAACGCTGACCCCGGCCGCCCCGGCGGCGACGCCCACCAAGTCATTGCGCGCCGCCACATCCAGCGCGGTGCCCGGCAATTCCGCGCTCGCCGTGACCCCGATGTTGGCCGGCGTGCCGTCAAGCGGGTTCAGGCCGGCGTCCACCTCGAAGCCATCCGGCAGACCGTCGCCGTCGGTGTCCGCCACAAATGGAGACGTGCCCACGATTTCCTCCGCCGCATCCGGCAGACCGTCGCCATCCGTGTCGAGGGCGTGTTCGCCCAACGATGTCAGCCGGAAGCCGGAGATCGAGCCGGGCACGCCCGGCAGCCGGCGCGGATAGGCCTCGCCGAGGGAGCGGGTGCGCGGGTCGTAGAACTGGACGCGTTGCAGCCGGTCCATTCCAAACACCACGCAGCCGCCCAACTGGGCGATGACCCCGCGGCGCAGAAACACGCGATACTGGGCAAAGGGTTCCGTCTTGAAGCGCGTGATTTCGACTCGGGGCTGGGCGGAACCCAGCAGGATTTCATTGAGCCGGTCGCCCTGGAACATCGGCGGACGGCACTCGGTCTGTTCCCGGACGATCTCCACCCTGGCAAAGAGCGGATACGCGGGCTGGTCGCCGCGGTGGATGTAGCCGGGACCGGCGCTCTGGAGGAGCTGAAGCTCCAGCCGCATGGTCTCCTCGGCCAGCGCTTCCTCGTCGGCGTCAAGGGCGGTGAGAATCGCCTCGAAGTTGGCTTCCTGCGCCTCCGTGGGCATGGCCCCGGAATCGTAGATCGCCTTCAGCTCGCGAAAGGCCGCGTCGTATTGCGCGGCCAGCAACTGTCCCGGAGTCAGTTCCGGCTCGCCGGCCGCGTGGCGAACCGGGGCGGAGTCCAGCGCACGGACCGGTTCGCCGGCGGTCCCGGCGCAGGTCGTTTCGCATTGCGGCACGCAAATCTGCCGGCGGCGAGTGACGCTGGAAGAGCAGTCTTCATAAGCCTCGTCGCAATAGAGAGCCCAGGCTTTGAGCTGGGTGCCCCGCAGTCCCTTTCCCTGCCGCCAGCAGCGGGTGACCTTGCGTCGGCAGGCAAAGGTGTCGGTTTCCTCCACTTCCAGGCAGATCTGGCGGCAGGTTGTAACCGGGACGCAGGGAGGATCGGGTAGCGGATCCTGGGGCGGAGGGGGCGGAGGGGGCGGATCCTCGGGCGGCGGATCCTGTCGTCCATGCCAGCCGGGTTGCAGGATGCCCACGCCGGGATCGGAATCCAGAAAGCGTCCGTCGGCGCTCACGGTCATCAGCCCCTGCGACTCCCAGCGGCCGGTGTCGTGGTTGAACGACATGAGCGCCACCTTTTCGCCGGGCTCCGGCCGGTAGCCGCCGGCGTCGGGCGTGTTGGGGAAACGCACCGGCACGGGGCGGTCGAAGTTGCTGGCGCCGTCCGTCTGCACGGTGATGACCAACGGCAGGTTCATGCCTTCGGGCAGCGGCTCGGGAATGCGGTCCGGCGGCACCGGAGCGATGCCGACCCTTCCGCCCCGAGCCCCGTTGTCGCCGAAGAGCGCGTTCGCGGGCACGGTGAGGCTAACGCCCTCCAGTTCGGGCTGCCGGGCCAGCACTTCCGGCGGGAAAGTGATGACCGTATCGTCGGTCGCACTGACCGGCTGGAGGGAGCCTGCGGCGATCAGGGGCAGAAATATTTCGCCGGTGCCAAATACTTCGTTGGTGCGGCCGGCCTGCGTTTCCCATGCTTTGCCAATGAAGGGATAATACGCCCCGAGCGGCCACTGGCTGCCCACGGCAGTCCGGCCGTCCACGTGGACAAAAAAGCGCCCGAGCGGCGCGGGGTGCAGCAGGAACTCGCCGTTCGCATCGGTCACGGCGAACAGCTCCTCCTCGCGTCCATCCACCGTGATGCGCACACCCGCCAGCGGCCGGTTCAGGAACTTTCCGGGCTGGCCGGGGTCCACCATCGGATCGCTGGCGAAGACCTTGCCCCGCACGGCCGTGCCGACGAAGCCGGCCGAATTCTGCGTGTCGAAATGAAACACCGTCCGCCCCCCGGCCCGGCCGTCACGGTCGAAGTCCGGCTCGGCCCCCGTGCGATCCCGCAGCCCCGCCGCGTCGAGCACAACCTGCACCCGCGTGTTGGGCGGCAACGGTTCCTGGTAGAACAGGCTGGCCTTGCGTCGGTCGGAGCTGAGTTCGGCGCGGGTCAGCAGCCGCCGGCCGCCGAACCCGGCATAAAAGTGGTTGGTCGTGAGCACCGCGTCAGCCGCAAGCGGCGCGCTGAAGTGGGCAATCGTCTCGCGGTTGACGGACACACCCGATTCACCGTGCGCGGGGGAAACGGTCTGCAACCGGGCGGGCAACGGCCGTTCACGGAGGCGGAAAAACCGCACGTCGGGTGATGCGAG
>Ga0169931_10008219_pt1 | contig 15277 bp, 14 predicted proteins | sample Kivu_15m_20L_FD_129675 | JGI IMG/M metagenome (GOLD analysis project Ga0169931, IMG submission 129675) | Freshwater microbial communities from Lake Kivu, Western Province, Rwanda to study Microbial Dark Matter (Phase II) - Kivu_15m_20L... | ecosystem: Environmental > Aquatic > Freshwater > Lake... | reverse complement strand
TGAGCCCGACACCGCCCGCAGCGGCATGAAAGAGGATCGTCTCGCCGGGCACGATCGGGCGAGTCTGGTGCAACAGATACTGCGCCGTCATGCCCTTCAACATCATCGCCGCCGCCGTCTCGTCATCCACGCCGTCGGGGAGCCGAACCAGGCATTCTGCGGGCAAACACCGAAGCTCTGAATACGCGCCCATGCTCCGTGAAACGTAGGCGACACGATCACCCGGTTTGACCTCGGTCACGCCAGGCCCGACTGCCTCGACGACACCGGCCGCCTCCTGCCCCGGCGTGAAGGGAAGCCCCGGAACTGGATAAACGCCGGTGCGAAAATACACATCGATGTAGTTCAAACCCACCTTCGTGTGCCGAACCCTCGCCTCTCCCGGACCGGGCACCCCGACCGTGACGTCGCTCCAGACCAGGCTCTCGGGTCCCCCGTGCGCTTGCACCACGATTGCTTTGGGCATACCGCTTTTTGCCGCAGCGGAGATGACAGTGCAAGCGGGATGGGATTGGAGGGCAAAACTGTTGTAGAAATACCCCGTGGATCCACTTTTTCTGAGGGCCTGCCGAGGCGAAAAAACCGAACGTCCCCCCCTTTGGCTGATGCGCCAGGCGGGGAGGTATTTGCCGGAATACCGTGCCCTGCGCGCAAACGTCTCGTTCCTTGAGCTATGCAAGAACCCAGAGCTCGCGGCCGAGGTGACCATGCAGCCCATTCGGCGCTTCGGCTTCGACGCGGCGATCTTGTTCTCTGACTTGCTCGTTCCACTCGAACCGATGGGACTCAAGGTCGATTTCACGGAACGCGGACCGCAGATATCGAATCCGGTCACAAGTCCGGCCGACATCGATCGCATGATCGATTTCGATCCCAACGTGGGGACATCTTTCGTCATGGACACGATTCGACGGTTGCGTCCGCAGCTTGGCAACACACCGCTCATCGGGTTTGCAGGTGCACCTTTCACGGTTGCCACCTATGCGATCGAGGGTCAAACCGGCAAACGCTTCACGGCGACCAAGTCACTTTTCTACTCGAATCCAACCGCAGCACGCCGACTGCTTGATCGCATTGCGACCAACACGGCCCGCTATCTCCTCGCGCAGGTCGAGGCCGGTGCTCAGGCGATCCAGATCTTCGACTCGTGGGTCGGCGTCGTTTCGCCAAGCGACTGGGACGAGTTTGTGCTCGAACCGACCCGCGAGCTGGTGCAAGCCATTCGCAAGACGGGCGTGCCGGTTATTTACTTTGCGAACGGCGCCACCACCATCTTCGACCGCATCGCTGCGGTGGGCGCCGATACCTACGGCGTCGACTGGCGATTGCCGATCGACGAGGCACGCAGACGACTCGAACAGGGCGGCGCGAAAAACGTCGCCGTTCAGGGCAACCTCGATCCTGCGCTTTTGCTCGGACCCGCCGACGTCGTCGTATCGACCGCGCAACAGATCATGAAACAGGGCGGCAGCCGCGGACACATCTTCAACCTCGGGCACGGCATCTATCCCGAGACGCCCATTGAGACCGTTCAAGCCCTGGTGGACACCGTGCAGGGCAAGAACTCACCGCAAGGCTCCGTGTGAGGGTAACCGTCGTTGGCGGTGGAATATCCGGTCTGACGGCGGCGTACCGCCTGCTTCGCGCAGGCCACGATGTGACGTGCATCGATCCCAGTTCGCGCTCTGGCGGACTGATCCGCAGCGAACGAATCAACGGTTTTCTGTGCGAAACCGGCCCCCAGGCGTTGCTCGACAACGCCCCTGACACGCAGACGCTGATCGACGAGCTCGGGATTCGGGATACGGTTGTGACCGCGAATCCTCGCGCCGAGAGGCGGCTCATCCTGTCCCGCGGTCGCCTGCGCAACGTGCCCGCCCATCCGCTCAAGTTTGTGTTCTCGGACGCATTGACCTGGAAAGGAAAATGGCGACTCCTTCGCGAACGCAAGATACCACCGCGAGACTTCAGCTCTCCCGACACCGACGAAACCGTACTCGAGTTCGCGCGTCGACGCCTTGGCGATGAGGCCGCAGAGGGACTGGTCGCGCCAATGATGATAGGCATCTACGCCGGGGATGCCGCGCGCCTGTCGGTGCGCGCCTGTGCCCCCCGCATGATCGAGATGGAGTCCGAACACGGTAGCCTCCTTCGTGCGTTGCGTGTAAGGCGCAAGGCGGGCATCAAGGCCGGCCACATCTTCTCGTTTCGTGAGGGACTTGAGACCATTCCACGTGCGCTGTCGGCAGCGCTTGGCACGCGACTGATTCACGCTCGCGCGCATGCCATCTCGAATCTCGCCGGAAAATGGATGGTTGATCTCGCCACCCTTCCAGGCACCGCCCCCCGCCCCATTCCGCCGGCCGATCACCTGATCCTCGCGACGGACGCCCACACAACAGCGGGTCTGCTCGAGCCGTTGACGCCCGGCGCGGCCGTGAACCTCCGTCAGATTCGAAGCGTCTCCGCAGCGGTTGTCTGTCTCGGTTTTTCGCGTCCCCGGATCGGCATGGACCTCGATGCGTACGGTTTTCTCGCCAGACGCGGCGAGGGCGTCTCTATCCTTGGCTGTCAGTACGAATCGTCGGTCTTTGCCCACCGCGCCCCCGACGATCACGTCCTGCTTCGGGTGATCGTGGGTGGTACGTTTTCACCCGAGACAGCCGCGTTGCCCGAGGCGGAGCTGATTGAGCTGGTATTGAGCGATCTCGCCCGGGTGGCGGGCCTGCGTGCCAACCCATCGTTCACGGCAGTGTTCCGGCATCCCACAGGGATCCCCCAGTACGAGCTGGGTCATCCCGCCCTGGTGCGCAGCATCGACGCGGCCTGCCGCGAGCACCCGGGACTGCACCTGCTCGGTTATTCGCTTCGCGGTGTCAGCGTGAACGACTGCATTCGAAACGCCACGGCGCTGGCCAAGACGATCGCATAACCGTATTACAGTGTTCCGGCGTCAACGGGTACAACGCTGTTTGCGGCAGGCACGACGCCATCGACCTGCGCACCGACGCGAAGAATCGAATTGACCAGGGTGTGAAGGCCCTCGAAGAACACGCCCTCTGGCAGTACCGTCGCCAGTTGCAACGGGGCTTGCAGCTCCAGCTCGACCTTTTGCTCCTCGCCCAGAGGCGATCGTGCGTTCATCACAAGGCGACCCCGTCCCGAGGCTTCGGACACGGCAAGGGCAACGTCCCAGCCAGGTGAGGCGCCCGTGCGTGCCAACATCCACGCCGGCCCATCGTGCGCGATCCTTCCAAATGCATCACGAAGCGAACCCACCTCGATGCCACCCACCGAGCCCGCGAGGCGCGCGTCAACCGACGACTGCCAGGTCGAGGAGACCGCCAGCAAGGTATTCGCATCCCGCTTCTTGAAGACCATGGATTTTCCGAGCAACGCGGAGGCGATCGTGACCGTTCCATTGCCCGCCGGATCGCTCTGCGTCACCTCGGCACGGTGTCGTCCCAGAACGCCAACCAGACAGTACTGTTTGCTTGGTTCCGAGATGCCTGGTGCCTGCAGCGCGATCAGCTGTTCAGAATCCGCACGACCCGCCACCAACAACGCCACGTTTTCGAGTGCCATCTGGCAATGACCAAGGGCATCGATGACATCACTCAGGTCTCGACTGTGTGAGCGCAACAGCGGCACGCCTGCCTTCGCGCCGCGCACGGCAACCACCCAGTTTGCGTCGGACGGAACCAGCGTTTGCAACGGGTGCGGCTCTCGCGGCGTGCCGGACGTTGGCGACGGCGCGATCGGCGCACCAGCCTTCGGCAACGGCGTCGCGGGCGTCGCACCACCAACACCAAGGAATTTGGTCACGCCTGCAACAACGATGGTGGGACCAGGCGTGGCGGCCGCCGAGCCGAGGACAAGCAACGCGATCGCTGCCGAGCGCAATCCGAAACGACGAAAACCGCCGCCCGGCGCCGTTTGCCGCAGACGCTCGGCGCCCACGTGCCAGGCAGCCGGAAGCACGGGAAACACCAGCAACAACGCAGTCCAGGCCGCAAACTCGGGTGCACGTTGTATCGCCAGACCGGTGAACAAAACCAGATCCGCCGCCGCCACAACGATTAGACAGAGCACGAACTGAATAAAGGCGCCGAGAATTCCCTTGGGTTTGTTGGGCCCTCTCTTTTCTGTGCCGGGGCCATCCTTCAGCAGTGAATCATCGGTCATACGGTTCTCCTGTCGCCATCGCCGCCAAACACATGGCGCAGGACAATCGACTTTACGTCCACCGCGCGCACGGTTTTCTGATCATCCAGCCATTCGGGTGCATCGGTAATGAAGACGGGTCCGTCTTCCGGCCGATCCGTGACACGGCCGTGGGTCCCCTTGACGAGGGATGGATCGAGGGGAATCACATCCATCATGGCGCGCATGCCAAGCTTGCGGGCGAGGAGCGTCAGGCCGATTCGCGCCTTGACCATTGGTTTTTCCGGATCCAGAAACAGCTCAACCGGATCGTAACCCGGCTTTCGGTGAATATCGACCGTGCGCGCGTAGTCCGGCGCATGGGCATCGTCGAGCCAAAAGTAGTACTGAAACCAGCGTTCCGGCTTCGCGATGAGCACCAGTTCCCCCGAGCGTGCGTGATCGAGCCCAGCAGCCCGCTTCTCATCTTGACCCCACACGGCCTCCACACCATCGACCATGCTGCACAACGTTCGCACCTCGTCGATGCGCGACGGCTCTCGAACGTAGACGTGGGCGATCTGATGATCGACGACCGCAAAGGCCTGCGACGCGCCTGGATCAAGCTGCTCACCCGCGTCTTCGCGTCGTACCGTCAACAAGCCCGCCTCGCGCAACACGCGATTGATGAGGATCGCGCCGCGCGCGCGCGTGATGCCGTATTCGGATAGCGCAATCACCGACGCACCCAGTTTATGGGCGCTGTCGATCAAACGACCGGCGACGACATCCACCTCGCGCAGTCGTGTTGCGATCGCCGGATCATCTGGACCCAACCGCTGCAAATCGTAGTCGAGATGTGGCAAATACACGAGCGTGAGCGTGGGTTTGCGCTCCTGCAGAATCAGCTCTGCTGAGCGACCGATCCATTCGGTCGAGACAACGTCGGCGGCCGGTCCCCAGAATCGAAACAGCGGGAACTGCCCCAGCTTTGTCTGCAATTGGTCGCGCAACTCGGGCGGCTGCGTGTACACATCCGGAAACTTTCGGCCATCTGCAGGATACTGAGGGCGCGGCGTGACGGAGACATCTGCCGAGCTGTACATGTTGTACCACCAGAACAACTTGGCCACGGAGAACTCGGGGTCGCGCTTGCGCGCGGCGTCCCAGATCATTTCACCGTTGACCAGGTGGTTCGATTGCCGCCACAGCCAAATCTCCGCCAGCTCGCGAAAGTACCAACCATTGCCGACGATCCCGTGCTGGGATGGCATCGTCCCCGTCAACAGCGTGCTTTGCACCGAACAGGTCACGGCCGGAGTGACGGTTTCCAAAGGACGCGTGGCGCCTGCGTTGGCGAGCGCCTTCAGGTTGGGGGTGTTTTCACCCAGCATCGCCGGGGTCAACCCGACGACGTTGAGAACAAGAACGGGGCGCATGGATTATTTCGGCGTATCCACGCGAGGCGTCTGCCCACGCAAGACAGAGTTGCCTTCCCACAACTCACGTTGATCGACGGTCGCGCCGTCCACGTCGGAAAGATCGAGACGTCCGCTTTGTGCGAAGAACTTGATCGGATTGTCCCACGCGATCTTGCGAATGATCTCCGGCGTGATCCCGGACTCTTCCATTCGCCTGGCCGTCTTCGGGACCTTCAACGGATCGCTCACGCCCCAGTCGGCCGCGCTGTTGATGATCATGCGATCGGAGCCGTACTTTTTGACCAGCGCCACCATCCTGTCCTCGTCCATCTTCGTGTTCGGATAGATCGAATGTCCGGCCCAACATCCAGACGCCAGCGTGATGGGCAAGGTCTCCTCATTGTTGTGATCGATGAGCACGAGCTCAGGCGGGAGTCCGACCGACTTTGCGAGCGCAATGCTGCGCTCGGTTCCCCGTTTCTTGTCGCGATGGGGGGTATGAATGAGGGCCGGCAACTGCAGCTCACGCGCGAGCTCAAGCTGGGCGCGGAAATATTTTTCCTCGGTGTCGTTCTGTTCGTCGTAGCCAATCTCGCCGACGGCGACGACACCTTCCTTCTCCAGAAAGCGTGGGATCATATCCATCACGCCATCCGCAACGCGGGGCTGGTTGCATTCCTTGGGATTGAGCCCAATGGTGCAAAAGTGCTTGATGCCAAACTGCTTTGAACGAAAGCGTTCCCAGCCACAAAGCGAGAGGAAATAGTCCTCGAAGCTTCCAACGTTGTTCCTCGGCTGTCCAACCCAGAAGGCAGGCTCGATGATGACCGCAATATTGGCATCCGCCATTGCCTGGTAGTCATCCGTGGTACGGGAGGTCATGTGAATGTGTGGGTCGAACAGCTTCATATCTGGTTTTCCGGTTGAGAGGATTCGGCGATGACGGACAGGTCGGATGGAACAGGGCGCGCGGCGGCGCGACGTTCGGCGGCAAAATCACGAGCCATTCGCGCAAGCTCTGCGTTGGTGCGCGCAGGCAGTCCAACCACGCGAGCAAGCGGCAAGTTGTTGAAGACAACCTTCATCACAAGCTGATTGAATGCGTCGAAGGAGAAATGGCGTGCCGGATAGGGATTGTCGCAAGCAATCGCGGCAAGAATATCGACGGCATTGGTGCGCACCCCATCTGCCGCGATCGCCACGAAGCGCTCAGGCCCCGGCAATATCGAAAGCGACCGCAGAACCGCGATCTGTTCCTCGTGGCCACCAAGACGATAAACGTCCTCGACCAGCCTCAGGTGTTCGCCCTCGGGCAGCTCGTCGAGTGCCTTTGCGAGCAGCACGATCCTGCCCAGTTCAGCCAGTGGTCGAGCATCCCCGATCACGTCGGAGAAGGGAGACCCTCGCAAGTGCGTGCGCTCCGCCTCGGACAGAGAAACGGGCGTCGACCCGAGGCGCCGTCCGGCCCCCGCAAAGAGCGACAGAAACTTCCCGGGGTCGGTGACCCCCTGGGTACAGGCATCCCACCAGGGGCGAACACGTTCATCGGTCCGACCCCTCACCAGGGAAATGAGTGCAGGCAACAACACGCGAACACTATACCCCAAACCGGGCCCGGGTTCGCAGGTGATATCACCCGGGCTAGGCGGCGTCTTCGCGCTTACTCAGAGCCCGTCGCATCTTGCCGAGGGCCTGCTCCTGCAACTGTCGTACACGCTCTCGTGACAGGTGATATTCGTCACCAATTTCCTTGAGCGTCCGTTCCTCGTCATTGAAGAGGCCGAATCGCTTGCGGAGAATATCCGCCTCGATTGGCTTGAGCGAACCGAGCAGCTTCAGCATCTCCTCGTGCGTCTCGGTGATAGCCATCATGTCCGGCGCGTTCGTTTGCTCCTCGGGAGACTCCAGGAGGTCGATGAGCTTTCGGCCATCGTCATCCGAGACCGGACGGTCGAGCGATATCGGAGCCTCGTTGAGGAACATCCGCATCTTCTCCAGCTTGTCCACCTCGAGCCCCGAAATGGCTGCCAGCTCCTCGTTGGTGGGAGGACGGTCGAGCTTCGATTGCAGCTGTCGCTCGGACTTGGCCAGTCTGTGATACGCATCGATCATGTGCACCGGCAGGCGCACGGCACGACCCTTGTCGGCGAGGCCTCGGCTGATCGCGTGACGAATCCACCAGCTGGCGTAGGTTGAGAAGCGGAACCCACGTCGGTAGTCATACCGCTCGACGGCCTTCATCAGGCCGATGTTGCCCTCCTGGATCAGGTCCGGGAGCGGCAAACGCCCATGATTGAACCGTCGCGCGATTGAAACCACAAGGCGCAGGTTCGCCCGCACGAAGCTGTTTTTCGCGCGCTTGACCGCAACCTGCTTGTTGATCGCGGCATGCACGAACTCCCGGTAGCCCTTGGCATCGATGTTGAAGGGAAAACCTGCTCGCCCTGCCCGATCCAGCGGGGCCACCGCCAGGGAACGATGCACCTCTGCCATCACCGCATCCACAAAGATGCGATCGATGTCCAGCTCCCGCAGCTCGGTGGCGAGCTTCTCAACCTGGTGCTCGAAGCGCTTCTTCTGTGCGGCAGGGCTCCGGACCTTCAACTCGGATGCCATCTTTCGATGGACCTTGAACGAGGCCAGGCTCTTCTCCATGGCGCGCTCAACGATATCAAGTACCCATCCCGTCACAGGCGTGTACGCAAGCAGGCGCTTCCACAGCTCGATCTCAAGCGCTTCGATGCTGCGTGCTGTCTCAAACTCTTCTTCGGGGCGCAACACATCAAGCTGCGCCATGTCCTTGAAGTACATCGCGAGAAAGCTCTGCGTCTCCTCATCGCGAGAGGCCTTCACGGTCTCGGAGCCCGCCAGTGCCTCTTCGGACAGCTCGGTTGCCTCAACATCCGGTCCTTCGGCGAAGGAGGCAGACATCTCCGGTTCGGGTGCCTCCACCTCATTGGCCGGCACGGGCGCCTTCACCTCGGGTTCGGTGTTACGATTGGCCGGGCGACGCATGGAGAGCCGCGGCGGTGCACCTCGACGTACGGCGCGCGCGCCGCGCTCATTCGCCGAATGCGTGTGTTCCGATTTCCCGCGTGTCTTCTTTGACGTTGTCATGGTTTTCTTCCTCGTCCGGGCCGTAAGCTTGAAAAGAGTCTCAGCAGTAATTACGTCTCTCGTGCTCCGTTTATTCCCACCTCGGTTTTAAACGTCCGAAACAGGGATTGGATTTCTCCAAACGTGCATTGGCTTACAATCGGCAGAACCAAACAAATGTTTGATGCCGCAAGCCGACAACGGATCGCGCTGTTTGCACGGATCCGAAAGAATCACCGAGACGGCGGCGTCAAAAGACGCTTCGCGTTACAAGCGGACTATTCAGCGGGGCGTTCGCACAGCACGATGATGCTGCGCGATGTGGAGCCGAAGAAGCGACCGCGGGTCGCAAGGCCTCCGGAGACTTCGGTTACCCGGAACCCAGCGTGCTTCAGCAAGCGACCGATCTCGTGCAACGTGTAGCACCGGATCGAAATGTCGTGCTCAAACTGGCGACCGTCTTGAAAAACTATCGATCGTCGCAAACCGAGTCGACTGGTGTGAAAATGAAAATCGACCTCTTCGAGTACGACACAACCATCGCCCTCCCACCAAACGCGGGTGGGTAGATCACCGACAATGTAGTCTCGGTTCAACGTCTCCAGCAGAAACTTTCCGCCTGGCTTGAGCGACTTGAAGATCCCGGCAGCGACCTTCTGGTTGGTCTCCTCGTCGAAGTAACCAAAGGTCGTCATCATGCAATACGCGCCATCAAACTGCGCGTCGTAGTTCATTTCGCGCATGTCGGCGTGCACAAAATTCACAGGCAATCCGCGCCGTTGGGATTCATCCGCAGCACGAATCAACAAGGGCAATGAAAGATCGAGGCCAGTGACCTGAACCCCCCGCTGCGCCATCTCGATCGCATGGCGACCGTAACCACATCCCACATCCAGAACCGACTGCCCCTCGGAAAGCCCAAGGCACTTGTGGACAAAGTTCGTCTCACGCAGCGTCTGCTCTGCCGTCATGAACGGCAAGGTACGCAGGTAATCCTCGTCGAAAACTTCCTCGAACCAGGGCTTGGCCCGCTTGCGTCGTGGTCGTTCCTTCAGCGGCTCTGACCAGCTGCCATCTGCCCCGACGGCGTGATCGAGCGCAGCGGCAGGGATCGGAGGTGCCTTTGCGGCACCTGCAGGAGGTGGCGGCGCAACAGCCTTGGCAGCGGCTGGAACGGGCGGCGCTGCGTGCGAGCCAGATTGCCGGATCGGCGGCGGCGTCATTGGCCCGGCGCCGCTCGGCATCGCCGGAGGCAATGACTCGGTCAGATCTTGAATCTCGGCGTCTCCCATGAGCTCAATTTCCCCTGAGCTCTCGCGGGTGGCGGGCGCACGTGGCGGAGGCGCGCTGAGCACATCTTTGGTGATCGAAATCGGAGCTGTTGGCGTTTCCTTCATCGGCTCCGGGCTTTCGGGAGCAGCGCCGAGCTTGCTCGCCAGATCCACCTTGGGGACGGGCAGCGGGGTCGGCGGTACAGATGGCATCGTTGGAAGCCTCTCGTCGGTTACGACGGAAACCTCAACCTCAATGTCGGCATCGTTCGAGCCGGGAGGGGGTTCATCCAGGACAGCGCGCATCGAAGCCGAGGTCCGAACTGGCGCCGCGGGTTCGCCAACGACGACCTCGCGCGCTGGCGCCGCCCGCAAGTCCCACTCCAACGTCTTGTCGCGGTTGGTTCTGACGCCCGGTTGCGCAGCGCCAGCATTTTCAGTGGGTATTGAAGGCGGTTGTTCGTCTGACTTCGACATTTTTTTTCACGCCCTGGTTCCGATTCGAGCCCCAACTCTCCCCGTCGCCCCTACATCGGCAGACTCGAGCGTGGCTCTACCCTTTTCGAAAAGAATAATTGAGGTCGAGCCCAAGTGGAAAATCCCCACCTCCCCACCCCGCTCCATTCGGGGCCGTTGAACCTCGGGATAACGCCGAATCCGAATCTGCCCATCGTCCGCGAGGCCGTTGTGGGTCGCCACCGTCGGGTCGTACGCGACCGTGATATGCCCAACCCCGACCGCTGCGACCATGACCACGGCAAAACGGCCCACCGGGCCTTCCATCAGCGTCACGTGGCGCTCATTGATGGCAAAGAGTCCCGGTTCACGGGCCACGCTGCCATCATTTACGGGGAAGAGGGTTCCCGGGATATGTACCCAGCCGGTCACCTCGCCTTCAGACGGCGAATGAACCCGGTGGTAGTCCTTGGGCGAGAGGTAGGTGATGGCAAATGCGCCTCCGATAAACGGCGCGGCGATGTCCTCACCACCCAGAAGTTGCGGAATTGAAAAGGAAATTCCCTTGACCTCGACTCGGCTGTCCTCGTTCGAAACCCCGGCCGCGACCAGACGACCGTCGGCAGGGTGGACGATGGCGTTCGGGCTCGAATCGATCGGCCGCAACCCAGGCTTCAGGCGCCGGGTGAAGAACTCCTGAATCGATTGATACGCCTCGATCGGCTTTTCGGCCTCGGCAGGATCGGCACCGAATTTTCGCGCGAATCCACCAATCACGGCTTTCCGAACCACGGGGGGCAGCGTTCGCCGCGCGCCCCACCCCACCACGCCGGAATAAGCCAAAGTAGGCGCAGCGCGCCAAAGTGAACGCGCCACGCGCTGACCAAAGGAAGAAGGCAACATAGCTTGAGACCCGACTCTAAGTCGGCTCGGCGAGGGCGTCAAAACCCAAGCGGGTTTATTCGCCCCCCGCCCCCCGGGTCTCAGCAGCTGCAGTCCTCGCAACCCGAACTTGTGCCGGCGCCACACAGCGCCACGGTCTGGGACCGCAGCGACTGTCTCGCCCGGTGGAGTCTGACGGCGGCGTTGTTCGGGGAGATCTTCGCCTCGGCGGCAAAGTCCGAGACGCTCACGCTCTCAAGCTCGATTCGGCGTATGGCCTCGGCATATTCCGGCTTCAACGTCTCGAGCAACTGTACGACGCACGAGCAGGTCTGCTCCATCAGAGCATCATCGGGTTCCACCTGGGTTGCGGACTCGGCCGCCACGGCGTCCATGACCCGATGTTCAACGGATTTCTTTCGATAATGATCGATGATGGCGTTGCGCAAGATTCGATAAAACCAGGCCACGACGAGCTCGCCATCGCGCAACTCGCCGCCCTTCTCGAAGAAACGAACGAAGGCATCTTGCAAGATCTCCTCCGCGGTTTGGCGCGAGCCAACACGCTGCTCGAGAAAACGCAGGAATCGATCCTGATTCTCGATCAGTCGCTCCGAGAGCGCGGAGGGCCCGCCCGGTCGCATGGGCGACGAGGCGGGCGATGCGGATTTAGCAACAGCTGTCATCGGGTGTGCACTCACAGTTTGGACCACAAACGCAGACGGAGCAGCAACAACTTGCGCTGGCACGTCGGGGCGCTGAGTCTGGTTTCGCGGCGGCAACCCCGCTCTGGGCGGCAGGGGCCTGCCGTGGCTGACAACAAGCGGACTGGCTAACAGGGACATTTTGTTCGTTCATGTTTCGGTCTCCTGTCCCTGCTGACGAACAGCATCGCGAGTTCTTACACCCCGTCGATATGCGCTAGATTCTTTTCATGAAACGTTTCGGACAGGTGATTCGCCTGAAGCCGGGTTGTCACGCCGAATACAAGCGCCTCCACGACAACATCTGGCCAGAAGTCGTGGCCGCGATGCACCGTGCCAACATGCGGAACTACAGCATCTATCACTGGAACGGTTTGCTGTTCGGCACCTTCGAATACGTTGGAGACAACTTCGAGCAAGACATGGCGGCCGTCGCGAACGATCCCGTGACGCAGCGATGGTGGCAGCACACCGATGCCACGCAGCAGCCGGTCAGCGGAACCTCGACGGGTAGCATCGAGGGCGGGTGGTGGACCGACATGGAGGAAATGTTCCACGTCGACTGAGCGTTATTTCCCTTGGTCCTGACCAGGGGTGCCGTCGCGATTGCCGGGAATCGAGCCCCGCTTCAAATCCAGCGGATCGTGGCCGGAGATCAGACCACCGCCGTCCCTGGCGGCCTCGGAGCCCGTTCGTGAGGACTGGCTCCGCCACCAGAGGCCCACGAGCAGGATGGCGAAGATGATCAACCACCACCTGTATCGTCCGAGCGTGCGCATGACCAACCGCAAGACGATTGTACCCTAGCGGGATCCGTACACAAGGCGCGCAAGTGACTCGGCCGCATCGACCAGCGGCAGGCCTGGATCAACCAGCAATTCAACCGGAAGCTCAACGATGCGACCGCCCGGAGCGCAGGCAGGCACGGCCGCAAACCCCGAACTCTGACACATCACCCGCGCCATCCCGGCCTGGGTCACGATGAGCGCTGGCTTGAAGGCCAGGATCTGTTCGTTGGTGAAACGCGGCCAACCGGTGTGCGCAGCGGCGGCAATGTCCTTGAGGCCTGCGGCCGACAGGACATCGTGAAAACTCGAACCAACCGTACCACCGTACATGACACCGCCGTGAATCCCCAGATACAAGGCCTCCTTGCGTTCTGACTCGGGCCGGCCGGCCGACACATTCTCGAGTCGACGCAGCGTTCGCTCACGCAGCGTCAGCGCGCGTTCGGGATGCCCAAGCAACTGACCGACAACGTCCATGTCCGACAACAGGGTCTTGAGACCGAGCATCTCGCCAAGTTCGAACACCGGAACGCCCGCCTTCCGAAGCTGTTCGGCATGCGTCGATTTACCCATGCTGTGAACAATCACCAGCTCCGGCTTCAGGAGCAGGACGCCCTCGACGTTGTTCAGCTCGGGCAACAGTGGTTTTCCCGCGTAGCGAAAGGCCTCGTACGAAAAGGGCGCGCGATCCGAGAAAGCCACGATGCGCTCCGGCTCACACAGTTCGATCAACAACCGATCGACCACCAGATCTCCGGAGGCGATGCGCACGAAGCGACGGAGCGGCAGTGCCCTGCCCCCTGCATCGTTCATGGTCCCTTTTGCCCCGGTGTTGGCATCCGAGGTTTGTGACGGCGCGGACGTGGCGGGGCTCCACCAGCCTGGCCGAGCGGCGAGCGTTGCGAGCGTCATGGTCAACACCACCGCCGCACCATTGCCCCAAGCGACTGCCTTACCCAAGGTGGAAACTCCGATGACGGCGCAACAGGATCACCATGAAGACTGGCGCTCCGATGAGACCCGTGATCACACCAAGCGGAATCTCGGATCTGGAGGGCAAAATTCGCGCGAGCACGTCACAGGTCGCCAGGAACGAACCGCCCAACAACGCCGCGCCCGGTACCAGCAGTCGATGCCGTTCGCCAAGCAACGGCCGAAGCGCGTGCGGCACGATCAAACCCACAAAGCCAATCGTACCACCAAGCGCGACAGCCGCACCGGTTAGCAACGCGGTCCAGACCACCATCCATTGTCGCAACGAATTCGTGTCGACACCAAGCGCCCTCGCCTCGTCCTCGCCGGAGAGCATCACATCCAGCGACCGGCCCCAGAACCACGCAGCGATGATTCCCGCAATCAACATCGGCGTGGCCATCAAGACCTGCGTCATCCCGGCTCCGCTTACATCACCGAGAGAAAGGGCAACCAGGGCGCGCGCGAGCTCCCAGCGCTCCTGTGCAAGCGACGTCAAAAAGCCGTTGAGGCTGAGAAAGAGCGCTGAAAGCAGAAAGCCGCTCAACAAGATCACGACGAGGTTCACGCTCGCCCTGGCGATCACGACCAGAAACAGGAGGGCCAGCAAGGCGCCAAGCACGCAGCCAATCGGCAACAGCGTCTGCGGCGACAATCGGGCCAGGGCGCTGCCCGCCGTCGCGCCTTCGAACGCAATCAACATGGCGTGACCACCAAACGACGCCCCTGCGGTGGTACCCAGGATCTCCGGACTCGCCAGGGGATTGCGAAACAGGCCCTGCACCATCACACCTCCCACGGCAAGTGCAGCACCCGCCATGAAGGCCGCGAGAAAGCGGCCGAGGCGCAGCGCGATCAACGTATCCCTCAGATCGAGGTCGCCAAGCGTGGCGCGACCCAGCAGCAACGAAGCCGCCATGGATATCGCGCTCACCGCGATCAACATGGCGAATACCAATCCGATGTACCGAGGGGAACGAATTGGGCTTGGCACGGTCTCGGTCACAGAGGGCATCCTACGGGCCAAGACCCGTGCGTCAACGATGGACGGCGCCCAAATAACGCAGCGCACCCTAACCTGCCAACGCCAAAACGGATGGTTGTCGCAGCTTTATTAGAAGTCGACAAGGCAAGATGCTATAAAAACGGTGACCGCGGTTTTGGTTCTACGAATTCCAGGACCGCGTTCGGTAGCAAAAGCGGGTATCCGTCAACGGGGATCGACTGGACATCTGAAGATTGAAAAACAGGATCCCTGGTACGGAACGAGATATGGGTAAGCGACTGTTCGTAGGCAATTTGCCTTTCGATATGAATGAGAGTGAATTGCGGGGTCTTTTCGAGGACGTGGGACAGGTTGCAGACTGCAAGCTGATCACGGATCGCGACACGGGGCGTCCGCGTGGCTTTGGCTTCGTCGAGATGTCGACGGATGACGAGGCGGCAGATGCGATCAGCAAGCTGAACGGTCGCGAGTACCAGGGTCGTGCCCTCAAGGTCAACGAGGCGCAGGAGCGCACCGGTGGCGGCGGCGGCGGTCGTGG
>Ga0169931_10008217_pt1 | contig 15278 bp, 15 predicted proteins | sample Kivu_15m_20L_FD_129675 | JGI IMG/M metagenome (GOLD analysis project Ga0169931, IMG submission 129675) | Freshwater microbial communities from Lake Kivu, Western Province, Rwanda to study Microbial Dark Matter (Phase II) - Kivu_15m_20L... | ecosystem: Environmental > Aquatic > Freshwater > Lake... | reverse complement strand
CACCTGTCGCTGCTGGCTCTGGGCATCGGCCCAGGCGACGAGGTGATCGTCCCTGAGACCACCTGGATCGCGTCGTCCGCGCCCGTGACCTACGTGGGCGCCACGCCTGTGTTCGCCGACGTCGATCCGCAATCGTGGTGTCTGTCGGCCGAGGCTGTCGCGCGGTGCATCACCCCGCGCACGCGGGCGGTGATACCGGTGGACCTCTACGGCAATACCTGCGACTGGGACGCCATCCGTGAAGTCGCGCAGGTGCACGGCATCGCAATCATCGAAGATGCCGCCGAGGCCATCGGCACACGCTGGCGCGGCACCCCCTGTGGCGCATTCGGGCACACCGGGGTGTTCAGCTTCCACGGCTCCAAGACCCTCACGACCGGTGAGGGTGGCATGCTGGTGACGGATGACTCGAGCCTGCGCGACCGCATCCTGTTCCTGCGAGACCACGGCCGGCCCGCCGGAGACACCACCTTCACCAACACCGAGGTGGCCTGGAAGTACAAGATGAGTTCCATGCAGGCCGCCCTCGGTCTGGCACAGCTCGAGAGGGTGGAAGAACTGGTCTCGCGCAAGCGCGAGATCTTCGGCTGGTACCGTGACGGCCTTTCCCATCGCGCCGACCTGACGCTCAACCACGAGGCTGACGGCGCCTACAGCACCTACTGGATGGTCACCGGACTGTTCCCCGAGGGCTGCGGCACCAAGTTCGACATCATCCGGCGCCTGTCGGAAGCCGGCATCGACTCTCGCCCCATCTTCTCGCCACTGAGTTCCCTGCCCGCCTACGCCACCACGGCGTCGGCCATCGATGCCCGGGACCGCAATCCCGTCGCCTATCGCATCGGCGCGCGCGGGGTGAACTTCCCCTCCGGTTTCAATCTCGATGCCGATGCGGTCGCGCGCATCTGCGCGGAGGTCTGCCGCATCCTGGACTCCTGCCAGCGGTAGCGCGCCTGGCGTCCAGAGTCGGCGCCGTTAGATCTTGCGGACCTTGGGCAGCCACCCGTCAGGTCCTCACCCGCCGCAGCCAGCCATCCGGCGCGACGGTGATCAGAAGCTTCGCCTCCATGTCGCGATCGATTGCGAAACGATCGTCCTCGGCCAGATAGGCATGCACTGCGGTCTTGGGGTTGTTTCCCGGACCCCATGGCCGATCCTGGATGAGATCGGCAGGCATGTCCTCGATCAGCGTGTCGAACACCACGATGTAGCTGTCCGGCGTCACCAGCGGGGCATACGCCCGCAATTCGGCCAGCACGTGCTCGTGGGTGTGGTTCGAGTCGAGCAGCACCAGCACCGACTTGCGGCCGCGGGCGTGCTCGCGCACCTGTTCGACCACTGCGGGATCGATGGACGAGCCCTGGATCATGCGGATGCGCCCGGCCATCGGATGCTGCTCGATGGCCGCCCGATTGTGCGGGCGGATGTCGACGTCCACGCCGACCACGATGCCGTCCCCGCCCAGCAATTGCAGCAGCGAAGCCGAGTACACCAGGGAGCCGCCATGCGCGATGCCCGTCTCCACGATCAGGTCGGGCTGGATGCGCCATACCAGTTCCTGCACACCGATCATGTCCTGCGGAAACTGGATCGCCGGTCGCCCCATCCAGGAGAAGTTGTAGGCATACCGGTGGCGCGCGATCTCGCGCACCCAGATGCGCGACAAGGCCTGCACATCCGCGTCGGCACGCAAGCCTGCGATGTTGTCCCGGACTTCGGCCTGGAACCGCTCAATCTCGTTCATCGATGAAACTCCGCCACGGTCTGGTACCGGAATGGATGTGGGACACACCCTCATGCCCGCAATGGGCAACGAGGTCGAGGATGGAAACGTACGGGGTGAAGACCCCATGGAACTGCGGATACGGGGTGCAGCGATAGTCCATGTACTCCACAGCAACACCGGCGGCCTCGAAGGCCTCGTGATCCAGGTAGTGCCGTGCGCCGTGCCCGGTGATGTAGCGGGTGCCTCCAAGCGCCCTCACCACATCCAGCACCCGTCCCGAGCCCTTGCCTGGCAGCCCCAGTTCGTCGATGCCCACGAAGCGCACCTTGCGGTCCAGGCCGAAGTAGCGGCACACCGCCATCATGGAAGCGATGGAAACCTCGGCGATGGTGGTGCCTGTGTCTGGAACCTCCTGCAGCAGCTGCTCAGCGTCGGCGTACCACGGCGCGCGTCCAAGGGCGTCGCGCAGGAGTGCAAGGTGGCGCGGCTTCCACTGCGCCACCGGCTTTACCGTGACTTCCTCGATGGTCTGGCCAAGCTTCAGATCCTGCAGCGGCACCGTCATCCAGGTGCTGCCCGCCGGGGTCTTGATCTGCACCCGGTTGGTGAAGCTGCCCTTCGAGAACTGTACGTCCGTGTAGAAGACGAACACATCAGCCAGCGCGATCTGCTCGAACATCCCCACCCAGGGGAAGTACATCGGCTGGGAGATGACGATGTTCATGCGCTCAGAAACCGCTCCATGATCGCGACGTCGAGCCAATCGCCCGCCCAGGGAAAGTGGCGGCGCCGCACGCCCACCTCCTGGAACCCGTGCCTGCGGTAGAAGGCGACTGCCCGGCCGTTGTCCGAGAGCACTTCCAGCGCCAGCTTGCGCAGGCCCAATACGTCGCGCGCGTGTCCTGCCAGCAACGACAAGGCGTCCGCAGCCACGCCGGCACCCTGCCAGGGCGGCAGCACACAGATTCCCAGCATGGCCATGCGCACGCTAGCATCGCCACCGGACAACTGGATGAAGCCGCGCACCGTCAGCTCATCCGCCGGGCTGGCGATGATCAGCAGGACGTCCAGCGGGTCTGCGGTCCGCCGCTCGAGCCAGGCCCGCGTCGCGGCGATCGAACTGCCTCTCGCACGAGCCATCAATTCGCGTTGCAGCGCGACGTCATTGCGCAGCGCGCACAGCGCAGGCAGATCGGCCTCGCGCCAGGGCCGGAGCAAAACCCGTTCAGTAGACAGCACTAGTCAGCCTCCGAAAGATGACGCTGGCGCGGCGAAGCGCCGCCCAGATCGACGGCCGCCATGATGCGCCGCGCGTGCAGCGGGTTGAGCCCGATCCACAGATCCCGCACCGAGGGCGGGCAATCGGCGGGCCGCAGCACCGGAACACCAAGATGCTCGCGCCCCTGAAGATGGGGGTTGTTGTCGAGGAAGCAGCGTACCCGCGCCGGATCGGCAAGCGTTGCGTAAACGAAGCTGCCGTAGAAGCCTGCGCCATAGATGGCCGCCTCGCCATCGCATTCGCGCTCCATCGCACGGATGCGATCGGCGATGCCGCTCCACCAGCGCCCGAGCGCGTCCGCGTCACCGTCGGCGGGCGGCGCGGATGCAGGGGCCTGCGAGGCCGCCCTGCCGGCGAGCGCCACGAGCGCGCCACGGTGCACATCGTTGCGGACCCAGCGGATAGACAAACCGGCGTCCGACAGCAGCCGAGCCAGCGACGCCCGGGTGAAGTGGTTCACGTGGTCAAGGACCACGAAATCGCCCGGATTGGCGAACACATCGGGCACCACGAGATAGAGGTGACCATCCGGCGCCAGCAGGGATGCGATGTCGGCTACCGCCGGCCTCAGCGCCGCGATGTGCTCCAGCGAGAAAAAGGAGGTCACCAGATCGAAGCGGCCACGCCAGTCATCGGGCAGGACGTGCACCGCCTGGCGCGCCGGCGGAACGAAGACATCCCAGTGCTTCCGATAGTCGTGGCTGACGTCATAGAGGCTGAGCTCGACGTCCGGCAGCGACGGCAACGCCTTGCGCAGCGTCGAGGCCTTGGCGCAGCCGAAGTCCAGCACCCGCGCACCCGCTCGCCAGTCGACCAGCTCGACCAGCAGTCGCGCCTGATGGTCGGTGCGGAACACCGGCTGCCCGTCCACCATCTCGTAGAGCTGGTCCTCGTCCTCGCTACCGAGGCTGATCCGGTAGTTCTCGGCGTAGTAGCGGTCCAGATCCGGGATGGGCTCCGTGGCCACATGACCACAGGCGCGGCAGCAATGCACCCGGGTCTCGAACGGCAGCACGCGCCCGAGGGAATCGAGGCTGCGGCCGCCGGCGCTGCGGTACACCGGCTCGCCGAAGGCCGAGCCGCACACCGGGCAGGAGAAACCCGTCATGACGGCCCCCCAACGACCAGTTCGGGGTGGATGGCGGCGAAGTCCACGCCTGCGGCGAACGAACCCTTCCAGCCATGGGACTTACCGGTGGGCTCGAGAAAATTGAAGTACCGGAACTGCATCGACCAGCGCGAGCGGTCGCTGCGGTTGGCCCCCGACTCATGCAGCGTGAGGAAGTCCATGATGATCAGGTCACCCGGCACACTCAGCGGCGCCACCTGCTGGTAGCGGCCCACCACTTCCGGCTCGTCGGCAAGGGTCAGCCCATAGGCGCCCTGCTTGGCGGGATTGCGCGGGTCGAAGCGGGTGACCGGGCGCAGGCCGTCCCGGTGCGAGCCGACACAGATGCGCACCGGTCCACGCGCCTCGGTCATCGGCACCAGTGGCGACCAGAGCACGATGCCGTCGAGGCTGCGCAGCTGGGCCGGGTACTCCTGGTGCCAGTTCGCGCGGTACTTGTCCTCGTTGGGGTTGTCGATGCGGATGCCGTAGCCCCCCGCGGCGATACCGGGCAGGCTGCCGGGTCGCAGTGCCCGCATCAGTTCCTCGTGACGCGGATCGGCCACGAGACGCACGAACGCGGGGATCTGCTTCACCGCGTCATAGACCTCGCCGCCATGGGCGCGATTGACTGCGATCAGGTCGAGAAAGCCGTCATCGAAGGCCTCGTGCACGAACGCGGGTCTTGCCAGGGCGACACCGTGGCGCTCGGCCACCGCTCCGACCAGATGGTGGATTCCCTCCTGCACCGGTCGGATATCGCGCTGCAGGTCGTAGAACCCGGGCAGGACCAGGAACCCATCCCGATGGAACTGGGCGATTTGCGCCGGCGTGATCATGAGCAGCCCTCTCCGGAAAGCCATTGGTTCATGCGGTATCCGCTGCCACCATTGGCGGCAGGCTGGCGTCCCGCGACGACAAGGCCGTCACCGGCAGCGGCCATGCGATCGCAAGGGCCGGGTCGGCATGATGCACCCCCGCGTCGAAGCCGGGCCGGTAGGCGGTGGACATCTGGTAGAACACCTCGGTCTCGTCGGTGAGGGTCTGGAAGCCGTGCGCGAAGCCGTCGGGCACATAGAGCGCGCGGCGCGACTGCGCCGACAGCTCCACCCCGAACCAGCGCCCGCGCGTCGGCGAACCGGCGCGCAGATCGACGATCACGTCCCAGATCGCCCCCATGGTGCAGCGGACCAGCTTGGCCTCCTCGTGCGGCGGGCGCTGGAAGTGCAGCCCGCGCAGCGTGCCGCGCCGCTGGTTGAACGACACGTTGCACTGCACGAAGCGGCCGGCAAGCCCGTGGCCGGCAAACGCCTCCTCGCAGAAGGTGCGCGCGAAGAAGCCACGCTCGTCCTCGCGCCGCTCCACGTCGACCACGAACGCGCCCGCCAGGCCGGTCTCGGTGAAGATCACGCCGGTCTCAGAACACTGCGGGCGAGGGGATGGGCACCACGAAGCGCCCGCCCCATTCACGGATGTGGGCCATCTGCGTGGCGATCTCGTCGCGCAGGTTCCACGGCAGGATGAGCACCAGATCCGGCCGCGCCTCGCCGATGGCCTCCGGCGCGCGCACGGGAATGCGGCTGCCCGGCAGCAGCGTGCCCTGCTTGGCGGGATTGCGGTCCACCGTGAAATCGATGAAGTCCGTGCCGATGCCGCAGTAGTTCAGCAGCGTGTTGCCCTTCGCGGGCGCACCGTAGCCGCAGATGCGCTTGCCCGCGCGCTTGGCCTCGATCAGGAAGGACAGGATCTCGCGCTTGGTCGACTTCACCGCCTCGTCGAAGGCGGTGTAGGTCTCGAGCCGGCCGAGCCCGGCGGAGGCCTCCCGCGACAGCACCTCGTCCACCGCAGGCGTGCGCATCCAGCGCGCCGAGCCGCTGCGGCAGGCATGCACGCGCAGCGAACCGCCGTGCGTCGGCAGCTCTTCCACGTCGAACACGCGCAGGCCGTGGCGTTCCAGCACGCGCTGCGCCGTGCCCAGCGACAGGTAGGAGAAGTGCTCGTGGTAGATGGTGTCGAACTGCCGCTCCGCGATGAGCCGCAGCAGGTGCGGGAATTCCAGCGTCAGCACGCCATCGGCTTTCAGTGCGGGCGCGAAACCGGCGGCGAAGTCGTTGATGTCCGGCACGTGGGCGAACACGTTGTTGCCGATGAGCAGGTCGGCCGCGAACCCCTCGTCGGCCAGCTGCCGCCCGAGTCGCTCACCGAAGAGCTCCACCCGCGTGGTCACACCGCGGGCCCGCGCCGCCTCTGCCACGTTGGCCGCCGGCTCGATGCCCAGCACCGGGATGCCGGCGGCGTGGAAGTACTGCAGCAGATAGCCGTCGTTGCTGGCGATCTCCACCACCTGGCTGGCCGGGCCCAGCCCGAGCCGCGGCACGATGGCCGCGGTGTAGCGGCGGGCGTGCTCCAGCCAGCTGTCGGAGTACGACGAGAAGTACGCGTAGTCGCCGAAGATCTCCTGCGGCGACTCGAAGGCCTCCAGCTGCACCAGCCAGCAGCGGTCACACACCCAGGCATGCAGCGGGTAGCAGGGCTCCATGGCCCGCGCGCGCGCCAGCGGCACGTACGAGTTCGACAGGGGCGACATGCCGAGGTCGCAGAAGGTGTGCTCGAGAGTGTGGCCGCAGAAGCGGCACGATGGCGCGTTGGGGTTCATGCAGGCACTCCGGGGCGCGGGTCGGTGGCCGCGGCGCCCACCGGCGCCGGCGCGCCGTACCGCGCGATCTGTTCCAGGCACAGCGAGGCCGCGTCCGCTCCGCCGGCCTGGGCGCGGTACCACTCGACCGTGTCGGCCACCGCCTGGCCGAGGGTGAGGCGGGGCGCCCAACCGAGCGCCGCGCGGGCGCGCGAGGCATCGAGCATCAGCAGGTGGGCCTCGTGCGGGTGCGGGCCCGGGTCACCCACCCAGGCGGCGCCGGCGCCCCAGGCGCGCACCGCCAGCTCGGCCACGGTGCGCACCGTGGCGGTGGCATCGGCGTCGGGGCCGAAGTTCCAGCCGCAGGCGTGACGCTGACCCTGGACCACCAGCGACTCGGCCAGCAGCAGATAACCCGCCAGCGGCTCGAGCACGTGCTGCCAGGGCCGCACCGCCTCCGGGTTGCGGATGCGCACCGGCGTGCCCGCGGCGAAGGCCCGCACCATGTCGGGCACCAGCCGGTCGGCCGCCCAGTCGCCACCGCCGATGACGTTGCCGGCCCGTGCCGTGGCGATGGCCACGTCGTCGGAGCAGAAGGAGCGCCGGTAGGCCGCAGCCACCAGTTCGGTGCAGGCCTTGCTGCTCGAATAGGGGTCATGTCCGCCGAGCGGGTCGTCCTCGACATAGCCGCGGTCCAGCCCGCGGTTCTCGTAGCACTTGTCGCTGGTCACCACCACCACGCCGCGCACCGTGTCGCAGGCGCGCACCGCGTCGAGCAGGTGCACCGTGCCCATGACGTTGCTGGAGAAGGTCTCGGCCGGGTCGGCGTAGGAGCGGCGCACCAGGGCCTGGGCGGCCAGGTGGAACACCACTTCCGGCCGGGCCTGCACCAGCGCCGTCCGCAGCCGCGCCGCGTCGCGGATGTCCGCCTCGATCGAGGCCATGCCTGTCTCCAGGCCCGCCAGGGCGAACAGGCTGGGCTCGGTCGGCGGCGCCAGCGCGTAGCCGGTGACTTCGGCCCCGAGCTGCCGCAGCCAGAGCGACAGCCACGCCCCCTTGAAGCCGGTGTGCCCCGTCAGGAAGACCCGCCGTCCGCGCCAGAACCCGGGGCTCATGCCCAGCTCTTCCACGGCGCCCGCCCGGAGCTCCACAACTGCTCCAGCTGGTTCTTGTCGCGCAGGGTGTCCATGGGCTGCCAGAAGCCGGCGTGCTGGAAGGCGCTCAGCTGCCCCTCGGCCGAGAGGCGGCTGAGGGGCTCGCCCTCCCAGGGCGTGGTGTCGTCCGACACGTAATCCACCACCCGGCTCGAGAGCACGAAGAAGCCGCCGTTGATCCAGGCATTGTCGCCACGCGGCTTCTCCTCGAAGCGGCTGACGCTGGTGCCGTCCACCACCAGCGCGCCATAGCGCCCCGCGGGCTGTACCGCCGTCAGCGTGGCGAGGCGGCCCTGCTCGCGGTGGAAGCGCACCAGCGCGCCGATGTCGATGTCGGCCACGCCGTCGCCGTAGGTGAAGCAGAAGTCCTCGTCGCCCAGGTAGCGCGCCACCCGCTTGAGCCGCCCGCCGGTCATGGTGTTGTCGCCCGTGTCCACCAGGGTCACGCGCCAGGGCTCGGCGGAGTTCTGGTGCACCTCCATGCGGTTGGAGGTCATGTCGAAGGTCACGTCCGAGGTGTGCAGGAAGTAGTTGGCGAAGTACTCCTTGATCACATAGCCCTTGTAGCCCAGGCAGATGACGAAGTCGTTCAGCCCGTGGGACGAGTAGATCTTCATGATGTGCCAGAGGATCGGCTTGCCGCCGATCTCGATCATGGGCTTGGGCTTGAGGTGGGACTCCTCGCTGATGCGGGTGCCCAGGCCTCCGGCGAGAATGACGACCTTCATCGGGGTAAGCGTCGGCCGCCCTGATTGCGCATCACACCCGGACCAGCGCCTGGCAGGGGTGGACTTCACAGTGGATGACCCACCACCCGGCAGGAGACACCTGAGTGCAGGTCATCGTCCGGGACGGCACCAGAGACGACAGGAATTCGAAGGCCGCATCATAACGCGACAAGGATTGCGCAGCCGGCTTTGAGGGATTACCGTCGATCGCGAACCCGTTGGACCGAGGCGAAGGGCAGCCTCTCCGCAGCGCGCACGGGACGCCGGCGGGTCATTCACGCCAGAAGGCGAGGCACCGAACAGGCGATGTTCAACCAGATCAAACTCGTGGTCGGGCCCTGCCCGGCAGTGAACGCAGGCGAGGGCAAAACCATCTCAAGGCATGGCCTCTGGCTGCTGCTGGACGACGAGGAACTGCTCGTCCCGTTCGAGCAGTTTCCCTGGTTCAGGACGGCCACCGTGGAACAGATCACCACCGTCGAACGACCGACCCCGGACCACCTCCGATGGCCGCTGCTCGACGTGGATCTCTCGGTCGAGTCGATCCGCGCGCCGGAGCGCTTCCCGCTCGTGTCCCGCGACTGACCGCCTCAGCGTCCCTTCAGCGGCAGTCCAGCGTCCCGGCCACTTCAGCGCACACCAGCCAGCAAGCTCTCATAAGGAATCTTCAATCCGTCGTGCAGGCGTTTCACCATCCGCAGGCTCAGGCTTCGCTTTCGGTTGAGCACCTCCGACACCCTGCCGCTCTGGCCGATGTAGGGTTCGAGATCGCGCGGCGTCAGCCCTTCCTGCTCCATGCGGAACTTGATCGCATCCACCGGATCGGCGGGACCGAAGTCGTAGTGCTTACTCTCGTAAGCCTCTATCAATGTGACCAGCACCTCGCGCTCATCGGCTTCGTCCGTGCCTTCCCGCGCGTGGAACACCTGCTCGAGCCGCTTGAACGCATGCGTCAGGTCGTCGTCGTTGCGGATTGGCTTAATAGTCATTGACGGTCTCCACGTCGATACGATCGTACTGGGCGTGCGTACCTACAAACTTGACCCATACGATGCCAGCTTGGTACTGGACTTCCACAACAAGACGGTACTTGTTGCCGCCAATGTTAAACACCACACGGTTATTGGCACAAATGCTCGCTGTGGCGTAGTCATCCTTGATGTCCTGCGGGGTGCGCCACATTGCCTTGGCGGCCTCGGCATACCAACTGTGCAAGGGGGCACGTGCATCGGCTCGCCCGGGCTGTTGCCAAAACCTTTGCAGGCTTCTTCTCGCGATGACTCTCATCGCCACAATTCTCTCCCATTTCGGGAGTAGCCACAACAAACCCGCGGTAAAACAATGCGCTCCGCGTCAAAACACACAGCGGCCCTGGTTGGAAGCGCGCGCCAACCACATGCGCCGCGTCAGTGGCGGCGCACGACGGAAAACGCCATGACTCGCAAAGACAGCACAACCACTCACCGGCACGGCACCCACGCCATCGGATCGGACAGCACCACCGCATCGCGCGCCAGCATCACGCCGTCCATCAGGTGCGTGAAGCGACCCGGATCGTCGATGCGCACCTCCAGCCGCTCGTCGTTGCCCGACACCACAGTGCCGCGCACCCAGTCCTGCTCCACCGTGCCGACCTTCAGTTCGCGGCACACGCTCGTGCCGGGGCGGGCGACGGCGGCGCGCCACTCGGACTGCATCAGCGCGGCGTCGACGTAGGGCGGCTCGACCGGGGTGCCGCGGCAGGCGCCGAGGGCGAGCAGTGCGACCAGGAGCGCAGCGCGGTGGCTCATTCGAAGTCCATCCGCACCGATACGCCGTTGGGCAGCAGGCGCACCTGGGGCCGGCCCTTGCCGGCGTTGAACGACGACTCGTAGAACAGCCGGCCCAGACCGTAGCCGAGCAGGCTGCCGGCCACGGTGTCGGACAGCCAGTGCTCGCGATCACCGATGCGGCCGAGATTGGTCAGCGCGGCGACGCCGTACAGCCACGGCGCCTCGTAGTGGGTGGCGAAGGGCGTGGCCAAGGCCCAGGCCACCGCGGTATGGCGCGATGGGAAGGCGCCGTAGTCCGAACCGCCCGAGAAGGGCGAGAACTCCGAGGCCCCGAGCCCCGCCTCCGGACGGGCCCGGCCCGTCACGTACTTGAGCCCGGTCGCCGCGAAGAAGGCGGTGCCGCCCGCTTCGAGCGCGGCGTAGGCCACGCGGGCGCGCTCCGGGTCGTTGTCCAGCGCTGCCAGACCGGCGCCCGCCACGCCCAGCCAGGGCAGGGCCTCTGCGACGTTCCCCAGGCGCCGGATGGTGCTACCGCCGCCGTGGTCCACCACGAAACGGTCCACCCGCTTGTCGAGCAGGGCGCTGGAGGTGAGCAGGCCTGCGGTGATCGCGCTGGCCCGCCACCAGTCCACCCCGCCCACGGCACTGGCAGCGGCGGAGAAGTCGCGCCCCACCCGCTTCACCGGGCGCAGGTCGGGCACCACGGGCTCGATCACCGAGGTGGTCACCTGGGTGTCGAGGTCGCCGAAACGCTGGAACGGATACTCGTCCAGCCGCGAGGGATCGAGGTTCACCACCGACACGGTCGGCACCAGCTTCCACAGCGGCACCTTGCCGGCGAAGTAGCCGTCGAGCGCCTTCAGGTCGGTGAAGTCGTAGCGCACCGTGGGCGTGTTGCGCTCCGCGAACACCACGCGGATCTCGCGCGCGTCCAGCGGCGCCAGCCGCAGCGCGGTGCGCGCCGCCCGGCCCACCGCACGTCCGACCGGCCGCATGTCCTGATGGGCCAGCGACACCACCAGCCGGCGGGAGTCGTCCAACGCGACCTCGATGTTGCGGAAGCCCTGGGCATACAAGGCCTGCGACAACCCGGTCTCGAAGCGCCCGTCGGCCTCGGCCCAGGCCGCCACCCTGGCCCGCGGCACCACCTGGGTGAAGGGCGCCGCCTCACGCGGGGCGGGCGTCCAGGCCTCGCGCCGGTCCGCCGGCGGGACGGCACGGTTGGGCGCCGGCGCCGGCCCGGTGGCGAGGGCGCGCTCGTCCCGGGTGCGGGTGAAGTCGTACAGCTGCACCGTGCGCAGCAGCTTCGCGCCGCCGTCGCGCACCAGCGGCCGCCAGGTGAGGTTGGCCTCGCCGGCGCTCGAGCGCGCCAGGAAGGCGTCGAACGGGATCGCAACGTACACGCCCTTGTCGAAGCTGCCCTCGCCGAACTCCTGCTTGGAGACGTTGGTGATGGTGAAGAAGGCACCCATGCGGGTGCCGTTGTCGAAGGTGCGGAACACGTCCACCGTGAAGCCGCGGTCCTTCGCCAGGTACTGGCCGGCGCTGAGGTTGGCCTGCACCTGGTTCCACCCGGTCTCCCAATACAGCGTGGCGTGGCCGGTGAAGGCCGAGTAGTCGCGCAGGCCGAAGTGCTGGTCGAAATCGCGCTGCCGCACCTGGTTCACGTCCACCCCCAGGGCGAAGCGGCTGCCCTGCGGCCGGTACATCCACTCCGCGCCCACCCCGGCGAACATGCTCTCCAGGAATCCGCCGTACAGGCTGAAGAACTGGTTCTGCGACAGCTGGCCCACGTGCGTGGCCTGCAGGTTGGGCAGGGTCACGCGGGCCGTGGTGGCGTACTCGCGCTGGTAGGTGCGCACCCGCGGCAGGTTGGACGGCGCGGTGTAGGTGAAGTTGTCGTAGTTGTCCGCCACCCGCAGGGCGCCGGTGCCCTGCAGCCAGGTGCTCTCGCCCAGGCGCAGCTTCACCCGCTCGGCCAGCCCGAGCTGGTAGAGGATGAAGCCATCCGGCCCGCCGAGGATCTGCTGGTAGGTGAGCCCGAGGCCGGCCTCGAAGCGCGACGGCTTGCTCTCGAACAGCCGCTGCGCGCGATCCTCCCCCGCCGCGCCGGGCCGGTAGGGCGCCCCCCGGGCCATCATGGCCGGGCGCTTCTCGCGTGGGGGCAGGGGTTCGTTGCGCTCCGCCACCCAGGTGTCGCGGTCGACCACCACCTCCGACACCGGCAGCCCGCGCCGGCGCTGCACCACCCGGAAGCGGTCCACCTCGGCCGGCGCATCGCGGTGCAGGACCGACACCGCGCGGTTGGTGCGCTCGCCCCAGTAGCGGGCGTCGGCGTCGTCGATGATCACCTGCAGCTCCCGCCCGCGCTGCTGCACCGCCCTCACCTGCCAGTCGGCCTGGGTGCGGATGTCGCGGCTGGTCCCAGCCCAGTCAGGCTTTCCGGCGGGGCGGGCGGGCTCGAACGGGATGCGCGGCGGATCGCCGAACTTGGGTATCGACACCTCGTTCAGCTGGCCGCGCAATGACAGGCCCGCCATGAGGGTGTTGCCACGCTCGTAACCGAGGGCGAACTCGCCCCAGTTGCCCAGGCGGTAGACCAGGCCGACGTTGATGGGCGAGGCCTGCGGCTGGTTGTTGCCCTGAGGCTCGCGCTGATAGTTGTTGCCGTCGAGTTCGGCCTTGAGAACGAGCGACTCCCAGGGCGACTGCCACTGCACCCCGCCAAACAGCGAGGTCGGGCCGCGGAAGTACTGGGTGAGTGCGAAATCGCCGCCCTGGCCCACCACGTTGTTGCGGGTGTCGAACTTCGGAGACAGCACCGACAGCGGGTTGCGCAGGTTGCCCCGCCCGCCCACGTAGCCCCAGCCCAGCCCCAGGCTCCAGTCGAAGCTCCCGGTGCGCTTGCTCGCCACCACGTACTCGCCGGAAAACAGCCCGGTGCCCGCCACATCGCGCGAGCCCACCGCGACCTGCGGCCGCCACGGCCCCTCCTCCAGAACGCGGATCTTGAAGTCGAAGCTCTTGTCCTTGTAGCTCTGATCGCCGGCGATGGTAGGGCCGTAGAGCCGGTTGCTCACGTCCACATAGCGGAAGCCGGCCTCCAGCCAGTCGAACGGCTGCCCGATGACGTTGATGCGCTGGTAGGGATTGGTGCGGTTGAAAGACAGGCCAAAGGAGCCCGCCGGATGCATGCGCGCCGTCGGGGTCTGCAGCAGACCCACGCCGCCCCAATCGCTGGCCGTGGGCACGAAATCGCGCGAGCGGGATGGCGCCTCGGGCCAGGGCGCGCCAGCCGCCTCGGGTGCCGCACCGTCCGGGGCCGGGCCCTGGGTGGCGAGGTGCGCGGCGAGCCGTTCGGAGAATGCCTCACTCCACCCGGCGTCCCGCGCCGGGGCCCAGATCCACGCCCCCGGCGCGGGTTCGTCCTGCGCCTGGCGGTTCCACCGCGCAATGCCGAAACGCTGCACCCGCCCGTCCGGCTGGGCGATCCAGGCCCAGTCCACCCGGCTGGCCGACGAGAGGTCGCAGGCCGCCACGTAGGCGCGGGCCTCGAAGCCCGGACGGTGCGGCAACGCGCAGCGCTCGCCACGGCCGTTGATGACGGTCACAGTACGCGGCCGCGACGGCATCACCACAGAGTGGCCGGCGCGCAGCACCGGGTCCCGCTCGGGGTTGGCCTGCAGCCAGCGCGCATCGGCCATGGCCACCGGCACCCGGCCGGTGGGCGGCAGCCCGCGCAGCAGGGTGAGCATGCGCACCCGCGCCGCGCGGGCCACCTCGGGCAGGCCGTCCTCGACATCCTCGAGCAGGGTGCGCCAGCGGGTCTCCTGCGGCGGCTGCTCGCCCGGCACCTGCCAGGACAGGCCGAGCGGATAGTCCGTGGGGCGGGCGGGGCGGGCCAGCAGCCAATCGCTCAGGCGAGGCGGGGTGGCAGGTGCCACCGCCTCGGCCGCGCCGGCCAGCCCACCCCGCAGCGCGCAGGCGAGCGCGAGGGCCAGCGGCGCCAGGGCGACCCCCGGGCCGATGCCGCGCCGCAGGGTCACGAGGTCGGCCAAAGTTGCCACGCGAAGCACAGGTCGGCGGCGATGCACTGCTCGCCGTAGACCACGGTCTCGGTGCCAGCCTCGTCAACGTACACGGCGTAGCGTGCGGGCGGCAGGCGCAGCGCGGAGTCGGCGGGCATCGTCTCGGCCCGCTCCTCGAACCAGACCAGGGCGACACCTTCGAAACCGGTCAGCTTCACGTCGGGCGGCGCGGGGATGCCCCGCACCTCCAGCGTGTCTGTCACCCCCATGCGGTAGCCGGGCATCACGTCGCGCCCCCGCGTCCAGCGGTGTCCGCCCACCATGGCCCGCCAGGCAGGGAGCTCGGGCAGCACGACGTGGCGCCACTCGGTGAGCAGGCCCGCCGTACCAACCACCCGCCCCCCCTGGAGGCGGAGCACCTCGCGCCCGGCGCTATACCAGACCTCCACCGCGCCCTGGGGCTGGTCGTCGACATAGCCCAGGGCGAGATAGACCTCGCGCCCATCCACCAGCAGGCGGAGGTAGGAGACATCGCGGCTGAGGGTGGACTGGTCCACCGGGGGCGTGGGGCGCACACCGGCGCGGATGCTGTCCCAGATGGCGGAGCCGCTGGAGGTGCAGGCTGTCAGCAACAGGCTGACGCAGGTGAGGCAGAGTTTTTGAAGGACGGTCATCGAGGCCGACGGGTCGTGGTCGATGCCCGTGGCATGATTATTCCATTAAAACCCGCGAATGCGTCGAGGCATACGACGTCGCACGAACATCAGGAAAACAAAGACCCCGCGGTCATGGACGGCGGGGTCTCGTAAACCGGCCGGCACCAGGGCACCAGCCAGGAATGCCTTACT
>Ga0169931_10008216_pt1 | contig 15278 bp, 28 predicted proteins | sample Kivu_15m_20L_FD_129675 | JGI IMG/M metagenome (GOLD analysis project Ga0169931, IMG submission 129675) | Freshwater microbial communities from Lake Kivu, Western Province, Rwanda to study Microbial Dark Matter (Phase II) - Kivu_15m_20L... | ecosystem: Environmental > Aquatic > Freshwater > Lake... | reverse complement strand
GACAACGTGAAATTGGTGGTTGAGCTCATTCAACCGGTAGCTATGGAAGAGGGTCTGCGCTTTGCTATCCGCGAAGGTGGCCGTACCGTAGGTGCTGGTGTTGTAGCCAAAATCCTACAATAAGAAAGGATCTAGATCCGTGGCTACACAACAAAAAATTAGAATCAAGCTCAAGTCTTTCGATCATAATTTGATCGATAAGTCAGCTGAGAAGATTATCAAAACCGTTAAATCGACTGGCGCTGTGGTATCAGGACCTATTCCCCTACCTACCGACAAAACCATTTACACGGTAAACCGCTCCGTCTTTGTTGACAAAAAGTCGCGTGAACAGTTTGAAACACGTTCACACAAAAGACTCATCGACATTTTGAGCACTGGTTCACAAACCATCGATGCACTTATGAAGCTTGAGCTTCCTAGTGGTGTTGATGTAGAAATTAAAGTCTGACCTTATAACCGTATACGATAATGAGTGGATTAATCGGAAAAAAAGTCGGTATGACCAGCGTTTATGACGCTGCCGGCAACTTCGTGCCCGTTACCGTCGTCGAGGTTGAACCTAATTTGATTACACAAATCAAATCAGAGGAAACCGATGGTTACAAGGCTGTACAGATAGCTAGTATCGACAAAAAAGAAAAAAATACAACTAAAGCTTTAGTAGGTCATTTCGGCAAAGCTGGAACTTCACCCAAAAAGGTTGTTACGGAAATCCGTGATTACCATCCTGAAGGTTTAGGACTCGGTGATAGTATCAGAGTTGAAGATGTATTTACAGAAGGCATTTATGTTGATGTAGTCGGAATTAGCAAGGGTAAAGGTTTCCAAGGCGTAATTAAACGTCACGGTTTCGGTGGAGTAGGTGGAAGAACTCACGGTCAGCACAACCGTCAAAGAGCACCTGGATCTATCGGACAAGCATCTGATCCAAGCCGTGTATTCAAGGGAATACGCATGGGTGGTCAGACAGGAAACAACCGAGTTAAAATCAAGAATCTCACCGTTGTTAAGGTTATACCTGAATCGAATCTTCTCTTATTGAGAGGTTCTATTCCAGGCCCTGCAGGACGTGTGGTTGAAATCCATAAAGCTTAAGGTTTTAGAAAACCATGGAACTTAGCGTATATAAAATAGATGGTTCTACGAGTGGACGCAGCATCACACTTAATGATGCTATCTACAGCATTGAGCCTAACGATACTGTGATCTATGAAGCAGTACGTTCATATATGGCCAACCAACGTCAAGGTACAGCCAAAATTAAGGGTCGCAGTGAAGTAAGAGGCGGTGGAAAGAAAGCATTTCGTCAGAAAGGCACCGGTGGTGCTCGTCGTGGTAGTATGCGTTCTCCATTGCTCAAAGGCGGTGGTAAAGTACACGGGCCTCAGCCACGCGACTACTATGTTGAAATGAACAAGAAGCAAAAACAGCTAGCACGTAAGTCTGCTCTTAGCTACAAAGCTAAAGACAATGCTATCATGGTAGTTGAAGACTTCAATTTTGACATTCCGAAAACGAAAAAGTTTGTTGATATCCTTTCAGCTTTGAAAATTGAAGGTAAAAAGGTTCTACTCTTAACAGGTGGTAAACAAGAAAATGTTTACAAATCTGGACGTAATCTGCCTAAAATTGATATTCTGGAAGCCAATAAGCCTTCTACCTACGAAATTCTTCATGCAGATGTTCTCCTGATTCAGGAAAGTGCTGTTTCTGAAATTGAAAAAACCTTCAATACCGTTAAGGAGGTAGAAGCATGATTATCAAGCGTCCTATCATCACGGAAAAAAACAACCGTGTACAGGAAAAATTAAACAAATATACCTTTGAGGTAGATATCAAGGCTACGAAGGACGACGTGAAAAAAGCCCTCAAAGAGCTTTACCCAGCTATTACTGTTACTTCTGTAAACACAATAGTTACTCCTTCTAAACCTAAAGGCCGTTTTACTAAAGGTGGTTATGTCGATGGTCGCACGAGTGTGCGTAAAAAGGCTATCGTCACCTTAAAAGCTGGCGACTCCATTGACTTCTACGGTGAAATCTAAGAAGATCTGATCAACCATGGCAACAAAGAAAATCAAACCAAATACCCCAGGCACGCGTCACCGCATTGCTCCGGTATTTACAGATATTACTACTGATTCACCTGAGCGTGGCTTAGTCGTAAGTCTGAAAAAATCTGGCGGACGTAATGTTTATGGCCGCATGACCAGCCGTCACCGTGGTGGTGGACACAAACGTCGCTATCGTTTAATAGATTTTAAAAGAGATAAAAATGGTGTACCTGCTACGGTCGCTACCATTGAGTACGATCCAAATCGTTCAGCTCGTATTGCCCTTTTAAATTATCAAGATGGTGAAAAGCGTTATATCATTGCACCTGACAAATTAACTGTCGGTGATAAAGTGATTTCTGATACTACCGCACTACCAGATCCTGGTAATTCACTTGAATTACGCAACATGCCTTTGGGTACAGTTGTACATAATATCGAGTTAGTACCTGGCAAAGGTGGTCAAATGGCGCGTAGTGCTGGAACGAGTGCACAGCTTGTTGCCAAAACGGATCGCTATGTAACGCTTAAACTACCTTCTGGTGAAATTCGTATGGTTTTGGGTAATTGCCGTGCCACTGTTGGTACAGTTAGCAATCCAGATCACATGAACGTAACATTTGGAAAAGCAGGCCGCAGCAGATGGAAAGGTCGTAGACCTCATACACGCGGTGTTGCTATGAACCCTGTCGATCACCCAATGGGTGGTGGTGAAGGTAGAGCATCCGGTGGACACCCACGTTCACCTTGGGGTCAGATTGCTAAAGGCAAGAAGACACGTAACCGCCGCAAGCTATCCAATAAATACATCGTTCGCAGAAGGAACGCATAAGCTTAAATTGACTCACTATGCCACGTTCGCTTAAAAAAGGCCCATTTATACATCATAAACTGCAGAAGAAGGTTGACGAAGCCACTTCATCAGGATCAAAGAAAGTGATCAAGACCTGGTCAAGAGCTTCTATGATTTCCCCTGATTTTGTGGGTATGACCTTCGCTGTTCATAATGGTAAGCAGTTTATACCGGTCTACGTAACTGAAAACATGGTTGGTCACAAGCTTGGTGAATTTTCACCAACACGTTCCTTCCGTGGTCACCCGCAGAAAAAAGCTGAAAAAGGTAAGAAATAATGGAATTGACCAATACACCTATCGAAGCTCGCGCAGTTCAGCGCTATCTGCGTCGCTCTCCTCGTAAAACTCGTCTCGTGGCAGACACTGTTCGCGGCGATTCTGTACGTAAGGCGCTAGATAAGCTCAAATACCTTAATAAAGGTGTTGCTCTAGAAGTATCTAAAGTAATCAAATCTGCTGCTGCAAATGCACGCGACAAATTTCAGGAAGAGCGTCTCGACAACGACAACATGTTTGTAAAAGCAATTTTTGTCGATGAGGGTCCAATACTCAAGCGTATCCAGCCAGCCCCACAAGGTCGTGCTCATCCGATACGCAAGCGCAGTTGCCACATTACTGTCGTGGTGTCCAAGAAAGAAACGCAAGAATAATAACACTGAGGTAACCTTGGGACAAAAAACACATCCAATTGGTCTGCGTCTTGGCATCGTCCGCGGTTGGGATTCCAACTGGTATTCGGAAGATAATGCCGCAGCAAACCTTCTTGAAGACAATAAACTACGCAACTACCTGCAGACGCGTCTTCGCAATGCTGGTCTAGCTAATGTACTCATTGAGCGCACTCCTCGTCGTGTTCTATTGACACTACTCACAAGCCGTCCTGGTGTAATCATTGGACGTGGCGGTGAAGAGGTTGATAAACTCAGAGAAGAACTAAAAAGCATCACAAATAAAGAGGTTCAGATCAAAATTAGTGAGATCAAGCGCCCTGAAGTTGACGCTAGTTTAGTTGCTCAAAATATTGCACAGCAGTTGGCAGCACGTATTTCATTCCGCCGCGCCATGAAAATGGCTATTGCATCCGCAATGAGAATGGGTGCCAAAGGAATCAAAGTGAAATGCTCTGGTCGTCTTGGTGGAGCCGAGATGGCTCGTACCGAGCAGTACAAAGAAGGTCGTGTACCTCTTCACACATTGCGTGCAGACATCGATTATTCTAATGCAACATCACAGACGATCTATGGATCCATTGGTGTTAGTGTTTGGATCTTCAAAGGTGAAATTATAGGCGAGGCAGATCTTACCCCTGCAGCTGTAACCGCACGTCTGGAGAAAACAGCTCCACAAGCACGTCGCAATGATCGCCCAGCACGTGGTGCTCGTGGTGATCGCCAAGACCGCGGTGGTAACAGAGGTGGACGTCGTCGAAATAACGCCGATCAATAAGGAGTATAAGTCATGTTAGAACCAAAAAGAGTTAAACGTCGTCGCGTATTTCGTGGTAAGATCAAAGGCAACACCAGCCGTGGTCACCAGATTGCATTCGGTGATTTCGCTATCAAAGCGATTGACGGTAAGTTTATTACCTCTCGTCAAATTGAAGCTTGTCGTGTAGCTATCAACCGTCGTTTACAACGTGAAGGCCAAGTATGGATTCGTGTATTCCCAGACAAACCTATCACACGCAAGGCTGCTGAAACACGTATGGGTAGTGGAAAAGGATCTTTAGATCACTGGGTAGCCGTTGTACACCCTGGTAGAATTTTATTCGAAATCGGTGGTGTCAATATGGATCTGGCAAAAGAAGCTCTCCGCCTGGCTCAGTTCAAACTTCCAATCAAAACTAAAATTGTGGTCCGTCGCGACTATCAAGGTAAGTAGGAGTAAGACCAATGAAAGCTAAAGAAATACGTGAAATGAACACGGCCGACATTGAGTCAAGACTTAATGAGACCTTGGCTGAAATCCAGAAGTACAACTTTGATCGTGCAATTAAAGGTCAAGTTGACAATCCTGCACGGAAACGTCTCCTCAAACGTGACGTCGCCCGTTTAAGAACAATTTTGAATGAAAAGCTCGCTAATTAAGAGGAACAGGAAACGCTATGTCTGATTCCAACGCACGCAACATGCGAAAGACCCGCGTAGGCCGGGTGGTAAGCAACAAAATGGATAAGTCCATCACTGTTGCTGTTGACCGCCAGGTTAAGCACCCCATTTATGGAAAATTCATCACTAAAACGACCAAATACATGGCCCATGACGAAGATAACAAAGCCAACAACGGCGATGTTGTTCGCATCATGGAGACACGCCCCTTGTCTAAAAACAAGAAATGGCGCCTTGTTGAAATCGTTGAAGTAGCCAAATAACCGCTAAAAGGAAAAAGTCATGGTTCAACAGCAATCAATATTGACCGTAGCCGACAACAGCGGTGCCAAAAAACTGATGTGTATCAAAGTTTTAGGTGACTCTAAAAAACGTTATGCCCGAGTTGGCGACCTCATCGCAGCTTCTGTGAAAGTGGCTATTCCCGGTGGAAACGTCAAAAAAGGGGACGTCGTAAAAGCAGTTGTTGTTCGCACTAAAAAAGAATATCGCCGTCGCGATGGTAGCTACATACGTTTCGATGAGAATGCAGCTGTCATTATCAACAAAGACTCTGAGCCTGTAGGTACCCGTATTTTCGGTCCTGTTGCTCGTGAGCTTCGTGAAAAAAGCTTCATGCGAATCGTTTCACTGGCGCCCGAAGTACTTTAATCTGGAGAAACATCATGCCACGCAAGTTTAATCAACAAAACAAACTTCACGTCAAAAAAGGCGATATGGTTGAAGTGCTCTCCGGAAATGACAAAGGAAAGCGCGGTCGTATTCTTACAGTATATCCTGCTAAAGAACGTGTTCTTATTGAGGGTATAAACGTAAGAGTTAAACACCAAAAACCTAATCAAAATTACCCCAAAGGTGGTCGTATCGAGAAAGAGATGCCTATTCATGCATCTAACGTTTTACCGATCGATCCGGTGAAAGACAAGCCGACTCGTATTGGGCGTAAGCAAGTAGAATCAAACGGTAAGCTGCGTTGGGTACGTGTTGCCAAACTCAGTGGTGAAGTTTTAGACAAATAATTCCTACCAAGGTTTAAATAAAAATGGCAGACGCAAGACTTTATTCACTGTACAAAGACGAAGTAGTATCGAAGCTCATGTCTGAGTTTGGTATTACCAATGTTATGGCAGTGCCAAAACTTGAAAAAATTACAATCAATGTCGGTGTTGGTGAGGCTGTTGCAGATCGCAAGCGCCTTGACGACATTGCTACAAGCCTTGGTCAAATTACTGGTCAACGTCCAGTTCTTACCAAAGCTAGAAAATCCATCTCTAACTTTAAGCTCCGTGAAGGCATGCCTATCGGTGCTAAAGTAACGCTGCGTAAAGCAATGATGTGGGAGTTTCTAGATCGATTTGTAACATTGGCTTTACCACGTACCCGCGACTTCCAAGGTGTACCTGACAAGAGTTTTGATGGCAGAGGAAATTATACGATTGGCTTAAAAGAGCATTCAATCTTCCCTGAAATTGACACCGACAAAATTGACCGCATTCACGGTATGGATATTACCTTTGTGACTACGGCGAAAACTGATGAACAGGCATACGCCTTGCTCAAACATTTGGGTATGCCATTCAAGAAACGCAATAACTAACACAGCCATGGCAAAAAAATCCTGGATAGCCCGTAACAAAAAGCGCACTGAGACGGTGGCTAAATATGCCGAGCGTCGCAAAGCATTAAAAGAAGCCGGCGATAGCCTCGCCCTTCAAAAGTTACCGCGCGATGCTAGTCCGACACGCGTACGCAATCGTTGTGCCCTTACAGGACGCTCACGCGGATACATACGCCAGTATGGTATCTCTCGTATCAAACTACGTGAGCTATCACTCGAAGGCAAAATTCCTGGAATGAGAAAAGCCAGCTGGTAACCATCAGAGCACCAAGACCATGACTGATCCTATAGCCGATTTCCTAACACGTATACGTAACGCCCAACAAGCAGGCCACCGTAGCGTCGACATCCCAGCTTCAAAGATTAAACGTGCTATGACACGTATTCTTCTTGATAAGGGGTATATTTCAAATTTCATCGATATCACTGATAACAAGCAGGGTGTGCTTCGTCTATTTTTAAAATACGACGGCTACGGGCAACCTGTTATTCGTGAAATCAACAGAGTTTCTAGACCCGGTCTACGCAAATATGCCGGTCACAATGTGCTTCCACGAGTTCGTAACGGGCTTGGTGTTGCCATCATCACTACTTCAAAAGGAGTGATGACCGATAAAGAAGCTCGTAAATTGAACATTGGCGGCGAAGTTCTCTGCTACATCTACTAATCCTATAGCTGAAGATATTATGTCCCGTATAGGCAAATTACCGATTAGTGTTCCCAAAGGAGTCGATATTAATATCGATGCCAATAACTACGTAACAGTTAAAGGATCTAAAGGAAGCTTATCATTACAAGTTGATTCAGCCATTAGTGTTGAAAAAAATGAAACTGAAGTTGTATTGACCCGAGCCACTGAAGATAAACGTGATCGTGCTATGCATGGATTGTATCGTTCCTTGCTCAATAATATGGTCAATGGTGTATCAAACGGTTTTACAAAAGAACTTGAGTTGATCGGTGTTGGATATCGTGCGAACATGAATGGTAACATTCTTGAACTAGCACTTGGGTACTCACACCCATTCTTTTTTGTACCTCCATCAGAGATCAAAATTGATGTTGATACCAAAACCTCCAAAAACCCTCGCATCATCATTACGGGCATCGACAAAGAGTTGGTTGGTCAGGTTGCGGCAAAGATCCGATCTCTTCGCAAGCCTGAACCATACAAGGGTAAAGGTGTTCGCTATGTTGGAGAAAATGTACGTCGTAAAGCCGGTAAGTCGGCAGGTAAGTAATCCTAAGGGTAATTGATCATGTTTACACTCAATAAAAATCGCAGAAAAAAAATACAGTCGCGCGTTCGTGCTAAAATTACTGGCACTGGATCTCGCCCACGTCTGTGCGTGTTCAAGAGCAACAAGCATGTGTATGCCCAGTTGATTGATGACGACAAAGGCGTAACATTATCAGCTGCATCTTCAAAAACAGCCGCATTAAAGGGCCAAATGAAGGGTAAGTCACCCATTGAAGCTGCCAATCTCGTTGGCAAGGAAATTGCCCGCATCAGCTTGGAAGCTGGTCATTCATCCGTTGTCTTTGATCGTAACGGATATCGTTACCATGGCATCGTAAAATCACTGGCCGAAGGTGCCCGTGAAGCTGGATTAGTATTTTAAATAGAACAGATTATGCCTAAGCAAATACGTAAAAATTACAATATCAAGGCGAGCGATCTCAACCTAGAAGAGCGCATGGTTCATATTAACCGTGTAGCTAAAGTGGTTAAAGGCGGACGTCGTTTCAGTTTTAACACCGTTGTTGTTGTTGGAAACAAGGATGGCGTTGTAGGCTCCGGTCTTGGAAAAGCCAATGAAGTTTCAGATGCTATCCAAAAAGGATTCGATGACGCACGTAAAAATCTGATTCGTGTTAACGTGACAAAAACAGGCACTATCGCTCACCCGGTTATTGGCAAATGTGGTGCTGGTCGCGTCTTGTTGATGCCTGCTTCCGAAGGTACCGGGGTTATTGCCGGTGGTGCTGTTAAAGCAGTTCTAGAGAATGCCGGGATCCACAATATTCTCAGCAAGTCTTTGGGTTCTTCTAACCCACATAACCTTGTAAAAGCTACTATCGACGCACTGCGTCGCTTAGAAAGCCCTGAAGATGTCGCTGCACGTCGTGGCGTCTCTCTCCAAAAAGTATTCGAAGGTTGATCCTCAGATACCACAAACATCCATCATAGACAGATCAACGAATGAAACTCGAAAATCTAAAAGCACCAGCCCCGAATCAGAAGACCCGTAAAAGACTTGGTCGTGGAGAAGGTTCCGGACTAGGTCAACAATCTGGCAAGGGACACAAAGGTCAGCGTGCCATTAGTGGTTACAACCACAAAATCGGATTTGAAGGCGGTCAAATGCCACTTCAAAGAAGAATTCCTAAATATGGATTCAAGAATCCATTTCGTGTGGACTACAAAGGTATCAACCTGGATACCATTCAAACCTATGTTAATGAAGGTAAACTGACTACTACCATCACCGTTGCTGATCTTGTAAAGGCTGGATTAGTTAACAAAAAAGATAAAGTCAAACTTCTTGGACGTGGTGAAATTTCAAAAGCCGTGAACGTACATGTTCATGGATTCAGTAAAAAAGCTGAAACTAAGGTGACTAGTGCTGGAGGTAGTGTCACCGTAGTTGAAGGTTCTAACAGTTAACGGTCCTTAACCGGCTCTCATACAATTAGCATGAGTTTAGTAGAAAACATCAGGAACATCTTCAAGATCGAAGAACTTCGCAACCGAATTCTATATACGGTTGGCATTCTTATGATCTATCGACTTGGTACTTACGTAACCTTACCGGGTGTAGATGCCTCTCAACTCGTAGTTAGCACCGGACAAGCAACCGACTTGCTTGGACTGTTTAACTTGTTTGTTGGTGGTGCGTTTGCCCGAGCTGGAGTTTTTGCTCTAGGTATCATGCCCTACATTACCGCATCCATCATTATTCAGTTGATGGGAGCTGTTGTTCCATATTTCCAAAAAATGCAACGAGAGGGTGAAGATGGTCGTCGCAAGATCACCCAAATTACTCGATATAGTACCGTAGCTATCACCTTGATTCAAGCCATTGGTTTCGCAATTAACCTAATGGCAACATCACCTGATGCTATTGTTGTATCGAATACCTTGTTCATCATTACTGCAATGATTGTTCTCACAGCGGGTACAGTATTTGTTATGTGGCTGGGTGAAAGGATTACGGATAGAGGTATTGGTAATGGTATTTCATTGATTATCATGATTGGTATCATCGCTGCTCTGCCTACCAATGTTATCAATGAGGTTTCAACCCGCAGTAACGTGTTCTTGTTCCTCGTCGAACTTGCTGTCCTACTTGCTGTTATTGCTGGTGTAATTCTTCTTACTCAAGGGACACGCAAGATCCCTGTGCAGTACGCTAAACGTGTAGTCGGTCGCAAGGTTTATGGAGGCTCAACTCAGTACCTACCACTTCGTGTGAATGCTGCTGGGGTTATGCCTATCATCTTTGCTCAGTCAATCATGTTTATCCCAAGTACGATAAGTACATTCTTTCCAGAGAGCGGAGCAATTCAATTTTTGACCTCATGGGCAAACGACTTTACTGGAGTTGGTTATAATATCATTTTCTTTACCATCATCGTTTTCTTCACCTACTTCTATACTGCGATTGCAATCAATCCAAAAGAAATGGCTGATACGATGAAGCGTCAGGGTGGTTTTATTCCTGGTGTTCGTCCAGGTAAACCAACCCAAGAATTTATTGATAATATTCTGGCAAAGATTACATTCCCAGGATCATTAGCTCTTGCAGTAGTAGCTATTCTACCCGCGTTTGCAACGGCTTTCGGAGTTACTCCCGGCTTTGCACAATTCTATGGTGGAACAGGTTTGTTGATTATCGTCGGTGTTGCACTCGACACACTACAACAAATCGAAAGTTACTTGATGATGCGTCATTATGACGGGTTCATGAAAACTGGACGAATCAAAGGTCGCAGAGGATAATGATCTACCTTCGCACAGATAACGAAATCAGTAAAATCAAAGAAAGTGCTCAGCTCGTATCTTTGACTCTCGCTGAAGTTGCCAAGCACATCCAACCGGGTGTAAGTACAGGTAAACTCGATCTGGTTGCCGAAGAATTTATCAAAAAGAAAAACGGTATCCCTGCATTTAAGGGATATGGTGATAAAAGAAATCCTTTTCCTTCCACACTGTGCGTCTCGATTAACGACGAGCTCGTTCACGGTCTACCGGGAGCAAGGGTACTACAAGAGGGAGACATTGTGTCGATCGATTGTGGTGTTAACAAGAATGGATACTACGGTGATCATGCTTACACCTTCCCTGTAGGTGAATGTGACCCCAAAGTGCTTCATTTACTTGCTACAACATTAGAGAGCCTCTACAAAGGGATCGAGAATGCTGTACACGGTAATACAGTGGGCGATATTTCGTCCGCCATTCAAGAACATTGTGAAGCTCAAGGCTTCGGGGTCGTTCGCGATCTTGTTGGCCATGGCTTGGGAACTTCTTTACATGAGGAACCATCCATCCCAAATTTTGGGAAAGCAGGAAAGGGACCTCGGTTAAGAAGTGGGATGGTTTTAGCCATAGAACCAATGATCAATATGGGTAGCTGGAGAGTGAAAACAAATCCAGATGGATGGACCGTAGCAACTGCTGATGGATCTATGAGTGCTCATTTTGAACATAACGTGGCTGTAAGGGAAGATGAAGCTGAAATTTTGAGCACTTTTCAGTATATTACGGAGATAACCAAGATCGAACTGGAAAAATTGGCTATACATGGCTAAGCAGGAACCCATAAAACAAGATGGAACTATAACAGAAGCATTGCCAAATGCTCAGTTCATAGTAAAATTGGACAATGGCCATCAATTGTTGGCACATGTCTCGGGTAAGATGCGCATGTTTTACATCAAGATTCTTCCAGGTGACCGTGTCGCGGTGGAGATGTCTCCGTATGACCTGACAAAGGGCCGTATCACCTACCGATACAAATAATCGCTGATCAATTTAGACCATGAAGACGAAATCATCCGTACGGAAGCGTATTCCGAGCGACAAAATCGTACGCCGCAAAGGGCGCGTGTACGTAATTAACAAAAACAATCCGCGCAACAAACAGCGCCAAGGCTAACCGAAAGTTTAGACAAATATGGCTCGTATTGCTGGAGTCGACTTACCAAAAGACAAGCGGGGCGAAATAGGCCTTCAATATATTTATGGAATCGGGAGCACTCGTTCACGCGAGATCCTTTCACGAGTAGGTCTGGATACAGATACTAAAGTTCGTGATTGGACAGATGATCAGATTGCTGCCATTCGTAAACTTCTAGAAACTGATTACAAGGTGGAAGGTCAACTTCGTACAGAAGTTACCTTAGCTATACGCCGACTCATGGAAATTGGTTGCTATCGTGGTTTGCGCCATCGTAAGGGCTTGCCCGTACGTGGTCAGCGTACCAAAACCAATGCTCGTACCCGTAAAGGACGTCGTAAGACGGTTATGGGTAAGAAGAAGGCACCTAAGAAGTAATCTAGACATTTAACACCACGGAACATGGCTAAAAGACAAGTCAAAGGCGCTAGCGCCACGGTTAAAAAGAAAAAGCGCCAGCTTACCGATCCAAATGGGTACGCTTATGTCAAGGCAACGTTTAACAATGTTATTGTTACGTTAACCGACGGACAGGGCAATGTACTTTCATGGTCAAGTGCTGGTAAAGAGGGCTTTAAAGGCTCACGTAAAAACACACCTTATGCAGGTCAACTCAGTAGTGAAACTGCTTCACGCGAAGCATTTGAAATGGGTCTACGTAAGGTTGAAGTTTACGTAAAAGGTCCAGGAAGCGGTCGTGAAAGTGCAATTCGTGCAATGAGCAATGCTGGCATTGAAGTTACCTTGATTCGCGATACCACACCGATTCCCCACAATGGTTGCCGCCCACCTAAGAGAAGAAGAGTTTAATTCATCAATCATCAACTATGGCAAGATATAGAGGCCCAAAGCAAAAAAAAGCCCGTCGATTCAAAGAGGCTATTTACGGACCAAGCAAGGCGCTTGAGAAGAAACCATATGGTCCTGGTCAACATGGCCGTTCGCGTCACTCCAAAAAATCAGAGTACGCTGTTCAACTCGACGAGAAGCAAAAAGTAAAATACACCTATGGTTTATTAGAGCGTCAGTTCCGTACGCTTTTTGAAAAAGCCAGCGCAAAAGAAGGTGTAACCGGCGATAATTTGCTTAGATACCTTGAATCACGTTTAGACAACACTGTTTATCGTTTGGGCTTTGCCCGTACGCGTCGTCAAGCTAGGCAGCTCGTACTGCATCGTCACATCGTGGTAAACGGTATAATCGTGAATATCCCATCTTTCATGCTTCGTCCTGGTGATGTGATCACGCTCCGCCCAAAATCAAAAGATCTTGAGGCTGTACAAGATTCACTTGCGAATGCTAATCGTAAGAAGTATAACTGGCTCGAAATGGATCGCAAACTCCTGACTGGTAAATTTTTAAGTGCACCAGAGGTAGAAGAGATTCCAGAAAATATCAACGTACAGCTCATCGTCGAGCTCTACTCGAAGTAATTTGGCTGTTATTTAAACGACCAACTAATTAGTACCACTACACCTGTTATATCTATGAGCACAACGAATCTCCAGATGCCGGACAGCCTCATTATCGAGGAAAGTACCGATACCTTCGGGCGATTTGTCTTACAACCCCTCGAGCGCGGTTTCGGCGTAACCATCGGCAACTCGTTCCGTAGAGTTCTTTTATCATCTTTGCCCGGTAACGCTATCACAGCAATCAAAATCGGTGGTGTGAAGCACGAATTTTCCAGCATTCCCGGTGTTGCCGAGGATGTATACGACATCATCCTCAATCTTAAAGGGGTGCGCTTCAAGCAACTCGAGCAAAGTTCAGGGGTAATCCATATCAACAAAAAGGGACCTGGTGTTCTTACTGCAGCTGATATTGCTCAATCTACATCTGAATATACCATCTTGAATACCGATCACGAGATCGCCACTATTGCCGATGATTCGGTTATTGAAATGGAACTTCGTGTCGGAAGAGGTAAAGGATATGTTACCAGCGAAGATCATAACATCGAAGAAGATTTAGATGTTGATCTCATTGCTGTTGATGCAATCTTTACTCCGATCAAAAAAGTTAAATACACGATCGAAAACGTTCGCGTTGGTCAAAGAACAGATTACGAAAAACTGATCCTTGAAGTTGAAACGGATGGATCAGTTAATCCCAAAGAAGCCTTGACCATCGCTGGTAAAATACTCAAAGATCATATTGAGAAATTTATCACTGAAAAAATCAACGAACCCTTTGTTCAGGAAGATGGTGAAGTGGATGCCGAAAAACTTCGCATCGCTTCTCTACTCCGTACATCTATTGAAGAGCTCAACTTAAGCGTTCGTGCTTACAACTGCTTAAAGTCAGCAAACATCTTGAGTATTGGCGAATTGGTTTCAAAAGAAGAATCTGAACTTCTCAAGTTTAGAAATTTTGGAAAGAAATCTTTAGCCGAGCTTCAGGAAGTTGTAGAAGAAAAAAATCTACAATTTGGAATGGATGTATCTAAATATCTCGACAAGTAATTCAACGTATTAGAAGCAAGGAATCTATAGGCCATGCGTCACCAACTCAAAGGCAAAAAGCTCAATCGTACCGCTTCACATCGTAAAGCAACATTGCGCTCATTGGCAATCGCACTCATTAAAAACGAGCGAATTGTTACTACAACCGTTAAAGCAAAAGAGCTACGCCGTGTAATCGAGCCCTTTATCACAAGAGCAAAAGAAGACACGATGCACAATCGTCGTGAAGTCTTTTCATTCTTACACGACAATGAAAGCACAACTAAGTTATTCAATGAAATTGGTCCTAAGTGTGCTTCACGTCCAGGCGGATATACACGCGTAATCAAACTAGGCACTCGCCAAGGTGACGGTGCAGAAATCGCAGTCATCGAGTTGGTTGACTACAATGATGTGAAACCAGAAGGTGCAAGTACATCCACACGTAAACGTACACGTCGTGGAGGCGCTAAAACCAAGGCCGAATCTGCTGCACCTGCTGTTAAAGCTCCAGCCGCTCCAGTTCAGGAGACTCAACCCCTAGCTAGTGAAGAAGTCGTTCAAGAAGCTGCAGTTGAGCAAGTAGAAACACTTGAAACAGCTACTCTTGAATCAGTTTCTGAACCTGAAGCAAGTACTGAAGAACTTGTAGCAGAAGTAGAAGCCCCTGAGGCATCTGTTGAAGAAGCTCCAGCTGAAATAGAAGATGTGGCTGTGGCAGAAACTGAGTTTGAAGTTATAGCTGAGGCTGAAACATCTGAAGAGCCAAGCTCCGATGATCAATCAGAAGAAGAAAAGAAAGAAGAATAAACTTTTCTCAGACAGATTAGGTATTAAAGGCTCCATGTTTAGACATGGAGCCTTTTTTTATGGTTGAATCTAGGGTTTGCGAGCCTCGAAACGAATGACAGATCCAAATCCATTATGATATTTTCCCTCGTGAAGTTCAACTTCACACTCTTCTGCCTGGATGATATTGAATTCAGAGAAGTTCAACATCAGCTCCTCTAAGG
>Ga0169931_10008215_pt1 | contig 15279 bp, 13 predicted proteins | sample Kivu_15m_20L_FD_129675 | JGI IMG/M metagenome (GOLD analysis project Ga0169931, IMG submission 129675) | Freshwater microbial communities from Lake Kivu, Western Province, Rwanda to study Microbial Dark Matter (Phase II) - Kivu_15m_20L... | ecosystem: Environmental > Aquatic > Freshwater > Lake... | reverse complement strand
TCTTGGAACTGATAGCGAAACAGGAGAAGAAATCACTGTACAAAACGGTCGCTATGGGCCGTATCTAAAACGTGGAACAGATTCAAGGACTTTAACTAGTGAAGATGAGTTATTCTCAATCAATCTAGAGCAGGCAGTAGATGTCTACAAACAACCAAAGGTTAGACGCCGGGGTGTTGCTAAGCCTCCACTTAAGGAGTTAGGCCTAGATCCTGAAACAAAGAGAGCAATTATTATTAAAGATGGTCGATTCGGAATGTATGTAACAGATGGTGAAACTAATGCCACACTGCGCCGTGGCGACACAGTCGAAGCGATGACCATAGAGAGAGCTTTAGAACTTCTTGCGGGACGACGCGCTTGGGAGATAGAAAACGGTAGAGTAAGCAAGAAGCCTAAACGGGCTAAGAAGAGCGCCCCAACCCTGACTAAGAAAACAATCAAAGGAGCTGGCACTAAGAGAAAAACAAGAAAGGGGCGTAGCGGAATGCCGCGTAACAGATAGCACGGGACTTTCTCTTTTACAGACTTGGATATTAAAGTTTTGTCTACGAAAGAACTTGTGAGGCACGCTAACAAATTTTTAATTAGAGTCATTCAGCTAAAGAACCAAAAACTTAAACACCAAGTTTGCAAGTCACTCTTCAAGAGTTTAAAACAAAGATATGTTCCCTAAGATATCCTTTGCTGCTTTGTAGAGTAGATTTGAATAGAGTGTGTCAATTTTATGAAGTATAACAGTGTTTCCGTTGCATAATTGTGATTGTGATTTTTTTCAAATTAGATCATTGGAAGTTGCTAGGACTTCAGAATTATTTAAGTCATTCACTTAGCTCAAAAATGTGATACCCTAAGCTAGGGGGTGACCATATGACAGAGTATGCGATGAGTAAAACTGATGAAGTAGGCGAATTATGGAGATCACTTGACCAAAATGCTAAATTATTAAGAATTCGTGCGGCGATAGAAGGTACTAAGTTTAGTGAGACTGTTAGTTTCACTAGGGCAATTGATAATGGAGCAGTCTATGTAACAATGAATCAACCACTTGGTCCCCAAAATCGTGGAACGACTCTTTTGGACCTAGAAGAATTCCTAAAATCAACCGTTGACAAAGGGATTCATATTTGGGTTGAACCAATAGGCGACCGAAATTCGCTCCGCAATTTACGCGGAGTTCAGATACTTTCCTAGGAGTAATAGTATGCCCATTAAAGAAAAAGAAGTTAAGACAAACAGTGGTAATCTGATTTTGGATTCACATAAGTTGAGTTATCACTTTGAGAGGGTAGCCGCCTGGGAGGCTGGCGAAAGGATTGCTCCTATAAGCGTTGATATGGCCCTAACTCGGGCATGTGGTGCGATGTGTGCATTTTGCTATGCTATGGTTCAAGAGCCACAAGAGAGAAATTCAATAAAGATTGAAAGCGCTCTCAATCTACTTGACGATTTCAAGGAAATTGGCGTCAAAAGTGTTTCACTGATCAGTGATGGCGAGAGCACTATTTCCAAAGCATATGTCCCATTTATCCAGCATGCAGCGCAACTCGGTATTGATGTTGGAAATGCTACGAATGCTTGGGAGTGGGGTACAGAGAAAATCGAATCGACGTTACCCCATATGACATGGGTACGTTTTACAGTAGCGGCGGGAAGACCCGAGAGTTACGCGAAAATAATGTACAAAGGCCCTGAACACACGCAAGTCTTTGAAAAAGCAATGGCGAACATCAGGTATGCTGTTGCCTGTAAGAAGAAAAACAACTTGCCTGTTACTTTGGGCATACAAATGGTTTTACTGCCTGAATATAGGGACGAAATTTTGCCTTTTGCCCAACTCGCAATCGATTTGGGTGTTGACTATGGCGTGATAAAGCATTGTTCTGACGATGAAAATGGAACACTTGGGGTAGATTACTCCAAGTACGAGGAAATGTACTCTCTTTTAGAGCAAGCAGAATCTCTAAGTAATAGTAACACAAAAGTCATTGTGAAATGGGAAAAGATAATGGATAAAGGAATCCCTAGCTACAAAAGGTTCTATGGCCCTCAATTTTTGCTTCAAATAAGTGGCTCAGGCTTAATTGCACCTTCAGGAATGTTCTTCAATGCTAAGTTTTCAAAATTACATATTGGTAATTTTACTGAAGAAAGATTTATAGATATGTATAAATCGAATCGCTATTGGAGAGCAATGGACTATTTGTCTTCCCCAGCCTTTGATGCACAAACCATGATGGGTACTTTGCCTATTCAACATTATGTAAGTGTCGCTTTGGACAAACACATTAAAGGTGAAGAGAAACTTACAGAGGCCACTGGCGAAAAACCTCTTCATGTGAATTTCCTTTAATTAGAAAGGTCCTACTTCGCCAAGGTCGGGCTGATCTCTGAAAACACTCTTATAAGGAAACAGTTCTTGGCGACACACCGTAAGTTTTTCAGGGGAAAGTCCAAATTCAAAGTGTCTATTTATCTCCAGTAATGCATGATCTATTTCAACATAATGCCTGGCTGCTAGAAATGGCGAGCTTGGTGTCGGTTCATCTGGAAGACCAAATCTCAAGGGAAAATTTTTCAATTGTCCAAATAAATTTTCATTTAGTAAGCTACTAACCTCTGCCGAAACCCCAAATTCACGATGTCCGACATCCCAGAACACAGCCTGTTGAGTTTTTGTTACCGAATTCAGTATAGTCGCCTTATCCAGGGGTTTTACGAATCTGAGGTTTACCACTTCGAATTTGATGCCAAACTCAAGAAAAATTCGTGCTAATTTGAGGCATTCAAGAACTCCATATGAAAGAGAAATCAAGGTTATGTCACTGCCCTCCAAAACCACCTGAGAGCTCCCGATATCAACATCCCTGTCTTGAGGGTCGAACTCCTCAGAAGTGTAATGGAGCCAGCGGTGTTCAAAGAAAATAACTGGCTCATCACTTGACACTGCGGTGCGCATCAAGTGATATCCATCAGACGGGCTTGAAGGAGCTAAAACTTTCAACCCAGGTACTTGACTATAAATTGCATGAGGCGCTTGTGCGTGGGTGGGCCCTTGGCCCCATCCTCTACCGATAATCATGCGTATAACTAGCGGAACATTGTAGAGTCCATTGGACATAAATTTGGTTTTCGAAATTTGGTTAATAATTTGCTCTGCAGACGTGAAACTAAAATCTGAGCGTTGATGTATCATTATCGGTCTGTAGCCTTGTAAGGAAAGTCCTAAAGCCATTCCAGTAACTGCATTTTCAGATAGTGGAATGTCAAATACCCTTGACTCTCCATATTTAGCTTGAAGTCCTGTCGTAGTTCCAAAGACCCCCCCAACATCCCCAACACCAAGGCCGAAAAGTAGAACTGAGTCATCGGCCCCTAGGGCGTGGTCGAATGCAAGCCGAATTGCCTCCAGATAGGTGTATTTCATTGCGGGAATAGTCCCTGGAAGTGCTGGAATTCATCTTGGCGCGCTGCTAAGGCGTGCTCAAAAATAAGCGCAACATACTTTGAAATTGCTTGATTAAGAGAGAAAATTTGTTCGTCATTGAAAGCTTGGCTCAAAGACAGAACTGGGTCTCGCTCTTTGTACGATTCAATTTCTTGAACACTTCTGTACCCTAGATGGTCATCATTATTTGGTCCACAGTGCTCCAAGAGTCGAAATGTTGAAAATTCAACCACAACGGTTTTCCCCGTTCGCACGATTGCTATTGCCTTTTTTGAAAGTTCTATTACTTCGTCGATCGTATCTCCGGTTCCTGAAAAAAAAGGAATTCCAAATCCCTCTATTATAGTTCTGGTATTTCTCTCACTTGAAACTCTAACTGCCTTCCCAGCATATGTTGAGTAACCATTGTCCTCAATTACAATTAAAAGAGGCAGATTCTTTAAGGAAGCCAAGTTTAAAGTCTCGAAGAAAGAACCAGTTTCCAGCGAAGCATCTCCTACGAAACTAACAACAATATTTTTGCCATTTGCAAGTTTTTCTGCCATGGCTAACCCAGAAGATATAGGAATTGAACTCCCAACGATTGGCACACTTCCGATGAACCCAACTGTTTTATCAAATATGTGCATAGAGCCCCCACGGCCACCACAACAACCTTCTTTACTCCCCATTAATTCTGCAAACATTCTAAATAAGCTTCCACCTTTGGCGAGATAATGTGCATGAGAACGGTGAGTTGACATAGCTTTATCTTCTTCTTTTAGATTCCAGCAGACTCCAACAGCAACCGCTTCTTGACCTATAGAGAGATGAACAGGACATCTAAATATTTGTTCAGAGTATCTCTCAGATATAAGAAGTTCAACATCTCGAATAAACTTTAGCTCTACATACTTACGAGTTTCGCTGGATAGCAGAAAATCAGAGTTGAGTGAGTTAAAAATAATAGAAGCGTCTTTCAAGCAAACTCTCCTAACCGACCTATTACATAATCCAGTTGTTCAAGGTCCAAATGTTGGTGTATAGGAAGAGACAAAATCCTAGATACTTGGGCCTCGGCATTAGTAATTTTTAGTTGACTCTTTGGATATCGCATACGAAAAGCATCTTGGTCAGAAATTAGAGTTGGGTAGTGAACCTTGGTTTCAATTCCACTCTCATCTAGATATTGTTGCACTGTATCTCGGTTCTTTACTTCAATCACATACAAGTGATACGAGTGAAAAACCTCAGGCCTACTAAGTGGAATTTTAATATTTGTATTCCTTAGCGCATCATCATAAATTTTTGCTAGATAACGGCGCTTCGAAATTACCTTAGAGAGATCATCTAATTTAATGTGCAGAATTGCTGCTTGAATAGAGTCAAGGCGAGAAACAAATCCAAATTCTAGAGAGTGATTTCTTTGGGCTTGGCCATGAGATCGTAATCTTGAAATACGATTTGCAAGATCATCGTCATTTGTCGCTATAAATCCCCCATCCCCGGCAGCATTAAGATTTTTTAATGGATGCAGTGAGAAACATGCAATATCAGAAATTTGTCCTGGCCACGTTCCTCCAAAATGCGAACCCAGTGCTTGAGCCGAATCCTCAATGACTTTAAGTCCATACACTTTTGCTAATTCACGTATTTTTACAAGATTAGCAACCTTTCCTTCGAGATGGACTGGCATAATTGCCTTCGTCTTTGAAGTAATAGCTTTCTCAATTTTGCTTACATCTATTAAATGGTCTTCGCCAACGTCAACAAATACGGTCTTAGCACCTACATGTTCAATAGCAGCCACAGAGGCAATGAAGGAATTTGGTACGGTTATAACCTCATCTGATGACTTTAATTCAAGAACTTTCAATCCCATCAATAGTGCATCAGTTCCGCTATTCAAACACACCACATTTCGAACCCCCAAGAGTGCCGCAAGCCTCGTTTCTAGACTCGACACAACTTCGTGTTCGAGATACATACCACTCGAAAGCACCTTATCAATTTCTGGGAGTGCCCGGTCTTTTATATCAAGCCATTGTGCGGCGAGATCTACATACTTAACTCTCATTTATTTTGTTTGTAGAAGTCATTAACTACTTGAATAATCTCGGCGATTTGTTCTGGGCTTAAGTGTTGATCGCAAGGGAACGATATTATATTCTGGGATTGGAAATCTGTTACAGGAAAAACCATACTATTGATTTGCGGGCCGAGAGCCTTTTGTTTATATATAGGAATAGGGTAGTGGATTTTTGCTTCAATACCCCTGAAGTTACAGTAAGAGAGAAGCGCATCTCGATTTTCTGCATAAACGATATATAAATGGTAAACAATTCTCATATCTTCTGGACGTTTAGGGATGCTAATCTGGGGAATAATGGAGAGCCCAAGATCCAAACTGCTTGCGTTTGCTATTCTCTTTTTCGATATTTCAACTGCTTGAGGAAGTAACCAGTCCCCAACAATAGCCTGGAAAGTATCTAATCTACTATTGTAACCAAGCTCCACAACGTGATCTCGATCAACGAGACCATGATTTCGCAACAACCTCAACCTTTTATCAAGACCTCTGTCATTAGTGACGATCATTCCACCATCAGACCACACATTTAAGTTCTTTAAAGGATGAAGTGAAAAAGCTGCAGCATGTCCCCATGTTCCAGCTTTTCTACCACACAACTCAGCCAAAATTGCCTGACAAGCATCCTCCACAACAATCAAGTTATGTTTATCTGCAATTTTCATGATTCGATCCATTTTCGCCATGTAACCGGTGAAGTGGACCGGAACAATTGCCTTTGTTAGAGGAGTTATAGCAGATTCAATCAATTCAACATTTATACAAAAAGTTTCATCTACATCCACAAATACTGGTTTGGCTCCGATTTCATTTATTGCACCAACTGTTGCAACAAAGGTATTGGCAGCAGTAATAACTTCATCGCCTGGTTTCACACCAAGGGCTTTTAATGAGAGTTTCAATGCATCAGTTCCACTGTTAACGCCTACAGAAAAAGGCATATCCATTAAGGAAGCAAAATTGCACTCAAAGTCCTTTAAAGGCTTTCCCAGGGTAAAATCCCCCGTTATAACAAATTGGCGTAGTTTTTCCCAAAGGTCAGGGCAATCAGCAAATTGTTCGCTAAGATAAGAATATCTGACCGCCAAGTTCAACTCCTAATTTCAGGGGAATAGCTTACGAGAGCGCTAACTTACCACTAGAATTTCAGATTATGTCTGTTAAGCATGCGATTCTTCTTGACGCAGATGGTGTTTTGTGGCCTGACAAAGGCTCCGGCGGAATTCTTGATGGTCGCAAGTACGCCTATCAGTCACTAAGCGAACTTAGAAGCCACTTCGGTGCAGGTCATGATTTATTTGTCGGAGTGGTTACTAATCAAACTTATGCAGCGCGATCACAGATTGATTATGTTGAATTTTCGAAGCTTATTGATTCTTTTTTTCATGACTTGATTAGTAGAGAGCTAATTAATGATTTCCGAGTTTGCTTTCATCACCCAAGGGCGACTTATACCCCACTGCAAAACTCAAGGTGTATGTGTAGAAAACCGAGACCTGGGATGATACTGGACCTACTTGAGTTCCACCACCTTGACCCAAGAAAGACAGTAATGATTGGTGACAGAATTACGGATATGTTGGCAGCAAAAATGGCCGGAATTAAAAGTACAATTTTGCTTTATGGAGAAAAAATGTTTGAAATGAATGAGATCTCGGGAATTGGGGCAGAGGATATGAGCATTCCACTAAGAATTTCTAAGGATCTGTCCGAGGCTGCCCACATATGTTTAAATCTATTGAATAATGATTGATAGTATCTTGATTTTAGCTGCGGGTAGAGGCAATCGGCTAATGCCTTTAACTCGGGATCTACCAAAACCATTACTCGGGCTTGGAGAAGATGGTTCTACAATATTGGGACGTTTAGTAAGCCAGTGCCAAGAGTTTCTTCCAGGAGTTCCTTTATATGTGAACATCTCTTATAAAGGGGAGAAAATTCTCGAGAAATTTCTGGGATTGAGTTACAAAACTCGACCAACATTTCTGTATGAAAAAGAATTATTGGGTCCTTCTGAAACCTTAAAGCAATTTGCGGAATTGCGTGGAGGAAGAACACTTATCTTGCATGGTGACCTAGTACTTTCAAGTGGGGGACTTTTGAGATTCATAGAAGCGGCAAGTAAAACATGCTCTCAAATGATTGTATGCCATCGCAAAAATAGAAGTGAAGCAAGATCAGAAGTCATACTTGCATCTGAGCCAGATAGAATGAGGAGAATTCATGAAATTTCACCAGATGTTGTTGCGGATGGAGAAAAAACGACAGAATTAGTCTTAGTCAGTTCAGGCCTTTTCGTCGTGGATTTGTCTCGGCTCGAGAGTTATACTCCAAGACGAAATGAATCATTATCTCCTAATTTATTAAATCATATAAATCAATCAGCCTTAAAAATATACGTATGGGATGATTGGCGTTTTGCCATTGATTCAACATCAATTCTGGAAGAAGCTCAAAAGAAAATTTGTGAAGAGTTAGACTCATAGACACTTCCTAATGTGCTATAAAAAAAAGAGATTGAAGAGTACAAATAAGTGTTTGTCTACACTTATTTGGAAACTAGCTCTTGCATTCTTTTTAAATTATAATACTGGTTCCAGCTAGTATCTCCATATTCTCCAGACAGGTAAGCAATTTTTATATCAGATATTGCATCCTCCACTCTAAATCTAGGGTAAAAATTAAGGACTTTGGAAATCTTTTCTCCCGAAATTCTGTAAGATCTTTCATCTTTGACAGGTAAGTGCTTAATCACTACGTCTGGGCCGACTGCAGCCTTAACCTTAAGAGCAATTTCATTTACTGTTAAATTCTCTCCAGCTACATTGAAAATCTCTCTGTTAATTAAATCAGGGCTGGCACCTAATGTTATGGAGTAACTGTCTAACATATCTCGCATGTGTAAATTCGGCCTGAATTGTTCACCGCCATCTACATAAATGATGCCATCTCGCAGTGCGCTGAGAGTAAGTATGTTCACAACTAGGTCAAATCTTTGCCTACGAGAGTAACCACAAACTGTTGATGGCCTTAAAATAGTTGACACGATTTTAGGGCTAATGTTATCTAGAAGTATTTTCTCACACTCAACCTTGTATCTTGAATAATCTGTCAAAGGGTCAAGACTCAAACTTTCTGTCACATTAGTTTCTTTCTTTACACCATAGACAGATGATGAGGAAGCAAAAATGAAGCGTTTTATTGAGCTTGAGTTTATGATTGGTACTAGATTCTCAAATGCTTTAAAATTAATTTGATAGGCAAGGTTAGGGTCGAGTTCATAGCTTGGATCGTTTGAAATACAAGCAAGGTGTACACAGGCATCAACCTCATCTAATGATTCCTTGATTAAGGAGACATCACGTACGTCACCAGTGACATATTCAAGATTAGCGTAACCATGAAAATGGTCTCTAGGCCATTTTCCTCTCGAATACCAAAATGTATCATAGACCCTCACTGTGTATCCGAGGCTAACTAGGTGACGTTGAAGTTCTGCTCCAACATAACCGCCCCCACCAATTAGCAAAATTCTAGTCATTAGACAAAATATTCCTAAGGATCTTACTTGCTTCATCGCTTAACAACTGTTTGGTAATAGTTACTTCATTGCCTAGCGAGCTGAGAAGTAAGGCACCGGCAATATTCCCGTAAAACGAGGCAATCTCCATAGGAACATTCACTGCTCTGAGCGCTGAGATAACCGCTAAAGTTGCGTCACCGGCCCCCACTCTGTCGACAATAGATGGTGCAAATGCGGGAGCTCGGAATGTCCCTCTTTGGGCTGAAAAAGCAATTATTCCTCTAGAGCCATTTGTTACGTAAACTTCATGGAAGTTGAGATTGCGCGCCAAACTCTCAACAACAACACCTAAATCTGAATTTCTATTCTTTGCCTCTAACTGGACTTCTCCACCGTTGAGAAAAGCTTTTTTAGCGCCTTGGTAGCGAGATATTGAATTGAAACCACGGTTTCCAGCGTTGGACTGAGTATTCACTGATAAATCAAGATTTGAATTAAGTAATAACTTAACTGAGTCATCACTAATCAATCCATGACCGTAATCCATCACAACAAAGTTAACGCCTTCAAAATTTCTAGAATTTAAAAGTTTGCTTAGTCTCTTGTGGAAATTCAAACTTTCATAGTTAGAAGGTAAATCATAAGTTTCAAAAACTCTTGTACCACTTGAACGATCTACATAGCGACTCTTAACAATACTAGTGAACTCCGATTCTAGGTCGTAGTCTATGGGCTCTCCAGATTTTGAACCCATATTTAACAAAGACCTATCACCAATTCCTAGCTCGCTAAGCAAGAGAGTAGTCGACCCTAAGCCGGCAAAATGTCTAGCTGCGGCTATGGCACCACCAGCCTGGCGAACACTATCTTTTTTCTGAAAGGCAACAATTGGATCCTTAGACACTTTGCCGAGAGCGTCGCAGTAGATATATTCATCAATGATGGATTCTCCTATAACAATAGTTTTTGACAGTTCAATTACATCTAGTGACTCTAGAATTCGCGTCTTTCCGAACCTGTCAATTAACTTTTTGGTCCAAATCTGTGTGTCCATAGGCACAAAATCACTCAAGGGTCTTTGTTTTTCAAGCAATGAGAACCTTGCGTAATCAGAGGAGACAATATTCCAACGAAGATTTAGGGTCCTCTCTATCTTGGCCCTCTGATAAATGTATCGATTTAGAACATCGGTCGACCCAAGTGATACTATTAGGATATTGTCCTGTAAGGAAAAACTATCAAGATATTTAAGAAGACCAAATTCTCTTTTGGAATCGGGCACGCGGATGATTCTAGAGAAAACATCATTGAAGCCTTTTAATACCTCTTTTGGCTCGCTAACTGAGTCCCACAAAATAATAGGACTGTCCACTATAGATTGGCACAGGAAAAGAGCGTCAGAAATATTCTGATTTTTCAAAACTGCGTCATCCGGGACGTAGATTAAGGCACTTTTCATATAATAAGTTTAGTGTCCAAGATATCGAAACCAGTCCGTTGTTGCCAGCTCTATTGCTTCTTTAGTCCAAATAGGAGCGTCAGCCCAAGTCTCTTTGGCCGCTAGAACCTCTTTTATTCCTTGTTCTATATTGGTTTTGGGGCTCCAATTCAGAACCGCCTGTGCTCGGTTTATTGCGGCGTGGGTGATATCCGGCTCACCAGGTCTTTTAGGGATGTAATCAATAGGCCCACCAATCATTGTTGCCAATTCATTTATTGAAATTGGATTTGACGTGCCTATGTTGATGGCCATATTGGTTGCCACTGACTCACCAGCCAGGATTATTGCTTCAACTACATCTCCGACAAAGGTAAAGTCTCGTTTTTGATTGCCATCTCCAACAACAGTCAAAGGCATGTTTGACATTTTTTGCGCCAAGAAGACTCCCAGCACTGCTCCATATGACCCTCCAGTTCGAGACCTTGGGCCATACACATTAAAGAATCTCAAACTTAAACCTTTTAATCCATACAAATTTTGCCAATGAAAAAATATTTGTTCACCAAGGTATTTACTCAAGGCGTACGGATACTTTGGGGCTAAATTAGCCTCTTCCGAGGTTGGGAATTCTGTAGGGATTCCGTAACACGACGAAGAAGCAGCGTAGATGAGCCTTGCTACGCCTGCCACTCTAGCGGCCTCCAAGACTTGAGTGGTCCCCATAACATTTACATCAATGTATTCAAATGGATCTGATATGGATGGCACTATGTCCGCAAGGGCCGCTAGATGAAAAACTGTGCTGGCGCCAAAAAAAAATTTTACAATTTCAGGAGAACGAATATCCATTTGATGAAATGAGATTCGATGGATAACGGACCTTAGATTTTCCAGTTTCCCAGTCTTTAGATTATCTACTGCCACAACTTCTAAGCCTTTGCTCACTAATTCTTCAACAAGATGACTTCCAATAAAACCAGCAGCCCCTGTGACTAAAACTTTCATCATTTACTCAGACCAAAAGTCTCAGTCAATTTATCAATCAAGAAGTGAGCCGCTGCTAAATGAAGATTCTCAACTACTCCATAAAGCCCTACTTCGGTCTTAAAGGTAACACACTGTTGACTATACAGTTCTAGAGTTTTTCCACCATCAAAACCAATTAGAGCCCAAGTACTTATCTCGAGTTTACTTGCGAACTCGTGAAGGCGCAGGAGATTTTCCGAATTTCCTGATGCTGAAAAGGTTATCAATAAACTATTCTTATTCACCAATGTAGAAAATTGGTATGTCAAAGTTTCTGCAAAACTTAGATCGTTTGCTAACGCTGAGTTAAGTGCTACATTTGAATTCAAACAGATGCTTTTACAATTAATGCCTGTCCTCTTGTTTAATTGCGACAAATCTGCAGCAAAATGTTCCGCTGTAGAAGCACTACCCCCGTTTCCTGCAGTAAAAACGATGCCATCACCCGATTGAATTGTCGAAATAAGCGACGAAAACAACCCAGTCAGCTGTGCACTATCTAGTCCAACGCTTCCAACTTGGTGGAGATCCTGAAGGTATTGGGGCCATGACTTCACGTTCAAACATTAGCAGGGATTTTCTCAGAATTGCTTTTGGTTTTACCCGCATTAGAGGGCATAAATTCGACTTGAAACTGTGAAAGCTAAAGGTAAAACTCAATAACCATTCATGATTGGCATCAGCACAAGGGTTGAGTTTCTGAGGACAGCCTCCAGATGTGATGCAGAAATTCATGAATGTCAATAAATGAAGGAGTTTTTTGTGCGAGGTGCTAGATCTGGACTGATTCGATGAACAGTATTGCCATCATTTAACTTCTCATTCTAAAAAATTGAGAGCAATGTAACCCTTACTACCTCTAGGAGAGTTTAGTTAGTCATGCGATTAGAAGTAGAAAAGTAAAGAAGAAAAGGTAGAAGCAAAGCCAAACTTGAGAAAGAAAAGAGAATATTTTAGGCTAAGGTTGAGTCTGTAAATCACATTAGAATACTCGCGGCGAAAAGGGTAGCATATCAAAATGATAAGATTGTCGGACTAAAATGAATAGACAAGTTGTAAATGAGGCATTTCTACTAATGCCTGCTGGAACGAGGACAAAATTAGGTCTGTTAATACTTTTCCAATTTATTACTTCGACCCTAGACATACTCGGTCTCTATTTGTTAGGAACGTTAGCATCTTCGGGAATCTTGTTTATTCAAAATCAGGAAGTAGCCTTTCCTTCTGTTTTAGCTCATATACTTAAATTTGATAGTTCTTCTTTTCAATCTCAATTTACTCTTGTTAGCTTTCTTGTAGTATTGGTATTTTGTCTCAAGACAGTTCTAGCTATATTTGGAAATCGAGTAATTTTTTTATTTCTTGGAAGTAGAGCTGCATTTGCCTCTTCAAACCTCATTTCTAAACTCTTAGCAAGTAAGCCCGAATATATTCTGGTAAAGAAATCGCAAGAATTATTGTATTCTGTAACCACAGGTATGGATAATTTGATCCTTAACTACATTTCTGCAGGCTGTATCTTTCTGACGGAAACCCTCTTCCTGGTAATTATCGCCTTAGCAATAATTTTTTTGTCTCCGGGTGCCGGCTTAATTGCTTTAATTGTCTTTGGCTTAGCAACGTTTCTGATTCACAGGCTCACCTCGTTTCGTGGTATGTCACTTGCAAAAGAAAGCAGTGAACTATCGATCAATTACAGTGAACGTATTTTAGATACCTTATCTGTTTACAGAGAGCTATTCCTAAGGAATCAACAAAAAGTAAGTTCAGATGAGATGTATGAAGTTCGAAACTTGACACTTAGAATGCGAGCACAGTTACTCTTTTTGCCTACTTTAAGCAAATATCTTTATGAATTTTCCATTATTGTCGGAGGCGCATTAGTTGGCTTCTTTCAAATGCAGCTTGGCAATGCCAATGAGGCAATTGCTTCAATAGTTGTGTTCATAGCAGCATCAACAAGAATTTTACCAGCACTGATTCGTGCTCAAAACGCTTCTTTTGTTATGAAGCAGAGCAAAGGAAATGCCCAAGTCACTCTGGATGTGGTGAGCGAGATTATCCACATGTCTGAAAAAGCCAAGTTAGCGCCCAACCTACATTTACCTCGCGTGTTTGATCCTACAATTGAGGTTAAGAATCTGTCCTTTTCGTATCCTGGCACAACAAAAAATGCTCTTCAAGATTTGAATTTCTCAATTGAGGCCGGGCAGTTTGTAGCAATTGTTGGGCAATCAGGAGCAGGAAAGTCAACTTTAGTGGACCTGATTCTCGGATTGTACACACCTTCAAAAGGTGAGGTTGCGATATCTCGAGTTCCTCCAAGAGATGCCATTCGAAATTGGCCAGGCTTAATTTCATATGTCCCACAAAACATTTCAATAATCGGTGGAGACATTTCAAAAAATATAGCACTACAAGATTCGAATCAAGACCTAAAACGAGTACATGAGACATTGAGTGATGCACATCTATTACGCGAAATTATGTTGATGAAAAACGGAATACATGAAATAGTTGGGGAAAGAGGGAAAAGATTAAGTGGTGGCCAAAGACAGCGTCTTGGAATTGCGCGAGCCTTGTACACGAACCCGCATATGATTATTTTTGACGAAGCAACAAGCTCTCTCGATTCTGTAACCGAAAAATCAGTTACTGACGCAATCTATAGTAAAAAAAATAAGCTAACATTGATAGTGATAGCACATAGACTATCGACCGTAAGGAATGCAGATTTAGTCATCTTTCTCGATCAAGGAAAAATTGCAGCGAAAGGAACTTTTGACGAGGTGCGCGCCTTAGCTCCAAAATTTGATGAACAAGCAAAGCTCGTAAATCTTTAGTCACGATATGCAGAGTTTAATAGGTAGCCCACAGTCATCTACTCTCAGCGTGCGTCAAGGGGTTATGCACCACTCATCTTTTAGAAAGCTTTGGAATGCGATGACCTTTTCCTCTTTTGGCGATTGGCTGGGTCTTCTCGCAACTACCGCGTTGGCACAGCAATTAGCTGGCGGCGATTATGCAACTGCAAACTTTGCTATAGCCGGAGTCTTCATAGCCCGACTTCTTCCTTCAGTGATTCTTGGTCCACTAGCAGGAGTTGTTGCTGACAAGTTCGATCGCAAAAAAGTAATGGTGATCGGCGACATATTCCGAGCTTTATTATTTATATCAATACCGATTGTAGGAAATTATTTCTGGCTCTATACCGCAACGGTTCTAATTGAGTGCATAACGCTATTTTGGAGCCCTGCAAAAGATGCGACTATGCCGAATTTGGTGCCAAGAAATAAACTTGAGAGCGCTAATCAGATGACACTTCTCGCATCTTATGGAAGTGCCCCTTTTGCGGCAATAACCTTCACGCTGTTAACAGTGTTCGTTACTGGAATTAGTGCTGCATTTAATCTTGGTTCAAACTCAGCTGTTGATTTGGCGCTATTTATAAATGCACTCTCTTTTCTCTTTAGTGCATTTACAGTAAGTCAGATGGATATTCCTAAAGAGCATTTAAAGAAGGGTGAGATTTCAAGTTCGCTACTTGCATCACTTGTCGATGGAGGGAAATTCTTATCTTCTTCAAAAGTTATCAGAGGCCTAATCTTTGGACTCCTTGGTGCATTCGTTGCAGCCGGCGCTGTAATTGGTCTAGCTAGAACCTTTGTAGGCGATCTTGCAGGCGGAGATGCTGCCTATGGAATTTTATTTAGCGCTGTCTTTACAGGCCTTGCTATTGGTATTGCGCTAGGCCCTAAAGTCTTTGCCCAGTT
>Ga0169931_10008214_pt1 | contig 15280 bp, 8 predicted proteins | sample Kivu_15m_20L_FD_129675 | JGI IMG/M metagenome (GOLD analysis project Ga0169931, IMG submission 129675) | Freshwater microbial communities from Lake Kivu, Western Province, Rwanda to study Microbial Dark Matter (Phase II) - Kivu_15m_20L... | ecosystem: Environmental > Aquatic > Freshwater > Lake ... | reverse complement strand
CAATCACGAAAATTCCGGCAGGGTCATACACCATATCCATAACCGCAATCGGATTCGACCCGCTTGAACAGCAGGTTACCATTACAGCAGGCCAATTGCTGAATAAAAACTTAACAATTGCCGAGAAGGAAATCAGGCTTAAGGAATTCGAAATTACGAGTGAAAAAGAGAACGAACAAAATAGGGTTGGTACATCCGTTACCACGATAACCTCGAAAGAGATGAATCGGCTTCCAACAATTGGTGCAGATCCCGATTTAGCGCAGTACCTGCAGGTGTTGCCTGGCGTAACGTTTACCGGCGATCAGGGCGGACAACTTTACATTCGCGGTGGTTCGCCTATTCAGAATAAGGTTTTGCTCGACGGAATGATTATTTACAACCCATTCCATTCCATTGGTTTGTTCTCGGTTTTCGATACCGATGTGATTCGAAATACCGAAGTTTATACTGGAGGTTTTGGTGCAGAATATGGCGGACGTGTTTCGTCGATTATGAAGATTACAACCAAAGATGGCGACAAGAAAAATCTTCGTGGTAAGGTTTCTGCCTCACCATTTGTCTCGAAAATTCAACTTGAAGGTCCGTTGAATAAGCAAAAAGATGAAAACTCCGGATCGACCACGTTTCTATTAAGCGGCCGTAGCTCTTATTTGAAGCAAACAGCCAAAACATTTTATCCATACGTTGACACTGCCGGCCTACCTTTTAATTTCACCGATTTGTACGGAAAGATTGCCTTTTCGGGTAATTCCGGAAACAAGCTTGGACTATCGGGTTTCCGTTTTAGCGATAAGGTTCGTTACCGCAGTTTGCAGGATTTGACATGGAATACATTTGGTGGCGGGGCGAATTTTATGATCATCCCAACCAATAGCAATTTTGCCTTTGATGGATACATGAGTTATTCTGATTATACCATCAATTTGGAAGAAGCCAGCAGACCATCGCGCACAAGCCGCATTAACGGATTTAACCTTGGCTTGAATTTTAAATATTTCTTTGGTAAAAATGATTTTCAATGGGGTGTTGAAACCATTGGATTTTCGACCGATTTTACCTTCTACAACGAGTTGAACCGCAAAATTGCGCAGGTTGAAAATACGTCAGAACTCGGCTTGTATGCAAAGTATCGAGCAATCCTCGGTAAATTGGTGCTGGAGCCGAGTATGCGTATTCAATATTATGCATCCTTGTCTGATTTCTCGCCCGAACCTCGACTCGGCGCCAAGATGAATGTGACCGATAATTTTCGTTTAAAAGGCGCCTTGGGAAGGTATTCACAGAACTTGATTGCAGGTGTTTCTGACCGCGATGTGGTAAATTTATTTTATGGCTTTTTATCGGCTCCCGACAATGCCCCTGATGCATACAAAGGCGAAAAGTTGAATTCAAAGTTGCAGAAGGCTTGGCATTACATTTTCGGATTTGAAAGCAACCTTGGTAAATACCTTAAATTTAATGCTGAAGCGTATTATTTTAATTTCGACCAACTCACGAATATCAATCGAAATAAGCTGTACGACGATATTCCGGAGAATAGCGATAAACCCGATGTGTTAAAATCAGATTACATTATTGAACGTGGCGAATCGCGCGGTGTTGATATGGTTCTGAAGTACGAATACAAACGCCTCTATGTTTGGGCGGTTTATTCACTGATGCAGGTTACACGCGAAGATGAAATTTTGAAATACGCTCCGGTTTGGGATCGGCGCCATAACGTGAATTTCCTTGTTTCGTACAACTTCGGTAAACAGCTCGATTGGGATTTCAGTACACGTTGGAATTATGGATCAGGCTTTCCGTTTACACAAACGCAGGGCTTCTATGAGAATTTTAACCTTGCCGGAAATCTTGGTTCGAACTATACCACAACCAACGGAACGCTTGGTACTGCATACGGGACGCTCAATGCAGGAAGATTACCTGCCTACCACCGACTCGATATAAACCTGAAAAAGACATTTGTTACCGGCGAACGCTCGGCACTCGAAATCGCTGCCGGCGCAACCAATGTGTATAACCGCGATAACATTTTCTATTTCGACCGGGTTAAATTTGAACGCATCAACCAATTACCGATACTTTGGAATCTGGGCGTTAACTTTAAGTTTTAATTCAAGCATCATCTATCAACTTCCGATATAATAATTTCAGATTTGGAACTTGATTGCTTTAGCGTTGTTTACTAAATATGATGCACCCTTTCGTGTCGAAATGCTGTAAGCTCAGATTTCTGAAAACAATTAGGAGAATTAATCTTATTGCAGTATTTCTCTTTTCTTCGCTGCTAAATGCGCAACGCAACCAAATTATCGGGAAGGTTATCGACGAGAAATCGGGGCATTCGGTTCCATTTGCAACCGTTTCTGTTTTTTCTCTCAAAGATAGTTTGCTCGGCGGAGCTTTGTCTGCCGATAATGGCTCGTTTACAGTCGATCGACTTCCGGGTGGGCCGGTAAAAGTGAAGATTAGTTTCATTGGCTACCAGGCTGTTTGGCAAAATGCGGTATTGCAGGGAGCCGCCAGTGTAAAGGATATTGGGAATATTCGCATTAAACCCGATCCCGCGCAATTGGATGAGGTGGAAATTGAAGCCGAAAAATCGACAGTTCTGCTTGGCATCGACCGCCGTGTTTACAATGTCGACAAAGATCTAAGTACACGTGGAGCCATGGCCATCGATGCCATGAAGAATATTCCCGGTTTAATCGTTGGACCCGATAACAGCCTCACGCTGCGGAATCAGAGTCCTACCATTTTTATCGATGGCCGACCCACCCTCATGAACCTCGATCAGATTCCGGCCGACGATATCGAACGCATCGAAATCATAACCAATCCTTCTGCGAAATATGTGGCTGATGCAACCGGTGGAATTGTGAATGTTGTCTTGAAAAAGAACCTTAATCCGGGTTATTTCGGGAGTTTTGCCGGTGGAATCGGCTCTAATAATCGATATTCATTAAATGGAAACGTAAGCATCCGCGAGAAGAAACTTAGTCTGCAACTTGCTGCAGGGTACAATACCAGCGGAAATACAAACAACGGCACTTCATCGCGCCGAAATATTCTGGATGGGTTTACGCTGGATGGATACCGTCAGGAAAACTTAAACCAAACGCAGCGTGGTGGTTACAACCTGCGTGTTCAAACCGATTATAAAACATCCATTCGCTCGCTTTTAACTGCATCCCTCAGTTATACAGATAATAAAATTAACGTTACCGAAAATCAGTCTTATAATTTTTACGATGCTTCCGATGTGGCCTTGAATGGCGGTAACCGTCAAAACAAACAGGAGGTAACCTGGGCGAGTTATACCGCAGGATTGAATTTCCGAAAAACATATCCGAAACAGGGTAAGGAATTTACGGCTGACTTGAGTTTAACCGGATCGCGTAATTCTAATTTGGCAGAATACAAAACGAATGATTTACCATTTGGCGATTTTCCTGAAGTTCAACTCGTTCAAAACAATGTGGGAAAACGCGGTGCGCAACTGTGGGCAGCGCAATTCGATTATGCGAATCCGCTCGGCAGTGATGCCTACATAGAGTGGGGTGGAAGGCTTGCCTACAAATACAGCTTTTCGGATTACAGTGTTAAGTATACCGATTTATTGAATGATGTTGTTACTGCCGATACGGGATTGAGTGATGCCGTACGAATTGATGATTTCGTAGGTGCCGGGTATTTTAATTTTGCCGGGAAGTTCAAGGATATCGGCTACCAGGCGGGAATTCGCTATGAGCATACCTATTTCGAAGGACGGGTGCTCAATAGCGGCGAAGTGTTTTCGTATATCTATCCCAAGTCCTTGAAAGAAGCAGATAAGGTTTTGTTTCCGGCGCTATATTTATCGAAGCGATTCGGTGAAAAGCAGGAAATGCAGCTCAATTTCTCGCGTAAAATTGGGCGACCCGGATGGATGCAACTCATTCCCTTCATCATGTTTGCCGATCGCCAAAGTGTGCAAATCGGAAATCCGGTTTTGGGGCCCGAATTCATCAACCTTGCCGAGTGGAATTATAGCTACACTGGCAGTAAATTCAGCACGTTGACCAGCATTTACGGAAGGCAGACCTTGTATTCAATCACGAACGTTGTTTATCCGCTCGAGAGCAATCCCGAAGTGGTGGTGTCGACCTACGCAAATGGCCGAAACAAGAGCGATTTGGGTTTTGAAAATACCCTGAAAGGAAGTTTTTCATCGAAACTGGAAGGAAACGTAAATTCCAATGTATTTTACACCCGAACCGATTTGGACCAGAACGGAATAAATTACATCAACGAAGGCTGGAGTTGGAATGCGAAAGCAGCCTTGACCTGGAAGATGTTCGAAAAATCGAGCCTTCAGTTGAACGGAAACTACGAAGCTCCACGCATTATTCCGCAAGGTAGAGTAGTTGAAATCTGGTCGGTGGATGCGACCCTGAATATGAATTTCACGAAAAAACTTAGCCTCACGGTTACAGCGTCTGATATCTTTAACACCCGCGTGTTCGGTACGATTTATTTGACGCCCACATTTGAGCAAAAAACAGTTCGCCGCTGGGAATCGCGCCACGTGCGCTTTATGCTCAGCTGGAAATTCGGTGAACCCGATGTTTCGGTATTTCGTCGACGCAGCAGTGGTCGACGCACACCGGGGTCGGGTGGTTCGGAGATGCAGGAAATGTAATAGCTATGATTGGCTACAAATAGGGCAATTGGCAGTTATAGATTTTGCGAGGACATATACGAGACAACGGTTATTGATACATTGAATTTGGATTTAAAATAGTATCAATTCGATATAAATGAAAAACCCCGACTTGGTTAGGAAGTCGGGGTAGGAATCGGCGAGGTCTGGTTGGTTTATAACTTAATCGCGCGGATAAAATGTTTGTTGTAAATAGAGCGTATGGTTAGGAAATACGCTTCCAGCGCAAAATCACAGCTGCCGATTGAATTAGGGATAGGGATGTTTGATGATTCCCAAATATGAGTGCAAGTAATGTACCTGTTCCATGAAGCACTAATCATTTCTTATATTTTGAAATTGCGGCTATTTTCCAAGCAAGGAATTAGTTGCAACAAGGTGATTAGGGTGTCGTGTTTTCGCTGCATCGCATTAAGATTAGGTTTTGCTTCCTTAACTCAAATGCCACAAATAAGGTTACAATCTTACGCCATAAAAACACATCGGAAACTAGTGTTTATTTCACAAGATGCATATTATAAACGATTTGAAAAATATTTTCTTTCCGATTATTAGATGAATTCTACGATTTTAGCACAAACTTACATTGCCTCTCTAGTGGATTTCTAAACTTGAGTAAACAAAAAAGCCGGCTACATTAAGGCCGGCTTTATCAAAAATCTATTCTAAAATTATTGTAGAGGTTCAGATACCTTTTTTGCCCAATCGTCGAATGCAAGTTCGATTCGGTTAATGGTACATTGTTCGAGGAAAATTTGGTTCATGGCTTCGTTGTAAAGTCGACCATATATCCTGTTCACTTCTTTTTCGTTTTGAAGCATCTGCTCTGCAATCTGGCGAATTCTTCCGCGCTGTTCGTCTGATGAGGTTTCCAATCCGCCCATATAAGCCATGAACTCATTCTCAACACTCTCGATGGCCTGTTCGCGCGTTACCTGAATATTGTTGTCGCGAATGATTTTGTTTTCGATCAATTGCCAACGAATTCCTCTTGCGTAATTGGTGTAATTCTGCTCAATATCTTCAGGATTCACCTTACCATCGTTGTTGCTTTTTAACCAGCGCTTTAGAAATTCGTCCGGCAGTTCAAATGCAGATTGAGTTACGAGATTTTCAACTACCTCGTTGAAGAATCGTGCTTCGGAGTCTTTTGTGAATCGGTCTGAAGCGTCGCGCGCAATGCGTGCTCTTAACTCATCTTCATTAAAGATTACATCTTTCCCAAAGAGCTTATCGAAAAATTCTTGGTTTAACTCGGCTTTTGCTTTGCGCTTAATGTTCTCGACCTCGAATCGGAAATCACTATCGAGCGCATCGACTTCTGGTTCACTAATGCCGAGTATCGCAGCGATGACCTTTGAATTGCCAAAGGTTTCTTTCATATTCAGTGTTACACTTTCGCCTGGCTTTAGTCCCGTAAATGCTTTGGCATTTCCTTCCTTCAGATCGATGTCGTGAATGTCGGCATGTTTCGAAATCCCACCTTCTTTGGTGTTTCCTTCCGAATCGAGTTCGGCGAAATGTCCATGCACCATATCGCCATCTTCAGAAAGATTAACTTCGGTGTAATCGCCGAGTCGCTCCTTGTAATTTTCGACTTCTTTTGTTACAAATGAATCGTCGATAATTGGAGCATAATACGGGAAGGTATTACCAGACGCAAGGTTAAGCTCAAATTGTGGAGCTAGTCCAATTTCGAAGGCCAGTTTAATGGTACCCGGATTATCGAGATTGAGGCTCGTATCGTTATCATCAATCGGTAGAGGATTGCCGAGAATATCCAAGCTGGAGTCGCGGATATAGCCCATGAGCGCGTCGGAGGTTAATTTGTTCAGCTCGTCTACGAGAATAGATTTACCGTACATCTTCTTTACCATACCTGCGGGAACTTTACCGGGCCGGAAGCCGGGCATACTCACTTTTTTTGAATATTCGCGCAATTGCGCATCGATACGTGGTTGATAATCTTCCGGAGCAAATTCTATCCGGATAAGTGCGTTTAATCCGCCTGTGTTTTCTTGTGATACTTGCATCGTAATAAAAAAATTTACCTCCCGAAGGAGGCGAATTTAGTGGTGCGGATGAAGGGACTCGAACCCCCACGCCTCGCGGCGCCAGATCCTAAGTCTGGTGCGGCTACCAATTACGCCACATCCGCAGGATCCTTAAAAAAGGACTGCAAAAGTAGGCGTATCGAAATTAATATCCAAAGAAATCGATTGTATCGTCGAAAAAATGTGTTAGAAATCAGATATTCAACACTTTAATCTAATATTTGAAATTTGTTTTAATTCCTGCAATTCTCCTATACATTTGCAAAAATCAATATTTACTTATGTACGAATTTGTTAGATCAACCCACAGTTCGCTGCGTTGGGTTTTGCTTGCGCTGTTGTTGTTTGTAATTATTCGCAACTGGTTAGGTTTTGTTCAAAAGAAAAGCTATTCTAAAATGGATAATGCAACAGCCGGCGCCTTGGTGGGCATGGCTCACCTGCAATTGATTTTAGGACTTCTGTTGTATTTTGGCTTATCGCCGATAACGAAGGCGGCCTTTTCTGATTTCGGTGCGGCAATGAAAGATAGTACGCTGCGCCTTTATGCGGTTGAGCATTTTGCAACGATGTTTATTGCTGTGGTATTAATTCAGGTGGGTCGCATCGTGTCTAAAAAAGCTGCCGACGATGCCTCACGGTTTAAAAAAATGGCGATCTACACTACGATTGCACTATTGTTAATGCTATCGCGGATGCCTAACTGGAATTTCTAGGTTTAGCATAATGTTGATTGGCTAGTAACCATTTCATTTGATAGCAGCGCACTGTATCGATAATTTTGAGTTCTCCGAAATGCCTGCGTGAAGGATTGGAGCAAGCTGCCGTGCAGCGCGGAAAGCCTGACGCCGTTTTTTCGGCGGCACGCTATAATGGAACTCATTAATGTCAGCTTCAACCTAAAATGATGATGAAGCCTCCACCTGGTTTCAGCTTTTTCTTTTTGTTACGTCTGCTCGCTTGCATCCTTTCGGCTACAGACTCGAAGACGCCCCAAAATGAAAAATCCCGCTGTCGCAGGATTATATCATTTTTTTAGGTTGGCGGAGAGTGGGATTATTTGGCATGACCCCTTTATGGATGGGCTGTTCAAAGAAATTTAATTCCGTCTTACAGCCAGTGATTTTTATTTTTACGAAGAACACTTTTCAGGCAAGTGGGATTATTTGCATGATCCCTTGGTGGGGCTGCGATTCAAAGAATTTTATCACCGAATTACAGCCGGTGATTTTTATTTTTACGAAGAACGCTTATCAGTCGAGTGACAATCAAGTTGTCAATACATGGGATTATTGGCATGATCCCTTGGTGGGGAGGCGGTTCAAAGAAATTTATCACCGATTTACAGCCGGTGATCTTTATTTTTTCCAAAAAAAAACCTATCTCAGGCGAGCCTGAAGGGTTTTCTTGGAAAAAATAAAACCGGGCAAAGGCCCGGTTAAAATTCTTTGGCGGAGAGAGAGGGATTCGAACCCCCGGACCTGTTACAGTCAACGGTTTTCAAGACCGCCGCAATCGACCGCTCTGCCATCTCTCCGGGGGCAAAAGTACTAAACGCATTGATTTTGCCAAAAAAAAGCGCATTGTTTTTTTAATTTTGCCGTTTGTAATTGTAAATGCCTGTAAAAAAGATATTTATACTAGTATTCTTTTTTTGTCTAAATTCCTATGTAAAAGGACAGGTCGATTCTTTGCATAAAAAAATGCATAAAAGCTATCTAATTGCGGGCACTTCAATTGGTTTTTCGGGTGGTTTTTATCTTTTGTATCAGGCGTGGTACAAGCCCTATTCGGTTGGCCGATTTCATTTTTTTGATGACGCAAACGAGTGGAGAGGAATGGATAAAATAGGCCATGTAGCAAGCGCATCGCTATTGTTCGATCAATTTGCAGATTTTGCAAGCCACTCGGGATTTTCAAAAAAGCAAGCCAATTGGTACGCGCTGGGTTCGTCAATGGTATTCCTTTCGGCCATTGAATGTATGGATGGCTTTTCGGCTGGTTGGGGCTTCTCGGTGGCCGATTATACCGCCAACCTTGTAGGTGCCTCCTATTCGTTTTTTAAAAGAAATAGTGAGGGAGGTAATTGGCCTGCGCTGAAATATTCATGGAAACCCGGAAGTTTGGGTAAGGTTCGGCCCGAATTATTGGGTTACTCGATTCCGGAAAGGATGCTTAAAAATTACAACGAACAAACCTATTGGTTATCGTTCCCGCTTAAAATGTTTTATTCGAAATCGCCTCGCTGGCTTTGCCTCGCTGCCGGATACACGGCCAATGGCATGCTGGGAGCACGGGCAAATTCATGGACAACTGACAATGGATCTGTTTACGATTATACGAACATTACGCGTTATTCTGCCCTGAAATTTTCTTTGGATATTGATCTGTTGGCCTTGCCTTTGAAGAAAAAATGGCAGCGTAAACTGCTTGGCATTGTTCGCTGGATTAAAATTCCTGCTCCCGGAATCGAAGTCAGACCGGGTGTGAATAAAGGCGTTTCGGTGTTTTTGTGGTGATGGTAGTGCCATAGCTTAACAACAATTAGCCAATTCCGCCGTTAGCGTGACTGAATGAACATATTAAGGTTGAAGAATAATCTGTTTGGCGTGTATTTGTTTTAACACTTTTCGATAAATTTGCTTAATTTCGTGTTTATGATGAAAGCAAAACATAGTTACCTGATGCAATTCGCAGGTACATTCATTATACCGATCCTAACCATTCTGTTTATCGGTAGTGCTCACTCCCTCAATGCTCAGGTTGCGCCTACTTCCGGCGACTGTTTGGGCGGATTTCGCGTCTGTTTTCAGAGTTATACCCAGCCACTTTCTTTTATTGGAGAAGGAAATGAACTGAATGAAATTGATCCTGCTTCATCTTGTCTGATCAGTGGAGAGCGAAATAATGCCTGGTACATCATTACCGTTCAAGGTCCCGGTTTATTTGGATTCAACATCATTCCCAATGTGAGCAACGCAGACTACGATTGGGTTGTTTTCGATATTACCAATGCCACGTGCGACGATATTCGGCTTGGTTTGGTTCCCGTTTTGGGCTGCGACTACCAGAGCAACGTAACCCCTTCGCCAGTAACCGGTATGAACAATGGCGTTAATCCGCAAGATGAACCCATGATTGTGGTGAATACAGGAGACATTTTGGCCTTATGCGTGAATAATTTCAGCGGCTTAAATAATGCAGGGTATACGCTTCAGTTTAATATTCCGGGCGTAACTGCCAATGTAATTGATAATATCCCACCCGGATTGAACCCTACCATTTCCAATATTTCATGCGGGGCTCAATTGGTTAACTTTAGTTTTGATGAATTTGTGGATTGCGGATCGGTCGACTTGGAAGATTTTGTACTCATCAACCCGGCAGGAGATACACTCGAAATCGTTAGTATTTTTGGCCAAGCCTGTGAAAATGGAGGAACCTACGAGAAAGATTTTGTAATGGTGTTGAATGATGCGCTCAACATAGGTGGCGTATATTCCTTATGGCGCAATGGGCAGGTGGTTGATTTATGTGGTAATGTCGCGGCAAATCCCGAATTTGTTAATTTCAATATCGTAGCATTTGATTTAAGTTTCTTAAATCCGGTAGATGCAACCTGTCCGAACAATAATGGTGGCATTACGCTCGATATCGCCAATGTAAATCCAACCGACTTATTCACCATAAACTGGGAGCCATCGGGTTTGGGATCGGGACCTGCGGTTTTTGTAAATCCGATAGCTGTTAACCAATTGCCTTATGGTACAAATTGGGTTACTGTAGAAAATCAGAATGGATGCATTCAAACCGATACGTTTCAGGTCGAAGATGCCGGTGGTTTTAATGTAGGAATAGAAATCGTATCTGATACGTGTACCTCCGGAAAAGGTCGAATTTATTTGTTTGCGAACCAAAATACCATGCCGGTACCGCCGGCCAATTTTCAGTATTATTGGAATCCACCGGCACAAACGGTTAACAACGATACGATTACCGGGCTTTTAACGGGCATGTATAGTTTTACCGTAACAAATCCGGCGGGTTGCGCTTTCCGCGATTCGGCATTTGTTCCCGATTTTCGGTATAGCCTATCGGCCGACTTTCTCTATTCGCCCGACGAAAGTCCAATAACCGGTATTTTTCCTACGATAACCTTTATCAATTTGAGTCAATTTGCGACCGAGTTTATTTGGGATTTTGGATCGGGCGACAGTTCTGATGTATTTGAACCACAGTACATATTTCCAAGTTCGGGAACTTTCGATGTTGAACTAACAGCGATCAATCAGTTTGGGTGCAGGGATTCGGTAACAAAGCAAATTACGATTGACTTCTTCCTCAATACATTTTTCCCTACGGCATTTACACCCGATGGCGATAACATTAACGATACCTTTAATTTCGTAACCACCGGAATTATTGATTCAACTTTCGAAATGCAGATTTTTGATCGTTGGGGAAATGTTGTTTACGAAGCAAAAGAATATCGCCAGGGTTGGGATGGAAAAAATGCTGCAGGCACGGTAGTGCCAACCGGAATGTACATTTACAAGATATTCTTTTTCGATCAATCCGGAAAGAAACGTCAATACCGTGGACGTTTTATGGTATTTACTTAGGCTCTCTGAGGGAATACGCTTAAGATGTATAACCTCATAAAGAATGCATCAATGCTACATATTGATTTTCAGACCGTCGTACGCTACGTTTACACCTGCAGGTAATTCTGTTTCAATTTCACTATGAAGTCCCATTTGGTGGCTTAAATGCGTTAAATATGCCTGTTTAGGTTTTACCTTTTTAATGAAAAACAGAGCTTCATCGAGCGTAAAATGCGAATTGTGGGCTTCCCTTCGCAATGCATTTATAACCAGGGTATGAACGCCTCTTAGTTTTTCAGTTTCTTCCTCGCTTATTGTCTTTGCATCAGTAATGTAGGCAAAATCGTCGATGCGGAATCCAAAAACAGGCAATTTGTAATGCGAAACTTCGATGGGAACGATTTGCTTGCCCAGCAATTGAAACGGTTTATTCTCGATAGGGTGCAGGTGAATGAGGGGTATGCCCGGATATTTATCCTTAGCAAAAATATATGCAAATTCGCGTCGTATCGCCTCCTCAACATACTTTCCGGCATAAATATCCATATGCTTTCCAAGCTTGAAATTAAACGCCCGAATGTCATCAAGTCCTGCCAAATGATCCTTGTGTTCGTGCGTATAAAGCACCGCATCAACGCGCTGTATTTTTTCACGAAGCATTTGTTGCCTGAAATCAGGACCGGTATCAATAACCAAGCGACGATCTCCCCATTCGATGTAAACAGAACAACGCAGGCGTTTATCGCGTGGGTCGGTTGAACTGCATACGGTGCAAGTGCAGGCAATTACCGGAACACCTTGTGAAGTGCCTGTGCCCAGAAAGGTTACTTTCATGTTTCAAACCTACTGAATTCCTGTGAATTTTTGATTCCGTCAATTAATTTCTTACCTAGTATATATGTAGGAATGAATTGTTGTTATTTTGTCGCTGATGAAATATTACATCATTTCGGGCGAAGCCTCCGGAGATTTGCATGCATCCAATTTAATGGCCGGAATTCTCAAGTACGATGATGCGGCTATTTTTCGAGGTTGGGGCGGCGATTTAATGCAACAGCAAGGTGCAACATTGGTAAAACATTACCGCGATCTTGCGTTTTTGGGTTTTGTTGAAGTTGTCGCCAATTTGAAAACCATCGCGCACAATATTCGATTTTGCAAGCAAGATATCAAAGCGTGGAAACCTGATGTCGTGATTTTTGTCGATTATCCCGGATTTAATCTTCGAATTTTACCCTTTGTTAAAAAACGTGGTATTACAACTTTTTACTACATCTCGCCGCAAATATGGGCATGGAAGCAAAATCGTGTACAACTCATAAAAAAATATGTGGATGAAATGTTTGTTATTCTTCCTTTTGAAAAAGCATTTTATGCGCAATTTGGCATACATGTACATTACGAAGGACATCCCTTGCTTGATGCTTTTGAAAAAATAGAACATTCGCGCCCCAAGGGTTTGCCAGAAAATAAGAAGATCATTGCATTGCTTCCCGGAAGTCGTAAACAAGAGATTAAAACAATGCTTCCCGAGATGTTAAAGGCAATTCAAAAATGTCCCGATTGTTTTCCTGTAATTGCAGGAGTTTCGTCTGTTGAACCTGAATTTTATACATCTATAATTGGTAACACAGATGTATTATTTTTAGCGGGAAATACGTATGGTATTTTGAAAAATGCCGATGCAGCCATTGTTACATCAGGAACTGCAACGCTCGAGGCTGCATTACTCAATATACCACTTTTGGTATGTTATAAGGGCAGCAAAATATCGTATTGGATAGCCCGCAGGTTAATCCATGTCAAGTACATTTCGCTGGTTAATTTAATTTTGAACAAACCCCTTGTGAAAGAATTAATTCAAGACGAAATGAATGCTGAAAACATTGTATTGGAGCTTCAGAGATTGCTTTCAAATAACGATTTAAAAGAAAATATGAATATAGAATTTAAAGAACTTAACGTATTGTGCGGCAGTACTGGAGCATCAACCAGAATTGCAGCTAAAATGGTTCAATTGCTTGAAAAAAGGTTTATTTCGAGCAATTAATTAAATCTTATTTTACTGCTAATTCAATTAATTAATGTGGTTTATTTTCGGTAATTTTAATATTTGATTCATAAATAGTTGCACATATTAATATTTTTTTAATTTTGCTAAAAAAAAACATATGTCAAAGACAATTCAGTTTTCGGCGGAAGAAATTACGGAACTCCGCTCTTTTTATTCCAATGAATTGGCCACGGCCGAGGAGCGAATAAAACACATCCGTGCGATTTTAGCTAAAATTGGTAACACTTCAAACGGGCGCGGGAGAAAGCCGATGGCGAATAATGCAGATGCAGATACTTCTATTTTATCTGCTCCAGCCAAGAAAAAAAGAGGGCGCCCTGCATTAAAAACAAAAAAGGTAGTTGATGGCGTTAATGCAACTCCAAAAAGACGAGGCCGGCCGGCAAAAGCAAAGCCCGCTGAATCATCTGCTGCTCCTATTGTTGGCGGTAAAAAACGTGGGCGCAAACCCAAACTGCAAACACCTCAATCCAATGCAGCTTTAGCAACGCCAGTTGAATCGAATACTTCGGCTCCGCAAGCTAAAAAACGGGGTCGGAAGCCATCGTCGGTAGCAAAAAAAACGAATTCAAATAAAGTAATTAAGGCAAAAGTTGCTGGAAAATCAACAGGTATTAAGCGCGGACGCAAGCCGGGAACAAAACTTACGAAACCTGCTTCAACCTCTCAAACACAAGCTAAAGCAGTAATAAATCCCAAAGACAAGAAAGTTAAAATAGCTGCGAAGGCATCCGGCGCGAAGCGAGGAAGAAAATCTTCAAAAGTTTCCACTCCAGCTGAGGCGAAAACAGCAGTCGTTTCAAAAACGGCTAAAACCAAAACAGTTAACGTAACGCCTACATCTCCTGCGGCAGTTATTCCCAAGCCCAAAATCGTAAAACCTGCACCAGCGAAAACTAAATCTACAGCCGCCAAAACGGCAAAAGCACCAAAAGCACCAAAAGCACCAAAGGCACCAAAGGCAGTTTTGGCTAAAGCTAAAGTGGTCAAAGCAGGTCCTGCCAAAGTGGTTTCGGTTAAAAAAGCTGCTTCTAAAGAAACGAAGTCTCAAACTCCTTCTGCAAACAAAGCGAAAAAACCTAAAATTGAATCTGCGCCCAAAAAAGCGTCTAAAAAAGAGCTTTATCAGGAATTGATTTTCAAAACGTTTGCATCCGAACCGCGTTTCTATACAACCGAAGAAATCGTGAATGCCGGAATTAAAGAATTTAAATTGCAAGGCAAAGAGAAAGATGCTGCAAAAAATACCATGCAATTTATATTAAACGGCCTTCAATCGCAGAGTAAAATTCTTCGTCGTCGCAAAGAAAAAGATCGTCAGGCATACTGGGCGTCTTTAGGTACCAACGATGAAGGTTATTTGAAATAAATTATAGATGATAAATTTTAAAAGGCTGTCTTAAACGACAGCCTTTTTTTATTCAAGATCTTGATGAAGTACCAATTTATTGTTGAGGATGCACTTCCTCACGACGCTACTGCAATTGCTAAATTAATTCGTGAACTCGCACATTACGAACGTGCCCCAGAAGAAGCTATACTCACGGAAGAAAATATTCTGGAAGACGGATTTGGCTCCAATAAAATTTTTACGTGTTATGTGGCGCGGCTTAAAAATGTGGTTGTCGGAATTGCGCTTTTGTATACCAAATATTCGACGTGGAAAGGCCGTTGCATTTTCTTGGAAGATATAATCGTTACCGAGGAACACCGCAACAAAGGCATCGGAAAAGCTTTATTTCAGCGTGCAATTCGCTATGCGGCCGAACAAAATGCTGCCAGGCTCGAATGGCAGGTGCTCGACTGGAATGAACCGGCCATTGGATTTTATAAAAATTTT
>Ga0169931_10008213_pt1 | contig 15280 bp, 14 predicted proteins | sample Kivu_15m_20L_FD_129675 | JGI IMG/M metagenome (GOLD analysis project Ga0169931, IMG submission 129675) | Freshwater microbial communities from Lake Kivu, Western Province, Rwanda to study Microbial Dark Matter (Phase II) - Kivu_15m_20L... | ecosystem: Environmental > Aquatic > Freshwater > Lake... | reverse complement strand
CTTCGCGTGGAGTCGCCCGTGCCCTGGATCGCCGCCGTCCACGGCGTGTGCTTCGCCGGCGGCCTGGAGGCCGCGCTGAGCTGCGACTTCATCTACGCCGAGGCCGACGCCCGCTTCGCGCTGACCGAGTGCCGCATCGGCATCATGCCGGGCTGCATGGGCACGCAGAACCTGCCGCGCGCCGTGGGCGAGCGCCGCGCCAAGGAACTGATCCTCTCGGCCCAGCCCTTCAGCGGGGCGGAGGCGGCGCAGTGGGGCATGGTCAACCGCCTGTGCGCACCCGGCACCGTGCTCACCGAGGCCCTGGCCTGCGCCGAGCGCATCGCCGCGTGCGCGCCGCTGTCGGTGCGACAGGCCAAGAAGTCCATCCACTTCGGGCTGCAGACCGACCTGCACACCGGCTACCGGCTGGAGCTGGAGGCCTGGCACCGCCTGCTCGACACGCAGGACAGGCGCGAGGGCATCGCCGCCTTCAACGAGAAGCGCGCACCGCGCTTCCTGGGGCGCTGAGCGGCTCAGGAAGGCGCGTCCAGCAGGCGCAGCAACACCTCGCGCAGCGCGATCGGCTGGTCCAGCATCGCATGGTGGTGGGCGTCGGCCACCTCGGGCCAGGGATCCTGCCGCCCGCGCGCCGCGGCCAGCGCGCGCAGGCGCTCGGGGGCGCGGGCCACCGGGCTGTACGGGCAGACGACGAAGTCCACCGGCACCTGCAGTGCCTGCCACGCGGCCCAGGTCTCGAAGCCCAGCACGCGCACGGGCAGGGCCGGGTCGAAGCGCCAGGCCCAGCCCTCGGGGCGCTCTTGCACCGAGTGGTGCCCCATGTGGCGCAGCGCCCAGGGCGGGCAGGGCTGGGCCGGCAGCAGGCGAAAGCGCTGCAGGATCTCCTCCCGGCTGGCGTAGGTACGCCGCGGGCCCACGGCCTGCCCCTGCGGCGGCGCGTCGAGGCCGGGTACCGGGATGGTGGAGTCGACGACGATGACGCGCTCGAACAGTTGCGGCCAGCGGTGCGCGGCGTGCACCGCGGCCGAGCCGCCGAAGCTGTGAGCCACCAGCGTCACCGGGCCGCCGCCGAGCGCCGCCACGACCGCCGGCACGTCCGCAGCGGCAACGTCCGGGCCGCCGTAGACGCTCCGGTGGCCACTGCAACCCATGCCCGGCCAGTCCAGCGCCGCCACGCGGAAGCGCGGCGTGAGGAAGGGCGCCACGGCGTCCCAGGCGTGGGTGTTGGCGCGGTAGCCGTGCAGCAACAGCAGCGCCGGCTTGTCGCGCTGTCCCTCGTTCCACTGCGCCAGGTGCAGCGGCGTGCCGTCGGCGGCCGCGACGAAGCGCGAGGTCTGGGGCCGCGCCACCGCATCCAGGTACCACGCGGGGGCGCCCAGGGCCTGGAGCTCGGCGATGAGTTCGGGGGTGTTCGGGGAAGCCGTCGTCATCCCGCGACCTTAACCCACGGCGGGCCGACAATCGGCCCGATCACCTTGCGCCTGCCTGCCATGTCCTTGCAAGACCCTGCCGCCCCCCGCCCTGCCGGCAGCGGCGACGCGCTCACCTGGAGCGACGCGTTGCTGCTGGGCTACACCCCGATGGACGACATGCACGAGGACTTCGTGCGTTGCGCGCGTGCGCTTTGCGACGCACCCGAAGCCGAACTGCCCGAGGCGCTGCGCCGCATGGCAGCCCACCTGCGCGAGCACTTCGCGCAGGAAGACGCCTGGATGGGTGAGACCGACTTTCCGCCGCGGCAGTGCCACATCGACGAGCACGCCGCGGTGCTGCGCTCGGCCGACGAGGTGCTGGCGCTGGCCGAGCAGGGCCAGCTCGAGCCCGCCCGCGGCTTCACCGCCGCGCTGGTGGACTGGTTCCCCGGCCACGCCGACTACCTGGACGCCGCGCTGGCCCACTGGATGTGCAAGCGCCAGCACGGGGGCAAGCCGGTGGTGCTGCGGCGAGGCTTGGCGCTGAGGTAGCTCCGGAGTGCCTCAGGCGCTGTCAGTGCAGGTTCCGAGCATCAAGCCCCAGTGATGCACGAAGCCCTCAGGACCGTCCACCGTCCACGCTGATCACCTGGCCCGTCAGCCAGCCGGCGTGGTCGCTGGCCAGGAAGGCTGCGGTGGCAGCGATGTCCTCGGGGGACCCCAGGCGGCGGGTGTGGATGGACTCGAGCAAGCGCTGCTGGCCTTCCGGCCCGTAGGCTTCCCACTGCCGCTGCGTCGTCGGGTTGGACAGGATGAAACCGGGGGCGATCGCGTTGGAAGTGATGCCCTGCGGCCCGAGATCCTGGGAGAGCTGCTTGGCCAGGCCGACCAGCGCATGCTTGGCCGCGGTGTAGGCCTGGATGCCGGTCAAGCTCGGTCGCAAACCGGCACCGGAGGCGATGTGGATCATCCGGCCCCACCCGGCAGCCTGCATGGCTGGTGCGCAGGCCTGGGCCATCCAGAAGGCCCCATGGATGTTGGCGTCGAAGATGGCCGACCAACCCGCCTCGGTCACCGTTTCGATGGGCCCGCCGACCTGGCCGCGCACGCCGCCCGCCCCATTGACCAGGATGTCGAGCCGGCCACTGTGCTTCACCACCGCCGCGGCTGTGGCATGCGCTGCGGACCGGTCGGAGATGTCCAGCCCATGCACGGGCCAGCCGTGTCCGGCCGAGAAGGTGCGCGCCGCCCGCACGTCGATATCGGCCAGGTGCACCTGGGCACCGCACTCGGCCATTCGGCGGGCGATGGCCTGACCGATGCCTTGGGCTGCACCCGTGACCAGGGCGACCCGCCCGGTGAGATCGACCTTCATCAGCGACATCGCTGTCATCTCCCCTTTGAAGAAACCGCAGGGCGTGCCAAGTCTATTTGCGTCACCGCGGGGGGCCGGGACGGGCGAAGACCGGCCATTGGGGGCTCTCAGAAGCCCTGGAGCCGGAGCAAGGCTTCAGGCGCAGACCTCGACCAGCGCCTGCAAGGTCTCGCGCGACAGCGTACGACGGCCGTCCTCGATGTCGTGGATCAACATGACCAGGCGCTCGATGGCCGGCGTGAACACGCCGACTTCGCGGCCGAGGGCTGCGATCATGCCGATCTGCGGGTCGACCTCGGTCTTGCGCTTGCGCACCGCCAGATCGCGCCAGATGCCGGAGTGGGTCTTGCTGGTCTTGGCGTTGAAGGCGGCGAGCGCGGCCACGGTCTCCCGCGCGCCCTCCTCCGGCGCGCCTGGATAGAAGTTCTCGGGATCGAAGCCGTTGAAGCCGATGGGCGTCACCCCGCGGGCCAGCGCCACCGCCATGACTTCGCGTGCCAGCGTGTCGAACGCCGGGAATCGGTCGGGATCGGCGAAGTTGGCGCTCATCGAATCAGGCGTGAGGGCGGTCGCAAACAGCATCGCGCCGTAGGCCAGCTTGCCCCAGAGATAGCCCCAGATGTTCTCGGTCAGCACCGCATCGGCATCGAACACCCGCAACAGCGCATGCATCTGGCGCGTGCGCAAGCGCACGCTTCCGTCGATCTCGCCCACGACGACGGCGCCGCGGTTACCGTACAGGATGTCGCCCGGCCCGTGCCAGTCGGCACCGAAGTTGACGAAGCAGCCCATGACACGCTCGGCCCCGAGCAGGCGCGACAGCGTGATCTCGTTCAAGCCGTTCTGAGCCGACAGGACGAAGCCGTCGTCGCGCAGGTGGGGCGCGAGCGCCTGGGCCGCAGCTTCAGTCGCCTGGGCCTTGACCGCCAGCACGATGCGCGAATAGCTGCCGCGCACGCGGTCCGGCGTGCTGCCCGGCACGCGCTGGACGAACTCGGCCACCGGCCCGTGCAGCTTCAGGCCGGCCTCGGCACTGACGCGCACATGCTCGTCCTGGATGTCCACCAGGTGGACCGGGATGCCCGCGCGCGCCCAATACGCCGCAAGCGTGCCGCCGATGGCCCCGCCACCCCACACCAGGATGGGGTCGTCGTGATGGATCACCGGCAGGTCAGACGCATCCGGCATCGTGCACCTCCGCGTGGGTGGCCACGTAGATCCTGCCCGCGGCCGTGATCCAGCCGCGAGCCATGCCCAGGGTGTTGAAGGGTGCATGCACCATGCCCGCCGCGTCCACGCTGACCAGGCCGGCACCGATGCCATGGCCCTTCATGGTCTGGTGGACGACATGGTCCCCCGCCTGCGCCAGCGTGTGTCCGGCGTACTGCATGCGAGCACAGAGGTCGTAGGCCACGGCATGGCGGATGAAGAGCTCGCCCATGCCGGTGCAGGAGACGGCACAGACCCCGTCGCGTGCGAAGGTGCCTGCCCCGATGATCGGGGAATCGCCCACGCGGCCCGCCGGCTTGTCATTGAAGCCGCCGGTCGAGGTGGCCGCCGCCAGGCCTCCGCGCGCGTCCCGCGCCACCGCGCCGACCGTGCCGTGCCGGTCGGCCTCGGTGATCGGGCGGATGGAGGCACCGGCTTTGCCTGCCTGCACATCGGCCAAGGCCTTGACGCGGCGCGGCGTCGTGAACCAGGCGTTGTCCACCATCGCCAGGCCCTGAGACTCGGCGTAGCGGTCGGCAGCCTCGGCGCTGATCAGCACGCAGCCTGAGTGCTCCATCACGGCTCGGGCAGCGACGATGGGATTGCGCGCACGCCGCACGGTGCACACGGCGCCCGCGCGGCCCTGGGTGCCTTCCATGATGGAGGCGTCCAGCTCGTGGGTGGCGTCGTGCGTGAGTGCGGCCCCGTGGCCGGCGTTGAAGTGCGGGCTGTCTTCGAGCACCACGACAGCCGCCTGTACCGCGTCCACAGCCAACCCACCTGCGGACAGAACGGCCCAGCCGGCACGGAGAGACTGGGCGAGGTGCGCACGCACCTCGTCCCATTCGGCGGCAGGCAGCAACTCGCGTGCGAGCGTGCCGCAACCGCCATGGATGGCGATCACCATGCGACGGTCACCCGCCGCTCAGCGCGCGGGACGGATGTTCATCGCCAGCGTGTCCTCGTCCACCCGCGGCGTGATCTTCACCTTGTCCTTCAGCATGGCCCAGGCCGAGCCGATGGCCACCACCGGGATGCGCGAGCCGTCCTGCACCAGCAGCTCGTTGGCCTGCTCCAGCAGCGAACGGCGCTTGTCGTCGTTCATCTCGACGGCCGCGTCCTGCAGCAGCTTGTCCATCACCGGGTTCTTGTAGCCGATGACGTTGAAGGCCCCCATCCTGCGGTCCTTGTCGTTGGAGTGCGCCACGGACGACAGGGTGTAGTGGGACTCGCCCGTCAAGGTGCCCCAACCGGCCATGGACATCGAGTAGTCGCCGCGGGTGCGGGCCGGGAAGAAGACCGCCACCGGCTGGGCGTTGGCTTGCACTTCGATCCCTGCCGCCGCGAGCATCTGAGACACCGCCGTACCCACCTGACGGTCGCCTGGCAGCCGGTCGCTGGTGAAGCTGAAGACGATCTTGAAGCCGTTGGGGTAACCGGCCTCGGCCAGCAGTCGCCGCGCGCCCGCCGGATCCACCCTGGACGGCTGCACCTTCTTGCTGAAGCCGAAGATGCTGGGGGTGACCATCTGGTAGGAGGCCTTGCCCAGGCCCTCCATGGCCACCTCGGCCAGCGCATTGCGGTCGATGGCCATGTTGATGGCCTGGCGCACCCGAGCGTCCTGCAGCGGGTTCCTGGCGAGCTTGCTGCCGTCCTTGGCCGTGATCTGCGGCGAGTTGTCCCGCTGGTCCAGCTCGATGTTGAAGACGTAGACCGTGTCGACCGTCTCCACCGCGAGCTTCGGATCACGCTTGAGCGTCGGCACATCCGCCGCCGGCACCCGCACGATCAGATCGAGCTGGCCGGCCTTCAGCTGCGCCACGCGTGCCGCGTCGTTCGGGATCTCCTTGCGCACATGGCGCGCCCAGGGCTCCTTGGGGCCCCAATAGCCATCGAAGCGATCCAGCACCAGCTGGTCCCTCGGTGTCCAGGAGACGAACTTGTAGGGCCCGGTGCCCACCGCAGCCTTGCCCGAGTTGAAGGCGGCATTCGCCGTGTCCTTCGTCAAGCCTGCCGCAGCCTTGCTGGAGACGATGAACAGGCGGATGAAGTCGTAGGGCAGCGTTGGCGCCGGGCCATCGGTCTGGATCCGCACCGTGTGCGCATCGACCACCTGCACCGCCTTGACCCGACGGACGTAGATCGTCGTCGGGTTCGGACCCGACACCATCGGAATGCGGTCGATCGAGAACTTCACGTCCTCGGCGGTGAAGTCCGAGCCGTCGTGGAACTTGACGCCCCGGCGCAGCTTGAACTCCCATGTCGTGGCATCCAGCGCTCGCCAGCTCTCGGCCAGCCTCGGCTGCACCTCCAGGCCGTCGCCCGACCAGGTCAAGGTGTCGAAGACATGCTTCAACGCCTCGGCCTGGGTGCCGGTGGCCGTGAAGTGCGGGTCGATCGACTCCGGGCCGGCGCGCACGCCGATCGTCAGGGTCTGGGCGGCCACAGGCCCGGCCAAGGCCGCGCCCAGGGCACAGGCCGCCAGCAGGAGGGACAGACGGTTGGGAATCAGGGTCATCGCGAGCCTTCATCGAACAGGGAAGACGAACCCGCCGGACACCCAATGTCGCGCGGGAACCTCTGACGACTGTGGCCCAGGCCGCTCATCGGTGTCAATGGGGCCAACACCAATGCACGGCTCGAGGAGAGTTGTCGTGCAGCGTCGGTTGATTCCACTTTCCGGCAGGCAGGCGCAGCCGGCATCAGGGTGAACGTGAGGTCGGAACAAGGGCTGGCTTTGCTAAATTCTCCGGCGCCGGTTTCGAGGCCGCATCCCCCCGGGGCGCGAGGCCGGCCATGGGACCCCCGAATGCGCATTGCACAGATGAACTGGATGCAGGTGGAGGAACGCCTGCGCCACGACGACCGATGCGTCCTGCCCATCGGCAGCACCGAGCAGCACGCCTACCTGAGCCTGTGCGTGGACCTGATCCTGTCGGAGAAAGTGGCGGCCGACGCCGCCGAGCCGCTGGGGGTGCCTGTCTTCCCGGTGGTGCCCTACGGCATCACACCCTACTTCGCCGACTTCCCCGGCACCGTGTCGCTGCGCGTGTCCACCTACATCGCTCTGATCGAGGACATCCTGGAGAGCCTTCGCCACAGCGGCTTCCGGCGCATCCTGGTCGTCAACGGCCACGGAGGCAACAACCCGGCCCAGGGCTTCATCAGCGAATGGATGGGGCGGCGGCGCGAGATGCGCGTGCGCTTCCACAACTGGTGGAACGCCCCGCAGACCTGGGCCCATGTGCAGCGCATCGACCCGGCCGCCTCGCACGCGAGCTGGATGGAGAACTTCCCCTGGACGCGGATCCCCGGCGTCAAGATGCCCGCGGACGCGAAGCCGGTGGTCGACTACGCCCGGCTGCAGATGTCCAACCCGGCTCAGGTACGCGAGCAGGTGGGCGACGGCAACTATCACGGGCTCTACGAGCGACCGGACGGGGAGGTGCTCGCGCTGTGGGACACCGCCGTCCAGGAAACGCGCTCGCTGATCGAAAGCGGCTGGTGAGGCAGATTTCGCACGAGCGGCGCCAGAGCGTCCCGGCGCTCGCGTGGTGACCGAAAGGCTGCGATGGCAGGCCTGCTGATCAGCCGGCTGCTGCAGGCCTGCGTGGTCATGCTGGCCATCTCGGCGCTGGTGTTCGTCGGCGTCTACGCGATCGGCAACCCGATCGACGTCCTCATCGGTCCGGACGTGACGCAGGAGATCCGGCAACAGACCATTCAACGTTACGGGCTGGACCAGCCGCTGTGGGTGCAGTACCTGAGCTTCCTGAAGCGGCTCGCCGTGGGCGACCTGGGAACGTCCCTGGTCTTCAACATGCCGGTGCTGGATCTGATCCTCAGCCGCCTGCCCGCGACGCTGGAGATCGCTTTGCTGGCTGTCCTGGGTGCGACGCTGATCGGGGTTCCCGTGGGCATGCTCGCCGGCTGGCGGCCCCACCATCCGCTGTCCCGGCTGGCCATGGGCGTGTCGGTGCTGGGCTTTTCCGTGCCGACCTTCTGGATCGGCCTGGTGCTGATCCTCGTCTTTGCGGTCTGGCTGGGCTGGCTGCCGGCGGGCGGCCGCGGCCCCACCGCGGCCCTTTTCGGCGTCGAGTGGAGCGTGCTGACCGCCGAGGGCTGGAAGCATCTGCTGCTGCCAGCGGTCAATCTGGCGCTGTTCAAGATGGCGCTCATGATGCGGCTCGCCCGGGCCAGCACGCGCGAGCTCATGCTCAGCGACACCGTCAGACTGGCGCGAGCGACCGGCCAATCGGAGGCGACGATCCTGCGCCGCCACGTGCTGCGCCTGATCTCGATCCCCATCGTCACCGTCTTCGGTCTGGAGCTCGGGGCGACGCTCGCCTTCGCGGTGGTGACCGAGACCATCTTCTCCTGGCCCGGCGCGGGCAAGCTGATCATCGACTCCATCCAGGCGCTGGACCGGCCGGTGATGGTGGGCTACCTCATGCTCGTGGCGCTCCTTTTCACGACCATCAACCTCGTGGTCGACCTGGTGTACGCCCTTCTCGACCCCCGACTGAGGAGCCGCCGGGCATGAGGCTCCATCGTTTCTGGACCGAGTTCCGCGACAACCGGGTCGCGGTGGCCGCTCTGGTCGTGGCCCTGCTCATGATGGCCGCTGCCCTCACGGCTCCTTGGATCGCGCCGCAGGATCCTTACGACCTCGCCAGCCTGCGGCTGGCGGACGCACGCAAGCCGCCCGGCCACGTCAACCCCGACGGCCTGAGCTACCTCCTGGGGACCGACGCGCAGGGGCGCGACGTGCTTTCAGCCATCCTTTACGGCCTGCGGCTGTCGATGCAGATCAGCCTGATCGCCGGCGCGATCGCGTTGGCGCTGGGGGCCACGTTGGGCGCCAGTGCTGCATTCGCGCGCGGGCGCTTCGAGGCCGCCGTCATGCGTCTGGTGGACCTGCAACTGTCCTTCCCGGCCATCCTGCTTGCGCTTGTCATCTCAGCCGTGCTCGGTCAGGGGCGGTGGCAGATGATCGCTGCCCTGGTGGCCGCGCAATACGCCTACTTCGCGCGCACCACGCATGGCGCCGCGGTGGCCGAGCGCAGCAAGGACTATGTCGAGGCGGCGCTGTCGACGCCGCTGCCTGCTGTGCGCGTGGTGATGCGCCACATCCTGCCGAACTGCCTGCCCCCGCTGATCGTGGTGGCCACCGTCCAGGTGGCCAACGCCATCTCCCTGGAGGCCACCCTGTCCTTCCTCGGACTCGGCCTGCCCGTGACGGAGCCCTCGCTGGGGATGCTGATCGCCAACGGGTTCCAGTACCTGCTGTCGGGCCGCTACTGGATCTCGATCTACCCGGGCATCGCGCTGATCCTGCTGATCGTCTCCATCAATCTGGTGGGCGACCAGGTGCGCGACCAGTTCAACCCAAGGCTACGGCGATGAGTGCGACGACCGCGGTCCCGAGCTCAGCGCCGGCCTCGACGAGTGAACCGATCCTGGCGGTGCGCGAGTTGCGCACCCACTTCGAGCAGCGGCATGCCACCGTCAAGGCGGTGGACGGCGTGAGCTTCGAACTGCAGGCCGGCGAGACCGTCGGGTTGGTGGGCGAATCCGGCTCGGGCAAGAGCGTGACCGGCTACTCGCTGCTCGGCCTGATCGACCCGCCGGGCCGCATCGTCAGCGGCTCGGTGCGGCTGGCTGGCGAGGAGCTCGTGGGCCGATCGGTCGCGGGGCTGCGTGCCGTGCGGGGACGGCATCTGGCCATGATCTTCCAGGACCCGATGGCCACCCTCAACCCGGTGCTGACGGTGGGCGCGCAGATGCAGCTCGCACTGCAGGCCCATGGGCCCGTGCCGCCGGCTCAGGCGCGCGCCCGCTGCATCGAGGTGCTGCGGCAGGTGGGCATCCCGGACCCGGAACGGCGGCTAGCGGCCTGGCCTCACCAGTTCTCAGGCGGAATGCGGCAGAGGGTGGCCATCGCGATCGCGCTGCTGCACAAGCCACGGGTCATCGTCGCCGACGAGCCGACGACGGCGCTGGACGTCTCTATCCAGGCCCAGATCCTGAGCGAGATCCATCAGCTCGTGCGCGACAGCAGCACCGCACTGCTGTGGATCAGCCACGACCTGGCCACGGTGGCGGCCATCGCCCGCCGCGTGCTTGTCATGTATGCAGGTCGCATCGTCGAGGAGGGTCCGACCCGGGCCGTGCTGAAGAGCCCTCGCCACCCCTACACCGCTGGTCTGTTGGCCTCGTTGCCGCAGTCGTCGCGACCCGGCCAGCCGCTGGTGCAGATTCCCGGCGCGCCGCCGCCGCTGGACGCCCTGCCGGCGGGTTGCAGCTTCGCCGACCGTTGCGCCCACGCCCGGGAGCGCTGCCGCGAGCAGGCACCGCCGCGCATCGGTGAGGGCGAGCGCGCCTGGCGCTGTCACTTTCCGCTGGAAGTCTCCCGAGAGCCAAGAATCGTTCCTGTCGTGGCGTTCGAGCCGATGGGATCACCCCCATGAGCGCATCGGCCGAGCCTCACCCGCACGCCCCGCACCTCGAGGTCCGGTCGGTGTCGAGGCGTTTCGAGTCACCACCGGGCTTCGGGGAGCGGGTCGCAGGCTGGTTCGGCACGGGCGCCGAACCCGCCGTGGTGCGCGCCGTGGACGCCGCCGACCTGCAGGTGCGCCGCGGCGAGGTACTGGGCCTGGTGGGTGAATCCGGCTGCGGCAAGAGCACGCTCGGTCGCATGATGGCGGGGATCCTGCCACCCACCGCAGGCGAGATCCTGCTGGGCGGACAGCCCGTGATGGGACCCGGACCCCACGGCCGTAAGACCACCTCGCGGGTGCAGATGATCTTCCAGGATCCCTTCGCCTCACTCGATCCGCGCATGCGCATCGGCGAGGCGCTGGCCGAGGGGCCGGTCGCCCACGGGCTGGCGGGAGCCGGGGAGGCTCAGGCTTATGTCGCTCAGTGGTTGCAGAGGGTGGGACTGCCCACGGACTCGGCGCAGCGCTATCCGCACCAGTTCTCCGGCGGACAAAGACAGCGCATCGCCATCGCGCGGGCCTTGGCCATGCAGCCCGACACGCTGATCTGCGACGAGCCCGTGGCCTCGCTGGATGTATCGATCCAGGCCCAGGTGCTCAACCTCTTCCTGCAATTGAAGGCGGAGCTCTCGCTGACCATCGTCTTCATCAGCCACCATCTGGGCGTGGTGCAGCATCTGTGCGACCGGGTGGCCGTGATGTACCTGGGCCGCATCGTCGAGGTCGCGCCTGTGGCGGCGCTGGACGGACAGGCGAGGCACCCCTACACCCGCGCCCTGCTGGACAGCGTGCCCCGACTCGATCTGGCGAGCGACAGCAACACGATCTCCCTGCCCGTGCCCATCCAGGGCGAATTGCCCTCGCCCCTGAACCCGCCTCCAGGCTGTCACTTCCACCAGCGCTGCCCGTGGGCCGAGCGCCGGTGCGGCGAGCAAGCCCCGGCCCCGGAGGACGTCGGCACGCACCACCGCGTGTCCTGCCACCGATGGCGAGAGGTCGAAGGTCTGCGCCCCACGGCGCCGAGGAACGGACTGTGAACGACACACCCCGACCCGACCACCCGACCGCCGCCGACGAGCCTTGGCAGTGGCCGGAATCCCACTGGCGCGGGTTGGTCGACCACGTGCGCGCCGGGCGCACGCTGCGCCCGGCGTCGTGGCCGGGCGGCGCGCGCTGCGCCGTCGCGCTGTCCTTCGACTCCGACCATGAGACCAACGAACTGCGCGACGGTGCGCAGTCCATCGGCCGCCTGATGTGGGGCCAGTATGGCAGCCGCCAGGGCGTGCCGCGCATCCTCGACCTGCTCGAGCGACATGGCGTGCCGGCCAGCTTCTTCGTGCCGGCCGTGGTTGCCTTGCTGCACCCGGACGAGCAACGGCAGGTGGTCGCCGAAGGGCATGAGATGGCGCTGCACGGATGGATCCACGAACGCAATTCGGTTCTGCCGCCGGAAGCCGAGCGCGAGCTGATGCTGCGCAGCGCCGACACGCTCGAGCGCGTCGTCGGGCAGCGTCCCGTGGGTATCCGCACCCCGTCCTGGGATTTCAGCGCTCACACGCTGCCCTGGATCGTCGAGATGGGCCTGGAATACGACTCCTCGCTGATGGCCGACGTCGATTGCCACGAGCTGCTGCTGGACGGTCAGCCCACTGGGGTGGTGGAGCTGCCGGTGGAATGGATCCGCGACGACGCCGTGTACTTCAACATGCACCGCTTCTCCGCCCTGCGCCCCTACACCGCGCCGCAGGACGTGTTCGACATCTTCCGCCGCGAGCTCGACGCCGCGCACGCCGAGGGCGGCATATTCCAGCTGACGATGCACCCGCACGTCATCGGCTACCGCTCGCGCCTGTGGATCCTGGACGAGCTGATCCGTCACGCCCAGTCGCTGGGTGGAGTGTGGTTCGCGACCCATGCGCAGGTGGTACGCCATGCGCGACATCACGCCTTGCAGGCGTGAAGGCCAGCCACCCTTCTGTGCCGACCCGGGCAAGCCACCTGTGCACCGCATCCGGCCCCCACGCCTGCTCCAGGACCTTGCCACGCTGCGCAGCTTCGGCGCACAGGGCCACGGAGTCGTGCGCCCCTCACTGTCGCCGGTGGATATGCAGGCGCGGCGCTGGCTGGCCTCGAGGATGAGCGAGGCCGGGCTCGAGCCGCGCATCGACGGCCTGGGCAATGTCTTCGGTCGCTCGACCCGCCAGGGGCCGGCGCTGCTGGCAGGTTCGCACTCGGACACCCAGCCCACCGGGGGCTGGCTGGATGGCGCGCTGGGCGTGATCGTCGCGCTCGAGACGGCGCGCGCGCTGGCCGAGCACCCGGACACCGCCTGCCTGGCCCTGGACGTCGTGGCCTGGGTCGACGAGGAGAGCACCTTCCTGAGCTGCATGGGTAGCCGAGCCTTCTGCGGCCTGGTCTCCCCGCAGGAACTGGCGCAGGCGCGAAACAAGGCCGGGCAGTCGCTGGGCGATGCCCTGGGGGCCGCGGGGCTGGACGGTGCACCCGCACAGCACGAGCCGGGAAGGCACATCGGCTACCTGGAAGCCCACATCGAGCAAGGGCCTCATCTGGAGGCCGCCGGGCAGCGCATCGGCGTGGTGACGGCCATCGTGGGCAGCCGCAACATCACGGTCGACTTTGCCGGCCAGCAGAACCATGCCGGCACCACGCCCATGCCGCTGAGGCGCGATGCCGGCTTGGCGCTGATGCAGTTCGGGCACCGGCTGCACGAGGTCTTCCGGGCCGAGGCCGGGCCAAAGACGGTCTGGACCATGGGCCGGCTCGAGGTGCATCCTGGCGCGCCGAGCATCATCCCGGGCCGCGCGCAGTTGCACCTGCAGTTCCGGGATCCGGACGACGCACGGCTGGAGCGGCTGCAGGCCTGCGCCCAGGCGCTGGCGGACGAGATGGACCAGACCGGCCCGGTGGGTGTCTCGATGCGACCCGCCTCACCGCCGATCCGTCCGGCCGCGATGGACGAGGGCCTGCGCCGCCACCTGTCGGCGGCCGCCGAGGCCCACGCCCCGGGTGCGTGGCAGGCCATGCCGAGCGCGGCTGTGCACGACGCGATGTTCCTGTCGAGCGTGATGCCGGCGGCGATGATGTTCATTCCGAGCATCCATGGCATCAGCCACGACTTCGCCGAGAACTCCTCGGACGAGGACATCGTCCTCGGCTGCCAGGTGTTTGCCGACGCCGCCGCGCGGATCCTGTGTGCGGCGCGGCGCTGAACGACGGCGGCGCGGGGGGTACCGGAAGATCTACAAGACCCGCCCGACGGCGCGGCCTCACAATGCGTCCTCCTGCAAGCCATGGTCTCGCATCCATCCTTCGGCCCCGAGCTGCTCCCGCAAGTCCAGCAAGGCCCCGCCGCCTGGCGGGGTGCCGACTGGATCGATTCGAACGACTGGATCGAGCCGCTCGACGAGGCGGACATCCTCGAGTTGGAGAGGGCGATGCGCCGCTTTCTCGCTCGCGGCGACGATGTGGCTGAACGCCTGGGGGACATCACCGCCGCCGACTTCCCCCTGCCCCGCCTGGCGGGAAGACTCGCGGACCTGCGAAGACAGTTGCTGCACGGCCGTGGATTCGCGCTGATCCGGCGTCTGCCCGTCGAACGCTACTCAATGGTCGAGTTTGCGGTGCTGTTCATGGGGCTGGGAGCGCATCTGGGTCGGGCCCGATCGCAGAACGCGCTCGGTGATGTGCTGGGTCATGTACGCGACATGGGGCTGTCCAGCAGCGATCCCCACGTTCGCCTGTACCAGACCCGCGAGCGTCAGACCTTTCACACGGACTCCTGCGACATCGTCGGCCTGTTGTGCCTTCAGGAAGCACGAAAGGGCGGCGACTCGCTGCTGGTGAGCGCACTGACGCTGTTCAACGAGCTGCGTCGTGATCGCCCCGACCTGGCGGCACGACTGCTCAGCCCGATGGCGCATGACCGCCGGGGCGAGGTGCCCGCGGGCCAGATGCCGTTCTTCATGATCCCGGTGCTCAGCTGGTACGCCAACGAGCTCACCGTGTTCTACCAGCGACAGTATGTCGACAGCGCGCAGCGCTTCGAAGCGGCCCCACGCCTGCAGCCTGCCGACGTGGAAGCGCTGGACGCCTTCGACCGCCTCGCCGAAGATCCGCGACTGCACCTGCGCATGCGCCTCGCACCCGGCGACATCCAGTTCGTCCACAACCACGTGCTGCTCCACGACCGTACGGCGTTCGAGGACTCCCCCGACCCCCTGGAGCGACGGCACCTTCTGCGCCTGTGGCTGGCCGCACCCGGCGCCCGTGAGTTGCCGCCGGCCTTCGCCGCTCGCTATGGTTCATTGGCCATCGGGGCGCGCGGAGGCATCGAAGTGCCGGGCATGCAGCTGAGGGTGCCGCTGTCGCTGCCCCAGGAAAGCACAGCCGGTCCGGGCGTCGAAGGCAGGTGACCAAGAGCCCTGGGCTCAACGCGACGCCGGGGCTGGAGAGCCAGCCCACAAGAGCCTGCTCACCCCGCCGGCAGCAACTTCTCCAGCGCGAACAGCGAGCGCTCGTCCTCGCGCGCGCGGATCAGCGTGGCGCGGCCGTCGTCGACCATGACTTCGGCGGCGCGGCCGCGGCTGTTGTAGTTGCTGGCCATCGTCATGCCGTAGGCGCCGGCCGACAGCACCGCCAGCGTGTCGCCCGGCTGAACCGCCAGCGTGCGGTCTCGGCCCAGCCAGTCGCCTGATTCGCACACCGGGCCGACGACGTCCCAGTCCTGGGCCGGGGCGTCGGCGCGCAGGCGGCAGGGTTCGATG
>Ga0169931_10008212_pt1 | contig 15281 bp, 10 predicted proteins | sample Kivu_15m_20L_FD_129675 | JGI IMG/M metagenome (GOLD analysis project Ga0169931, IMG submission 129675) | Freshwater microbial communities from Lake Kivu, Western Province, Rwanda to study Microbial Dark Matter (Phase II) - Kivu_15m_20L... | ecosystem: Environmental > Aquatic > Freshwater > Lake... | reverse complement strand
TCGGCCCGCTGCGTCGTGCGCTGGTGACCGCACCGGCCCTGCGCGCCTTCCGGACGGTGCTGCCGCCGATGTCCGACACCGAGCGCGAGGCGCTCGAGGCCGGCACGGTCTGGTGGGAGGGGGCGCTGTTCGGCGGCCGGCCCGACTGGCGGCGGTTGTTGTCCCTGCCGCGGCCGGCGCTGTCTGCCGAGGAGCAGGCCTTCCTCGATGGTCCGGTGACCGACCTGTGCGCCATGCTGGACGACTGGCAGGTGTCGCACGAACTCGAAGACCTCCCGCCGGAGGCATGGCGCTTCATCCGCGAGCGCGGTTTTCTCGGTCTGATCATCCCCAGGCGCTACGGCGGACAGGGCTTCTCCGCCCTGGCGCACAGCGAGGTGGTGGCGCGGCTGGCCACGCGCAGCGCCACGGCCACGGTGTCGGTCATGGTGCCCAACTCCCTGGGGCCGGCGGAGCTGCTGCTGCACTACGGCACCGAGGCGCAGAAGGAGTACTACCTGCCGCGGCTGGCGCGCGGCGACGAGATGCCGTGCTTCGCGCTCACCGGGCCGGAGGCCGGCTCGGATGCCGCCTCGCTGCCCGATGTCGGGGTGGTCTGCCGCGGCCTGCACGAGGGCCGCGAGGTCACCGGCATCCGCCTCACCTGGGAGAAGCGCTACATCACCCTGGCGCCGGTGGCGACGCTGCTCGGTCTGGCCTTCCGCCTGCGCGACCCCGAGCGTCTGCTTGGCGGCGAGGTCGAGCGCGGCATCACCCTGGCGCTGATCCCGGCCAGCCACCCGGGCGTGGTGATCGGACGCCGCCACATCCCGCTCAACGGCTCGTTCATGAACGGGCCGACCTCGGGCAGCGGCGTGTTCATCCCGGTCGACTGGATCATCGGCGGGCCGGCACGGGCGGGGCAGGGCTGGCGCATGCTCATGGAGTGTCTGGCCGCAGGCCGGGCCATCTCGCTGCCGTCGTCGTGCGCCGGCATGATGAAGCTCGCGGCCCGGACCAGTGGCGCCTACGCGCGCATCCGCCGGCAGTTCCGCACGCCGCTGGTGCGCATGGAGGGCGTGGACGAGGCGCTGGCGCGCATCGCGGCGCACACCTACACCATCGACTCAGCCCGTGCTTTCACCGCCGTGGCGATCGACCAGGGCGAGAAGCCGGCGGTGGTGTCGGCCATCATGAAATACCACGCCACCGAGCGTGGCCGGTCGGTGGTCAACGATGCCATGGACGTGCACGGCGGCAAGGGCATCTGCCTCGGGCCCGGCAACTACCTCGGTCGGGCCTATCAGCAGGTGCCGGTCGCGATCACGGTCGAGGGGGCCAACATCCTCACGCGCAGCCTCATCATCTTCGGCCAGGGGGCGCTGCGCTGTCATCCCTTCCTGCAGCGGGAGATGGCTGCGGCCCGGGCGCCGGCCGGGGCGGCCGCCACGCGCGACTTCGACACGGCGCTGTCGGGGCATGCCCGCTTCCTGGCCGGCAACTTCCTGCGCGCGGCGTTCCACGCACTGACCGGTGCGCGCTGGGCGGCAGCCGCGGGCGTGCCGGCGACGCGGCGCCACGTGCGCGAGCTGTCGCGTCTGTCGGCGGCCTTCGCCCTCACCGCCGATGTTGCGCTGCTGACCCTGGGCGGGTCGCTGAAGCGGCGCGAGAAGCTGTCGGGTCGCCTGGGGGATGCGCTGAGCCAGCTGTATCTGGCCTCGGCGGTGCTCAAGCGATACCACGACGACGGCGCACCCGAGGCGGACCTCCCGGTGGTGCGCTGGGCCCTCGAGGATGCCTGCCATCGCGCCGAGCAGGCGCTGGTCGGGGTGGCGCGCAACCTCCCGAACCGCTGGGCGGCAGCGCTCATCCGGCTTGCCGTGCTGCCCTTGGGCGAGCGCTGCCGCGCGCCTTCGGACCGGCTCGGCACCGAGGTGGCGCGCGCGCTGTGCGCCCCCGGCGAGGTACGCGAGCGGCTCACCCGCGGCGTGTTCTCGCCGCCCCTGGAGACCGATCCGGTGGGGCGGCTCGACCTTGCGCTGTCACGGGTGGAACGGGCCGAGGCACTGCGCGCCGTCCTGGCGACGGCCGCGCGCGACGGTGTGATCGCCGGCGACACCGAGGCGCAGCGCCAGGCGGCGGCGCAGGCGCGGGGGCTGCTGTCCGCGGACGATGCGCATTTCCTGGACGACTACCGCCGTCTGGAGCGCGCCTGCATCATGGTGGACGATTTCCCGCGCGAACTCGGGCGCGTCCAGCCGCGTGAAACGCAGGCCCCCGCCGAGGTCACGCTGCTGCCCACCGCACGGCGCGCCGGTATGCTCTGAGTTCCCAACCATGCCTCGCAGGACGCCATGAGCCCGACCGACGCCGAAACCTCCCTCCCGCTGCCCCCGGGGCGCGAAGCCGTGCTGCGCGTCGTGCCCATGCCCTCGGACGTGAACTCCACCGGCGACATCTTCGGTGGCTGGATCATGGCCCAGGTGGACATCGCCGGCAGCATTCCGGCGTTCCGGCTCGCCCGTGGGCGCGTGGCCACCATCGCGGTCAACTCCTTCCTGTTCAAGCAGCCGGTGCTGGTGGGCGACGTGGTGAGCTTCTACGCCGAAGTCGCCCGGGTGGGGCGCACTTCCATCACGGTCAACGTCGAGGTGTTCGCCGAGCGCGGCGTGGCCCAGACGGTGGTCAAGGTCACCGAGGCGACGCTCACCTACGTCGCCGTGGACGAGAATCGCCGGCCGCGGCCGGTGGTGAAGCAAGAGGTTGCATAACGACAACACCCTTGGGAGGCAGACCGATGGAAAAAAGACAACTTCAGCGATGCGGCCGACGGGTCGTGCCGGCACTGCTGGCGGCATGGTGCACACAAGCGGGAGCGGCGGGCTTCTTCCTGCCGTATCAGGGGGCGTCATCCATCGGCAACGCGCTGGCCGGGTCGGCAGCACTCGGCGAGGATGCGACCACGGTCTACTTCAATCCCGCGGGCATGTCCCGGCTGCAGACGCGGCAGGTGTCGATTGCAGGGCACTACGTGGATCCGACGTTCAAGTACTCGGACACAGGCTCCACGGGGCCGGCCGCGTTTACCGGGGGCAATGGCGGGGACTTCGCGCCGAACACCTTCCTCCCGACACTGTTCGCCGTGCTGCCTGCGGGCGCCTGGCGCTTCGGGCTCGGGATCAGCGCGCCGTTCGGCAGCAAGACCGATTACGAGGCGGGCTGGCGGGGGCGGTTCCAGGCGGATTTCACCGATCTGAAGGTCATCAGCGTCAATCCGTCGGTGTCCTACCAGTTCGCGGATTGGGTCTCCGTCGGCGCCGGCCTGAACTACGTCAGGGCCGAGGCCGAGATCGAGCGTTCGGTGCTTCTGCCCGGACCTTCCGAGGGACGGGTCCGCCTGACTGGTGAGGACAGCACGCTCGCCTACAACGTCGGCGTGCTCGTCAGCCCGACGCCTGCCACGCGCGTCGGCATCAGCTACCGGTCGCGGGTCGACCTCGACCTCGCGGGCCGCCAGCGGGTGACGCTCGCGAGCGGCGCGGAGTTCGCTGCGCAGACCTTCGATATCCGGGCCGATCTGGCCCTGCCAGCCATAACCGCCCTCAGTGTCGTGCATGACGTGGATGACCATTGGGCACTGCTTGGCGACGTCACGTTCTACCAGTGGGGTGTGATCCAGCAACTGGTACCGCGCAACGCGTCCACGGGCGCGGCGAGTGCGCCCCTCGACCTCAGGTTCCGCGACACCATGCGCATCTCCGCGGCGGTCAACCTTCGGCTCAGCGAGGCCTGGCTGCTGCGCGGCGGGCTCGCGTGGGATCAGGCGCCCGTTGCAAGTCCCGAGGACCGCACGGCGAATCAGCCCGACTCCGACCGAACATGGATCTCGCTCGGCGCCCGGTGGGACGTCAGCGCGATGCACCGGCTCGACTTTGCCTACGCCTACGTGATGCTCGCGGCTGCGTCGATCAACCACACGGTGACCAACGCGGGCACCCTGCGTGGCAGCTACGACAACGCCGCGCACATCTTTGCGGCCCAGTACACCTTGTCGTGGTGATGTTCCCCCCCGGAGCGCGGGCATGACGGCCGCCGAGCCCACCTTCTTCGTCCGCACGGCCGCCGTGCTCGGCGCGGGCGTGATGGGGGCGCAGATCGCCGCCCATCTGGCCAACGCCGGCATCGAGTGCCTGCTGTTCGAACTCGCCGCGCCCGACGCGCTGCCGGGTGCGGCCTCCGCGCGCGCCATCGAAGGGCTGGCGAAGATGGATCCGGCGCCGCTGGCCCTGCCGGCGCTCGCCGGGGCCATCACGCCGCTGGACTACGACCACCATCTCGAGCGCCTGGGCGAGTGCGATCTGGTGATCGAGGCCATCGCCGAGCGGCTCGACTGGAAGCAGGCCTTGTACGCCCGCATCGCGCCGGCGCTGGCACCGCACGCGGTGCTGGCCACCAACACCTCCGGCCTGTCGGTCGAGGCCCTGGCGGCGGGGCTCGCGCCCGCGCTGCGGCGGCGCTTCTGCGGGGTGCACTTCTTCAATCCGCCGCGCTACATGCATCTGGTGGAGCTGGTGCCGGTAGGCGACACCGATCCGGCGGTGCTCGACGGTCTCGAGGCCTTCCTCACCACGGCCCTGGGCAAGGGCGTGGTGCGCGCGCCGGACACGCCGAACTTCATCGCCAACCGCGTCGGCGGGTTCTCGATGCTGGCGGCCTGCCACCACGCGGCGCGCCTCGGGCTGGGCTTCGATGCCGTGGACGCCGTCACCGGCAGCCGCATCGGACGCCCGCGCACCGCCACCTTCCGCACCGCCGACCTCGTGGGCCTCGATGTGCTCGGCCACGTGATCGGCACCATGCAGTCGGGGCTGGCGGAGGACCCCTGGCACCGGTACTTCGCGGTACCGGACTGGATGGCCACGCTGGTGGCCGGTGGCGCCCTCGGATCGAAGACCGGGCGCGGGATCTATCGCAAGGGTCCGGACGGCCTGCAGGTGCTGGACGCGGCCACCGGGGGTTATCGAACCTCCGTGCGTGACCCGGACCCCGCGGTGGCGGAACTGCTCAGGGAGCGCGATCCGGCAGCCCGGCTGGCGGCGCTGCGCGCCTCGGACCGCCCCCAGGCGCGCTTCCTGTGGGCGGTGACGCGCGACATGCTGCACTACTGCGCGGTGCAGCTCGAGCACATCGCCGCCGACGCGCGTGACCTCGATCTCGCCCTGCGCTGGGGTTTCGCCTGGAAGGAGGGGCCGTTCGAGCTCTGGCAGGCGGCCGGCTGGCAGAGCGTGGCGCGCTGGATCGCCGAGGACATCGCAGCCGGGCGTGCGATGGCGGCGGTGCCGCTGCCGGCCTGGGCGCTGGCGCCGGAGCGCACCGGCGTGCACGGCCCCGATGGCTCGTTCAGCCCGCGCACGGGCGCGCCTCAGCCGCGCTCGTCACTGCCGGTGTACCGCCGCCAGCCGGTCCCGGACCGGCTGCTGGGGGAGGGTGGCGAGCCCGGCACCACACTGCTCGAGACCGATGCGGTGCGCCTGTGGAGCGACGGCGACGACATCGGCGTGTTGTCCTTCAAGAGCAAGATGCACGCGATCGGCGAGGACGTGCTCGAAGGCGTGGCGCTGGCGGTGGAGCGCGCGGAGCGCGACCTGCGCGGTCTGGTGATCTGGCAGACCGAGCCCCCGTTCTCCGTCGGCGCGAACCTGTCCGGGCCGTCGGCGCCACGGGCCGACCGGCCCCGGCCCTCGGCCTTCGGCGCGATGGTGAAGAAGCTGCGGCGCCAGGCGGAGTCGGCCATCCTCGAGGCGGCGCGCAAGCTCAATGTCGCCGATGCCTTGATGGCCGGCCGGCTGGAGAAGGTCGAGGCCATCGTCGAGCAGTTCCAGGCCACGTCGATGCTGCTGCGCTACTGCCGGGTGCCGACGGTGGCCGCGGTGGACGGCATGGCGCTCGGCGGGGGCTGCGAGTTCGTGATGCACTGCGACCGCGCCGTGGCCACGCTGGAGAGCTACATCGGTCTGGTCGAGACCGGCGTGGGGCTGGTCCCGGCCGGTGGCGGCTGCAAGGAGCTTGTGCTGCGCGCGGCAGCCGAGGCCAGGGGAGGCGATCTGTTCGCCGCGCTGCGGCCGCGCTACCAGAACGCCGCCATGGCCGAGGTGAGCCGCAGTGCGCTGCTGGCCCGGGAGATGGGCTATCTGCGCGCGTCCGACCCGATCGTCATGCACCGGCGCGAGCTGCTGCACGTCGCACGCCATGAACTGGTGGCCTTGTCGGAGCGCGGCTACCGCCCGCCGCTGCCGGCGCGCGACATCGTGATGGGCGGGCGCACCGCCCTGGGCACCATCCGGGCGCAGCTGGCGAACCTGCTGGCCGGCGGCACCATCAGCGAGCACGACCATCTGGTGGCGACGCAACTGGCGCGGGTGATGTGCGGCGGCGATGTCGACGCCGGGGTGCGCGTGGACGAGCGCTGGCTGCTGGATCTGGAGCGGCAGGCCTTCATGGCGCTGCTGGCCACCGCGAAGACCCAGGCGCGCATCGAGCACACGCTCAAGACCGGCAAGCCGCTGCGCAACTGACCGGAGCGGCGGCGAACATGAACGACACGGCTGCGAGCGTCGGAGCCAAGGCCCGCCTTGCGGGGCGATGCGGCACCGACACGCAGCCGGCACACCCACGCTGGCCGACCCGCATGCAACCCTCGAGGATCCGCACATGAGCCGAAGCATCGACGACGCCTGGATCGTGTCCGCCGTGCGCACCCCCGTGGGTCGGGCGCCGCGCGGCATGTTCCGCAACACCCGGCCCGACGACCTGCTGGCCCACGTGCTGCGCGCCGCCGTCGACCGGCTGCCGGGGCTGGATCCGGCGGCGATCGACGACGTCGTCGCCGGCTGTGCCATCCCCGAGGCCGAGCAGGGCATGAACGTGGCCCGCATCGCCGCGCTGCTGGCGGGCCTGCCGCAGTCGGTGGCCGGCATGACGGTGAATCGCTTCTGCGCCTCCGGCCTGCAGGCGGTGGCCATCGCCGCCGAGCGCATCCGCCTCGGCGAGGCCGAGGTGATGATCGCGGCCGGCGCCGAGAGCATGAGCCTGATCCCGATGGGCGGGCACCACATCGCCATCAACGACGCGGTCTTCACGCGCGACGAGAACATCGGCATCGCCTACGGCATGGGGATGACGGCGGAGAAGGTGGCGCAGCGCTGGCAGGTGTCGCGCGAGGCGCAGGACGAGTTCGCGGTGCACAGCCACCGCAAGGCCCTGGCGGCGATCGAGGCCGGCGAGTTCGCGGCCGAGACCGCGCCCTACGAGATCGTCGCGCGGGTGCCCGACCTCGACACCCGGGAGGTGGCGGTGCGCCGCACCTTGGCGGATCGCGACGAGGGTCCGCGGGCCGGCACCACCGCGGAGGTGCTGGCCCGGCTCAAGCCGGCCTTCGCCGCCGGCGGGTCGGTCACGGCGGGCAACAGCTCCCAGACCTCGGATGGCGCGGGCGCGGTGGTGCTGGCCGGCACGGCGGCGGTGAAGCGCTTCGGTCTCACGCCGCTGGCACGCTTCGTCGGCTTTTCGGTCGCGGGCGTGGCGCCGGAGGTCATGGGCATCGGCCCGGTGGCGGCCGTGCCCAAGGCGCTGGCACGCGCCGGGCTGCGCGCCGCCGATCTGGACTGGATCGAGCTCAACGAGGCCTTCGCGGCACAGTCGCTGGCGGTGATGCGCGAGCTCGAACTCGACGCCACCCGCGTCAATCCCCTGGGCGGCGCCATCGCGCTCGGCCACCCGCTGGGGGCGACCGGCGCCATCCGCACCGCGACGCTGGTGCACGGCCTGCGCCGTCGTGGCGGGCGCTATGGGATGGTGACCATGTGCGTCGGCACCGGCATGGGGGCGGCGGGGATTTTCGAGCGGGCCTGAGCATGACCCGATGCGACGAAGTGCCGTCGGCCGATGGTGGAACAACCGCAACGGCTCGCTGTCATCACCGGCAACCGCCGGTGCGTCGATGTTGGCCACCCCTGTTCCCGCCCCGGGCCGGGACTCGGCATCGCCCGGGACCGGGTGGCCATCGAACAATTCAAACCCGCCCCGTCTGCGCGCGTGGCGTGAAGGGAGAGGCAAGGATGAAATCCGTGGTTGCAGGATTGGTGGCCGGTGCCGTGCTGGCGCTGGGAATGGCCGGCTCGGCGCCGGCGGCGCAGGACACGCCCGCCGGGCTGTGGGAGACCATCGACGACAAGACCGGCATGGCGCGCTCGCACGTGCGCATCGTCGACAACGGCGGCGTGCTCGAAGGCCGGGTGGAGAAGGTGCTGAACAAGCAGCCCGACGACGACCCGGACGGCCTGTGCCGCAAGTGCGAGGGCGCCCGCAAGGACAAGCCGGTGGTCGGCATGACCATCCTCTGGGGGCTGAAGCGCGACGACGACGTCTGGAAGGGCGGCGAGATCCTCGACCCCAAGAGCGGCAAGGTCTACAAGTGCAAGATGGAGCTTGTCGAGGACGGCGGCAGGCTGAAGGTGCGCGGCTTCATCGGCGTGTCGCTGATCGGCCGCAGCCAGACCTGGAACCGCCTGGAGTGACGGGATCAGGCGCCCGTGCGGTCATTCCGTTCCGCGCGGGGCCATCGGCCGTGTGCATCAGGCTGCTGACCGACTGGTGCGCAGGGGTCCGGCGATCACCCGGTGGCGTCTGCCGGACCGGGTGACGCCGCGGAATCTCAGCGGTGCCCGGTCCAGCCGGGCTGCTCGCGATCCAGGATGCGCTTGAGCGCGTCGAAGTGCAGCACCGACTGCTGGCGCTCGCCCTCGATCTGTTCGCACACCTTCCTGACCATGTCCTCGGGGACGCTGCGCAGCTTGCGCCCGGTGCTGGAGGCGATGAACTGCACCATGCAGGAGCGCTCGAGGTAGTAGAGGTCGTCGAAGGCGTAGGGGACGTTGTCGCCACAGACGATGACGCCGTGGCTCGCCAGGAACACCACGTCCTTGTCGCCCAGCGCGTTGCAGATGCGGTCGCCCTCGGCTTCGTCCAGCGCCACGCCGCCGTAGGCCGCGTCGTAGCCGACCCGGTCGAAGAAACGCATGGCGTTCTGGTTGGCGGTGCAGTCCAGCCGGCCGTCCTCGAGCAGACACAGGGCGGTGGCATAGGGCATGTGGGTGTGCAGCACGCACTTCTTGCGCTTGCCGAGGTGGATGCGGCCGTGGATGAAGAAGGCCGTCGGCTCCACCTTGTGCTTGCCTTCCAGCACCACGCCTTTCTCGTCGATCAGCATCAGGTCGGCCGGCGTGAGCTCGGACCAGTGCAGACCCTGCGGGTTGATGAGGAACTTGTCGGGTTCCCCGGGCAGCTCGAGGCTGAAGTGGTTGCAGACACCTTCGTTCAACCCGAGGCGGGCGGCGGAGCGCAGGGCGGCGGTGAGATCCAGGCGGGCCTGGCGTTGCTGTTCGGCGTAGGACATGGGGCAGGCTTCGGCGGAAGAGGTGGCAGGACGGGTCAGAAGCGGAACTGCACGCTCGCGGTGGCCCCGGTGAGCATCTTGAGTTCGTCGACCTCGGCGCGTTCGTATTCCAGGCGGATGCCGACACGCCAGACGCGGAAGCCCACGCCCACACCGTACAGGGGGGCCGTGCCGTCGAAGCTCGTGCGGGCACCGTTGACCGTGCGGTCGAGGTCGTACTGCATCACGCCGACCTTCCCGAACAGGTCTGCCCCGAGGGAGGGAAAGATCGCCAGCACGGCGGCGTCCAGGCCCTTGGTCTTGTATTCGGCGGTGTTGCCGTTGATGGTGGCGCTGGCAGCGCCCACATTGCGGTAACCGACCTCGGCCGCGAAATCGAGGATCGGGATGATGCCGGTGCGGTAGCCGCCGAAGATGCGCCACTGGTTGGCGGTCTCGTCGAACAGGTCCACGCGTGCCGGCGGCAGGTAGTCCGTGGTGGTCATGCGACCCATTCCCAGGCCGGCGTAGAGACCACCGTCGGCAGCCTGTGCCGGCGAAACGATGGCGGCCAGGGCGGTGGCGAGGGCGAGCGGGGCGAGGCGGGCGGTCATGCGGATCTCCACGTGCGGGGTTGCGATGGTTGTGGAGTTTAACGCGTAGATCGCGCGCGTCGGCACCCACGATGGGCGCCGCGAGCGGCGCCGCCCGGATGACGGCGCACGCGGGGCTGTGAGCCCACCGGCGCGCGCCCGCCGGCAGGCGCAAACAGGCCTGTGGCCCGTGCCCGCGTTGTCCGGGGCGCGAGGATGTGCCGCCCGCCCCTGTCAGGGCGCCGGCGGACCCGCCGCCACTTCCTCGCCGGGGTCGGGTGGTGGCCGAAAAAAGTCCAGCGGCGTGCGCCCGAGGCGGCGCAGCAGTGGCCGCACGAGGTGGCGCATCTCGCGCCAGCGCAGGCGGCGCGCCCGCATGGCCAGCATCAGGGCAAGGGCGAAGCTGACGGTCAGGTTGACCACGCCGATAAGCGCGATGCCGGACAGCACCCAGGCCGCCGACAATACCGTAGGCACCTCGCGCAGCGCCTCCAGGGCGATGCCGAAGTTGGCCGCGGCGAACGTGACGTGCCGGATGTCCAGCGGCAGGCCGAGGTTGTAGCCGATGACGCCGGTGAGACCGAGCATGAACCCGAACGCTATGTTGCCGGCCAGTCCGCCGAGGTTGTCGCCCATCCAGCGACCGAGCCGCTCGGCGCGGGCATCGCCGGCCAGGCGGCGCAGCCAGGGCAGGTCGCGGATGCGGTCGGGGATGTGGCGATAGACCGCGGCGTTGTCGAAATAGCCGCTCACCAGCCCCGCCAGGAACAGGTACACGCCGGCGATGGCTGCGTGGAACAGGGCAAAGCTCTGCCAGGGGTGGAGGTCTTCCATGAGGTGGCGTGCGGTCTCCGGCGTCACGGTGGTGTCGCCGGTGAACCGCCCCCAGGCCAGACAGATGGCGAAGGCGAGGGGGAAGGCCAGGACGATGTTGCCGACGATGGCGATGAACTGGCTGCGGCACAGCCGCACGATCATCTCCACCATCTCGCCCGGATCGGGGCGTTGCCCCGGCGGTGCGTCCAGGGCCATGGCGAGGTGGGTCGCGGTCATGGCCGGCTGTTTGGTGGCCAGCGTGAAGTGCAGCACCTGGATCAGCGCGAAGCCGATGGCGTAGTTGAGGCCGTAGAGCAGGCCCTGGATCAGCGGCGCTGCGTGCAGGTCATGCAGCCAGAGCTTGGCGAAGGCCAGCAGGGGCACGATGGCGCCGGCACCGAGGGCCGCGCGGAACATCTGCCGGTATTCGGACGTCGAGCTGGTGATGTAGTGCTCGCCGGTGCGGCCCGCGTGTTCGGTGATCTCGCGGGCGAGCAGCTCGGTGTTGCGCGAGAAGTGCGGGCGCAGCCGCGCGCGGGCGCACTCCGCCGCGACCAGCCGCTTGAACAGCTGTGCCGAAGCCTCCAGGCGGTGGCGGCCGGGGCCGGGGTCGAGCAAGGGCAGCATCAGGCGCTGGCGCTCGATGTTCTCGCTGGCGCGCTGCAGCCGGTAGGTCAGGGCGACGCTGACGCCGGTGTTCGGCGTGTTGCGACGGATGCGGGTGATGGTCTGCTCGCACTGGTCGAGCAACACCAGGATGTGGCGGTGATCCAGCGCGAGCGGCGTGCCGTCGCGCAGCGCCTCGTGCCAGGCGGCGATGAAGCGTTCGGTCTCCAGTTGCTGAGCGACGAAGGCGGATTCGAAGCGCCGCAGGTCCGGCAGCACCTCGGCCAGGTCGGGCTCCAGACCGGTGGCGGCGAGGCGGTAGGCGATGATGCGCACCGACTCGAGCAGTTCGAGCAGCGTGTGGCGGTCGGCCTGCGGGGCGAGGAAGTCGAGCCCGATGAGGTCGAACAGCCGTGCCCAGTGCTCGTCGGCGATGGCGCCCACCCAGAGCAGGTCGGTGTTGCGGTGGAACAGCCGCGCCAGCACGGAGCGCAGCGAGCCCGCATCGTAGGGTGCCGGGAGGAGCCGGTCGCCCACGCGGCGCCACAGCTCGGAGAAGAAGCCCGTGCTCGGCAGGATGCCGAGGTCGGAGTAGAGGGTGGATTGCTCGCAGGCGGAGAACTCGCGCGCGAGCTGGTGCGCCAGCGCGTCGCGCCAGGCCGCGTTGGCCGTGAGCAGGTACTCCAGGGCGTGCAGGTGGGTGAGCGCCGTTGCGCCGTCGTGCGGCCGGGACGGGCGCAGCTCGTCGACGAGCGCCACCAGCAGATCGGTGGCACGCTCGTCACCGCGTTCGGCGATGCTGCCGAGGATCTCGGCCAGCCGGTCACGCGCCGGGGCCGTGACCTCGGTCATGAGGGGCATGCGGGATGCTTCACATGTTCGGGTAGTTGGGGCCGCCGCCGCCCTCGGGCACGACCCAGCGGATGTTCTGGGTCGGGTCCTTGATGTCGCAGGTCTTGCAGTGCACGCAGTTCTGGGCGTTGATCTGCAGCCGGTCACCGCCCTCGTCGGTCTTCACGTACTCGTAGACGCCGGCGGGGCAGTAGCGCTGCTCCGGCCCCGCATAGCGCAAGAGGTTCACCGACACCGGCACCGAGGCGTCCTTCAGGGTGAGGTGCACCGGCTGGTTCTCCTCGTGGTTGGTGTTGGAGATGAACACCGAGGACAGGCGGTCGAAGGTGATGCGCCCGTCGGGCTTGGGGTAGTCAATGGGCTGGAATTCCGACGCCGGGCGCAGGCACTCGTGGTCGGCGTGGCTGTGGTGCAGGGTCCACGGCGCCTTGCCCTTGAACAGCACCTGATCGATGCCGACCAGCAGGGTGCCGGTGACCAGGCCCTTGGCCATGGCGGGCTTGAAGTTGCGCGCGCGATGCAGTTCGTCGTGCAGCCAGCTGCGTTCGAAGGCTTCGGGGTAGGCGGCGAGTTCGTCCTGGGCACGGCCGGCGGCGAGTGCCTCGACCGCCGCCTCGGCGGCCAGCATGCCGGACTTGATGGCGGCGTGGCTACCCTTGATGCGCGAGGCGTTCAGGAAGCCGGCGTCGCAGCCGATCAGCGCACCCCCGGGAAAGACCAGCTTGGGCAAGGACTGCAGGCCACCCGCGGTGATGGCGCGCGCACCGTAGGCGACGCGCTTGCCACCCTCGAAGAACGGGCGGATCGCCGGGTGGGTCTTGTAGCGCTGGAACTCCTCGTAGGGCGACAGGTAGGGGTTGGCGTAGCCGAGCCCCACCACGAAGCCCACCGCCACCTGACGATTCTCCAGGTGGTAGAGGAAGGACCCGCCGTAGGTGTCGCTCAACAGGGGCCAGCCGGCGGTGTGGATCACGAGGCCGGGCTGATGCACCGCGGCGTCGACCTCCCAGAGCTCCTTCAGGCCGATGCCGTAGGTCTGGGGATCGCGGCCCGCATCCAGCGCGTAGCGTGCGATGAGCTCCTTGCCCAGGTGGCCGCGGGCACCCTCGGCGAACAGGGTGTAGCGTCCCCGCAGTTCCATCCCCGGCTGGTGGGCGTCGGTGGGCTGTCCGTCCCGACCGATGCCCATGTCGCCAGTGGCCACGCCCACCACCGCACCGGAGGCGTCGTACAGCACTTCGGCGGCGGCGAAGCCGGGGTAGATCTCAACGCCCAGGGCCTCGGCCTGCTGACCCAGCCAGCGCACCACGTTGCCGAGGCTGACGATGTAGTTGCCGTGGTTGCGGAAGCAGTCGGGCAGCAGCCAGTCCGGGGTGCGGGTCGCGCCGTTGGCCTTGAGGAACAGGAAGCGGTCCTCGATGACCGGAGTGTTGAGCGGGGCGCCCTGGGCCTGCCAGTCGGGCAGCAGCTCTTTCAGGGCGCGCGGGTCCATGACTGCGCCGGAGAGGATGTGGGCGCCGAGTTCGGAGCCCTTCTCCAGCACGCACACCGAGATCTCGCGCGACTGCTCCGCCGCGAGCTGCTTGATCCGGATCGCCGCTGCGAGGCCGGCGGGACCACCACCGACGACGACGACATCGAACTCCATGGAATCGCGTTCGGCCAACGCCTGATCCTCCGTATCTGGGTGGGTGGTGCGTGTTCCGGGGCGCAGCAGCGGCCCCGTGCGATGCAGGTGCCTGCCCCTCGGGGGGAGCGTGCCGCACACGTCGGCCGGAGCTTGCCTACAATCCGCCCCGGCTGGCAGCGACGCGGGCGACATGTGCCCGCGCCGAATGATAAACCCAACGCGGGCCGGATCCGGCCCGTGCGCGCTCGAGCGCCCCCTGGAGGAATACCCCGATGTCGTCGGAGCCACGGTTGATCCACGTCGAGAACATGCGTCTGCGCTGGGGCGAGATGGATCTCATGCACCACCTGAACAACGTGGCCTACTTCCGCTATTTCGAGGAGGCGCGCATCGGCTGGTTCCGCAGCCTCGGCCGCGATGGCACGGCGGGCAGGGACGGCCCGGTGCTCGGCAGCATCACCTGCCGCTTCGAGCGCCCGGCACTCTATCCGGCCGATGTGGTGATCGAGCTGCGGGCGGGCAGGGTGGGTAACGCGAGTTTCGCCGTCAGCCACGTGATGCGCGATGCCGCGGATCCTGAGGTGGTGTACGCCCGCGGCGAGGCGACCATGGTGTGGACGGATGCCGTGACGGGCCGCTCGGCACCGTTGCCGCCGGATTTCCGCAAGGTGCTGGAGGGCTGAGCGACCGGCGCGCTCAGCCCGCCGCACCGGCGTCGACGATGCTGCCGCTGACGCCCAGGCTGTCGGACCCCAGCAGCCACAGGTAGGCGGGGATCACCGTCTCCACGCCGGGCAGGTTGCCGCGGGCCTCGCCCGGGTGGGTGCGCCGGCGCGCCGGGGAGTCGAGCGGGCCGGGCACCAAGGCGTTGCAGCGCACCCCGGCCGGGGTGGCCCATTCCCGGGCCTGGATGCGCATTGCGGCCGCCAGAGAGGCCCCGGGTACCGCGAGGGCGCCGAGGTAGGCGTCGTGCCGGTCGTGGTGGCTCTCCAGGGAGTAGACCACCGAGGCCTGGGGCGCCTGGCGCAGCAGCGGAAGGCAGGCGCGGGTGACGGACAGGGCGGCAGTCACGTTCACGGTCAGGGTCGCGGTCCAGTCCTCGGCGCTGATGCCATCGGTGGCGCGCAGTCTCAGGGTGTGGGCGGCGCAGTGGGCGATGCCGTCCAGGCGGCCCACCGCCCGATCGATGTCGGCCGCCAGCGCGTCGTAGTGGCGCGACCCGGCCGTGGCGAGATCGAGCGGCAGGGCCGCGGGCTCCGGGCCGCCCTGGCGGACGATGTCGTCGTAGAGCGACTCGAGCGCGTCCTGACGCCTGCCGTGCAGCACCACCGTCGCGCCGTGACGGGCACACGCGAGGGCGAGGGCGCGGCCG
>Ga0169931_10008211_pt1 | contig 15283 bp, 17 predicted proteins | sample Kivu_15m_20L_FD_129675 | JGI IMG/M metagenome (GOLD analysis project Ga0169931, IMG submission 129675) | Freshwater microbial communities from Lake Kivu, Western Province, Rwanda to study Microbial Dark Matter (Phase II) - Kivu_15m_20L... | ecosystem: Environmental > Aquatic > Freshwater > Lake... | reverse complement strand
CCCGGACGAGATCAAGGCATATTTTCAAAATAGAGCAGATTTTGCTAAAGCAGCCAGAGGTGGAGTGGTAGCACCAGGATTTTCAGCCAAAGAACTTGCTCAAAGACAAGAATTCAGTTTTGGAAGGGAGTTTGCCAAGTCGAGACCTTACAGCAGGCATTTCGAAAGCACACAAAAACCCTACGTGAGCCAAGCCGCAGACGGCAAGTGGAATGTGTTGGACAAAAACGGAAAAACAGTATTTTCATCCGATAACTACACAGTTGCGCAGGACTACTTCAAAAAGAATTACGATAATTTAAAAGAAGCAGAGTTGGATGAAGGATTGAAAGATTGGTTACAAAAAATGGCTGTGGCTGGAATCATTGTGGGCAGCGTGGCAGGCATAGGCACCATCAACAACGCCATCAACAACAATGTACCAGTGATACAGGCCATGAACCGGGCATTGGATGTGGCCCAACAAAAGGGCCACCAGCAGATGATACAGAGCATCAAGCAGGACATAGAGACAGCAAAGATCAGCCTGGATTCGGGACAGAACCTGAACACAGTGAAGAACATGCAGGACAGGTACGCCAATTACATGCCCAAGAAGGAAGAGATGCAGAGGACGCCATTCAAGTCACAGATCATGAAGAAGCTGGGAGAGCCAGTGCGACAGTATCTGGCCAGCAAGGATAAGGAATCCCCGCTGCCCAAGAGCGCATTCGCAGGCAGCGACAAACACAAGTTGGGAACAGCAGCACACCTGACGGGCAAGATGAATAGGCCAGCACGAGCAGGCGATCTTGTGGGCGGCAATGGCGAGAGCATGACCTATGAACAGCATTTAACAGATAATTTAAAAATGGCATTGGAAGTCACTGACATAACGGAAAAACAAGACGCCTGCTATCACAAGGTCAAGTCCAGATACAAGGTATGGCCATCAGCCTACGCATCGGGGGCACTGGTGAGATGTAGGAAGGTCGGAGCAGCCAACTGGGGCAACAAGAGCAAGTAAAATGCGGTATTACGAATTCATATCAGAAAAATGGAGCGGCAAGTACAAGCGCTCAATCAACTGCGCCAGGCCACGGGGATTTAGCCAGAAGGCTCACTGCGCAGGCAGAAAGAAGAAATGAGGATAGCTGAGATAATCACTGAGAAGTGCTGGAAGGGCTATGAGAAGAAGGGCATGAAGACCATGTTCGGCAAGCGAGTGCCCAACTGCGTCAAGAAGGAAGACATCGACATCTGCGTCAACTGCGGCGATCTTGTGTTCAACGAATCACTGGACGAGAACCTCAAGAAATGGTTCAAGCAGAAATGGGTGAGATTTGGACCCGACGGCAAGATCAGAGGAGACTGTGCCAGAGGTTCTAGCAAGGAAGGCAAGCCCAAGTGCCTGCCAAGAAGTAAAGCCTACGCACTGGGAAAGAAGGGACGGGCCAAGGCAGGTGCAAGGAAGCGCAGGCAGGATCCCAACGCAAACCGAAAAGGCGCTGCCAAGAACGTCAAAACCAAATAAAGCACCAAAAACAGCTAGATTTTCGTCAAATAATAATATATTATTATAATACAGCATTTAATAAATACATCATATGGCACGCAAATTTAGAGAAGACGATTTCGCAAATCTAGTAAAAAGACTCAATGAATTAAGCAACATTTCTCCTGAACAAGAGAGACAGGAATTGTTGGAGGCGGCCAAAAGAGAACCCAGGGTGCTGGATGATAGACAGATCACATTAGCAGATATCGCAAAACTGGCTGGTATCAAAGAATTCAAAGAGCCCACCAAAATCTCCGCCAAGGCAGAGAGACTGATAGAATCGATCACGAGTGAGAAGAGTGACATCACAAAGGCCATAGAAGAATCTGATAAAAAAGCTCCCAAGAAAACAATCAAAGAAGCAAAGAAAAAACAAAATAGATTAGAAAAGATTGCTGAATTGGAAGCCAAGTTGGCAGAATTGAAAGCGGAACAAAAAGAAGAACAAACCTATGATGCAAAAACATTCAGAGAAGTGGTACAAAAAGACGTTCAAGAGTATATCCGATCATGTGATGAATCAGCATTGGTGGAGCTATACAACTCTATCTCAGACAATGAGGCAGTGTACAATGAGGAATCATCAAGCATTCTTGTCAAGACTGAGGAAACTAAAGAGATCATAGCGGACGCGGAGAAACTAGAGCAGGCGGTCGTCGCGGAGAAAGAAAAAGCGGCGGAAGAGAAACAAGAAGAAGTAGTGCAAGAAAAACAACCGGACGCGGCAACGGCAGAAAAAATCAAGAACAACCAGATGGCATTGGGCCCAGATGAAAAAGAAATGATCATGGTAATCAAGCCAGACAGCGAAGAGGGCGTGATAAAAATACCACAAAAGGCATGGCCGGAATATGAGAAACAGGGATACATACAGGCCGAAAACACAGAGGCCACAGATGAGGCATCGGGATTCCAAGGGCAGGCAGAGGCGAGACAATTTGACATAAGACTGACCGGAGACTTTGACCGGGATCGTCCAACATCAGACAATGATGCTGCTGCCGTTAAAAATGTTTTAAAAAATGCTGGCATAGAGGCAGAAGTCCAACCCAGTGAGGCAGATTTCTCATCAGTTTCCATAAACACGATGTCCCCGCCTGAAGCAGTAGTGAGTGCTCTGGGAGACATGGTGGATGAGAGTCTAGAATACAAAGACGAGCTTTCCGAACAAAAGAAATAATCAAATAAATACTGGTGCATGAAACTGGCACCAACACATCACAAATTTAATCCAGACCCTTATTTCAACAAGCCTATTGGCCAGATCACTGTACCTGGCGTTGAGCAGACCGAATTATTTGATCAGAATGGCTACGACCTCACCGCCCTGGAAAGATGTTACGCGGAGGCCAATGGCCAGGCAGGGCGCTGGCATCGCCCCAACCACTTTGCATTGAAATATGATTGGTTGGTAGACAAGGAAAATTCTGTCACAGGCGCGCACATCAATCATGCCCTGCTGTTTGAAAGAAAAGGCTACGTTGGCCAAGCGCTGGCGCAACTGCAGGACTGGGCGCAGCACAATCACTTGATCTACAAGATAATCAAGATGCGTCCCAAATGGGGCATGGACATCAGCATTGACTACGTGGACACATCGGGCAATGTGTTCGAGCTGCTGCACTGGGAATATGATGGCTTCAGCTATGAGGAGATAGAGCAAAAAAGACAAAGTGTGGAAAAATTTTTACTATCCGTGGATTGGGATAGATCCGCCGCTGAGATGATCGCTAGGAAAAACGAATGGCATCATCTGGGCTTCTTTGAGCAGAGCGCCTGGAAAACTGAGTTCTTTGGCATAGAGAAAGAACGTTTCAAGATGGTGCTGTGGCAATAAATATCAACACATGATAGGAATACCGATCTTTTCATACAAGCAATATCTGCAGGACATGGTGCGTCTGCGTGATTATGGTCATGTGCCGGTGGACGCACAGGTGGCCAGGCCCACCAGCGCGGGCAGCAGGGGATTGGCCAAGATACAGGATTTTATCAAGGATCCGGTGCACATGATGGGCGAAGATGCTGGGTTAAAAAAAATTACCAAGGATCGGGCCGTGAAGGTGGTGTTGGAAAGCATCAGTTATTGCCCATCATCTGGCAAATTGATCTTACCAGACTCCATGCAAGGCAGCATGAGACAGTGGTTCGAGTCGCGCTGGAGCAACATCACAAAAACCAATTGATCTAATCGCTTTTCAGTCATATAATATACAGCAACAATCACCAAGGAGAACAAAATGTCAGGAAGAAATTTCAACGAAGCAGAAAAAACCAAATTGATACAACTGATCAAGGAAGGATCGCAGGTGCTGGGAGAAGTGGATGATCTCAAAGCGGGCCTGAGAGACACAGTGAAGGCACTGGCCGAAGAACTGGAACTGAAACCAGCCATGTTGAACAAGGCCATTGCGATCGCCCACAAGGACAATTACAAATCTGTGGCCGATGACATGGATCTGTTGGACTCGATATTGGCAGCAGCAGGCAAGATCTAGTGCATGCCTTCATAAGAGAATTTTGGACAAAGAGCTACCGAACGGATCATGTGGCTTTTTATTTTGAGCTGATCAGTGTGATATTCACCATATTTGGATCTCTGGCTCTCACTTTCACCAGCCCACATCCAAAGATGTGGATCGTTTTTCCCCTTTACCTGATCGGCTCTTCCACCATGGCCTATTCGGCCTATCGCAGGAGGAACCTATGGATAACTATGTTGGCCGGCTGGTTCACTGCGATGAACTGCATCGGCAACTATCTGGTATTTTTTAAATGAGCTACATAGACGCATACTACAGGAGAGACGACGACAAGGTTTTTGTTGTGGAGCGAGATCCCAATGGACAGAGACGCTTCGTTGACTATGATGCAAGATATATTTTTTACTATCCAGATGCCCGAGGCAAGCATAGGAGCATACATGGAGAGACACTGCAGAAGGTCACCTGCAGCACGTTCAAGGAGTTCATAAAAGAACAGAAGATCAGGAGCAACAAGAAATTGTTTGAACAGGACATCAATCCTGTATTCCGCTGCCTGGAGGAGAACTATCTGGGCAAAGATGCCCCCAAGCTCAACGTGGTGTTCTTTGACATCGAAGTGGACTTCGACCCGCAAAGAGGTTATTCAACCACCGATGATCCATTCATGCCCATCACCGCCATAACCTGTTATCTCAACTGGACCGACCAGCTGGTCACATTCGCAGTGCCGCCCAAGGCATTGAGCATGGCAGACGCCAGGCTGCAGGTGGAGAGATTCAGCAACGTGATGCTGTTCGAGAAAGAACGCGACATGTTGGACGCTTTCCTCACGCTGGTGGACGAGGGCGATGTCATCAGTGGCTGGAACTCAGAAGGATACGACCTGCCCTATATCGTGGGCAGAATACAGAAAGTGCTCAGCGCAGATGACACAAGGAGACTGTGTTTCTGGGGAGAGAAGCCCAAGAAGAGAACATTTGAAAAGTTTGGCAGGGAACAAATCAGTTATGATCTGATAGGTCGAGTGCATCTAGATCTATTAGAATTATACAGGAAGTACACCTACGAGGAGCGACACAGCTACCGCTTGGACGCCATAGGTGAATGGGAATTGGACGAGAAGAAGACAGTGTATGAGGGGTCGCTGGACCAGCTGTACAACAATGATTTCGGCATGTTCATAGAATACAACAGGCAGGACTGCGATCTGTTGGCAAAATTGGAGAAGAAACTTAAATTCATAGAGCTGGCAAACGAGATCGCACACCAGAACACAGTGTTGCTGCAGACCACCATGGGAGCAGTGGCGGTTACTGAACAGGCCATCATCAATGAAGCGCATCGCAGAGGCATTATAGTGCCAGGCAGAGCAAAGAGAGATGACTCGGCGCCTGTGGAGACAGCGGCGGGGGCCTATGTGGCAAATCCAAAGAAAGGCATACATGACTGGATTGGCTCTGTGGACATCAATTCTCTGTATCCGTCGGTGATACGCGCACTGAACATGGGTCCGGAAACAATAGTGGGACAGATACGTCCTGTGATCACTTCAGCGGAGATTAACAGGGCCAAGCACCAGGGCAAGTCGTTCGCCACGGCATGGGAAGGGCAATTTGGCTGTTGGGAGTATCAGTCTGTAATGGCAAAAGACAAAGGCGCAGAACTTATAGTGGATTGGGAGGATGGAACCAGCGTCAGGATGAGCGCTGCTCAGTTACACGATCTTGTGTTCGATGGCAACAGGCAATGGATGCTATCTGCCAACGGAACAATATTCACCTATGAATTTGAAGGAGTCATACCAGGTCTGTTGAAGAGATGGTACGCAGAGAGGAAGGACATGCAGCACAAGATGGCCGAGTGCGGGGAGAATGAGATAGAAAGAGAATTCTGGGACAAGAGGCAGTTGGTCAAGAAGATCAATCTAAACTCACTGTATGGCGCGATATTGAATCCGGGCTGCCGCTTCTTTGACATGCGCATAGGCCAATCGGTCACACTGACCGGCAGATGCATCACGCAACACATGGCCGCCAAGGCCAACGAGATCATCACAGGAAAATATGATCATGTGGGCGAGAGCGTGATATACGGTGACACGGACTCCGTGTATTTCTCGGCCTACGCCACGCTGCAGGATGACATAAAATCAGGTAAAATACAGTGGAACAAGGAAAGTGTGATCGCCCTGTATGACAAGATAGCAGAAGAGGTCAATGGCACATTCACAGCATTCATGACTCGAGCGTTCCATTGTCCAAAAACGCGTGGTGACGTGATACGTGCAGGCCGAGAACTGGTGGCCAGCAAGGGATTGTTCATAACCAAAAAGAGATACGCGCTATTGTATTTTGACAAAGAGCACGAACGGGTTGACATCGTAGGCAAGGAAGGCAAGGTCAAAGCCATGGGTCTGGACCTCAAGCGTTCTGACACTCCGGTATTCGTGCAGGACTTCTTGAGCGACATACTGTATCTGGTGCTGATAGGCAAAACTGAGGCAGAAGTACTAGATCGAATCAAGCAGTTCCGGGGAGAGTTCAAATCCAGGCCAGGCTGGGAAAAAGGATCTCCCAAGCGTGCCAACAATGTGACAGAATATCACGAAGAGGAGAAGAAGAAAGGCAAGGCCAACATGCCTGGCCATGTGAGAGCTTCGATCAACTGGAACACCTGCAGAGACATGTATGGCGACAGATACAGCCTGCCAATCACTGATGGCGCCAAGGTGATAGTGTGCAAATTGAAAAATAATCCTATGGGCTACACCTCCATAGCATATCCAGTGGACGAACAAAGATTGCCAGAATGGTTCAAACAACTGCCGTTTGACTCAGATGGCATGGAGCAGAGCGTGCTGGATGGCAAGATAGAAAATTTGATTGGAGTGCTGGAATGGGACGTGAGATCCACAGAAAGCAGCAACACATTCAACAGATTGTTCGAGGTGGCATGACATGTTGAGCATAGAAGAAATCAAGTTATTGATAGAAAAGTTAGAGAAGATAAAAGCACATGACTTTCAAAAATTGATCAATGACAATCTAAAAATACTTAAAGATCTTGCTGTGGCAGTTGATATCAACAACCAGGACCAGATAGATAGATTGGACAAGACCAAGGACTGGTACAGCAAGGACATGGACTGGAGGCACGAGAGAAGAGAAAGTCTCTATGACAAGTTGCTGCATGCCAAGATAGAGAGCAAGATCGGCCATTTCGCCAAGATGGGAGCCAGCTCGGCACTCTACAACAGCCTCGAGATCGGTCCCGGCTACGGCAGGTTCAGCAGATTGTTCCTGGCATGGCGATTAAATTTTTACGTTGATCTGTTGCCGCACTGCAAGAGCAAAATAGAAAAATTATTCAATCCAGCCCAACACAAATATATTCGATTCTATACCACCAATAGGACAGCCTGTCCAGAGATACCAACCCATGCGGTCAATTTCGTGTTCAGCTGGGACACCTTTACCTTCTTCACACAGGAACACATTAGGGAATACCTCAGAGACCTGTCTAGGGTGGTGTTACCAGGTGGATACCTGTTCATCCACTACGCCAACTGTGAGTATGATCGCGATCTCAATGAGGCCAAGAGGGGTTATTGGAACTACAACACCAAAGCCGCGATGGAAAAAATCATCCGAGAAACTGGCTATGATGTGATAGAGATGGATCAGTTCTCTCCGGGAGCCAACTATGCCATATTTCAGAAGCCTGGTAAAGATAATCCGGTGCTTTACAAAGTGGTACAGATACCAGCTGAAAAATAATTCAACACTTGATTTCTATCTAAATATCTTATACAATTTAATTTTAAACTTTAGAGAACAGGCAAAACATGATAGACATATTGAGAGACATAGTCAAACACACATATGGTTTGGGATTCCTAGATCTGGTCAAAATCACAGGCACGGCGGATGAGACTGCGATTGATTCCATGGCCGAGGATCGTTCAGTGATACTGCAAGGCACATTCAAACAAGCACAGGCAGGATTGGCGGGCACATTTGGAATGCCGCAACTAAACAAATTGGACATCCACTTAAAGTGTCCTGAATACAAGGACAAGGCCAACATTACAGTGATCAAAGGCACAAGAAATGGTGCTGAGATGCCTGTGGGCATACACTTTGAGAATGAGAAAGGTGATTTCAAAAACGATTATCGTTTCATGAATGCTGAAATAATCAATGAAAAATTGAAAACAATCAAATTCAAAGGTGTCAAATGGGACGTGGAGATCGAGCCCACAGTGGCAGGTGTTCAAAGATTCAACTTCCAATCAGTGGCCAACACAGAACACAACACATTTGTCGTGAGAACAGATAATGGCAATTTAATATTCACATTTGGTGACCAGGCATCACATGGTGGAGAATTCGTTTTTGCCACGGGAGTCAAGGGCACTCTCAACAAAGGTTGGAGTTGGCCAGTGGCACAGGTGCTGCAGATATTGAAACTGAGTGATTCTGCCAAGGTCACTCTGCATTTCTCTAACGAGGGTGCAATGCAGGTCACAGTGGATTCGGGAGTGGGCGTATATCGTTACATCATACCAGCACAGGCACAATAATGTCAGATCATAGGCAGGAACATCTGGGACCTTTGAACAGGGACTTCGCAAAGTTCTTGCCAGCGATATCTAATTTCTACAACACTTTCGTCAGCAAACAAAGGGCGAAAGGTGATCACATACCCCGAGACAGGATACCCGCAGGATTTGAGAACGACGTGGAAGGTCTAAACTTCCTCAATCCAGAAAAAGGTTATTTCACCTATGACGTGGGTCTTTACTCAGCGGGTCATGCGTGTTTGGACATTGACAAGGCACCAGTGGCAGACAGCATGTGTGTGCAGAGAGATAGAAAGTTCTCCACCATAGTGGGAGATTCAGGTGGATATCAGATAGGTAGAGGTGTTATCAATTTTGATTGGAAGGACTTTGAGGGCAATAAAGCCAACAAGGTCAGAAATGATATATTAAATTGGTTAGAATTGACCGCAGATTGGTCCATGACACTGGACGTGCCAACGTGGGCAGCTGACGAATTGAACTCTCCTAAGACAGGACTAAAGAGTTTTCAAGACACTCTAAATGGCACAATCTATAACAACAATTTTTTCCAAAAAAATCGATTAGGACAAACCAAGTTTTTAAATGTTCTACAAGGCGACGATTGGGAAACAGCACAAACTTGGTATGATGCTATCAAAGATTTTGAGTTTGAGGGCTGGGCAATGGGTGGTATCAACATGTGCGACATGGAAGTGCTGTTAAAAAGATTGATCATAATGAGAGATGAGAAAAAATTGGATAAAAAAAATTGGATACACGTGTTGGGCACATCACAACTGGACTGGGCTTGTTTTTTAACACAGATACAGAGACAACTGAGAAAACATGTGAATCCAGATGTCACGATCAGTTTTGATTCAGCATCGGCTTTCTTGAGCACAGCCAATGGATTGGTTTACACACACAACCTATTCACTCCCAAGAGATGGAGTTACATCATGGAGAAAGCACCAGATGACAAGAGATTGAAAGGCAGCACCATACCGTTTCCATTCAAATCTGCCATAGGTAATCGATTGAACATGGGAGATGTTTGTTGGTATGGCGAGGGCGACCTAAATAAAAACAGCAAGGAAGGCAAGACTGCCTGGGATAGTTTCAGTTATGTGCTAATGATGGCACATAATGTTTACAATCATATCAGAGCAGTGCAGATTGCCAATGATATGAATGATATTGAATCCATCAAACACCAACCCGAGGCCAAACACTGGAGAAAGATCAAAGATTCAGACACAACAGATCAAATGAGTGATTTCGTTCCTCGTAATATTCTATATTTCAATACATTCGTCAAAGAAGTGTTTGAATCTGAGAGGCCTATGGAATTGATCAGTTCTGCCACATCATTCCTAGCAGATCTTAGAGGTACTCGATGGCAGAGAGCCACTGGTGGCGGTAAAGGCAAAAACAATTTCAGTTCTCTATTCGAAGGAGCATAATATGTCTAACAAAAACAAACAATTAAAAAAATTAAAGCTACATCATGATTATCTAAATAGAAAGGTTGCAGAAGTCACAGAATTAAGACTGCATGACAGAAGCATAGAAAGTAAATCTATATTAATGCGATTGAAGAAAGAAAAATTAGCCCTAAAGGATCAGATCGCAGAACTGGAAAAACAACTGGTAAAGAGTGAATAGCTTTGACAATTTAAATTATCATGTTACAATTACACAACATGCACAGAGATTATAACACAGGACACTTTGACAATACTGAGGTAAAGGTATTCACGGGTCTGGAAATTGAACACACTATAGCCTATGGCAAGAGAACATTGTTCTTGGCCACTAATGAATTGAATACAGATGAAGTGTTAGAACTTGCAACACTACATGGTTGTGAAGCAGTGTATTATGGTGCCAACAGAACATTCCAGTACAACATAGGCACACATGTTTTTCAAATGAAAAAATTATTGGACAACGGATACTATGTCACTATTGACTATCCCTATGCAGATCATGAAGAAGTTAAAAAGAGATTTGCATTGATATGGAATGAACCTAAATTTGTACCATTCTGTTCCATCATATTCGAGCACAGCGATGATGACCGGCAGTTGCACATCAAGATCGACGACGTCACTTTCCGCCACAGCAATCCGGGCGTGTGGACCATGAGCATGAGAGATTTCAAGGACAGGGCAGGATTCACAGATTGGGATCAATATGGCAAGGATGAGATCATAAAATGATTCAAGCACAGAGAGCACAGGCATTGAAAGAAAAATTAAGTCAAAGCTCAAAAATGATCTGGGTAACTTTCCGCAGGGAAGGCACTCACAAATACCCCGCGGCACTGACAGATCCTAAATTGGCCACGGGTGATGAGTATGATGTAAGTTTCCTGGGCTACCCCCACAGACACATATTCCATTTTCACGTGGCAATTGAAGTGTTCCACGATGACCGAGACATAGAATTCATACAGTTCAAGAGATGGTTGGAGAAGTTGTATGCGGACAAGACGCTGGCGTTGGACTACAAGAGTTGTGAGATGATATCAGATGATTTATATCTTGCAATCGTAGAACGTTACCCAGGCAGACGAGTAACAATAGAAGTGTCAGAGGATGGAGAGAATGGCTCGAAAGCAGAATACCCAAGAAGTTAACATAGAAGTCAACATACCAGTGAAGACACTGACCAAGAGAATGGGTCATCTGCCCATAGGCGGTGGAGCTCTCAATGCCAGTTACACTTTCGTAGACGCAGTGGCCAACGTGTGCACCATCATGGGCAATGCGGGCTACACGTATGGCAAGGATTTCATCTGGGCCTATCACGGCTACAACGACGACATGGATGACACTGTGACCATATTCGTCAAGGACGAGAAGATCAGGACATGGTTGCATCTCAAGGCCAAGTGTGACTATCATATCAAACATACCAATAATGGTGGTGTCAAACTGACAAAGGTGGCAAAATGAAAATATTTTACATGGGGCTGGAACCATATGAAGGTCGCTATACCCTGCAACTGACAGACTGGACCGAGAGAGTTTATAAGAGACGTGGCATAGAGTATGTGATCGTGCCAGGAACCACCATAGACAATTCCAAGGCAATAGTCACAGGACAGGTGTTGGATGCTCATGGCAGAAGTTATTTTAGCATGAGCCAGATGATGAATTTGGTCAAGATGATGAAATCGGGAGAGATCACATCCGATGACGTGATATTTTTTGAAGACATGTTCCAACCGGGCATGGAATCGCTGCCCTATATCATACAGCAATCACCAGAACAGTATAGACCAAAAATTTATTTGAGATGCTTGGCACAGGCCATTGATCCAGACGATTTCGTACACGTTTGGGGAATGAGCCGATGGATGAGTTTATATGAGCAGATGTGTAATGAAATACCCAACGTGCATATACTTGCAACCAACGAAGAGATGGTGGCTCACATGAGGATAGCAAATTGGCGCGCCCCCATCTATAACATATCTGGATTGAGTTATGGCAAAGCGGAAGTGCTGGAACGAGTTAAAAAGATCAAACCATTTGAACAGAGATCCCACAGAGTTGGATTTGCTGCGAGATGGGATCAAGAGAAACAACCTGGATTCTTCATGGATCTCATAGAACACTGGCATGCAAACAAAACTTTGCCTTCTATAGAATTTGCCATATTCTGTGGAGGACCTCTGAGATCCAACAATCCTGTTTATGTGAATCGAGCAAAAATGATGGCCGAGGCAGGCACACTAAAAATCTATGAAAATCTCAAAAAGAATGATTATTATGAATTGTTGAATGATACTAGAGTGCTGTTTAATTGTGCCCTGCAAGATTGGGTGAGCAACACAGTGTCAGAAGCAGACACTCTAGGTTGCAATGTTCTGTTCCCAGCATATCGATCATTTCCAGAAACGTTTGCCAATGATGAAACCAGAATGTACGTGCCATGGAGCGGCAGAGATGCAATGGAAAAATTAAAAACATTATTATCCCGACCATCCGCCAACATGGGTAAGATATCTGATTGGACCGATGGCACCATTGATAGGATGATCGACATCATGATGGGCAAGGGCGAACAATGGAGGAGAGATGGTAGGCATTATAGAAACACCGCATCCGAAAGCAAATATTAAAGGCATGAACAAGGCAGTGCTGGTGGTTGGCGGGGCCGGTTACATTGGTTCTCACACTGCCAAAGAATTGACAAAAAATGGTTTCACACCTGTGGTGGTGGATCGAGATATCAAAACCAAACCATGGGCCACACAATATGGTCCAGCATTTGAATGCCATCTGCCCCGAGACATAGATTTCCTAAAAGAGATCATCCATAGATACAACATAGATTCTTGCATACATTTTGCCGCACACACACAGGTGGGAGAGTCGGTGCGAGATCCATCCAAATATTACAAAAACAATGTGATAATGACTGTGCAATTGTTGGACCGATTGAGAGAAGCAGGTGTGAACAAGTTTGTGTTCTCATCCAGTGCGGCCGTCTATGGCATTCCTCGAAATGGCATAGCCGACGACACTGAAACTGACCTGCAACCAATCAATCCCTATGGCAGAAGCAAATTAATGATAGAGAACATTCTAAAAGATTATTACGTGGCCTATGGGCTGAGCAGTGTGAGCCTAAGATATTTCAATGCCGCAGGTGCCGACGCCGACGGCGAAATAGGTGAATTGAGAGAAGATGAGACACACATCATACCACTGGCAATAGAAGCAGCATATCAAAATCAAGAGTTTCGATTGTTTGGCACAGATTTTGATACGCCCGATGGAACCTGTATAAGAGATTATGTGCATGTGACTGATCTTGCCAATGCACATGTATTATCTCTACAACGAGCATCAGGCAATGTGATCTGTGAGAGATACAATTTGGGCTCTGGCATTAGCACCAGCAACAGGCAACTGTTGGAAACTATAAAAAAATATGTGGGCAACATAAAGATCGCGGAAATGGCTCGCAGAGCAGGAGATCCTCCAGTGTTGGTGGCTGATACCACACGTGCGAAAACTGAATTGGGCTGGGAACCTCGACACAGTTCCATTGACAACATAGTACAGACTGCTGTAAAATGGTATAGCAAGATCAACCAAAAAGATTTAAACTGATGAGTGACATCAACAAAGATCCCGTAGTACAAGGTTTGATAGACACTTGGACCGACAAGAATAGACCTGTTAGTGAACAGATACGGGAAAGAATTGTCAAAGCAGGCGAAAGATTCTTCGCGGCAGATAACATCAGCAGATATATTGGAAAAGGTGAACGAGAGAAACTCATCGATGAATTGACCACAAAGTTTGAAGCAGTATTAGATAGTCTAGTGATAGACAGAACCAATGATCCAAACAGCTCTGGCACAGGCAGGAGATTGGCCAAGATGTACATCACGGAGATAATGGGCGGCAGGTACAATCCGCCACCAGAAGTCACGACATTCCCCAACGAAGACGGCAGGTACGACCAATTGATAGTGATCAGGTCCGACATCAAGAGCATGTGCTCGCATCACCACCAGCCCATGACGGGCGTGTGCTACATCGGCTGCCTCCCGGGCAAGCGACTGATCGGCCTCAGCAAGTACACGAGGATAGCACAGCATCAGGCGGCCAGGGGACATCTACAGGAAGAATTGACAGAGAAGATAGCATACAAGATAGCACAGCTCACAGAGAGCCCAGCGGTGGGAGTGTACATCAGGGCGAGACATGGCTGCTGCGAGAACAGAGGCATAAGGAGCGCAAACTCCAGCACACAGACCACAGTGTTGAAAGGTCTATTGAAGACAGATCCTGCATTGAAAAACGAGTTCATGCACAATATACAATTACAAGAAACACAGTGTGGTCCCAATGGCTAATAATTCAACCGTCAGCACCTGTCCATTATTCCCAGAATTGGAAAATCAAACATCTCCAGGGTATCTTGATACAAAAACAGTAGCGGTAAACATTCCTGGTATTTTTGCAGTACCACACAATTCAATCTTGCCACAGGGCGTGGGCAGTGGCACCATGACCACGGTGGCCAACGTGCAGATGGATTGGGGGGACATGTTCTATAAATCAAGGGACGAAGAGCTGCGGCAGAAATATCCGGCCCTGCAGCAGGCCTGGGACCACTACCACAACATATTGAACATGTGCAAGACCAGAGAAGGAGAAGTGGATGAGAATTGATTATAACCTACACCTCGATTACTCGGACGTTTTGCTCAAACCCAAGAGATCCACTCTTAATTCTCGCAGAGATGTTGAGATGACCCGCGATTTCACATTCAGAAACAGCCGCAAGCAACTGTCCTACACTCCCATAATGGCCTCCAACATGGATGGTGTGGGCACGTTCAGCATGGCCAGAGTATTACAAGATTATAAAATGCTCACTGTGATCCGCAAGCATTACACATTCAATGACTGGAAAGCCACAGCAGGCTCGGGATTGAAATTCAAATACGTCTCTGCCTGTGTGGGCACCGGTGCCATATGGGATGAAGCAGCAGCAGATTATCTGACACTGAAACAAGTGATGTCGGCATTTCCGGACATACCTGCCATCACGATAGACGTGGCCAATGCCTATCATGAGCAGTTCGTGGATTTCGTGAAAAGGATAAGATCCGAATACCCAGACAAGATCATCATGGCGGGCAACGTGGTGTCACCAGAGATGGTG
>Ga0169931_10008210_pt1 | contig 15284 bp, 13 predicted proteins | sample Kivu_15m_20L_FD_129675 | JGI IMG/M metagenome (GOLD analysis project Ga0169931, IMG submission 129675) | Freshwater microbial communities from Lake Kivu, Western Province, Rwanda to study Microbial Dark Matter (Phase II) - Kivu_15m_20L... | ecosystem: Environmental > Aquatic > Freshwater > Lake... | reverse complement strand
TTCCTGTAATTGGAGATGGAATTGCATTTGTAAATCGTAAGCCACCGAATTTCCCAAAGTACCATGTTTGATTTGCACTTTGTTGTGCAATCACAGAAACATACATCAAGAATAGCAGTGAAATCGGTAAAAATCGTATCATCATAACTCCTTGTATACCTCTTAAAATACAAAAAGTTTTATGTGTAGTTCAGCAATAAAATCACAAAGCATTATCCACATAAATCTGTAGGTATATCAATCTCTGCGATATGAGCGGTTTCAATGAAATCATTAGGCGGCCCTTGAGTAAAAAGCAGTTCTTCACCTGTTATTGGATGCGTAAAGCCTAGCATTCTGGCATGCAAAGCTTGATGGCGCATTATTTCCAAACATCGTTTTGCAGATTGTTTCACATCATTGCCAATCTTCACCTGATGGGGAAGTTGATCACCACCATAGAAAATATCACCTATCAATGGATGAAAAATGGAAGAAAAGTGTACCCTAATTTGATGCGTTCTACCTGTATGTAGTTTGATTTGAAGCAAAGTAGCAAAGCGGCCTCTTGATCGAGTCCAATATTCTGTTTTTGAAAATTTCCCACCTTGTGAAGTAATAGAAAATATCTTTCTATTTCTCGGGGACGGTGCAAGAAGATTTTCTATGATTGCATGATCTTGTTTAACATTGCCCCAGACTAATGCCATATACTCTCTACGAACAGTCCGTTCAGCGAACTGTTTCGATAGTTCGGGAGTCACTTCAGATTTTTTAGCTATCACCATAAGTCCTGAGGTGTCTTTATCCAATCTATGGACTATGCCAGGTCTTAAGGAATCATCTTTTGTCTGTATGGCTTGTGTAAAGGCATCTTCAGGTAATTCATCAACATCTGTGTCTTCAAATCCTGCTAGGGGAATTGCTTCTCTATACCCGAGATGCCAAAGAACAGCATTGACAAGTGTTCCATATCTATTTCCAAAACCGGGGTGTACAACAAGACCTGCCGGCTTATTGATCACCATTAGATAGTCATCTTCATAGACCACAGATAAAGGAATTTGTTCAGGCAATAATTCTAATGGGGGAGGCCGCATAAATATGCAACGAATGGTATCCCCGGGTTTTATCTTATATGATCCTTTACGAATAGTCCCATTTACCGTTACTTGATCTGTTTCTATTGCTTGTTGTACTTTATTCCTCGTTGCATTTGCAATTGCATTTGTTATATAAACATCCAATCTCATAGGTTCTTGCCCTTTAGAGACTTCTAATTCAATAACTTTTTCAATATAATCCGGATACTGATCCTTTTCAATCGTCATTGGTCGTGGCATCAGTTGATTCTTGAACTTCAGTAAATGGGTATGGTAAATACTTATTATAGATGAGAAGAAGAATCATTCCAATTGATACACAAGTATCAGCGATATTGAATACGGGCCAATGTGTATATGCAATTTGACCAAATTGGATATCCGGGATATCTATTTGTATAAAATCAACGACCAAACCATAAAACATAGGTCCCTCTCCGTATAATACTCCATAAAACATTCGATCAATAAAATTGCCAAATGCTCCAGCGAGTATCAGCATGATTGCTATGCGAATCTGAATTCTTGCAGTATCTATCCTTAACAAGTAATACACTAGGCCTATAGAAGCGAAGAGTGAAAACAAAGTCAGAAAAATCTTACCTGTACCAAATTCGACTCCAAAGGCCATACCTGGGTTTTCTACAAATGTAAACCGTATAATATCACCCCAGATAGATATACTCTCTCCAAGATACATTCCGGGATGTGTATAGCCAAATAGTGAAAATCCTTTGACAGCAATCTTCGTTGCTTGATCAAAGACAATCAATATACTAGCAATGAGAAGCAAGCGATATGAATGGATCTTTACATCCTTCATGAATTACTCATTTCTTCCGGAAATAATATCTACACCATTTTCAGGACATCTACCATGTATTTTAAAAGAAGCTGACTGAGTTGTAATCGGCACTGCCAATAATCTAGCTTTTGCTATAAGAATATTACATTCTTTACAAATGCCATATGTTTTATCATCAATGCGTTTGATTGCATCATCCAATTTCTTGATATAATCGAAGATACGATTCATTTGTGCATAGGTTTTTTCTTTTTCCAATGCTTCGGAACCTTGCTCTGCCATATGAACAGAATAAATCATTGCCTCTGAAGCCATTTCAGCATTTGTCAAATCATCTAATCTTTCTTTCAACATTCTCATTTCATCCAAAGCTTCATCTTTTATCTTGAGAATATGTTGTTTGAATTGCTTTAAGTCAGCATCAGAGTATTTAACTTTTTTAGTCGAAGGCTTTATGATCGGTTTTTCTTCTTTGGGATGCATTGCAAATGCTGCTGCTCCTTTTCCTTCAGGCATCCTCATAGCTTCCAGTCCGGCAGCGGATGGTTTTTCAGAAGCCTTATTGCTTGACTTTGATCTTCCGGCAGGTTTCTTTTCTTGCAATGTCAATTGTAATGGAGGCATTGCCGGAATATCAAGCTCAATCATTGGCACTTCAGAAGGAGTAGGAATAGTCACTTTCTGTACAGGTGATTCCTTCTCAGACTTTACAGGAGTTGCTTTTGTCGTAGTTTTCTTAGCTGATTTTTCTGTCTTAGGAGCTGCAGTTGCCTTCTTTTCTATCTTTTTAGTCAAGGGTTTTACTGATTCTTTTGTTTTGGTCTTTGAAGTGGCGATGGTGATATTTCCTTTATTTGAAACAGAAAGCGAAGCCAATTGCTTCGAAGATGTCTTTTGGACACTTTTTGCAACTGGCTTCGCTTGTTTTTTTTCAGTTTTGGCAGTATTTGCCACTGAAGACTTCACTGTTTTTGATACAGAAACTTTTTTAGATGCAACAACTGAAACATTTGTTTTGGTTGATGCTTGTTTCTTTACAGTGACTTGGGCAGATTTCGGTCCTTTAGATGGACTTACTTTTTTTTTACAGCAACTTTCTTAGCTGCTGGTTTTGCTGCTTTCTTTGCTACCGGCTTTGCTGCTTTAGCTGCCGGTTTTGCCGCTACTTTCTTTGCTGCCGGTTTTGCTGCTTTTTTTGCTGCCGGTTTTGCCGCTGCTTTCGCTACGGGTTTTGCTGCAACTTTTTTTGCTGCCGGTTTTGCCGCTGCTTTCGCTACGGGTTTTGCTGCAACTTTCTTTGCTGCCGGTTTTGCCGCTGCTTTCGCTACGGGTTTCGCTGCAACTTTCTTTGCTGCGGGTTTAGCCGCTGCTTTTTTAGCTACGGGTTTAGCCGCTGCTTTTTTTGCTGCAGGTTTCGCAGCTGCTTTCTTAGCTGCGGGTTTAGCCGCTGCTTTCTTTGCTGCGGGTTTCTTTGTTGAGGCCATACAGCATACACCTTAAGTAATAAAACAAAACAAAACTAAATGCGGGATGCATTCATTTTTTCTGTTAACCATCGAATTTTGTGATTAACACTGAAATACTCTCTTGATCTATTTCAATTGTATGAGTGTCGGTAGTAAAAGAATCAACACTTGTACAAGTCACACACAAAATTTCGTTACAAACATAATCAGATAATTTGATAATTGCATCAGAAATTTCTTTGTTTGCTAAAAAATTTACATGAATACGATCAGTTACTTGCAATCCAATATTTTTTCTCAGGTTTTGTATTCGATTTACAAATTCTCTTGCAATGCCTTCTTGTTTTAAGATTTCATCAATTTCAGTGTCGAGTGCAACTGTCAAAGACCCTTCATTAGCAACAAGCCAACCTTCCATATCTTGAGTCATCACATCAACATCATCGAGTGTAATAGATACTGCCAAATCATCAAGAGAAAATGAGAAAGATTGTTCTTTCAAGAATGAACGTATTTGAAGTTCATCCATGGATGATATGACATTTGCAATCCTTTGCGTCTGCTTGCCATATTTTTTCCCAAGAGCTTTAAAATTGGCTTTGACACTACGTTTGACGATACCTACTTCTTCATTCACATATTCAACTGACTTGATATTCAATTCATCTTTGATGATTGTTTCCACGGCTTGAATATCTCTTCTTTGTTGTGGTGAGATAACCGGTATGAGTATTCTCTTTAATGGTTGTCTGGTTTTGATTTTGGATTTTTCTCGCAATGATCTCGCCAAGAATACTATTGTTTGAGCAAGTGACATCCTTCGCTCTAAATCTACATCAATGCAAGCGTCATCGCCATTTGCAATCAATTTCATGTGAATAGAAGGTTCATCCAATTCAGTCCGAAGTCTACGATATAATACTTCAGGAAGAAAAGGTGCTGCAGGTGCCATCATTGATAGAATATCAATCATCACATTTCGTAATGTTTGATATGCGGCAATCTTATCTTTATCCTTTTCACCTTTCCAAAATCTTCGGCGATTTCTCCGCACATACCAATTGGAAACATCATTGATCATGAATTCTTGAATCAAACGACATGCCCTAAACACATCATATGATTCCATGTATTGATGATATTGCTTCAAAGTAGAATGGGTTTTGGAAATAATCCAGCGATCTATCTCCGGACATTGATCAAGTTCGATATGAGCTTCAGTCCCATCAATACCATCAATATTTGCATATAAACTGTAAAATGAATAAGTATTGGTGAGTGTTCTGAAAAAATCAGCTATTACTGTCTTTGCAATATCTGTTTCATTGAAGAGAGTAGGTCTCCAGGGTGGATTATTGACCATGAAATACCATCTCACCGCATCGGCACCGTATTGATTCATCATTAAGAATGGGTCAACGGTATTACCCCTACTTTTGGACATTTTAAGACCGTTTTTGTCCAAAACCAATTCATTCACTATAATATTTTTAAATGCTGGTTTTTCAAATAATGCTGAAGCGATATTATGCAAGGTGTAGAACCAACCTCTTGTTTGATCTATGCCTTCAGAAATGAAATCAGCAGGGAAGTGACTTTCAAATAATTCCTTATTCTCAAAAGGATAATGGAATTGAGCAAATGGAACACAACCTGAATCAAACCAAACATCAATAACTTCAGATGTTCGACGATACACTTTACCATTTTTTCTAAAAATGACATTATCTACGAATGGTCTATGTAAATCCAATGGTAATGGGGCATCGACTACAGGGACAAAGGTATTTTCATCAACTTGATATTCACCTTGCTTCAATTCTTCAATTGAGCCAATTGCGAACATATCCTCTTTGTCTTCACTGATCCAGATTGGAAGCGGAGTCCCCCAATATCTATCTCTACTCAATGACCAATCTTTGACTTCCTCAAGCCAATTACCAAATCTACCGGTACCAATTTCAGGAGGTTGCCAACGAATTGTTTTATTCAGGTCAATCATTGTCTGTTTATAGGAAGGAGACTTGATGAACCATGAATTTCTTGCATAATACATCACCGGATTATCTGTTCTCCAGCAATGCGGGTAACTATGCACATAGTCAAATGAGGATTTGTAGATCTTACCGGCTTGTTTTAAAGCAATGATAATGTCTTTATCTGCACCTTCTTCCACTCTATCGGCATAGGTAAATGTTTTAATTGCTCTACCGGCAAAATCAGTGATGACTTCGGTAAAGTGGCCATTTGGGGTAACCGGTTGAAGAACAGGTAATTGAAAAGTCTTTGATAATTCAAAGTCATCAACCCCAAAAGCAGGAGAAATATGTACAATACCGGTACCATCTTCTGTAGAAACAAATGTTCCCGGAAGAATGGTCAATGCATTAGGATATTCATTAGAATCAATGGAGCAATATGAAAATATTTGTTCATAGCGAGAACCAATAAGATCTTCACCTTTAATACTTGCTAGTATTTTGAGATCATCACCGAGTAAGGATTGTAGATTATCAGCAATAATGAAATGTTCAATGACTCCTTCATTGTTTTCTTTCGCTATAATGACATATTCTATAGTAGAACCCACTGCCAATGACACATTCGAGAATAATGTCCAAGGTGTGGTTGTCCAAACCAAGATATATGCACCAATAGCTTCCGGGATTTTTGCATCCAGGATTTTAATCTTTAGATATACACTTGGATCTTTAACTTCTCTATAACCGAGCGACAATTCATGTGAGCTAAGTGGGGTTTCAATTGTTGGAGATTGAGGAACTACTTTATATCCTTTATAAATCAGTCCTTTGTCAAAAAAGCTTTTGAGAGCCCACCAAACGGACTCAACATATTCATTTGTACAAGTGATATATGCTGAATTCATGTCTACCCAAAAACCCATTCTTTGAGTAAACTCGCCCCATCCCATGTCTCTTTCTATATTACTAAAGACAAATTCTCTGCAAGTAGCATTGAATGTATCAATACCCATCTGTTCAATTTCAGATTTATTGACCAATCCCAATTGTTTTTCAACTGCAATTTCAACCGGTAAACCATGTGTATCCCATCCGGCTTGTCTGCGGACATAATGACCGGTCATTGTCTTATATCTGCATATCAAATCCTTATCAGTTCTTGCCATCAAATGATGAATTCCGGGATTCCCATTAACTGTAGGTGGACCTTCAAAGAAACTAAATATGGGTGCACCTGCTCGAGCAGTCAATGATTGTTCAAAAATTGAATGTTCGTCCCAAAAAGCAAGAATATTTTTTTCTAAATCAGGATAATGAAGTTTTTCTGGTAGTGGTTGATACATGGAGTATCCAAACAATTCTACATGAGATGAATTAAGAGATCAGGAACATACATGATCAAGATGCTGCTCACTGATCATACATTTTTACAAACATGGCAATTATAGTGATTTTTCATTGTAATTACCAACAAAAACAAGAGGTTCAATGCAAGAAAGAACGATAAAGAGTCATAAATATAGAACCCGAATGCGTATTTTTGCAATGCAGTATATGTTCCTTTTCAACACATGAATCCAATCATGAAAGACATCCATGTATGTGGCATAGGCCATGCTCTCGTAGATATTGAATTTGCAATTGATGAAGATACATTTGAATCATTGGGATTAACCAAAGGCTCCATGTCATTAGTCTCTGAAGAAGAACAAACAGCAGTCATTGCAACATTATCACAAAGAACACATCATCGTTCAAGTGGTGGATCAGCAGCGAATACGATTATTGCTATTGGTCAATTTGGAGGAAAGGCTGCATATAAGACCATCTTAGGTGATGATTCTTTTGGTACATTTTATGCCAAAGAGTTTCGTGATCTAGGAATTGTTTTGGATGCAGAGATTAAAGAACATTCCAAAACCGGAACATGTTTAGTTCTGATTACGCCAGATGCAGAACGCACCATGATGACTTCACTTGGCGTGAATAGTACCTATAATCGAGATCATTTGGTAGAAGAAACAATCTCTCGATCTGAGTGGCTCTATGTTGAAGGGTATCGTTTAACAGAGCCAGGTGGAGCAGATGCGATTAGAGAAGCTGTGATACTTGCCAAAAAACATGATACCAAGATTGCTTTTACGTATTCTGACTCATTCGTGGTCAATGTCTTTCGTGACATTGTGGAAGAGATTGCATCATTTACTGACCTTGTATTCTGTAATGAGTCTGAAGCGATGGCATATACTAAAATAGATGATCATGAAGAAGCATTTAAGAAGTTAACTACGAGTTTTCCTCATACTGTCATGACTCGTGGCAAACATGGATCTGAATTATTGGTATTTGGTCAAAGACATTCAATCCCGGCATATGAGGTCACAGCAGTAGATACAACCGGCGCCGGAGATATGTATGCAGGTGGCTTGCTCTATGGATTAACGCAAGGATATTCAGTACTTCGTTCCGGACACTTGGCATCCTATGCATCTTCTCGTGTGGTTGCTCAATTTGGTGCCCGATTGAAAGAATCACCTGAACATATCCATTCATCAGTACTTGCTACATTTGAATGATTATTCGATTCTTATATATTGTCCTGATTCTCTTCATGTCTATCGATATATTAGCTCAATCTGGTTCGAGCTTAAAGGATTTTGAAAAGAAACTATCAGATTACTATGACCAAGAGCTTATCGCTGATGTCATTGCTGAGATTGGGAAAGATGATCAAGCCAAAGTTTGGAGTTGGGATATTGGGGAGTATTCCCTTGACAACAATAATGATGTGGCTTGTGTGGTCAGATATCCAAAAGAACAATCAAAAATCTGCTCAGTGTACTTTTTTATTGATATCAATGGTACATTAACTCCGGTTCACAAGCAATCCCGAATATTCGTGGAATCTCCACTTGAAGTTGGTGTTGCCATCAAAAATGGCAGTTGCCATGTGACATCAAAAAACGAACAATTTCATTGGGATATAACCGGGTATCAATATAGACATGGTGTATTTTTTAAATATGATCATTTCGCGACAATGCGTAATAAAGGGCAGACAATAGAACAATATAGGAATGTCATTGATCGTAGAAATTCAATGCATGTCTTTTCAACTCGTACCGAAGAAACTGCATATTATCATCATTATCATGATATACCGGCTTATCATGTCAAAACTTCAATTCCATTCGGATTGCATCATCCTATTGTGATTGATGCACCTGATGATGTAATAAAAGGCGCTTTTTATTGGAAAGGTCCTCAAGATGCATCAATCATGATTGAGCAAAGTAGATATTCTGATGCAATGTGGAATCTAGAACTGAAAGTCTTGGATGATTCTATTTGCACATCTCTTTGTGACACTTGCGTGCAAGATAAAATCATGATTCATTTGTCAAGGAGTCCTAAGCTGGGAAATACAATTGATACGCAAGAAGTTAATAAAGACAGTATTCTAACAGTTGAATTGAATCCCAATATGGAGACTCCTCATACTAGCTCTATGAATATAATTGGATCAAGCACGAAGCTTCCGATTGATGTTCATAGAGAATCCAATGGATATAGAATAGTCGCAAATATTCCGACCAAGTTCATGACATTCAAGGATTCAGAATCAAGTCAATCTGATATTCAAACAATAGGATGCACGATTGAATTACTTGATATTGATAATCCTTTCAGACCTGAAGAACAAACAAGAATTGTAAGCTCGGCCTATGAACAAGGGAATTCTTCTTCTTTAGGTACAGTGACATTCTATCCAATGAATACCTTTGATGGTGAGTTTCATAGTCACTTTAGCCATCAATTTGTTCAAACCCTTCAACAATTGGGATTTTAACAATGAGCATACTTCCAATTTATGTTTATGATCATTCGATATTAAAGCATAAAGCAGATCAAGTAGAACAAGTGCACGATGAAATACGTGCTTTTATTGAAGACATGAAACACACGATGGAACAAGCTGAAGGCATTGGTTTGGCTGCAAATCAAGTAGGCTCTCCATTGTCCATAACAGTCATTGACATTTCACCTGTGGAAGGTTATGAACATATCAAGCCTTTGGTTATGATTAATCCAAAAATCACTCATTACTCTGATGAAGAGTCAGATTATGAAGAAGGATGTCTAAGTCTACCCAATGTGAGAGAGCTCGTTATTCGTCCTGAGTCAATACAAGTAACATTCATGGATGAACAAGAAACCATGCATACTATGGAAGCAGATGGATTATTAGCCAGAGTGATGCAACATGAGATAGATCATTTGAACGGAATATATTTTACCGATCGTTTATCTCAATTAAAGAGAACCTTATTGCAAAGTAAACTTCGAAGAATCAGTAAAGGTGAATCAACTGCACAGTATGATATCGTCCTTCCTGATGGCTCAACGGTAATTATGGAGAAATCATAATGAGAGTATTGGTTACAGGAGCTACTGGTTTTATCGGAAGTCATGTAGTTGATACATTAAAGAATGCAAATACGGATATAGTATGCATTGCTCGACCAACAAGTGATCTTCGTTGGCTTAACAATAAAGATGTTCAAATCATCAATGCATCATTAGAAAATCCGGAATCATTGATTCCTGCAGTACAAGATATTGACATGATTATACATGTTGCCGGTTTGACTGCTGCTAGAAATGATGAAGAATTTTTACGTGGAAATAGAGATGCTACAAGAAATTTACTTGAAGTTGCCAAAAACCATGCACCAAATCTTCAAAGATTTTTACATGTGAGTTCACAAACCGTTACAGGACCTTCACCTTCTTTAATTGAACCCGTACATGAAGACTCACCGCTTTTTCCAATCACAGCATATGGAAGATCAAAAAAGGCAGCGGAAGAAGTTGTGAGAGAATATTCCAACTATTTTCCTATTACCATTGTCAGACCTCCGGCTGTATATGGTGAACGAGATACCGCGGTACTTACTTTTTTTCAGTCTGTATCAAAAGGAATTGTTCCATTGATTGGTTTCGATGAAAAAAAAGTAAGTCTCATTCATGGCATTGATTTGGCAAGAGGCATCGTGGAATCCGCCTTTAGTCCACATACAATAGGTGAAACCTATTTTATTTCAAGCGAAGATTTTTATGATTGGAAGCAAATCGCGGAGATTACAAAAAATGCATTCGGTAAATCATTTGTAATGCCAATTCGAGTTCCACATGCAACTGTCATGTTATTAGCCGGATTATCAGAGTTTTTTGGAAAATTTTCAAGTAAACCGCCTGTCCTTAATTATGAAAAAGGAAAAGATCTCATACAACCATATTGGATCTGTTCAGTAGATAAGGCGAAGAAAGACTTTGGTTGGAAGCAACACATTTCGATTGAAGAAGGCATTAAGCGTACAGTCGAATGGTATATCGAACATAAATGGGTGTGATATTGGAAAATGCAATAGGCATACTTGGCATTATTTTCATTTTATTTCTTTGTTGGCTACTATCAGAGAATAAAAGAGCATTTCCATGGAAAATGGTACTCATCGGACTCTCATTACAAGTTCTGATAGCATTATTCATCATGAAAGTGCCTTTTGGTATATCACTCATGGCGAGTCTTGGATCTGCTATTTCCGGTTTTTTGGCATTGGCTTCAAATGGTGCTCAAATGTTATTTGGAAACATTGCGAATCCATCATATGCATATACCTTCGGATTTCAATTTGCATTCACCGTATTGCCGGTAATCATATTTTTCTCTTCAATCATGTCAATGCTCTATCATATTGGCTTTATGCAATATATCGTGAGAGGAATGTCATGGTTCATGAGCAAAACATTAAAAACTACAGGTATTGAATCGTTATCAGCTTCTGCGAATATCTTTCTGGGTCAAACAGAAGCACCTTTATTGATCAGACCATATTTATCAACAGCTTCAAAATCAGAACTCAATACAATTATGGTTGGGGGTTTTATTACCATAGCCGGAGGCGTTATGGCAGGATATATTCAAATGGGTGTATCAGCATCTGATTTGATTACTGCCAGTTTAATGTCCGCTCCGGCAGGATTGATGCTTTCGAAAATTGTTATACCTTCCTCAAAGAGTGAGACGATCCTTTCTGAGACCACACCTGTACTTCCTGAAACATCAACAATTGTAGAAGCTGCTGCCAATGGAGCAATGGATGGCTTGAAACTATCTGCTGGAATTGCCGCAATGTTGATTGCATTTGTGGCAATCATTGCCGGCATCAATGCAGGTATTCTGAATATACACAATGCACTTTCGCAATATGCAATATGGTTTCCTCATGACTTAAAAGAACTTTTTGGAGTGATGTTTACTCCAATCGGGTTTATGATTGGTGTTCCAATACAGGACATTGACAAATTCGGAGCATTGTTTGGAACAAAAATCAGTCTCAATGAATTTCTTGCATATGCCGACCTTGCGGAATATATCAAACAAGGAAATCTGATGCCTAAGACAGTCACAATGGCTACTTTTGCATTATGCGGATTCGCAAATTTCAGTTCTATTGCCATTCAAATTGGTGGCATTGGAGCATTGATACCAGAAAGAAAAAAAGATATCGCCGCTCTTGGACTCAAAGCAATGATAACAGGAGCCTTAGGCAATTTGCTCACAGCCACATTGGCAGGTTTATTACTGTAATATGGAACAATGGACATGCATTCTGACTTCAATTCCTAAGCCGGGTATTGGAGTCATACAATTGAATAGACCACAAGTACTCAATGCATTGAGTTTGCAAACTATGATTGAAATTGTTGAAGCTATGGAACAATTTGAACGATCAGCAGACATTCGATGTATTGTCATCCATGGCAATGAAAAAGCATTTGCTGCCGGAGCAGATATCAAAGAAATGTCCGGTGCCGGTTCCATGGAAATGCTCGAAAGAGATCAATTTGCCAGATGGGAACGAATCAGAGCGATCAAAAAGCCGATTATAGGTGCTATTTCAGGATTTGCTTTAGGCGGTGGATGTGAATTGGCCATGAATTGTGACATGTTGATTGCAAGTGAGACCGCTCAATTTGGTCAACCTGAAATCAATATTGGCGTCATGCCTGGTGCGGGTGGAACGCAAAGACTGACGAGAGCAATCGGTAAAGTGAGAGCTATGGAGATTGCATTGACAGGAAGAATGATCTCTGCTCGTGAAGCTTGGAGAGCAGGATTAATCAATAAAGTAGTACCTGTTGAATCCTATGTACAAGAAGCAATTGCACTGGCTTCTGAAATTGCCGGCAAAGCTCCCTTAGCGGTCAAACTCATTAAAGAATCTGTTTTGAAATCATTCAGCACAACATTGGAAGGTGGTTTGGAATTGGAAAGGAAGAACTTTTATCTCCTTTTTGCATCCGAAGACCAAAAAGAAGGCATGAATGCATTCATCGAGAAAAGAAAACCAATGTGGAAAAACAAATAATAACATACTATGGTCCATCTCATATTATTACGACATGGCGAGTCTCAATGGAATGTTGAAAATCGCTTTACCGGTTGGGTTGATGTTGATATAACCTCCAAAGGAGAGAAAGAGGCTCGAAATGCCGGACTTGCTCTCAAAGATTATACAATAGACATGCTCTACACTTCTGCTTTATTGAGAGCAATTCGTACTGCAGACATTGCATTGCAATCTGCTGGCAAAGGAATGATTCCAACGAAGAGAAGTGAAAAATTGAATGAAAGACATTATGGCGATCTTCAAGGTTTGAATAAAGATCAAGTCGGTGAAGAATTCGGTTCAGATCAATTAAAGATTTGGAGAAGAAGCTATGATATACCGCCTCCTAATGGTGAATCTCTAAAAATGACTCAAGAGAGAGTTCTCCCATATTTTCATGAAGAAATCATCCCTGTATTGAAACAAGGAAAAAATGTACTCATTACAGCACATGGAAATTCACTCAGAGCATTGATTGCAGACTTGGAGAAACTCACTAAAGAGGAAATTCTCGAACTAAACATCGCAACGGGTAAACCAATTGTCTATACATTGGATGAGCAAACCCTAGAAATTCTCGACAAAACATTATTGCTACAATCTTAATCGGAGAATGCATTGGCTGCATCCAAACAAAAAAACACACTCGCTCAAAGTAAAGCATATGCTTTGTTTTGTGCTAGGGTAATGGCAGATAAAAAAGCAGAAAACATCTTGGTCATGGACTTGACAAAAGCAGACGGAGCTCCGGCTGAATTTTTCGTATTATGCTCATGCTTGTCAGAGGTACAAGTTGATGCAGTATCCTCAGGAATAGAAAGAGCAGGGAAAGAAGCCGGTCAAGGATTTCCTAAATCTGAAGGTTGGACTGCAAAACAATGGGTTATTCTAGACTATTTTGATGTTGTTGTCCATGTTTTTCATATGGATGCACGTGATTTCTATCGCATTGAAAAACTATGGGGAGATGCGGATTTCTATACATTGAATGAAGACAAACTGTCGAAGATGAATAAAACGCAAAAACAACAATATTTATCAGAACTTACAAAAGAACGTAGAATACCTGAACGATATCAGCACATTGATTCTTTCGATGAGGATGCATTATGATGCATCGGTATATTGAATCGGCATTCAAACAAGCACTGCAAGACATCGGTATTGCATCGCCGAATCTCAATTTTGAAAGACCCAAAATTGCTGAGCATGGACATCTTTCGACCAATATCGCGATGACATTGGCAAAGGAACTCAGAAAGAAACCAATTGATATAGCTCAAGATATCCTATCTCATCTCTCAGTAAATACATCCATTATTGAGAAGGTAGACATTGCCGGAGCAGGATTTATCAATATACATTTACAGCCACATGCATTTCATCTTGCCATGAGGGATATGATTGCATCTGGTGCAATGTATGGTAAATCAACTATTGGGTCCGGTAAAACAGCAAATATTGAATATGTAAGTGCAAATCCTACCGGTAAATTACATCTGGGTCATGGAAGAAATGCTGCTATCGGTGATACTGCTGCCAACCTATTAGAATGGGCTGGGTATAAGGTCACAAGAGAATACTATTTCAATAATGCCGGCAATCAAATGAATATGCTGGCAAAATCCATTTTTGCTCGCTATCAACATATTCTCGGCAATGCTGAGTATCCATTTCCTGAAGATGGATATCATGGTGATTATATCATAGAAATAGCTCAACAAGCATTTGAAAAATATGGGAATGCATTATCAGAAGAAACTATTGCATCTCTTGAAACTGTAAAAAAGATGGGGGAAGAATGGTGTTTTTCTTCCATCATGAATACCCTCAAAAACATGAATATTCATCAAGATTCTTTCTTCAATGAAGATTCACTGTTTACCGATGGAACAATTCAGCATTTACTGAATGAATTGAAAGAGAAGAATCTGAGTTATGAGAAAGATGGCGCCACTTGGATGAAGTTCTCCGAGATTGATGAATCTCTCACAGATAGAGTCATAGTAAAAAGTACAGGTGAACCAACATATCGTCTTCCTGACATAGCATATCATCGTACTAAATTCGAGAGAAACTATGATCTCATTGTCGATATTTTTGGTGCTGATCACATAGCAACAATTCCAGATGTTAAAGCTGGTCTGAAAGCTTTGGGTTATGATATTTCCAAACTCTCCGTATTGATTTATCAATTTGTGACTCTTTGGGATAATGGCGAACAAGTCAAAATGAGTAAGAGGTCAGGAAAAAGTTATACACTGGATGAATTAATTGAAGAAGTCGGTGCGGATGTCGTGCGATTCTTCTTTCTCATGAGAGGGGCTCAAACTCAATTGGAATTTGATCTTCAGATTGCTCGAGAACAAAATGATAAGAATCCGGTCTATTATCTGCAATATGTACATGCTCGTATTTGTTCATTATTGCGACAAATCGAAGAACAACAAATACACATTCAAGAGAGTTATGATGCATCACTCTTGATACAT
>Ga0169931_10008209_pt1 | contig 15285 bp, 16 predicted proteins | sample Kivu_15m_20L_FD_129675 | JGI IMG/M metagenome (GOLD analysis project Ga0169931, IMG submission 129675) | Freshwater microbial communities from Lake Kivu, Western Province, Rwanda to study Microbial Dark Matter (Phase II) - Kivu_15m_20L... | ecosystem: Environmental > Aquatic > Freshwater > Lake... | reverse complement strand
TTGAATTTTCATAGTTTAGATACTGTAACACTAATATCATTTTTCAATTTGTCAATATCAATCTTTGGTATTTCTACACCGATTTTATTGTGAGGTTGATAATTTCCAACGTGATTGTTAATTGTATATAAATCAAACCCTTTTTCTGGGATGAAGTTGTTAATAGTATAATCTATTGCTTTAATGAATTGATCACACATATTTTTACTACTAATACCACCTTCATTCATTGCCCAACGTCTTCCTTCCAATCCACATTTTTCACGTTGTTCGGATGTCATTAAATACCAATACATAATTGCTTCTGCGGATTCTTCCCATGTACAGATATCATCAAAGATATATGGTGTTGGAACACTTCCTTGTATAGTTTTTACACATGGCCAAATTGGTTTAGCCCAAACACCGTGGTTTTTATATTTACCAACACTATTGGTACCAAATTCAAGATTAAATTCAATAGGATTTCCATTATCATCTACTTGACCGATTTGGTCTTGTAATCCACCAGTAACATTAACAATTACAGGCGTACTACACATAATTGATTCTGCAACACTTAATCCAAATCCTTCATTTGAACTTAGTAGAATAGTAACGTCTGCGATGTTATACATAGCACACATTTCATCTGGTGAAATTTTGTGTTCCACAAATACTACATCATAATTTGGACACAATGCTTTAATTACTTCTGGTAAATCCGTACCAGCGTCTTGTACCTTTTCAGTATGTAATACAAATACACATTTAGCAGCTTGTTCTGCAGTTAAATTATCGCAAAATGCTCTAAAAGCTAGTATTGCATTACTAGTCTTCTTTCGTTGAACGTTACGACTGTTGTAAAATACAACGAAATCATATTGTTTATCACCAAAAAGTTGTTTCTTTTTATCTTTGACAATCTTTTCTGTAGAACTTAATGGTTTGAATACATCACTATTAATACCATGAGGTACTAAATGTAACAAATGTTTATTATTTTTAAATGGCATAACTTTATTAAACTGATTGATTTTCTACTTCATCTAAACTAAAACAATTTTCTGCTCCCAATACGTGTTTAGCAATATTATTAGATTGTTTACTAATTGCAAAAAGAGCATCACAACTTTGATAAAATGGTCTGTTCCACATAGGATATGGCAAATCATCCCAAATATGAAGATATGTAAGGGGAATCTTGCTTCTTATTTGTTTTTCAATTGCATATAACCATCCCCAAAATCTAGGGTCAGTAAAATGCATAATAGCATCTGGTTTTTCTGCTTGCATAACAGCAAATAACATTTGGTCATTGCCATAACCATCAGTAGGATATAATTTTACATATGCATCTGGTATTTTAACCATATCTCTAGTAGCTTGACTTAAGTCTACTATTTTATTTGCTTCTGGATGTTTAATCGCACCTGCAATTTGAACCCAATCATAATGATGAACCGTTCCAAGAACCAATTCTCTTGACATAGTAGCAATACCACTATGCATTCGTAAATCATCTGAAAGTAACAAAATTTTCTTCTTACTCATATATTTTTAGATCCTGTAATGTTTAAAACTGTTTTCTGTGACGATTCACTTAAGACGGGTAATATAAAATTATAAAGTTTATCTCTAAACTCTTCGTCATTCATATACAAGTACATCGAACGACTTACCAAATCTTGTAAATTGAATTTGCTCTTGATATTATCAATTTTAAATGAATCGTATAACTGTTTATTAACCTTTATTGTTGTTATACTATCATATTTCATACAACATATATGTATATGTACATATATATATATATTTATTTTAATTTAATAATTTATCTTCTTTACCGTTACAATTTACCTTGTGATGTGAACAATACTTACAATTCTTTTTAGCTTTACCAGGAATCTTAGGGTACGAACCATTAGTATTATAACTACCATCTGCATTAAAACATTCAGTTACAAATGTACCAAAATCATTAATAGTAGATATTACTGCTTGTTTATTATGCATTGGTTCAAAGATTTGAATGCGACTTTGAGGAAAATCTACATTTTCATATAGTTTTCTTTTTAAGATAAAGAATTCTACTTCTATCATATTCAAATCTACATTAAACTTCTTCCCATAAAATGCTTTATATAGTAATATCTGACTAAACTTGGCTGGATCTTCCTTTTGATACTTATTCCATCCATTAGAACTGGTTTTAATGTCATAAATTTTGTACTTGCCAGTTTCTTTATCTTTGAGAATTAAGTCAACATACGCAATAAAGTCTAAATTGTTCTTAATAGGAAGATCTAATGGTACTTCAATACCAACGAATTCATATTTTTGTGAAGGAAAGTATTTAAGACGATTCTTAGCACTCAAGAACGACTTCAAAATATCCTCTGCGTCAAACGCAAATTCTGTATGTTCATCATCTGTATAAGTAAACTTTGATTCTGGTTTATTCTTTTCTTTCTTGATTTCTTCATCAAATTTATCTAGAAACAATTCGTACAAATTAAGACTCTCTGCTTTTTCAACTGATTCAGTATACATTGTCTGTAAGAATGTTTGTATACTATGATGCATTGCAGTACCAAAGAATATATTTAAACTTGCGTCATAAATCCTTTTACCCTCCAGATAGTTTAATTTCCAACTATAAGGACACTTCATCCACATTGAATATTGACTAAAACTAACTTTTTTCTTTTTTATTTCTTGAGATTCCATTTGAACACCTTACACTATAATTAACATAAGTCAATTTATAACAACTATTTATTTAATATGAAAAAAATTATAATTACTCTACTCACTTGTTTTTCACTGTTTGCCAACGATTTGTTCTTGTATGATTCAAACGAAAAAACGGAATTATCTGAAGTTATAAATAATAAATTGAATGTATTACCTACAGTAAGTGGTCAAACATTTAGTTTAGTAAATGGTTTATCTATTGTTACAAAGACAAACGATTATGTTAATTATGTATTTCCACAAAAGGTAGCGGTAAATCAATTAGAAAATACATCAGTATACTTTAGTCAAACACAAACAACATATGAAAACGACTTTAAGTTGCCAAACATCGTAAAAATAAAAGATAGTTTATTTAACTTTACATTTGACGGAGAGATTTATTGCGTCAATGATAGTGCAAATGTCTATAACATAGGTACATCTATGGGATTTATTAACTTTGGTAAAAGTAAGTTCTTTGCAAAAACAGGAGCTAAATATACTCATGTATATGTAATTGAAGGAACAATAATTATATTGGACAATAAATCCAGTAAAAAGAAAGAATTAAAACAAGGAGATTATTTGGTTATTACACCACAAGTTAATTTTTCACCTAGAGCTAATACTGTAATTACTAGTGGTAATAGTTTTAGTATCAAAGAAGTAGATGATACAGAAAAAGATATTCATACAAAAGAATTAGAAAAATTAAAAAATAAACTTGACAGTGTTTTATTCGTTAGTTATAGTACCAATATATTTGGTATTAAACTAAAATGACATTAGAACAGTTACACTCTCTATCAGAAGATGAAGTTGCCATGCTATGGGGAATGATTAATATGGGAAATCCACCTGTATTACCAGGCCAACAAATGGAACCTAATCTATTTCCCTTTATAAAAGATCATAAATTAAAAGACCGAGTAATTCAATTTGACAAGTATGTGAAACCAGAGTATATTGGTGTTTACAACTCGTTAAAGAGTAAATTAGGTTATTAATTTATTCCGTCGTTTTATGTTCCGACTTTATATTTATTTATAAGAAAGGTTTATGGGAAGAAAAAAATTAAATAAAAATGAAGACGAATTGCGAAAACAAAAACGAGTTCGTGATAAACGATACTACGAACGACATAAACAAAATATCTTGCGAAAAAGAATGCAAAGATATTGGAAAAAAATGGACAAAAAAGTGTCCAAAATGTGATAATTTAATTTTTTATTCAGATAAATATAAGTTAAAAACGGCAATTTTAAAAAACACAAAATGTAAAATATGTTGGAGATTTTATAAAAATAAAACAAATATTTCAAATTTTTTCAAAAAATGTCCATGTTGTAATTGTGAAGTTTATTACAAAACGAAATATAAACTAATTTCTAGTATTAAAAATAATAGTTTATGTATAAAATGTTCTAAAAGCGGGGAAAATTCCCCCGTAAAAGGACGTATTCATACCGAAGAAGAAAAAGAAAAGAGAAATAGTAAACTTCGAGGAAAAATCAGAACATTAGAATCTCGCAAAAGATACTCTGTTTCTAAATCTGGAAAAAATAATCCCCATTATGGTAAACATATACCGAAATCAATAGAACACAAAAAAAGAATACGTTTATCATGTATAAAAGTTGTAAATGAAAAATTAAAGTTATGTGGAAAAAAGATGCAACCCAATTTTAATCCTATAGCGTGCAAATTAATAGATGAATATGGTAAACAGAACGGTTATAATTTTCAACATGCTTTAAATGGTGGTGAATTTTATATTAAAGAGTTGGGGTATTGGTTAGATGGATATGATAAAGAAAAGAATGTTGCAATAGAATATTATGAAAATAATCATTGGCACAGAAATGGAATTGAACGTGATGAAAATAGAAAAAAAGAAATTATTGACTTTTTACACTGTGAGTTTATAATTCTTAGAGAATAATTTAACAACTAAAATAAGGAGGATTTATTTATCAAAACATCTTTATAGATAAAAAAGAAAATGTTGTCCATTTATGGGATGATCAAAAGGGATATGTTACATTTCCTTTTAGAAATTATGCTTATAGAAAAAGTCCAAATGGAATTTATCGTTCTATTTATGGTGATAAGTTAGAAAAAATCTATAATTTCAATCCAAGAGACCCGTCTTTATTTGAAAGCGATGTTCCTATAGAAACTCGTATTCTGATTGATGCATATGAAGACAGTGATGAACCATCAAAAGGTCATCGTGTAGTAACAATTGACATTGAAGTTAGTTCCGAAGGTGGGTTTCCTGTAATTAGTGAAGGTGATAAAGAAATCACTGCTATTGCTATTCACGATGATGCAACTAAGAAGTATACCGTATTCATCTTGGATAGAGAAATGAAAATTCAAGATAGTGTTAATGACAATGTAGAAATTAAGTCATTTGATAATGAAGAGTCATTATTGATGCACTTCTTCAATAAGTGGGAAGAGATTCAACCTACTATTGTAACTGGATGGAACATAGACGGGTTCGATATGGTCTATCTATACAATCGTGCAAAGAAAGTGGTAGGAGAGACTAATGCAAAACGATTGAGTCCTATTGGTATTTGTTATTTCAATAAGTTTCTGGAAAGAATGACTATTGCTGGTATTTCTTGTCTAGACTATATGATTCTATACAAGAAATTTAGTGGCAAGAATGAACCAAGTTATGCTTTGGGTGCTATTGGTAAGAAAGTGGTTAATATTGATAAGATTAGTTACAAAGGTAGTTTGAATGATTTATATAAAGAAGATATTAACAAGTATATTGAATACAATTTGAATGACGTTAAGATTGTTGTTGCTCTTGATAAAAAACTACAGTTTATTGACTTAGCAAGAGGTATTTGTCATACTGGACATGTAGGTTATGAAAATTTTGGTATGAGTTCTAGATTTTTAGAAGGTGCAATTCTTATTTATCTTCGTAGAAAGAAACAAGTAGCTCCTAATAAATCACTAGAAGGAAGAGCTGAATATGAAAACCAATTGGAACAAGGAGAAGAAGGATTTGAGGGTGCATATGTTAAAGACCCTATCCCTGGTCGTTATGATTGGGTGTTTGATTTGGATCTCACATCAATGTATCCGAATATCATCATCAGTCTTAATATCAGTATGGAGACCAAGGTAGGTAAGGTTGATAACTGGAATGTAGAAGATTTCTTAAAGAATAATCTGAATAATCTTTATATTTCTGGTACACCATATACTCCAGATGATTTTAAAGCTATGTTGAAGGAAAACAACCTTAGTATAGCTAGTAATGGAGTCCTTTATAAGAAACCAAATGAATCTGGTGAAATGGGTACTGTTCCTAGTATTCTAGTCAAATGGTTCGATGAACGTAAAAACCTTCGTAAATTGGCTAAGAAACATGCGGATGCCAAAGAATGGGAGTTGTATGAGTTTTATGACCAACGACAAAAGATTCAAAAGATTTTGCTTAACTCTATTTATGGTTGTTTGGGCCTACCTGTATTTCGTTTTTATGATAAGGATAATGCAGCAGCAGTAACATTTACCGGCGTTGATATTATTAAGACTGCGGGTAAATCAATCAATCAATATTATAAAAATGCTTTAAAAGAAGATGGTGATTATCTTATTTATACTGATACCGACTCTTGTTTTGCTAGCGCTCTACCTATCATTCAAAAGACAATGCCAGAGATTGATATTCAAAATGAAGAAGAAATGACTAAAGCAATATTGAAAGTTTGTGGTGAAGTACAAACTTTCGTAAACAAAATGTTTGATGTTATGGCAGATCGTATGTTTAATGTTCAAAAACATCGATTTGATGCTAAACAAGAAGTAATTGCTAAAACATCGTTTTGGTTAGCTAAGAAGAGATATGCTCAATTTATTATCAATAAAGGTGGTGTAGTGTGTGATGAATTGGAAGTAAAAGGTATTGACGTTGTAAGAACATCATTTCCAGCTAAATTTAGAACATTTATGCATGACTTTTTGATTGATTTACTAAAGAAAGTCGATAAAGAAGTTATTGATAAGAACATCTTGGACTTTAAAGAACAAATTAAGACACTTAATGTTGTAGATATTGCTAAAAACACCAGTGTTAAATTTGAAAGTCAAGATAAACTAAAGAGTTATGATAGTAATAAACGCCAACCATTTAAGTTTGTATCTGGCACTCCAGCACAAGCTAAAGCTGCGTTAGCATACAATGATTTGCTTGTTAAATGGAATCTTGTTAAAAGTATTCCTAAGATTCTTCATGGACAGAAGATTAAATGGGTATATATGAAACAAAATGAATATGGCATTGAGGGATTGGCTATGAAAGCAGATGGTACAGATCCAGACCAAATTATGGATTTCATCATAAAATATGTTGACCGTGAATCAATGTATGAACAAGAACTAAAAAGTAAATTAGAAGATTTCTATAAAGTTCTTGGTTGGGATTATCCTAATGAGAATGATGCTAAAGCTAGTGAATTTTTTGGATTTTAATTATGAAAGAAAAGAAATATAGAGAAATGTGTTTATTACAAGAACACGGGTTATCAAGTTTTGGGTTGTATACATTACATAATGAAATGATTTCTATTGGATATGAACGAGTAGTATTTGGAAAAAGAGGACCGTATGTAGAATTGAATAAATTTCAGATACAAGAAAAAAAGTTATATATTCCTACAGAACAGTTATATAGATTAAGTGACCCTAAAGTGTTTTATATAGAGTTCAGGTCTACAGACCAATCAAATACTAAAGTGTATTATCAACTTAGAAATGTAGCTTATGCTGACTATAAAATTGGTAATTTTTATATTTCTCCGTTTGATTTACAAAAAAATACAGGAGAACAGTGTATGAAGAGTATGGATATAAATTTAGAAATTGCGGGAAATTTTTTCGAGTTTGATAACAAATAAATTGACAACACAGAAAACAATGATAGACTTATAAAGTATGACAAAAGAAAAACTAAAAACATTTATTAATAAATATTATCTAGGTGGAACAATTGAATCCGTAAAGTGGATTGCAAATACATCAAACAAACAATTGATTACAAATGCAATCACTGAAGATAAGAATGTTCTATTGAAAGTAACACTAAACAACTTCAGTGAATTGCCCGATGGTGAATTGGGTATTAACGATACATCCAAGTTAGTTAAACTTCTTGGTGTTTTGAAAGACGAAATCAAATCGGAATATAATAAAATCGGTGATAAAATTACTAGTGTTGTATTTAGCGATGATAACACTGATGTGCAATATGTTATTGCGGATTTGAGTGTAATTCCATCTGCTCCTCCACTAAAGAAAGTTCCACCATTTACTGTTGAGATTCCTTTGGATGCGGACTTTATTTCTAAGTTCGTATCATCTAAAAGTGCATTGGCTGATGTAGATACATTTACATTAACAATGAACAAAAAGGGTAAGTTAGAGATGATTATTGGTTATTCAAGTATCAATAGTAATCGTATTAAATTGGCAGTAAATGCGGTTGAAGGTAAAGATACCGTTACCAAGAACATCAACTTCAATGCAAATCACTTGAAGGAAATTCTCGTTGCTAATAGGGATTGTACCAATGCTCACTTGAAAGTAAGTGAAGCTGGATTGGCAAGTGTTGAATTCGTATGTGGTGATATTACTGCTGAATATTACCTAGTTGAAGTCAAGAGCATTGATTAATAATTATTAATGAAATGTTGCCCCGTATATTTCAAAGTATACGGGGTTTTTTGTGTGTTGACATTTGGATTTTATATGGTAAACTATTAAAGATATGAGTTTTATTGCATTTGAAGAAGTTAAACAGACTGAAACGCAACATTATCTATGGGTTGAGAAGTACCGTCCCAACACATTAGAGAATTACATTGGAAATCAACAGTTAAAGGACACTGTTAAGGGTTATATTGAAAAACATGATATTCCACACTTGTTGTTTTATGGTACTGCTGGTACTGGTAAGACTACATTGGCTAAAGCTATTACAAAGAATATTGATTGTGATGTGATGTATATCAATGCATCTGATGAAAACAGTGTAGAAAATGTACGAACCAAGATTAAGAGTTTTGCTAGTAGTGTTGGTTTTAGGAAGATTAAGGTTATTATCCTTGACGAATCGGATTTCTTGAGTCCAGAAGCTCAAGCTGCTCTTCGTAATATGATGGAAACTTATAGTTTGACCACACGATTTATTTTGACCTGTAACTATGTAGAAAAGATTATTCCAGCTCTTGTTTCTCGTTGTCAGACATATAAGATTGAACCATTGAGCAAGAAAGAAGTTGCGGTACATTTGAAGAATATTCTTGATAAAGAAACAGTACAATATACACCAGAAGATTTGGGGTATATTGTCAACACCTATTATCCAGACATTCGTAAGATTCTTAATTACAGTCAACAAAGTGTTATCAATGGTAAGATTAAGATTAGTGAATTGAATAGTACCAATGTTGATGTAAAGAATAAGATTGTTGACTTATTGAAGATTCGTAGTTCAACTGCGTTTAACGATATTAGACAGTTAGTTGCAGATAGTGATATAAAACAATTTGAAGAAATTTACGAGACTTTGTATGATAAAGTAGACGAATATTCAAATGGTAAACAAACACTTGTTATTTTAATTTTGGCAGAATATATATATCAAAGTGCTATGGTTGTAAATCGTGAGATTACATTTATGGCATGTATATCAAAGTTACTTAAAGATTTAAAATAATGGTTTATACTGACAAATTTAATTTACTACATAGTTATATCTTTAAAAAGAATAATGTTACGATGGATAGTATATTTTCATATAAAGATAAATCTATATTATATATTTGTCAAAATGGTACTAGTGGATATGCTAATGCGGCTAAAGGATATATCTACGACTACATTAGTAAAAAGATACCTGTAAAAACTCAATATTTTAATTGTGCTGATGAAGTAAATGAAAATGATAGATTTCATCAGTATTTAAATATTAATACATCAAATGACATTGATTACAATACAATTATTGTACATTCTACTCCTGATATATGGACAAATGTAATTAAAAATGCTCCGAATGTTAATTTAGAAGGAAAAACTCTTATTGGTAGGACTGTATGGGAATTCGAAAAACTATTGCCTGCATGGGTATATTCGATAAACACTAGTATTGTTGATATTGTTAGTGTTCCTACTGAATGGAATAAACAATGTTTTATTAATAGTGGAGTAACTAAACCTATTATAGTTGAACCACATATTTATGTAGATTATCCTTACAAAAAAACCGGATTAAAACATCTCTTATCTAAGAGTATGATTTTATGTAACTCTGATAATCATCTAAATTTAGAAAAATCTTATAAATTTTATTGTATAGGTCAATTAATTGAAAGAAAAGGAGTACTAAATACAATTGAATCATATTGTAATACTTTTACATCAGATGATAATGTACTTTTAATAGTAAAAACATTTAAATTGAATTATTCTAAAGAAGAACAAGATAAGTGTCTAAAAGAAATAATAAAAGTAACGAGTGATTATAATCATGCACCAATCATTTATGTTAAAGACAATTTAAATTATGACGAAATTAAATCTTTACATGATATCGGAGATTGTTATTTTCATTTAACTAAGACGGAAGGATTTTGTTTAGGTGCATTTGATGCATTTAATAATGATAAAAAAGTAATTATTACTGGTTATGGTGGACATACGGAATATCTAGGTAAAGATTATGATGGTTTAGTGAATTATAAACTTAATTCATTAGATAAAAATGAAAGTGTATTTTTCCAATTTAAATTAGACGACACATATAAATGGGCTATAGCAGATAAAAAACATGCTAGTAAACTGTTAAATTCCACAATATTTGGAAAAGATGAAACATTCTATGAAAGATATCAAATATCAATTGGAAACGGATTCCATGATATAGAATATGATAATAAAATACCATTTAGATGGATGGGTAAATCAAGTGAATTTTATATATATCATTCTTCAATAAAGTCAATTGAATTAGAGTTTGAATCTATTGATAAAGAAACATTTATAGAAATAAATGGTGAAAGAAAAATAGTTTATAACGGAATTAATAAAGTTACAATTGAAGGTTCCAAAATAGAAACTTTTCAACCATTTTTCGTTCCTAAAAAAATAAAGCCAGAATTAGATGATGAAAGAGAATTGTCATTTAAATTATTTAATGTTAAAGTAAATTATTTTGATAATACATTTAAAACATTTTCTATTAAAGATATCAATCATATTGATAAATATATCAATAATTTAATTAAAAAAAATTTACATAGTTATATATCATCTAAACTAAAAGATAGTATTTTTAAACAATCAAATAATGTTACTATTGTAGATTTACCGTATACCGATAAAAAATTTTATTTTAACTCTTGTATTTTTAAAGGACATGATAATAAATTATTATTAATGACGAGAGAGTCTATATTAATAGGATTTAAAAAGTTTAAAAATACTTTAAAATTATATGAATTGGATGAAAACTATAATATAATAAAAGATTTGGATTTAAAAATCGTCGATGAAGTTGAAGATGAACAATATGAAGATCCTAGAGTATTAGTTCATGATAATAAATATTATGTTGGGTGTGCTAATTATCAATTCAATAAAGTAAAATTTATACATCAAAAAATATTAGTATTTGATAAAAATTTCAATCATATTGATAATATTCATATAGAATATGATGGTAATGGAAAGAGTATAGATGAAAATAAAAATCATCAAAAAAATTGGACTTTCTTTATATATAATGGAAATTTAATGGTTGTATATAAAATGAATCCACATGTTATTATTGAAGTAGATTTAAAAACAAATAAGGTAATAACTGAATATAAAAATTTTAAAGATATTAGTAAAGAATGGATTTTTGGTGAATGTAGAATGGGAAGTAATCCAATATTAAAAGATGGATATTATCACAATTTTTTCCATAGTAGTTTACCTTGGAGATTTCCTAAAAGACAATATTTTATGGGATATTACAAATTTGAAAGTGTTCCACCATTTAAAATTGTTCATATTGATAGTGCGCCAATTTTACACGGCAATGAATCGGATGAAAGAATTTTGGATGAAATTAGTCCATTGGTAATTTTTCCATGCGGTGCAATTGAAAAAAACGGGAAATTTGTTGTTAGTTTTGGTTTAAATGATGAAAAAACAGGAATTATAGAAATATGAATATAAATGAAAAAATTAAAGAATTACAAAATTTAAATATTAAAAATGATATTCAAAAAATATATGAGTCTATATATAAAATAAAAACTGATGCTGGAGTTCCTGATAATGAGTTTGATTTTTATATTACAAATGAAAATGGAAAATTATGGTATGATTTGTCTCAATGTGAAAAAAACGGAAAACAATCATTTTACAGTCAAGAAGTAATTTATATAATATTATTTAGTTTAATTCGTGATAAGTCTTTAATAAATTATATTATAAATAATAAAAATAGTTTTGATGATAAGATTATTAATTTATTTAATGAACAAAAAAATTATTTTTTAAAAAATAAAAAAATCCTTGATTTAGGAGCGCATCAAGGATTTTATACAATTGTGTTTTCAAAATATTTTGAAAATGTTATTTGTGTAGAACCGTTTCCTCAAAATTATTTGACTATTGAGTTGAATTTGTTGGCAAATAATATAAAAAATGTAAAGGTTATACCTGCATTTATATCAAATGATAACAAATCTGGAATTTTTTCTCAAGGTGAACAAAAATATATTAATTTCACAGATTATGCACACGAATATATAATACAATCTTCAAAAACATTAAATGATTTTGCAGATTTTTTACCGGATGTTGTAAAAATTGATATTGAAGGAGAAGAAGTAAATTCATTAAAATCGGCAAATAAAATAATTGATCAACATCCTTGTTTTTTTATAGAATTACATAAAGAATTAGATTCAAATAATATACTTGACTGTAATGAAATTAAAAAATATATAAATGTTGAAAGTTATATAGTTATAGGAATTGAATTAAAACATAATCAATTAAATAAAATTGATAAAGGATATGATTTTAATCTGTTAAAGTATTTATTTTTAATAAACAAATAATATATGAATAATAATATGAATAATACGTTGTGTGTAATTAATAGTTGTTTCTCGAAAGAAATTTATAATGAAGAATCATTGTTTCAAAAAATAAAAAATATATATTTTTTTGCAGATAACTATCTTGATAGTTCATCCAAAATTTGTTTAATCAATGATGGACCAATTGATATATCAATTGATCATAATAAAATAAATATAATTACATCTAAAAAAAGACTTGGTAGAGATGTTGATACAATAAAAAAATTTGTTACTGGGTTAAATTATTTTATAGAATCTGATTATGAAACTTTTATATTGTTATTGGATGATTTTTATATTTTTCCTTCTTTTGTAACAAAATTGAAAAATTCTAATAAAAATATAATATTATCAAAATTTGATTTAAACAAATGTTTGTTTGAAATATTTTTATTTGTAAAAAATGACAAAAATTTTATTATAAATTTAATAAAATTTTTATCAAACTATGATAAATCATTTGACGAGAGTTTACTTGTAAATTATTTGAATAAAATAGAATTAAATAATTCTGAAAAAATTGATTTTAATTTAATTAAATCTTTTAGACCGCATAAAAATTTTAAAAATTTAACTGAAGAAGAAATAAAAAATTATGCTCAATATGATTTATTATATCAATCAATAGGGTTTGACGGTGGTGTTTATGGAAAAGATATATTTTTTAATAATACAATATGAAATATGAACAAACTATAAATAAGAATATTAATTATTTTGCTGGGAATTTAAGAGAATCTAATTTTAAAATTATCGAAGAATATATTCAAAAAAGTAATGGAATAAATATATTAGAAACTGGAACTATTAGAGGAAATCCGAAAAATTTTAATTATTTAGGAGGAGATGGATTATCTACGTTAATTTTTGCATATTTTTCTAAAATATATAATTGTAATTTTTATTCAATAGACATAACTGAATATAGTATCTCTCAGTCTAAACAAATATTAAAACAATTTAATTTGGAAAGTTATGTAAAATATATAAATTCTGATTCTGTCAAGTTTATTTCTGATTTCACAGAAGAAATAGATGTTTTATATTTAGACTCATATGACTTTGTTGAAAATGAAGAATTTAATTCACAAAACCATCAATTAAAAGAAATTATTTCTGCACATAATAAATTAAAAAAAGGAGCACTGGTGTTTTTAGATGATTGTGGACAAAGAGATGAAGGAAAATGTAAACTTTCGTCAGAGTTTTTATTAAAAAATAATTATAATTTAATTGTACAAAACTACCAAAGAATATTTAAAAAATTATGAATATATATTATTATTTAATACATTGTAATAGCATTGGTGATAACTTAGCTAGTTTTAAAAAACATTATCTTGCATATAAATTATCAAAAGAAAATAATTGTAAAATAATTGCAGTGGTTCATATCTGTACTACAGATGAAATAAAAGAATATATTGTTAAACAAAATATTATATTAGATTCTTTCTCATTAAATGAAAATTTAATGGAATTATATAAAAAAGCAAAATTATTTGACAATTATACATTGATTGAAGGCATTAACGATAGAGTTTATAATAATCATAGCGAATCAATTTCTAGAATAATTAGAAATTTTTATGGTAATAAGTATACAAAAGAAATTAATTTTATAGAACACTATCCTGATTTTTGGAATATTTTTTATTCTATACAAAAAAATGAAATTGTAAATTTTTATAAAAATCAATATAAATTCTTAAAAAAAGACACAACAGAAGAATATAATATTGTACAATATTGTAGTAACCATTATAATTTGATGGTTAAAGATATATATAACAAAAGCGTCAAAAGAATTTCATTCAATAATTTATGTGAGTGGATAGAGCAATCCGTTATAAAAATATTTAAATTTATAGGATCATATCATGATTATAGTTTAACTGATGATGTAATAAAAAGACTCATGATAAAATATCCACATTTTATATTTATAAATTTATGCGGAGAATATACTTTAGAAGAAACATATTCTTTAATTTATAATTGCAAATCTTTATTATGTACGGAAAGTTTTTCTGGGTTTTTTGCTGGTTTATTAGATATACCAAGTATAATGTATTATAGAAATACAAATCTAGAAGTAATGAATCAATTTATTCCGCAATTTAAAGTATTAGATTCGTTACAAATAAAATTAGATATAAAATTGACTGAAAAAGATTAATATGATTAAATATAATTGTAAATTAATTGATAAAGCACAATCAGAAGATTCAAATAATTTTTGTAATTTATACTTAAAACCATGATTAATTTACCTAAAATATTTTGTTTGACATTAAAAGACACACCAAAAAGAAAAGAATATGCAGAAAAACATTTTAAAGAAAATGGATTAGATGTTGAATTTTTTGAAGGTATTAATGGAAAGAAATTTGGA
>Ga0169931_10008207_pt1 | contig 15289 bp, 18 predicted proteins | sample Kivu_15m_20L_FD_129675 | JGI IMG/M metagenome (GOLD analysis project Ga0169931, IMG submission 129675) | Freshwater microbial communities from Lake Kivu, Western Province, Rwanda to study Microbial Dark Matter (Phase II) - Kivu_15m_20L... | ecosystem: Environmental > Aquatic > Freshwater > Lake... | reverse complement strand
ATCAGTATGTACCTGTAAATCCTTAGAAAAACTCATCTTTATCTTCAATCAGTTGTATAGCTTACAAATATTCGTCCCCTTCTTCTACTTAATCTCTCTACAATTTGTTCAGTAACTTTGGCAACATAAATATGATTGTACGCAAAAAATAAATGATATATGTATCATTTAGAAATCAATAGTCGGCTGAGATAGCGATCAAGTATCTGAATGGTTGCGTTTTTTAGGACAATCAAATGAATCTATCTCTTGTGGCATCATACAAATAAGCTTATCCGAAAGAAAATTAGTTCAGCTAGTGTGCCTTTTACGACTCTTCTTCGGATAGGTATTTTAAATTTTACTCAGGTTTACTTATGAATCGATTGAAAATGTGATCCCGCCTTCAAAATCTCTGATAGTAAGTTATCTATCTCCATATCTCATCGATCAAAGTCAGCTTTACTAAGTTATGCAAAACTACGGTTCAATCATAGGAATTTAGATCTATGAAGGAAATTGTGCTAAAGTTTAATTCTAAAATCTTTAATCGAGCCTACGTGCAATAGGCTAGCTGCACTTAAGCTTTCTTGGAGAATACAGATTGCATATAAGTTTTGCATGTTTAAAAATGTGATTCTATCTAAATATCTGCCTCTTAATTTTATCCAATTTCCATTTTGCTGGCATATTAAACCTATCTTCTATATAACTATTCTTCCGATGCCCAAAACATTCGACTACTATCGTGCTACTAACACAAACGTGGCGATAAGCATGGACCAGTAGGATGTTTACCAGCGTTACTTGAAGCGTGTGGGTAGCATAGTCGATAAAACTCCAAAAATTGATCTTACTAATGTCGGCCATATGAGTTTTTTGAACAAGTGTCATACTAGAGCTCGAAATCATGAATCTTTGTTGCAGCAGTAAAAAATTGCAGAAGAAAATAAGATACTTTTGAGTAAGATTATAAAAGCTAAATAGGATAGATGTATCAGTCAGCAAAAGTATTCAGTGGCTGTGCATGAAAAAAGATACAAAGAACAAGAACGGATCAATCAAGAGAACAAACATATGGCGCAAAGAGTCGTCAAACAGAATGCTACAATCAAGCATAGTAATAGTGGATGGCTACCGGCTAGAGAATCACCTCATAGAATCACAGAAAAAATGTTTTTTTAGTAAAAAGTCAAAGAAAGAAAACTTCCAAAGCTGATGCCTATGAGACAATGATTCTTTGTGCTATTTCAATAACAAAAAAATGATTTTTTTTTATTAAATTCTGCTTTTTATTATTAATTCTTTTTTTAGATATATGATGCAATGTAAGTGTGATTTAAGGTCTTATGAAGTTATATTTATATTCAGTTGGATTGGGATGGCTCCCAAGAAAAAGAAGAAGAAGGGAAAAAAGAAAAAGAAGGAGTACGATCCCCCTGTTTATCAGATACCCATCTACGAGGATCCGGAACTAGTTACCCCCAAAGTAGACCTTACTATCAAACATGCCGAAATGGAAATACCCAACGACGCCATGACTCTCAATGCCACTTTCCTCATCACTGCAAAAATAGGCAGAGTTGCCAAGGCTATCATTCGCCATCATCAGGAATCCATCGCTGATGTCATCATTTGCAAGGACAAGTATGATGTCAACTAGGCATTACCGCATGACGCCACCTTGGAGAAGTGCGGAATAGTGGGTCCATAAGCACATCTTTTTTACGACTATGTGCCTTTTTCGTATCCTCTGATCGGTTGATAAACTACTCCTTTATTACCATTAAATCTCATTAAAAACTAAGATATAAGCCATTGAAGATGATATTCAGCCAAATAAAACCCTGTTTTTTTATATATTAATAGATATTTAACCAAACCGAAAAGGACAATATCACTGGAAATCCTAGTCGTCTAGTAGATTTATCGTGTGAAGAATGGTAACTCCGCTCTTTCTATTCTGGTAAATTCTTCTTTCCCTTTCGATTTAGTCTTAAATGCTTATGTTGTCGTCTTCATCCTCAATGATTCCGTATTCTTCATCTTCCTTGTTGTCTCGCATTCTCAGGTACATTTCTGGGTTGCTATCCATCACACAGCTTTTCTCCATAAGTCCCTTGAAAGGGCTAACCTAGGAAAGTCCAAAAGATGCCACTGAGCCCACAAAAACATGACCAAATTCAGTCTTAGTTACGTATATCTGTTTGTCTTTCTCTTTGATGCCTTCGACTGGTTCCTTGACCACCGTGAATGATTTGATCGGTTGCTGTTGAACGAGTGCGGCAGTTGGTTCTTCGTTCTCAATATTGGCTCTTTTGGCTGGAGTCTGTTTGACTTCTTCATCGTTTTTCTCTTCATTTTTTATTTTTCTGCGAACTTGATGTAGAATTTGAGGACATGATTTGAGGAAGCAGGGATGACTGAAAATATTCTTGGAGGGGTCTTTTCGTGATTTGTGGAAGCCATACATGTTGAGTTGTCGTATGAAACTGTTGATGTTGCGATGCCTGAAGAATTTGGGCAAAATCATATCTTGGAACTCATCAATTTCTTTAATGGCGAACTCTCTTCCGTTGGGCATCCAGTGAATGATGTTCTCAAACTACTTGTTTTCAAGGATCTAGAAGGTTTTTTGAATGAAGTTGGCCACAGCAGTCTCGCAGTTATCACTTGACATATCAGCAATACTAATTTCTATATTTTAAAAGCAAAACCTCACATAAACACACCAAAACAACTTCAAAGAACATCATCCTAACACCCAAGAATCACCATTGAGGGCTTCTTTGGATCTGAAGATTAAAATTAAGGGCAAATAGTATTTTTGAAAAGCATGCTAATGATGATGCAAATAGTATTTTATTATTTATATCAATAAATATAAATTTTCATGGAAATCGTTGAGCAGCTCAGACTTCTTCTGATTCTTATCATGGCCTATTTCTCTTACAGACAGTTGCAGACACTACCAGCCATCACCGCTTATGAATCTGAAGATTAGGATATACAGGAATAAGTGCGACAAGAGCCTCAGGAGATCATCACATAGGAAGTTGTCAAACCTGAGGAAGAGAAACTTGTGACTGATGAAAACATTTAGGGAGATGCTGAAGTCGTCGAGAAGTAATGGTAGGAACAAATGAACGAGGAGTACTAAGAATAGTCAGAAGAAGTGGAAGTAATCGATGAAGATGATGGAGCGCTCAAGGACACTAACTTGAACGTCGTTGAAGAGTAGCCAGCTAAGGTCAAGAAAACCAAAAAAATTCGTAAAAGTTTAAAAAAAGTGGTCGAAAATAGACCAGTATAAAGAAGGCCTTCTGACTAGCCTGTGATAGTGTGATTATAGTCATTTTTGTTATCAATACTAATACAAAATCATCAAAGAACTGCTTTGTTTTATCCTTTAATTTACTTTTGTTTGAAAATTAGGGCTTCTTTGTACTCCTGCTCGATCTTTAAACGATCAATTTTTCCATTAAATCTTCCGCTTTAAGGATAGAGGATATCCATATGCGAGTGAATGATATCATTTTCTATCTATTTTTATTGATATCTACCCAAGTATTTTATATTTGTTTGACCCAACTATAGTACAATATCGGATAGGCCAGAAATATCATGAATCTGGTGAAATTTCGATTGAGTTTCATTAAATAATATCAATGTCGATAAAATAATCAAGTGTTAATTTTGGCTAATAGAACCAGCCAGATATTCATGCAGTAACTGATGAAACTTTTTTCGTCTTAGGATAGTCGTCGACATGCTATTACTTCAACACTTAGGATGTTGTCAACGCGAAGAGAGAGTCTCATAAGGAAACGGAGTTGATTGAAGGCCCAGTAGTAGCAGCAACAGCCGTAATCTTGGATGGAGTACTGAATATTATTTTATTTACACCTTAGGTTCCTCCGAGTAAAAAGAAATGTTGTCTAAGAATCCAGTTGAGCTCATCACTCACAACATTTCTATCCATTTCGAAGTGTTTTGTCATCGAAAAAAGTCCTTGAGTCTAACTCAAAGTATTCCACTACCTGAGCCATTCTTGTTCATCACATCTTAGATACTCAATAAAATTCAGAATAGTAATCGGTAAGGGTATTTTCGCTTAGCTTTTAAGACTTCCATCGTGAGTCTTGAACGCAAGATTGACAAGACAAGCCTATAAGGGAAACTCTTAAGGAATCAAAGTAAAAACATGATGATTTTAATTGTGAAGAGTGAATCTTTTTGTTATTTTTGACTACTTTTTTACATCAAAGGACTCCTTAGGTATTTTGTAAACGACTTGAAGATCGATAGGCGAGTTGTAATGGTTGTGAAAATCAACTGAAACCTTAAGTTGTGAGTTAGTTTCCTTTTATAAATGACAGTTGACTTATAGTTGCTCAGATACAAAAAGTGTGAATTTTGGCTAGAAACAGTTGCGTCTGAATCGACAAAACTAAGTTACTGAGTTGAAGTGCAAAAGATATGGATTGATGGCAATTTATTCAGGAAAAGATAACTCTTGTCTTTGTGCTATTTGTTTTCTTTGTTTCTTTTAAGAAGTAAACTAAGACAACTTATACTTGGTGCGACCTGGAGAAAAATAAGATGAGCCCCACTGATTTGCAGTCTTATTATGATTAAAGTTGGTTCGATTAGTTTGATCTGGCTATTGAGCTCTGAAAAAGTTTTATGTAGCTGCAAGATTTTTGGGGGAAATCGGAGGCAACTGTTCGTGTTTATTGAATTTTCTAACGATCAAAGAGCCCAGATCTTCTTACTCTTATTTCATTTTTCTTTTTAGCTACTGTTACTCGGAAAATTTAGATTTGTCTTCTTGACGTATTTGCAGAGAGCTATTGTCGCTTAGTGGTGTACCGACCGGAAGAGCTTGTACAGCTGCAACTGGGTACTGACCTTTATTTTTTCCTACTATAGGCTTATAAATAGGTGCATCGACCTTATCAGGCTATATTGACCATGATTCCTATAATCCTTTGAGATCTTTTTGATTGCTTCCAGCTACTCTTTTTTGTTAGAATTTCTTCTTGTCTACAATCGAAATATTTTGCTATTCCTTTATTATATCAAAAGTTTGATTGATCGAGACATTCATTTAGTTTTTGTTTTTTTGAAGCAAATAATCGCGTGCCCATTTCTTTTATTGTTCAAACTCTCTAAGTTGCTCAGCTGGCAAGTAAGGTGGAGGGTTGATGGTCACAAAATGTCTTAATTTATTGAGTTGCTATTTAAAAGCTTATTCTGGTAATTTTTAAGATAAAAGCTTATTTTTGGTAACTTTGATTTCCATAGTGTCCATATAGATGATTTAACTAAGCCTACTTTCGTCAACAACAGTCTCTGAGGCAAGCTAATCATCAAAATCCTAGAAAAATTATACTCTTTCGTCGTTTCTTTGGTTATGATTACGTTAAAACTCTTTCAAAAGTGCCATAAAACGAGGTTACAAATCTCTATTTTCTCTCTGAACTCGAGCCAAAGAAGGGATTTTCCTCAGATCTGGCAAGCTACGTCTTTCCTATGCACCGTTGCATACTTTAGCCCATAATATGATATGCTAGTCAAGATTGTGATTGACGTGGACTTGAGCTATCCTACCTATAATATCGCTAGCGAGGGTGTTGGTTAGTTAAGGACTCGCCATGAGTATCAGCTGAGTGGTTTACTAATAGGCTTGAGGATGAGTATCTGGATTTTAGATGAGATGCTGTAAAGCTGCAATAAAAAGTTTTATTTTGTCGCTAAGTGTTTGTAAATTTACTTGTTGGCATTTGCAGCTTGTTAGCGTAAAGAACGTAGCTTTTAGTGTCGAGATATGATCAATCTGCACATCTAAGCCCTGTCCATAACGATGCTACTATTATAATTATAACTATCTAAAAACATTCGACTAAATGTTTTCTCTAACTTTTAACTTTTTATCAAAATTTTCTAAGAAAATCATCAAAAGATGAATGAGCTATTTTATTTAATCTAACCTTTATTGTGAATGCATATCCGATTGATAATCATACCATGACTAAAATCGCTCTATTGTTGTTGTTCTTGGTCTGCGTATTCAGCATTACCGAAATCCCCATGCGCCACCATAAGCGCTCCCCTCAGGAAAGTAAACTCTTGATCGAATATCTCAATCGTGGCCCCTACATGGAGCACATCAACAAAATCATCAGTGTAGTTTTTCCTTCCAACTTGACTCCCAACATCTACGCCTATCCTGAGGTCAAAATCCTCAACTATCTAGATGCTCAGTACTATGGGTAATTTTTCTTTTAGTCAGACCGATCAGTATTGGAACTCCTGAACAATAATTCTAGGTTGTTTTCGACACTGGATCTTCCAACTTGTGGGTTCCTTCCAAGGAATGCAAGTTGTCTCCTGCTTGCTATCTTCACAAATACTTTGATTCAGCCAAGAGCTCCACTTATAAGTACAATGGTACTAAGTTCAACATTACCTATGGATCTGGTGCAGTTGAAGGATTCGTTGGTCAGGACACTGTGACTGTCGCTGGACTCAAGGCTGAGGGCGCCAAGTTCGGACAAATCACTAAATTGCACGGAATCAGCTTCCTTGCTTCCAAGTTTGACGGTATTTTAGGTATGGCTTGGCCACAAATCAGCGTTGACAATCTTGAACTCATTTTCGATCTACTAGTCAAGCAAAAGAAAGTCGAGGGTAACTCATTCTCTTTCTATTTGACCAAAAAACCCGGGCAAGACGGATCTGCTTTAGTGCTCGGAGGTATCAACAAGAAGTACTACACTGGAGATTTCAAATACTACGATCTTTCGATGACTCTCTACTGGGGACTCGATATGGACGATATCATTTTCAACGGAACTAGCTACAAAGTCAAGAACAGACTACTCGGCATTGTTGACACTGGAACATCAGTCATCGTCGGACCCTCTAAAGTCGTTGATGAAATGACCAAAGCTTTCGGAAAAGGAAGAGAAAAACAGGTCGACTGCGCTTTGGTTCCCACCTTGCCTACTCTTGACTTCGTTATCAAGGGCGACAAGTATACTCTCACTGGAAAGGACTATATTCTTCAGGTTGATCAGGGAGGCAAATCTCAGTGCATTGTAGGTATTATCGGTCTTGACCTTCCTCCTCAGCTAGGCGAGGCTTTCATTTTGGGAGACAGCTTCATCAAGACTTTCTATACTCACTTCGATGTGGAGAACAAGCGAGTAGGTTTCGCCAGAGCTGTATGATTTAAACATAAATCTACATTCATCAAAATTAGCATATTAATTTTTAAAAAATTAAATAAAAAAAAAATCAAAATAAGTTTTTATCGCAAAAATGTTAGTTTAAAAGATTGAAAAAAGCAAAATAATTTTAGCTGTTTGTTATGAAATTTAAACAAATTTACTAAGAATCAGTAATACCTCATTTAAATGTCTTTTTTGATATATCAAAAATAGTATATATAACTTTTAGTCATCAATATGCATTCAAATCTGATACCTCCTAACCAAAGTCTAAGAAAACACGCTTTTCGGTTATTCATAGCCTCTTTCTTTATTGTTTTCATTACTTTCTTTTTATTTGTTGCTACCCCGTTTTTCTCCACGACTACTCAAAGTACTGTCTTGCTTTTAATCTCTCAAATTGAGCAAAAGCAGGTCAAATCTTCGATTCATATCATCGTGATCAAAATCACCTTTTCCTCCCATATCCATACGACTATACTCAGCCTTGATTCCATCTGTTTTTTCTTTGGAAGCAGTAGGCATGCACCCAAAATTAAAAAATTATTTTTTTTCCTTAGGATATGATACAGAATTGACAACGTCGTAAGGCAGTTCAGGATTGAACTTTAGTTGCGGTCGTTTTTTATTAGTAAAAGAAGGGTAGTGCTCAGAATGAATATTTGAAGTGTTCTGGAAGCTGTTTTCTGTCTATTGCGATGGTTTATGACTGAGAGCTTTGTTAAGCTCGTCTATTTTTTTATTAGAGGCTGTTGACAATCGATTAAACTATTCCAGAAGCGAATCATTTTTAGCTTTCAGCTATATGATGTTTTGCTTAAGTACTTTCTAGTTGCTCTAATGATGCATTATCTTGGTTTCGAGCTGGGTGATCCTAGGGTTCAGGGTATCCGAAAAAAATTTATTGCTTTGTTATAGTTTATCTTCACTTTTAAGCATAGATTGTTTAGTTTATTTGTTGACTTCACGCATAAGTACGATTATCTTTCTGTCTAAGATTTGATATATTTCATCAATATTCGTTGCGAACTCCCGCAATTTATCCTTTATTTAAGTCTTAAGCACCTCAACCTTGCGACAGTTGACCTATGAGTCACTGACTTCGACTGCTAGCGTGTTGAGGTGCTTAGAAAGACCGACTACTTATCGACTGAATCGTTATATTTATCGTAGTTGGTGGACTGCTCGGTTGAAAAATTGCTTCTGCCTCAACTCTACTTCCATAAATAATAATATAACTCAATAAAAAAACGAGTCTAGCGAACACTAGTGAGTGTAATTGTATGTTAATATGATATGGAATGTGTGGTGGTCATGGTTCTATTATTTTATACGATTTATTATTAAAATGAGAAGAGAGAAATCCTAAACACCTTATTCTTTAGGCGCCAAACGAAGCTCATTACCTCTAGATAAGGCAGTGGCTCCCTACCGTATCGAATGGCAAAACGATTCCAACAGCAACGTCTTTTTTCAGAACATGAAGGAAGAGCTCTCGAACATTAAAAATGATTTTGAGAAGCTGATCAAGAAAGAGGGAAGTATGTACTCAGCGAGCAAGCAGCAAGCCAACTCCAATACTAAGAATAAGAGTATGAGTTACAGAAAAGAGGATAAAAAGTTTCAAGTCGTTAAGGAGGGCTCGGAAAGAGCAGCCCCGATCAGCAGTAGAAAAGATGAAGCCAGTTAGTATAATCAACCTTAGAAAAGTACGCAGTTCGACAAGATTAACCTTGATGGAGGATTCTAAGCCGAATACCAAAGCTATACAACTGGCAGATATGGTACTAAAAGACGTGAAGGCAACATGCAGTGGACTGTTCAGGACCCAGTGCCTATCCAAGAACCCAGCTATTACACTCCCTTGAAGACTACAAGCAAAGAAATGGCAGGTGAATAAAACAAAAAATAATTAATGAGAATGCAGGACCAGATCGAAAAACTGATGGCTCAGATTAAACAGGCTCACGAGCAGATAAGTAGCTAACAAAAAGAGAATAATAGGCTTCAAGATTTAGTCTTACAACTTCAAAGCACGATATCAAAGTTGCACGATGACATTAACGCGCAGAAAAAGAGCAGTGCGACGGTTAAAAAGTAATTCGATCAGAGTGAGCAACAAAAACAAGTGATGAGAAACAAGATGGAAGAACTTAGTAAAGAACTCGGTAGGAAAATGGATGCGGTTGTGTCTTTGGAAAGCAAAGTTAAGGAACTTAAATCAGCATTATCTGATCAAAATAAAAGTAGTCAGCAAACTCATTCTGTCTAACTGGTTAAACTATAATGCGAATAGACTATTAATAATCTTAAACAGGAGCATTTGAGCAAGCTCAAAACACTTTCGAACACTCATGCTAACAAAATAAGCTAACTTACTCAACAACACAAGCTAGAGATCAATAGACTTAACGAAATCAAGGAAACTTAAGTGGCGAGATTGACGCTTGTAAGTGGGCAAAATGAGGTCGATATGAGGCAATAACATCAGAAACAGTTGACTAAGTTAAGACAGGATTATTAAGGAAATATCAAACAAATCAAATACGAAAACGAGAATAAAATTAATACGCTCAAGAATGCATATGCATAGGAGGTCGGATAGATGCAGAATAAGACTCAGTAAAGATTGCTTCTCGCGCAGAAAAGTGCACAAGACAAGGATAGTGCTTCGACCCAACAACTAGAAACGATTCATCTACAACAAATATAACAGTTAGATGAAAAACATAAGCAACAAATCAGACAGCTAGATTCAGTTAAACAGCAAGAAATTCAACGATTGTAGCTTAGTCATCAATAAAAACTTAGAGAATTTCAAGTAAACCACTAGCTTTTTAATAAGGAGACAGCATTTAAATATGAAAACAGAATAAATTAACTGCAAAATTAATTAAACAGGGTCATACAACAAAAGTAAACAATAATCAGACAGACTGAGTCAACCCCTAATGTTCAGAATGATCCTTACTTTCAAAACCTCATAGGAGAGCGAGACTTTCTAATTGGTGAGCTCAATCGTTTAGGTCAAAATTACAACAATCTGACTCAGATAGCCGACCAGCTTTCTCAATAAAATAACGGTCTTAAGGAATAGCTAAATAGATTAAGCCACTATCTTGAAGACGTCAAGAGGATGCAAGGATAACAATAAAATACTCATAATCGAAAGATTTAATACATGAAGAATGACATGAAGGCTTATTAACAAAGAGAATAGATCTTCTCTAAAGAAATTTCGAATCTTCAGTCGATAGTTAATCAGCTCTAAGCTGAAAAGAAACAGCTTCAATCGACCAACAGTCAGTAATAGCTGCTTTCTCCAAAAGAAAAAGATCACGATAGAATTGATGCGGTGACTCGAACAGTACAGAAATAGAACAGACAGCTCAAGCAAGATATTTAGCTTCTTAAGCAAGCTTTGAATCAACAAACATAGTCTAAGACTCTGGCTCCTTCGTCATCTTGCTAGAATTTCAAGCTAGATGGCCTTATTCAATAGAATCAGGATCTTAAAAATATGGTCAATCTTCTTTAGGCTGAAGTTTAGTAGCTGAACTAAAAAAATAAGGCCTTTAAAGTGGAAATTGCTTTGTATTAGAAACGTGAATAAACAATGGGTACAAGAAGACAGCTTCAAAGTAATGAATGGTAACAGTTGACTGAACAAATCGAAAGACTCAAGGAAGAAAAAAACACTATTCAATAAAGAATGGAGTTATAATTTTTGCAAAGAGAAGTCTATAGTGTCAACGAAAGAAAGGAAATCGAAGTGCAAGAATCACAAAAACTCGAATCTGTGGTCTATCAACAACTTGCTTAAATACAGTCTTTGAGACAAAGTATCGAGCGCATTTCATCTGCCAACTAGAGACTCGAAAAGTAAGTCAAATTATCAAAACTTACAAAACCGCTTTAGGGAAATACAAAGGAAATCGTCTTGCAGAGATAGCTGTAGAGCAAGGCAAAAAAAGTTTAAACACTGCGATAGATAATCTTTAAAGTTTTGGTGGCCAAGGCCTAAAAATGTTAATAAGAAAGAGAAGGCTAGTACTTGATAAGGAAGATTAACTAGCTGGCCAGAGAATGGCAATGATTATTTTGTTAGCGTAATAATTTTTATTCATTTGACAACTAATTTTTAAATAAAAATAAGACTAAAAGTGATACTCAATTCATCATGTCGTAGTCGTCGAATTTATCGTTGTAGTTCAGAATCTTTTTCTTTATCGATGAAGTATCCACCCAGCCTACGTGATCCTCGAGTTGTCTTGTCACCAAAAATGCAGGTTCTGTGACTACTTATGTGCCTACTTTGACATGCCCTTGCTCGATAAAAGTCACTGCTTCTTTCATTGTCTCAGAAAATTTTAAAGAACACAGCAAGACAGCTAATCTTCGTCTACAAAAGGCAGAAACGGATATTTTTTAAGCCACTTCGATATTGTCCTTAGAGTTGAGTAGACCCATATTGAACAATTTTTCGAGTAATTGCTAAGTTGCTTTGATTCTAAATGGGTCATCGAAGGGCAAAAGTTTTATTTTAGAGATGAGACTGGTGACTAATCCGCATATTTTGTTGTAGTGCGTATAGTCTTATCTGTTCTGTAAGTGGTAGCGATGCATGACACGAGTCTCTCGCTTGTCTGCTTATACTTTCCAGTCGTAAAAATTCACTTTTTTTAAGAGTTTTTGTTAGTGATGTTTCAGCTTACGCATTGTTGATCAAATACTATTAATATCTACACTACACTACAATACTATAATTATAAGCATAGATCTATAAAGAACATCATTTTTTCAAGCAATCTAAGGTTGAATGCAGCCGTTCTTCACCTTTAGCAATACAAAAGAACCGTTGCTAGGAACATTGAGTCCGTCGACCCATCCCTTGATCAATTAACCAATTTTCTAAGGTTTCGCCCATTTGCTGAAATCAGAGTTGGGCATGGCTTGACGATTGGTCTATGTGTCAATCGTCTCTGGAAGAATCGTCAGAACATTTCCAGTCATTTTTTTGCTTTAAACTCTTTCTGCCAGATGTGAAGCAAGATAATGCGTGCCTGCTTTGGCCAAGGCATAGGCGATCATATCAGGTTGTGGCTCTTTGTAAACTGCGGCTGCTCCAGTAAACACTACTAATCCGTTGGGCGCCAGGTATTTAGTTGAAAGATGAGCTGCAAGCATAGCAGGATACAGATTGACTTTGTTCATCAATTTTACTTTCTCAACATAATCTGCGTCTGCAATGCTGCCGCCAGTCCATCCGCCAGCTGTAACCAGAATGGCATTAAATTTCACAGAAAGAGATTTTATAGAGTTGATTGTGTTTTGATTATTTTGGGCTGGGGTGAGTGTCTGGTCGAGCAAAATATTTGTTTTGGCGATTTTGTGAGGATTGAAATCAACATTCACGACTGAGTGTTAGGCAAAAAGACTGAGGACTCGGGAACCGAGCTGACCTCCTCCACCGATGCACAAAATGTTTTTCATCTTAATTACAAAATAGATATAACACTAGTTTTAATAGCTATCACACTTGGTCAGAAGATGGATCATGAAGGCAGAGTTTACTGCTAAGTTCGTTGATAGTCTTAGCCAGATTTTTCATTTGATTTTTATGGTAGGAAATTTTAAGAAGCTGGATATCTTACGGAAAAGTATCGTCCTTGAGTTCGCTATTTATTTTTTATTCAAAATGTTCTTTTACTTCCCTTATGTTGTCCTAAAGCTCAGTAAAGATGGCATCTACTTTGTTAAACCACTAGATATCTGCTTATTTTTTGGATTCAGACAAATTTTCATTTGTATTTCTAAGCGTTTTGATGCTATCTGCTTGCTTTAAAACAGCTAGTATCTTTTTCATACTTTTGTTTTACTTTCTGACTGTTTCTTTCTCGCCCTTTCGCTAATCTATAAGTCTATAGATGACAATATTATTTTCCTTGGTCTTGCTTTTGCTCGACATTAATGCTTATAACGATAAAAGAAAGTATAATAAGGCATATAATCATTATTTTTCGTTGTTTTTGTTGGCTTCGCGGATGATCCATGAGAAAAAATCTCGAATGTCCTTGCGTCCTTTGGGCATCATTTTCATAGGAATCATATTGAGCATCTGTGTAGTCTTGTTAAGTCTGTGATTAAGACTTTAAAGATAGATTATCCACAACAAAATAAAGCCGAAGAAGCTGATCGTTATAAAGAAAACAAGTCCAAGAGTAAGTCCATTGAGAGCTGTTTTCACGCTTGTTTGAAGTAATTTTTTCCAATTTTCGAAAAAATCGTTAACTAGAACACGATTTATCAAAGTATACTGTGATTACTATATCTCTAAATAATCGTTTCGATCAAGATTGCCATAATATGAAAAAATGACAAGCATGCCTCCTTCTAATCTTCCTTCTAAAAGATCTTTGCATCTTTCGGCCAACTATTAAGAAATTTACTAATTTTCGCAAATGTTTTGATCATAGGATTACAAATATATTTTATTCACTTCGACGTGTTCAGTCAATAGTTATAGATATTAATTTTATTGATTTCGACTCGAAATCGGATTCAAAAAGCGGGCTTAAAGTTTATCTTGAAATTCAAGTAAATCGACTTCGCCCACTTTAGTGATATTGTTGTCTTTAATGAGTCGCAGGTTGTTGCTGATGGTGGAGCTCTGCAGAAACTGTCGAGTAAATAAGCCCCATTTGGGATTCAAAGCTACTGTAGTTTGTTGTTGATCGTGAAGGACAAATAGAAACGCAAGAGAAAGTCCGATAGCATAGAAAAGCAGCCAGAACATTTGTATGTACATGAAATCGCATCTAGAAAGCATGGATTTTTTCTTGTACCTGGCTATCATGATCTTTCTGGCTTTATTGTCCTCACTTATTTCTTCGTCCTAGTTCTATATCATATGGTAATCTTAGAGATATAAATTTTTGTCATGGAAATTGATGCCTTTATCAACCAGTTATTTAGCTTATACATAGGTTTTTATAAAGGTATTGCAGTTGTTTTGAAGATAGACTACATAGGCAGGCGGAATGTCAAGAAACCATAAAATGATGTCGAAACATTTTTTGTCTATATGCATGACGTTATATATCCACATAAGCACAGTGACTAAAGCTGCAATCATTACAAGAACCAGGAGGACAATAGATAAGATTATTTATGATTAAATTACAAGCTAAAAAGACTCAAGGGCTGGGTAGACGTATGTGTAAAAGTTGTAGTACATGTTCTCGAGGTCACTGTAAAGCAAACTGCTGTTGCTGAAATAGTTCAAAAAAGCTCCCTGAATGAAGGTAAGTGACGAACTCAATCGAACTTGATTGATAGATCCGCCTTAGCTACGCATGGTTATAGTAATGTCTGGATCGAAGGAAATCGAATAGTTGCGGGCTAGCTGGGCACTTACTAAGGCTGAAGTAGGACTGTCTGGAGGGTCATTTATATGAAAACTGCGATACATCAAAGTGTTGAGATACTCTATATCTTTTACCCAGTTCATGTTAGTGTCAGAGTACGAATTTAATCGATCAAACTACTGTCTAACATGGATATAGGAGACGACCGATAAAGTCACTAGTATCACAAAAAACAAGCCAAAAACCACTTTAAGAGTTGTCACTTAATCATGAACTATGTTGGTATTGATAGCAGCTTTAATTTTTTACACATAAAGTGGATTTTTAAGTTTTTAAATCTAGTATTGGTTGTTTCCAATGTTTTGTTAGTCAGCTTAATCGAATGAATCGCTGTCTTAGCCAAATGGATCTATTACTCTTTTGAGTTAATTTTTATAAAGTCTATAAGTTTTGATTTTATCTGCGTAGTTTACGAACTATCGTACTTTACTTTATTCTGCCTTGACTGCCATAAGTTAGTGCACTACTTCGTTTATTTTTGGACTTTGATATATGGAGCCATAGGATGCACTTTTTAGAGATCTATTGCTAGCTCGACTATTGTTCTGCAGCATGCTCTACTATTCATCACTGTTGTTGCTTAGTTCCATGTCATCGACTGCATCATAAAGCTCAAGGATCTCCCCTCCGAATACATTAAGCGATTAT
>Ga0169931_10008206_pt1 | contig 15290 bp, 4 predicted proteins | sample Kivu_15m_20L_FD_129675 | JGI IMG/M metagenome (GOLD analysis project Ga0169931, IMG submission 129675) | Freshwater microbial communities from Lake Kivu, Western Province, Rwanda to study Microbial Dark Matter (Phase II) - Kivu_15m_20L... | ecosystem: Environmental > Aquatic > Freshwater > Lake ... | reverse complement strand
CGCGTCGGGCAGTGCCTTGCCGGCGGCATCAATGCCCGCCCAGCCCACCGGGGCTTCGGTGATTTGCAAACTCACGGAATGCTTCTTCTCCACCGCGCGCAGCACCTTGACGGCCTCGCGCATGACCTCGGGACCAATGCCGTCGCCCGCGAGCGCGGCGACTTTGAACGTCGTTGACATAGGGCGCGGAGGATACCGGCGAGGTCGGCGGCGGGAAGCAGAAAGTCAACCGGGCGGGATTTGAACTCGAACTCCGCAGTTGCCCGGCGTGCCGACGCGGGTAGCGCAGGCTGGCAGCCTGCGCCACGGTGCCGGGCCGAGGCGACGCCGTGAAAATAGTTTGAAAGACGGCCCGCCCAGCCACCGAACCACCCTCAGCGAGACGCATTCGTCGTGCCTTTGCCCGGTGGACGGGCACGGAATCGCCGGCGGGTGCCGGCCGTTCGCTGGTTTTTCGTTACCGGAGCGTTAATTGGCTTGCTATCGCTGGCGCGCTGAAAATAAAAACTGCCAGTAAAAAAAATTGAGCTGGCCGTCCAGTAAAGAAAACCGTTTGAAACCATGACTGCCATCAGCCCCAGTTTCCCCTCTTTATCCCGGCGGACTCCCGGCGATGCGGCGGGGGCAAACGTCCCGGTTCTCCACGGTGTTGCGCAGGTTTTCCCGTGGTTGGGGTGGTGCCTGCTGGCCCTGCTGATCGCGGGAGGTCCCGCGTTGACGGGCGCGGCGGATCCCGTGCGCCAGCAGACGGTGTAGTTGCGCAAGGGCTGGAACGCGGTGTTTCTGGAGGTCGCCCCGCAGGATCCCGAGCCGGCCAAGGTGTTCGCCGGCACGCCGGTGGACATCGCGGCCGCCTTCTCCGGGCCGCTGACTTCGGCGCAGTTCATGACCGATCCGGGGGCGAACCTCTTCCGGCTGGCGGGCTGGTCGGCGTGGTATGCGGAGTCGCGGCCGGATGCGTTCCTCAAGTCGCTGCACGCGATCAACGGCCAGCAGGGCTACCTCCTCCACGCCCGGCAGGACTTCACCCTGTCGGTCACCGGGCTGGTGTCGCCGGCGGCCGTGCGCTGGCAGGCGGACGCCTTCAACTACGTCGGCTTCTCGGTGGACGCCGTGACCGCGCCGACCTTCGCGCGGTTCTTTGGCGGTTCCGCGGCGCACAACCACAACCGCATCTACCGGCTGGAGAACGGCGTCTGGCGGCAGGCGACGAATCCGGCGGCGGAGGTGATGCGGTCGGGCGAGGCGTTCTGGATCTTCTGCACGGGGAGGCTCTTGCAAAACCCTCCGACTCGCTGTCAAACGAATGGGGACAAGCGAATATATCCTTTGAAAAGCATTCGTTTGACTTCATTCGTTTGACACGTCCTGGGGTTCTGCAATTGGCTCCGGGGACTTCGGATTACCAAGGGCCGCTTCAGGTCGAAACCACGAGCCGCAACGGCCTCGCCTTGGGCGCGGCCAAGGACACGGTCGTCCTGCGCAACCGGACCACCCACCCCGTGGGGGTCACCATGGAGCATGTGGCGACGGCGCAGAACGCCGTGCCCCTGTCCATCGTGGTGCTGGCGGTGGGTGACACGAATGCCCCGGTCAGGCAGATCGCCACGCCGCAGGCGGACGGCGCGTGGTCCCAGCCCATGCCGCCCATCGAGGCCGGCCAGGCCTTTCGCGTGCCGTTCCAACTGCGGCGCGAGGCCATGACCTCGGGCCGCCAGACTTCCGTGCTCAAGTTCTCAACCGATGTTGGAACCGTGCTTTGGCTTCCGGTCTATGGCTTCCGGCAGGATTTGGAGACCAACTGAACGTTCGGGCATTTAATCCGTCACCCACCGTGCATCGCTCGCCACCGCCCCCCGTCGTCGTCCGGCCCCGCGCCTGGCTCATCTTCCTCGCGGCGATGGCCGCCGTCCTGCCCGGCGCGGCCTCCGCGCAGACCGCCGCGCACCCGCTGCGCGGCCTGTGGATCGGCCAGGCCACGCTGAACTACGTGACCGAGGTGTCCGTGCCGCTGGACCGGAACAACACGCCCATCGCCCCGGAGCCGCGCATCCCCACGCCGACGGCGGACCAGGCGCACCTGCGGTTGATCCTGCACGTCAACGGCGCCGGCCAGGCGCACCTGCTCAAGGACGTGGTCATCCTCAACCGCAAGGGCAGCACCAACCAGTCGGTGGGCACCGTGAACCTGACCACCAACCCGAACGCCCTCGCGGACTCCAGCATCCCCGCGACGGACAGCGACGTGGTGCTGGTGACGGACGAGCGGCTCTATTCCACCTTCCCGGCGCAGTCGGCCCTCCGGTTCGCCAGCGCGGTGTTCGACTTCGGGGATCGGCAGGCCACCGACGTGGTCAACGACCTCGTCGCGCGCGCGGCGACCAATGCCGCCAGCTTCGTGCGCACCAGCCCGACCAGCCTGGCCACCACGGCGAACCAGCTCGCGGTCATCAATTCGGCGAGCAACTCCGCCTTCACCGCCGGCTCCCCGGTGGTGGCCAACGCCGATGTGGCCGCCGCGTTCGCCTCGTTCCTCTCCACGCACCTGCCTTCGACCAAGGTCACGGCCATCGCCGCCGCCGCGAACCCGACGACGGAGGCCGCCGCCGTGCGCGCCGCCGCCGTGGCGACGAACCTCACCTCGATCTACCGGGACACGCGGCCCGTGGACATGGTGGACGCCATCGTGGCTGCGGTCAGCACCAACGCCGCCGCCGCCAAGACCAACGCGGCGCACAACATGGCTGCGGCCTATGCCGACGTGAACAACGTCTATCACAGCTTCCTGGCTTCCGAACTGGTCGGGGACATGATCACCGCCGCCGCCGGCGCGGCCGCCAGCAACGCCATCACGACCGGCGCGACGCTCGCCTCCGTGCGCGGGGTGGTGACCAATCCCGGCCCCGCCAAGGTCGTCGAGGCCCGCACCGAGGCGCTGCGCCGGACGGTGCCGCCCTACACGGACACGCGGGCGACCGACGCGGTGCTGCGCATCCTGAACGCCATCGCCACCAGCGCCGCCACCACGCTGCCGGCAACCAACGGTTTTGAGGCGACCAAGACCGCCGCCGTGCAGGCGGGCCGCAACGAGTTGATGAGCATGGTGCTCCGCTACCCCGTCCTGCTGGCGACGCCCACGCCGGATTACACGTCGTTTGTGCGCGCCAGCTCACCCACGGGCCTGGTGGGCAGCGCGCAGATCGCGGCGCGGGCGGCGGCCAGCGGCGCGGTGTCGGAGAAGGCGCTCAACCCGCTGTTCACCGCGCAGTCCCTCGAGGACGCGGCGCGCACGGCGGCGCTCAACGCGCTCCAGTCCGTGTATTCTGCGGCGGCCCGCGCGGTGCGCACCGAGCTGCCGCTGGCGGGCAGCTTCGGGCCGGGCAACGGCGATCCCCGGCTGACCTGGGACATCAAGCTCGCGCCGCTGGGCGCGGCGGGCCTGACGGGCAGCATCCTGCTGCCGGCCAACCACCCGACCAATCCCTTCCGCCACCGCCGCCATCCCGACCACACGGTCGGCCTCGACGTGACGCGGGGCCTGCGCTTCGACTTCGACGGCGCGGCCGGCAGCGCGCCGGGACGCGCGGGCTACGGCGTGGACCGGGTGACGGGCACCTACCGCGAGGAGATTTTCGGGCTGCACAAGCAGTTGGGTCCGCAGCAGAACCTCGGCCTCCGGGTCGAGGGCAAGTTCGAGCTGCACCGGGTCAGCCTGGTGGACACGTTGAACGCCCGTTGAAAGCGCTGTTATGAGATACGTTGCATGTCTGCGGCCGGCGGCGGCCGCGCAAGTGGGTTTGTGGCTGGCGGGCGTCGCCCTCCTGTTCGGGCTGGCCGGACCGCCGGCGGCGCGCGGGCAGGCCGTGCCGACGACGCAGGTGCCGTTCACGCTGACCATCAGCGGCAGCTCGGATGAGCCGACCTTCGAGTTCGCCAACCGCTCCCGGCTCAAGGTCAGGCGGCTGCGGATCACCGTCGGGCACGACTTGGCGACTTTCAGCTCGCTTTCCAGTGTCAGCACCACGGGGGGCGCGGTTGTCACGTCCCGCCTGCCCAACTCGACCGACGGGGCCAGCCGGACGATTGACCTTTCGCTGGCGGATTGTGGGCCGGGGGCGACGGTGCGATTCCGGGCCGACATTGACTCGACCATCCTCTTTTTCCCCTTGTCCTTCAACTACCGCACCGTGCTGTTCAACAACGGTTCGATGCCCAACGCGGTGGTCACGGTGGACACGGAGGAGGGGCGGACTGAGACACTGACGCTGCCAGACGACCCGGCGGATCCCAATGCGCCCAGCTACGTGTTTGCGAAGGGCGCGCGCAAGCTGCTCATCAGCTCCGTGGCGGAGAGCGGGGACATCGTGGGCCGGGTGGACGTGCGGACCTTCCCGACGCCGACGGCGCAGGTTGGCCAGTCCACGCTGCTGGCGACGAACGTGGGCAGCCCGCGCTCGTTCGACGCCTTCGACGGCGAGACGGTGGAAATCCGGGCCGTGCGCGAGGTGTATTTCAACATCCACGGCGAGGACATCACCGGCGCGGTGGCGGGCAACCCGGCGGCGATCCAGACGGACGCGGAGGAGCGGTTCACCGCGTTCGGCATCTCGGTGAACAACCAGCCGCAGACCGGCGACCCGACGCTCTACCGCTTCGAGGTCACGGGGGACACGGTGATCGAGGCGAAGTGGAAGCACGATTACGCGCTGACGGTCAGCCACGACTTCGCGCGCACGGAGAGTCTGGACCGCATCGCGGACAAGCCGTGGGCGGGGCCGCTGACCTCGGCGGCCACGGGCAATCCCGATCCCCCGGCGCAAAAGCACTGGATCCAGCGCGGGACGACGTTCATCGCCCGGATTGACGGGCAGGTGGCGGATCTGACCTCCCGGCCCGGCCTGCCCATCCGTTATGTGCCGAAGGCTTACGTCTCCTACGGCCCGCCCAACCGCGACACCAGTTCCGCCGCCGGGGATCGGAACAAGCGCCTGGCCGTCGGCGGTCAGCGGGTGGACATCCGGTCGGACACCACGACCTTCACCTCCAAGTCCTTCAACGTGGGGCAGACTCCTCCGCAGAAGCAGCAGGTGCCGGAGTTCACCATGCACGGCCCCGGCGGCATCCGTTACGTGTGGCAGATCCAGTTTGGCATCCAGGTCAACGTGGACAGCGTGGACAAGAACTCCGTGCCCAAGGTGTTCACCGGCGCGCTGAACTCGCTGGTCGAGGCCGGCTCGGGCGAGGGGACGTTCTTCTTCGATCCCGGCACCGCCTTGATCGTGGCGAGCCTCGCGACCACGCCCGGGATCAGCAACAATTACCTCGGCGCCTGGATGAGCGGGGACGGTTACTACTTCGGCGGTGCCGGCTCGATTGACACGGTGGACGGCACGCTGTTGAGCGGGGCGGTGACGGGCAGCCCGGCCGGGTGGGAAAAGTCCTTCGCGGGGCCGAACGGCCAGACTTATCGTGGCATGAGGATTCCGAACCTCCAGCGGGCCGCGCGGGTGTTCTGGCAGCATTCCAGCCGGCAGATCCGGGTCACGGCCAGGATCGGCGAGTATGTCTTCCAGTCGGACCGCACGAACCTGGCTGGCTCGTTCCCCACGCCGCCGGAACTGTATGTCACCAACACCGTGTCTGGCGTGAACAAGAACGTCACCGCGCCCGGCATGGCGATCTGGGACGAGGCGGCGGCGCGGCTCTATCCGCTGGTGCCCGGCCAGTTCACGGTCAAGTGGCAGTTCGCCGGCACGCCCGCCGAGGTCGTCGTCACGGCGGTCTATCCCACCACGCCGCATTATCCGCACATCGCCGGCGCGCCGCCGGTGGCGCTGGATCCGGATCCGACGGACAACCTCATTTTCAAGGAGGTCAAATACACCGAGAACACCGCGCTGGTGGACGGCAGCAAGTGGTTCACCGCCACCAACGCCGGCAAGACGGTGCTGCTCTTCGGCGACATCCAGCGCACGGGGCGCGGCGTCCCGCGCGAGTTTATGAAGGTGCGCGTGGTCGAGACCAAGCTGTGGAACGCCGATCCCGCGCCGCCCGCCACCGCCGTCGTCGGCCAGAAGATCACCGACGCGCTGGACAGGGCCGGTCTGGGCACGGGCTACCTCGTGTTCACCAACGGCGTCCGCTACAACCCCTTCGTCTATGATGTCACCCGGCTCTCCGGCCTCGCGGCGAAGGATGTCTATAACGCCGCCGGGTTGCAGGCCAACCCGCCGTCCCTCACGGTCGCCAACCGCGGCCTGCTGCCCGGTCCGGTCATCCCCGTGAACCTCCACCCCGGCGCGAAGGCCGACAACACCGACCGCATCGTGGTGGTCTGGTATGAGGATCCGCTCAAGCACGACCGCCTGCTCTGGCCGCACCGCGCCCGCGCCTACACGCCGCGCTGGCCCGCGACCGAGGCCGAGGGCCTGGGCCGGATCGTCATTGCCAGCCAGTTCGGCAGCGAGAGCGTCAACGCCTTCGGGGCCGATCAGTTGGTGGTTCCGGCCATCGGGAACTTCCCGCGCGAGACCACCTACAACCCGTCGCGCGTCCAGTCCGTCCAGATTTACCAGCAGGCGGACCGGAACCAGGCGGGCTACAACCCGAACGAGGAGCACGCGCTGATGGCTCCGTCGCTGCGGTTTGCGGCCGTCTCGCCCCGCCCGCCGGCGGCCTATGCGCTGCGCAACAACGACCTGAACTTCTACAACGCGGCGTCGAGCACGGAGACCGGCCAGGTGCCCGCCACCTACACCTCGCACCCGTATGTGCTGGTGCAGTTCTTCGACACGGCGGACCAGGAGTTCAAGATGCGCGTCTATTCGGTGCAGCGGGAGGATGCCGCCCGCGGCTACCGGTTCGCAAACCGCGACCGCGTCACGCTGGTCAGCGCCGGCGTCCGGGTTTCGCCCAACACCACCACCAACGTCCTGGCCACGGTGGCCCAGCTCAACGCCGAGCCGAACGTGAAGATGGAGGCCGGCGAGCCGGTGATCCCATTCTACCCCATCGGCGTGGTGAATGGCGCGGCCCCCTGCCCGGACACCTTCGGCGTGAACCTTAAAAACCAGGCCGTGTTCTGGAAGGACCACAAGGAAACGAGCTGGGCGGTTTCGGGCGGCACCAACGCGTGGTTCATCCAGTCGGACTACTACCGGATGGCGCAGGACTTCTGGTGGCCCGAGGGCGAGGCGGGCGTCCTGCGGGTCGCCTCGGACAGCAAGTTCACCCCGAGCTTCCCGAACGTCGGCGACTGCATCTCCTTCCTCCCGCAAAGCGTCCAGACGCTGCGCAATTTCTCGGTCGGGGCGGACATCACGCTGTCCACCGCGCAGTTCAACGCGCTTGCGCCCACCCCCATCCTCTACAAGAGCGACTGGCCGGAAGTGCTGCCCGTGCTGAAGGCGGGCGAGACGCTCACCTACTCCGGCGGCGAGTATCGCTTTGACCGGCCGTTCACCACCGTGGTGGACAACGGCGTGGTGCGCACGGTGGAGACGCCGGGCCTGCCCGGCATCGTCGCGTTCGCCTGCGCCGAGGTGGTCTTCGACTCGCTCAACCCCTTCGCGCGCTCATCGCAGTTGACCCGCGACAACGGCTGGACCGCGCGCGTCGGGCAGGTGCTGGAGTCGCGCAGCGTGCCGCTGGCCTTCCCGGACTTCCCGCCCGAGCTGGCCCCCGCCACCAAGCGCACGCGCGTCAAGTCCGGCAAATACGTCTTCGCCGAGCTCCCCGCCTCGCTGCAAAACCGCGTCCGCTACGACCCCCTCCTCGGCAAGCTGGAAATCTCCGGCCTCCTGAACAACAAGGCCATCGGCGACAGCACGCTCACCGCCTCGCCGCCGCAGGTCTATATCCTTGAGCCGAACATCTTCACCGCCGACGAGCTGGCGGCGCTCCGCAAGCTCTCCGAGAAGACGGAATGGACCGAAGCGGTGGACAACCTCGGCCGCCTCACGCGCAATCCGGGCCTATTGGACACGGACAACACGTCCATTGCCAAACTTGCCCCGAAGGCCGGCTTCGGCACGGACAACGCCGCCAAGCTCAAGACTTTCTGGAACAACTACTACGAGAGCCTCGGACTGCTGGCCGCCACCGACGCGGTGCCGTTGCCCATCGCCATCGAGGACGCCGACGACGCCTACCACGTCGGTCTTGCGCCCAAGGTGCTCTACGACGACAACGGCAATATCGTCACCATCGAGGATCCGCTGAACCCCGGCCTGTTCCGGCCGGTCAGCGACCCGCGCGTCCCGGCCCACGCGCGGCTGTTCGGCCCTGGTCTGGCGCTGCTGCCCAACGGCAACTTCCTCGACCTCAAGGGCGGCCTCCCGCCGGTCAGCTACGTGGTGGTGGCGGAAAACAACGACCCCACCCTCGGCGGCTCGCCCGTCACGCTGCACGTCATCAAGGTGGATCGCAACGAGCGCTATCGCGGCGCGATCAAGACCACCGAGTCCGACAACGTCTTCGATGAAAACCTCGGCCTGCGGCATCAGGGCGACTTCGCGGCGAATCCCGATGACCTGTTCTTCGAGTGGTGGTATCGCCCGGACGACGGCAGCCTGAACGTGCCGCCGCCCGACCTCATCGCGCCGGGCCAGACCAACCCGTGGAAGCTCTTCCCCGACGACACCGGCAAGCAGGGCCGGGGCCGCTACCAGATCACGCTCAAGGGCAACCCCAACGCGCCGGAGACACTGATCGCCGACAGTTGGTGGTTCGTCCGCTACCGGCACAAGAACGACGAGGTATCGGGAGTGAACTGGAAGGTGCCGCAGACCGACGCCTCGGGCACCGTGGTCTCCAACGCCGTGAACTTCACCTGGGCCGGCGCGGGCAACTCGCAGCCGTTCGTGGACGCCGACCAGGACGGCATCCCCGACTACCGCGCGCAGCTCGCGATGGGCTGGATCAAGCGCGTGCTCGACGCGGTCAACCCCTACGAGGCGCGCATCCGGTCGTTCGAAGGCGACGCCCCCTCCACCAAGACGAGCATGATCGCGCAGTTCGGCGCGCGCTTTGAGGGACCGGTGGCGCTCAACCCCGACAAGAACGTCATCGAGAACGTCGGCCTCATCGAGCTGTATCAGACCATCCTCAAGCGCGGGCGCGACCTGACCATTGACCTCTCGCGCCCGGTCAGCACGCCCGCCGTGGCCAACGCGCTTCAGCTCGCCTCCACGCGGCTCTCCGACTTCTACACCTTGCTGGGCAACGAGGCCTACGTGGACGCGCAGGATCCCGCCATCGGCCACGGCAGTGGGCTGGGCAACGACCTTTCCGGCGCGAGTCCGGGCTACGGCGGCATCTCGCCGGCGGTGTTCTCCTTCCAGAACCAGATGTCCTCGCTGATCGAGGAGGAACTGGGGCTGCTCCGGGGCGTGGACGACTTCTTCGCGCGGCCCGTCTATAACCGGCTGTTCTGGAACTTCACCAAGGGCGAGGGCGAGGCCGCCTACGCGATGAACTACAACCTCAGCGACATCACGGGCGACGGGTTCATCAACGAGAACGACGCCATGGTGCTCTACCCGCAGGGCCACGGCGACGCCTGGGGCCACTACCTCACCGCGCTGCGCGGCCAATACACCCTGCTGAACCATCCGTTCTTCAACTGGGTGTCGCGCTCCGAGTTCTACAACCTGCAGGACATCGTCTTCAAGGTGGACTTCCTCGACGAGCGGAAGTTCGCGCAGACCGCCGCCGCCAAGGCCAAGGCCGGCGCGGAGATCGTCAACCTGACCTACCGCGAGAAATACGTGGAGCGCCCCGAGGCGCAGTGGCAGGGCTACACCGACAGCAACAAGGACCGCGCGTGGGGCGTGCAGGATTGGGCGCGCCGCGCGGGCCAGGGGGCCTACTTCGACTGGGTCACGGCCAACGCGCTCCTGCCTTCCGTGCATCCGAACGAGACGCTCACCGGCATCCAGAAGGTGGACCGCCAGTCCAACTCCGACATCAATGTCGTTTCGGCCAACCTCAACGCCATCCAGATCACCGTGGATCAGTCCAACAAGGGCTACAACCCGCTCGGTCTGGGTGGCAACGTGGTGCCGATGGACCTCGACCCGAACTTCCTCATCGTCGGCTCCGGCGTCCAGAGCCGGTTCCACTTCGACCAGATTTACGAGCGCGCGCTGGTCGCGCTGGAAAACGCGAAGGCGACCTGGGACAACGCGAACGAGCACCGCAACCGTCTGCGCCAGGTGGCCAACACCGAGGCGGAGTTCCGTAACGAGGTGTTCCAGGAAGACTTGGCCTACAAGAACGCGCTCATCCAGATCTTCGGCCGGCCCTACGAGGGCACCATCGGTGCGGGCAAGATTTACCCCGCCGGCTACGACGGGCCGGACCTGCTGCTCTACATGTATGTGGATGTCCGCACCATTGACCAGAGCACCGTGCCCGGGCCGACGACGGACTTCGCGGAGTTTAATGACAACGGCACCCTCAAGGGCGGCGCGCTCTTCGATGCGCTCAAGGGCAACGCCGGCGTGTCCGCTTACACGATTTCACCGGACATTCGGGCCATCTTCGCCGGCTCGCTCGCGCCGGATGACAGCGGCTCCGGCGGCCCGATCTTCGCGCGGGACGGCGCCTACAACGTGGGTTTCACGGACATGTCCGGCCCGCGGACGCCGCTGGACGGGTTGACGCAGTTGTTCCCCGTGGCGGCCTCCGGCTACACGTTCAAGGCCCCGCGCGACTGGGGCAAGCGGCTGGCCGTGGGCGAGCTGCAGACCATGATCAACGGCATGCTCCAGCAGGAGGCGAACGTGGCCGCGTCCATCATGGCGTGGGACGGCCTGGCGGGCGACATTCTGGCCACCATCCACCTGGTCAACGCCCGCATTGACACGCAGCGCTCGATTGATCAGCGCAACCGGGACTTCGCCATCGCCAAGTTGGTCATCGAAACCATCCTGAAGGTCTATGACAGCCTCAAGGAAGGGGCGGAGGATGGCGGCGAGGCGGTCAAGGAAAGCGCGGATGCGGCGGGCGAGGCCATCCCGGCGAACGTCGGTATTTACGGCTTCTCCAACGGCCCCGGCGATGTCCTCCAGCCTGTCAATGGCGCGCTCAAGCTGGCGGGAGCCATCGGCAAGGGCTTGCTCAAGCTCGGCGGCGTCGCATTGGATCTGGCCTCGGCGGCGCAGGAGACCGCCTTCGCTGCGGCGGAACTGGCCATCGAGACGGTGAACACGGACGCCGAGCGCGCCTTGGCCGAGAAGGAATGGCTGGTCGAGATCGAGACCGTTCTTGGCGACGAGGCCATCACGCGCGTCAACGTCTTCAAGGAGATCGAGGCTCTGCGCGGCCTGTCCGACCAATACCCCTCGAAAGTGCTGGAAGGCTCGCGCCTGGTGGACGAGCGCACCGCCTACAACAAGCGCGTGGCCGCCGCCACCCAGTTCAACCGGTATCAGGACATGACCTTCCGCGTCTCGCGCAACCACGCGATGAAGAACTACCGGGACACCTTCGAGCTGGCCGCCAAATACGCCTACCTCGCCGCCAAGGCCTACGACTACGAGACCAACTTCGACCCCGCCGACCCCGGCCATCCGGGCGCGCTCATGGCGGACATCATCCGCGCCCGGCACATCGGCCAGTATGACGGCGCGCCGCGCGTGGGGCAGGGCGGCCTGGCCGACGCGCTGGCCAAGCTCAAGGCCAACTGGGACAACCTCAAGCCGCAGCTCGGCATCAACAACGCCAAGCTGGAGACCGGCAAGATGTCCCTGCGCACCGAGCACTTCCGCATCCTGCCCAAGGACAGCGGCGCGCACCCGGTGGATCCGCTCTTGAGCGGCTCCGGGGACGCCAACACGCTCTGGAAGCAGGTGCTGGCCCGGTCGCGCGTGGCGGACCTGTGGCAGGTGCCCGAGTTCCGCCAGCATTGCCGGGCGTTTGCCTCCTACACGGACGCCAGCGGCAATCCGGTGGCCGAGCCGGGCCTCGTCATCCGCTTCGGCAGCACCATCACCGCCGGGAAGAACTTCTTCGGCAAGCCGCTCGCGGGCGGCGATCACGCCTATGATCCCAGCCAGTATTCCACGCGCATCGGGGCCATCGGCCTCTGGTTCTCCGATTACCAGAGCGGCGACCTGCTCTCGACCCTGCCGTCCGCCCCGCGCGCCTACCTCATCCCGGTGGGCACCGATGTCATGAGCGTTTCCTCCAGCCCCGACCCGAACGTCGTGCGCTTCTGGAAGGTGCTGGACCAGCAGATTCCGGTGCCCTACCGCGCGGTCAACTCCTCGCTGGACCAGGCGAACTGGATTCCGCTGCTGGACAGCCTCAACGGCCGCATGGGCGAGCCGCGCCGGTTCCCGATGATGCGCGCCTACCACGACGGCGGCAGCGCCATCAACGGCGACGAGCTGGCCTTCGACACGCGGCTGGTCGGCCGGACCGTCTGGAACAGCCAGTGGGTGGTCATCATCCCCGGCCGGCTCCTCAACGCCGACCCGAACGTGGGCCTGGACCGGTTCATCGAGCAGGTCAGCGACATCAAGCTGGTCTTCCAAACCTATGGCTTCTCCGGCAACTGACGGATCCCGCGCGCGAGCTATGACCACCTTATTCCATCGAACCACAGGCCTCCTCCGGGGCGGCGCGCTGGCCCTGGCCGCGTGGCTGGCCGCCCCGGTTCTGCTGCCCGCCGCCGGCATCCCCGAGCCGGCCACCGTCATCTACGGCAAGATCATCCGCACCGACGCCACGCGCCCCAGCCTGCTCACCGAAGGCCAGTTGAACTGGACCATCCGGCGGGCCGACGGCGTGGAAATCAACCTGCAGGCCGGCCTGGCCCCGCTCGGCGGCGGGGAGTATTCCTATCGGCTGAACGTCCCGCACGCCGCGCTCAGTTCCGGCCTGACGCCGGTGGCCGGCAGCGTGTCGCTGGGGCTGGTCGAGCAGCCCGCGCTGCACGCCCGCATCACCGTCAACGGCAAGCCGGCCGCGATCATCGGCGACGTGGGCGCGGTCTTCAACGTGTCGCAGGTCCGCCGCGCGGCCACGCACCGGCTCGACCTGATGGTCTCGCTCGAAGCGCCGGACACCGACGGCAACGGCCTGCCGGACTGGTGGGAGAAGCTTTATACGCAGACGGACCCGACGGCGGACACGGATGGCGACGGCTGGAACAACCGCGCCGAGTTTCTCAACGGCAGCGACCCGACGCGGGACAACCGCATTCCCTTGCTGGAAACCAAGGAAGTGCAGGCCTACGCGGACGGCGCGGCGGTTCTCCGGCTGCGGGCGGTGGATTCCGACAGCGCGGCCGCAAACCTCGCCTACACGCTGGACGTGCCGCCGGTGGGCACGCTCCTGCTGCGCAACGCGTATGTCGTCGGGCCGGGCCTGCCCGGCGCGGGCAAGAACACTGACCGCCCGCTCGGTGCCGGCGCGACCTTTACGCAGGCCGATGTGGATCAGGGCCGACTGATTTATGTGCCGGGGCCGGGAAGCCAGCCCGGCGAAACCGCCCGCTTCGAGGTCAGCCTGCGGGATGAAAATCCCGCGCACGCGGCCTTCCGTGGCGCGGTCACGATCCATGTCTTCCGTCCGTCCGTGGCCTTGACGGCCGAACAGGTGGCGCAGGTGCTGCCGGGCCTGCCGGGACAGTTGCCGGCGCTGGGCGGCCTGCCGGCGGAGGAGCAGGCGTTGACGGCCAACTATCTGCTGGGCCGGGAGCGCGGTTTCCTCATCACCGATGTCCGGCGCGATCTGGCCGGCGCGCGGGTGAGCCAGCCCAGTTCCGGGTTGAGCGCGACGGATTACGCATCCAGCTACGTCGCCCAATACGGCGCGGATCGCCGGCACCTGGTCGTCGGCGGGCCGGGTGCGGATGTGCTGGCTGGCGGCATGGAGGCGGATGTGCTGGTGGGCAACGGCGGGCGGGACGTGCTGCGCGGCCACGGCGGGGAGGATGTGTTCCTGTTCGTCAATGGCGCGGGCGGCGGCTCGGTCATTGAGGATTTCAGTCTGGCGGACAAGGACGTGGTGGACGTGGGCCGGCTGCTGGCCGGCAGTTCCTCCTACCTCGCGGACTACGTGAAGGTCACCACGGACGGTGTGGATTCGTTCCTCGGCCTCAGCATCAACGGGACGCGCGGCGCGTATGCCGATTACGTGGTCACCATCCGCGGCACGGCCTTCGCCCAGACGGATCTTTACACGCTCGTGGAGGCCGGCCACCTGCGCGCCGGCGGCAAGGGCCTGATCCCGCTGATGACCATTGCGGCGGCGCAGCCGGTGGCGAGCGAGAACGGGCCGCTGGCCGGCGCGTTCGTGATCCGGCGCGGCGGCGACACCAGCGCCGAGTTGCAGGTCAACCTCCAGCTCACCGGCTCGGCGCAGAACGGCGTGGACTACCGGCTGATCTCGACTCCCGTGCGGATTCCGGCCGGACAGGGCAGCGTGACGGTGGCCGTGGAGCCGCTGGTGGACGCGCTCACGGAGGGCACCGAAACCGTCGAGGCGATCCTGCAGGCCGGCGCAGGTTACGTGCTCGGCGCGGCGGATCGCGCGGTGGTCGCCATCGAGGATTTGGCGGTTCGCCTGAACATCGAGGCGATTGAGCCGGTGGCCGTCGTTTCGGGCGGCCGTCCCGGCGCGTTCCTCATCACACGCTCCGGCATCGTGGATCGCAGCGTGGTGGTGCGGCTCGACGTGAAAGGCTCCGCCGCGAACTACACGGATTACGAGGGCATCCCCTCCTTCCTCAGCCTCGCGCCCAATCAGACCACGGCCATCATCTCGGTGGTGCCCCGCAGCGGGGCCGTGCTGACCGACGGCGTCGAGTTCGTGCAGCTCGTCCTCAAGCCCGATGCCGCCTACGTGGTCGGCGCGCCGGCCGAGGCCCGCGTGGCGCTCATCCAGGAACGCATGACGCTGGCGGACTGGCGGCAGCGCAACTTCCCCGCGCTGACGGGCACGCTGGCAGATTTCGGCCGCACGGACTCCGGCGGGCACGGCATCAACAACCTTCAGCGTTACGCCTTCGGCCTGGATCCGGTGAACCCGGCCGCCACCAAGGGCGTGCCCGCCTTCCGCGTGCGGGACGGCCGGCTGGCGGTGGACTTCCGCAAGCCCGCGTGGGTGCCCGATGTGCAGTATGTGGTCGAGGTTTCGGACGACCTCGTCACCTGGCAGTCCAGCACCAACCACGTCGAGCCGGCCGCCCCGGCGGCGGGCAGCGACGCGGACATGGTCAGCTATCAGGCGAAGCGCGCGGCGGGCGACCCGCGCCCGACCTTCATGCGCGTGCGCGTGGT
>Ga0169931_10008204_pt1 | contig 15291 bp, 12 predicted proteins | sample Kivu_15m_20L_FD_129675 | JGI IMG/M metagenome (GOLD analysis project Ga0169931, IMG submission 129675) | Freshwater microbial communities from Lake Kivu, Western Province, Rwanda to study Microbial Dark Matter (Phase II) - Kivu_15m_20L... | ecosystem: Environmental > Aquatic > Freshwater > Lake... | reverse complement strand
ACTCCCTGCAGATGGATCGCCCGGCGGGGCTTGCCTTGGATGACGACCTTTCCCGACTCTCCAGAGCCGACCCGAATCCACCCAACCCTCCGTCCCAACGCTCGTCATGATCCCTCTGCACACCCTCCGCGCCGGCGTCATCGGCACCGGCTTCATCGGTCCCGTTCACATCGAGGCCCTCAAGCGCCTGGGGGTCCAGGTCACGGCCGTCTGCGGGTCGACCGCCTCGGCCCGCGACTGCGCCGCCCGATGGGGGATCCCCGACGTGTACGGCGACCATGACGCGGAGGCACTGGTCCGCTCACCGCAGGTGGACGTCGTGCACATCACCTCGCCCAACAAGGTGCACGTGGCGCAGGCGCTGCAGGCCCTCAAGGCCGGCAAGCACGTGGTCTGCGAGAAGCCGTTGGGCATGGATTCCAAGGAGACGGCCCGCGTGGTCGCGGCCGTGAGGAAACCCGCCGCCCCGGTGTTCGCGGTGAACTACATGTGCCGGTTCTTCCCGGCGGTCCTGCAGATGCGGGCCATGGTCGCCCGCGGCGATCTCGGCCGGGTCATCCATGTGCAGGGGCACTTCTTCCAGGACTGGCTGTTGCACGACACCGACTTCAACTGGCGTCTGCTCGCCTCGGAGGGGGGCAAACTGCGGGCGGTCGGAGACATCGGCACCCATTGGATCGACGCCGTCTCGTTCATCCTCGGAAGCCGGGCCGAACGGGTCTTCGCCCACCTCGAGACCTTCCACAAGACCCGGTACCGGCCCCGGGGGGCGATCCAGACCTTCGCCAAGGCGGGCCCGGATTCCCGGATTCCCTACACGGTCGACACCGAGGATTTCGGCAGCCTGCTGCTGCGCTTCGGACGGTCCGACCACGGGTTCGCCGAGGGCGTGCACGCCAACGCGTCGATCTCGCAGGTGGCCGCCGGGTGGAAGTGCAGCCTGTCCCTGGGCATCTACGGCACCCGGGGCAGCGTCCGCTGGGACTTCCAGCAGCCCAACGAGATCCTCGTCGGCCGGCGCGACGGGCCGAACGAGATCCTCCAGCGGGGCACTCCGGGCTTCCTGGAGGACGTGGCCGGGTTCACCGACACCCCCGGCGGACATCCCGAGGGCTTCCCCGACAGCCACAAGATGCACTACCGGGCCGTCTACGGGCACATCGCCAGCGGGCGCAAGACGCCCGTGCTCTTCGCCACGGCCGAGGACGGCCACCACGAGGTGCGCCTGTGCGAGGCGGTGCTGCGCTCCAGCCGCTCAGGGCGCTGGGTTCGGATCTGACGGGGCGGACGGAACGGGAGCCGGGGCCGGCCCGGCGGGGGCGAACGGCTCGTCGGGGGCCGACGCCGGCACGGCCTTCTTCCAGATCGGCACCACCCGCTTCATCTCGTCGATGAGCCACTGGCAGGCCTCGAAGGCCTCGGCGCGATGGGCTGCGACCACCTCGACCCAGAGCGAAGCCTCGCCCACCGCCACCCGGCCGATCCGGTGGACCAGACGCACCGATTCGATCGTCCCCCGCCCGGCCAACCGGTCGAAGAGCCGGTGGAACTGGTGCTCGGCCATGGGGACAAAGCAGGTGTAGTCGAGGGCGGCAATGGACGCATCCCCCTCCCGGCCCCGGACCACGCCGGAGAACGCCACGACCGCGCCCATGCCTGCCGACAGGCTGCGGACGGCGATCAGGGCCGCCTCGTCGATCGGGTCGGTGGTGATGAGGAGGGATCGGTTCATCCGCCTTGGACCGGTGGGAAGAGGGAGACCCGATCGCCCGCCGACAGCACGTGGGTGTCGTCCTGGTACTCGACCCCGACGGCGACCAGGGTGGAGCGCCTCAGGCCCGCCAGGGCCGGGTGGTCGACGTAGACCCGCTCCAGCAACGCCCCCACCGTGGCGCCCTGGGGCAGCTCGACCGAGGTCTCGGGACGGCCGGCCAACTCGGCGAAATACGACCAGAACGTCACGGGGATGGTCATGCGGCGGATTTCCGTGCGGACGCCGGGCCCGGCTTCGGGGCCGGCTTCGGGGCGTACACCTCGGGCTTGAGCACCCCCACGAAGGGCAGGTTGCGGTAGCGCTCCGCGAAATCCAGGCCGTAGCCCACGACGAACAGGTTGGGGATGCGGAAGCCCACGTAGTCGGCCTCGAAGCTGCCCACCCGCCGGTCCTTCTTGTCCAGCAGCACGCAGGTGCGGATGGAGGCCGGCTTCAATGCCGTGATCTTCTCGGTCACCGCCCGCAGGGTCTTGCCCGTGTCGAGGATGTCGTCGACGACCAGCACATGGGCCCCGCAGACGTCGAGCTTGAGTTCCTTGTTGAACACGAGGTTGCCGGACTCGGTTCCCAGGCCATAGCTCGAGACGCCGAGGAAATCGACCCGCAACGGGAAGGGCAACCGGCGCAGGAGGTCGGCCAGGAACAGCACCGTGCCGCTGAGCAGCGAGACCACCAGGACGTCCTTGCCGGCGTAGTCACGGGCGATGGCCCGGCCCATCAGGGCGATGCGCCGCTGGAGATCGGCTTCCGGGATGAGCACGCCCGCCAGGTCGGGACGCTGGCTGGCCGGGATGCGGCGGGTGAGCTTCTCGGCAAGGGGAGGCTTGGACAGGGGCATGGGAAGGGGCCTGGGATCGGTTGGGTCGGACGGGACGGCGGATTCCGGTTGGGAAGCGTCGACCGGCGCTGGGTCGGGCGCCACGCAGTCTCTGCCACAGCCCAGGCCCGGTGTCCAATGCGACCTCGGGTTCGCCGGCCATCGAGTTCGACCGCCGCGCTGGGCGGAGGCCATCCCACCCTCGGTGGGACGCGTCACGGCGGCATCGGAACCACTCCCGCCGACCCGATCAGATGTGGCGCGAATCGTCGGCGTCCTTGGCCTGGTAGCCGGAGTCCTGCCGCTTGAGGTTCACCTCGTTCTTCTTGACGTAGGCGGCGAACACGTCGTCGGCGCTCATGCCGAGCACCTGGGCCATGCTGATGAGGAAGTGCAGGCAATCCACCACCTCGACCCGGGCATTCTGCTCGTCGAACTTCTGGTACTTGGCCCACCACTTCCAGGGCACGCTGTCGGTCAATTCGGCCAGTTCCTGGGAGAGGGCCCTGGTGTAGTTGAGGATCCACTGGGTCTTTTCGGCCTCGGTCATCGCGTCGGTGTGGACGCCGATGCGGGCGTTGAGGGCCTTCTGCATGCGGAAGAGTTCGCGCCACTGGTCGGGTGTCTCCATGGGGCCTCGAGGGTCGCGGTGGTCCGGTGCGGGCGGAAGCGCAAAATCCGCCAATTCCACGATCCCCAGCGCGGTCGACCCGCCCCGGTCCGGGCCCGTCGAAGCGGCCCTCATCCGGCCCCTCATTCCGGGGCAGACAACCCGGTCCGGGTGCGATTCCATCGGGGTCTCCGGGCATGAACCGCAGCACCACGCCATGGCAGCAGGAGACCGAGACGCTACTGGCCCGCCACGAGCGGGAGCCCGAACACCCACGCCAGGTGGCCCGGCTGGCGCTGGAGCTGCACGACGCGCTTCGACCCATCCATGGGCAGGGAGCGCGCGAACGCGGACTGCTCGAATGCGCCGCCCTGCTCCACGACATCGGTTGGTCGGTCAGCGGGCCGGACGGCAAGGGCCATCACAAGGCCTCGGCACGGATGATCCGGGAATCGACCTGGGAGGCCCTGAGTCCCGTCGAGGTGCGCTGCGTGGCGGCCGTGGCGAGGTACCATCGCAAGGCCCTGCCCGACCCGGACCACGAAGACCTCCAGGGCCTCCCGGCGGCCGACCAGGCCAGAGTCGCCTGGATGGCCGCCTGCCTGCGGACGGCCGATGGGCTGGATCGACGCCATCTCCAGGCGGTGGACTCGGTCTCGGCCCGCCCCGCAGGCGGGGGCATCGAACTCCAGGTGGTCGCGCGTGGAACCATCGACGAGGAACTTGCCGCCGCGGATCGGAAGTCGGACCTGCTGCGGCGGCTGCTCCCCGGACCGTTGACCTTCCATCCCGTGCGCCCCGCCGATGCGACGCCATAGCCACCGCTCCCGCCTGCCATGACCGCCCCCCGGACCCAACAGCGGCAGGATCTCTGCGCCCACTGCCAGGGTCCCCTGCCCCCGGGTTCCGACGCCGGGGATCCCGGGGTGGACCGCCGCTTCTGCTGCTACGGCTGCCGCCTGCTGGGCGAGCGCCCCCCGATGGATCCCGCCGACGGGGCCGACACCCCCGCCCGGGGCCGGGGTCTTTTCCGGATCGTGCTCGGCGCGGTGGCCGCCAGCCAAGCCATGCTGCTCGGGTTCGCCCTCAACCTGTCGGAGCCCGATGGGATCGTGCGTCACGCCCTGCACGGGATTCTCGTCGCCCTGACGCTCGGGGTGCTCGGGCTGCTGGGCCCCCCGCTGCTGCGGGCCGCCTGGGACTGCGCCTGCCGCCGGACCCTCGGGCTCGAGCTGCTCTTCCTCTCGGGCGTCCTCGGGGCCTTCGGGGCCTCCCTCCAGTCGACCCTGCGGGGCTCGGGGCCGGTCTACTACGAGGTCGTGGCGGTCCTGCTCACGGTGTACAGCGCCGGAAAGGCCCTGACGGCCCGGGCCCGGGAACAGGCGCTGGCGGAGACGCGACGGCTCGACGAGACGTTCTCGACCGCCCTGCGCATCGGACCGCCGGAGGGTCGCGTGCCCGTGCAGGAGATCGTCGCCGGCGACCTGGTGCGGGTCCTTCCCGGGGAGCCCATCCCGGTCGACGGCGTGGTGGTCCGGGGCGAGGGCTTCGTGCGCGAGACCCCGCTCACCGGTGAACCCGAGCCGGTGGTCCGGCGGGTGGGTGATGCGGTGATGGCCGGGGGCTTCAGCGAGGACGCCGAGCTGGTGGTGCGCAGCGGCGGCTCCGGCCGGACCCGCGGCCTCGACGCGCTCATCCGCCGCGTGAACGAGGCCCGGGCGACCCTGGGGACCAGCCAGGCGCAGGCACAGGCCGACCGGTTGGCCCGACTCTTCCTGCCCGTGGTGATCGCCACGGCCGTGGGCGCCTTCCTCTGGGCCGGTCTGCGGGGCGACTGGGCGGGCGGCCTCTTCAACGGACTGTCGGTGCTGCTGGTGGCCTGCCCGTGCGCGCTGGGCCTGGCGACGCCCCTGGGCCTGTGGCAGGGCATGGCCACCCTCGCGGCCCGCGGCCTCGTGGTCCGGGACGCCCGCGCCCTGGAGCGCCTGGCCTCGGTCACCCTCGCCGCCTTCGACAAGACCGGCACCCTCACCGAATCCCGCCTGAGCCTGGTGGACCTCGTGACCCGGGGCGACGCGGCCGACCGCCACCGATGGCTGGCGATCCTCGCGGCAGTCCAGGAGCGCAGCCACCACCCCATCGCCAGGGCCTTCCAGGGGCGGCTGCCCGGGGGCCACCCGGAGATCGGCCCGCGGCGCGTGGAGGCCTTCCAGGTGGTGCCGGGCCAGGGGGTCCAGGCCAGCGTCACCATCGGATCCGGGCCGCCGAGGACCGTGCGGATCGGCCGGAGGGACTGGGCCTGGCAGTCCGGGGCCGATCCCGGCCTGGAGGAGCGGCTGCAGGGTCCCGGAAGCCGCGTCTGGGCCTCGGAGAATGGTTCCCCGGTGGCGGTGGGGCTGGTCCGGGAGCGGCTCCGATCCTCCGTGACGGCGACCCTCGAGGACCTCGAGCGGATGGGCGTGTCCGCGCGGGTGTTGTCGGGCGATCGCATCGACCGAGTCCGGGAAACGCTCGCCGGGGTCCTGAGCCTCGCCGACCCGGCGGACGACGACGGCGGGCGACGGCTCGACGGGGGCCTCGGACCTCTCGACAAGGCCGGGCAGGTGCGTCGCTGGCAGGCGGCGGGTCATCGGGTGCTCTTCGTCGGCGACGGCATCAACGATGCGGCCGCGCTGGCGGAGGCGCACGTCGGCATCGGGTTGCTCGAGGGCGCCCCGCTGGCGTCGGCCAGCGCCGAGGTCGTGCTGTGCGGGGACGACCTGCGGCAGATCCCGCAGGCCGTGGCCGTGGCACGCCGGGTGCGCGACTCCATCCAGGCCAACCTGCGCTTCGCCGTGGCCTACAACGGCCTGGGCATGGCGCTGGCCGCAACCGGCCACCTCCATCCGGTGGTCGCCGCCCTGCTGATGGGGGGCAGCAGCGCCGTCGTGGCGTGGCGGGCCTGGCGCGGAGGATCCTGCCATGCGGAGGAACCACCGCGGGTCGACGCCGGCCCCGACGCGCCGGACGATGGCCGAGCGGCCCTGCGACGCAGGGATCGCGTGCGGACCGCGATCGCCTGGATCGTCCCCGCCGGCTTCGTGCTCCAGGTGCCGTGGCTCATCGGACTCGGAGGCCTGGGCCCGGGAGCGTCGGCGACGGTGGGCGGCATCGGACTGCTCGGGGCCTGGGCATCGACCCGGGCGGCGTCCCCGGACCCGACCGGAGACCGGCGCCGCCCCGGACCGTCCTTGCCCGCACCCAACCCCTCGACCCGTTGGGCACCGATGGTCTGGGGCATGCTGGGTCCGGCGAATCTCGCCATGCTGGTGGGCTGGTGGGCCGACGCCGGGTTCGGGCCGGTGATGCGCGAGGGGGTGTGCCTCTGCTGCTCGGGCCACCGATTCTTCGGCTTCGGCGCCGGGGTCCCCTGGATGACCCTCGCCATGGTGGCCGCCGGCCTGCCCTTCATGCGCAGCGCCATCCTGGCATGGCCCGGCCCCCGGGCCCGACTGGCCGTCGGGGCGGCCCTGGCCCTCTCGATGGCGGGCGGCATGGACTGGGGAGCGACCCGTGCGCTGCGCTGGGCCGGCCCTGGGCATCCAGGCCAGTTCCTCATCGCCTACGCCGGAATGACCGCCGGCATGATGGCCGGGATGCTCTTCACCTGCGGCGTGCTGGAGGCCATGCGCCGCCGGGTCCGGTGAACGGCTCCCGGACGGAATTCCCCCGGGACCGGAGCCCGCTGGCGGACTCCCGGACTCCGGTCGGCCCTCCTGTTGGCCGGGATTTGCCTCGGGCCCGGTTCCGGCGGATTCTCCGCGACCGTGACACCGTCGTCCGATGCCGCCCCCCGCCTGCGGAATCTCCGCCAGGCCCTGTTGGACCTGCACAAGGCCCTGCTGGACTCCGAGCGCGTCGGCTACGAGGCCACGGTGGGACCGATCGCCTCGCCCCACCACTTCCTGCGACTGCTCTCGGGCGACCCGTGGTTCGCCTGGCTGCAACCGCTCTCGCGCCTGATCGTCACCCTCGACGAGACCCTGGACCGCCGCATCCCGCCCACCCCGGACGAGGCCTCCCACCTGCTGCGGCAGGTTCGCCAGATGCTCGTGGCCTCCGAAGAGGGCCACGGGTTTCCACGCAGCTATTTCGAGGCCCTGCAACGCGACCCCGACGTGGTGTTCGCGCACTCCCGGGTGGCCCTGCTGCTCCGCTGAGGGCCGCAAACGGCCCGGCCCACGCATCGGGGATCGTCACGACCGATACGAGGCCCCGGGCCTCAACGCGCCTCCTTCAATCGGGCCCGTACCAGTTCCGGCAGGTATTTGGTGGGCACCGAACCATGGGAGATCACGGCCTCGTGGTAGCGGCCCAGTTCGAAGCGCTCGCCGAGTTCCCGCTCGATCTCCTGCCGCAGGCGGTGATGGGCCATGCGGCCGACGAAATAGGTGCTGAGCTGGGTGCTGCTCTGCTTGGCCCGGATCAGCTTCAGGCGGGCCTCGCCCTCCGACTGGAAGGCGCCCTCCACCATGAGCTTCATGGCCTGGTCGTCGGTCATGCGGGTGCAGTGCAACCGGTGGTCGAGGATGGCATTCACCACCGCCCGCAGGTAGAACTTGAGCTGCATCAACCGGACCCGCAGATCCCCGTCGGCATAGCCCTGGTCGAGCATCATCTGCTCGGTGTACACGGCCCATCCCTCGACGAAGGCCCCCGACTGGAGCACCCGTCGGATGGGCGAGGTGGATCGATTGGCGTATTCCAACTGCACATAGTGCCCCGGGTAGGCCTCGTGGATCGTCAGGATCTGGAGCATGTGCTGGTTGTATTCCTCGAGGAAGCTGCGCACCCGGTCGGCTCCCCAATCCGCCGGGGGCGGGCTGACCGCATAGAAGCTCACGGCGGCCGGATCCAGAGGCGGAGCCGACTCCATGTAGGCCAGCGAGTTGCCCCGCTTGAACTCGGGCATCTCGATGACCTGGCAGCGGTCCGGTTCGGGCAACCGCAGGATGTCCCGTTCGCGGATGAAGTCCTTGATGCGATCGACCGACGCACGCGCGTCGGAGACCAGGGCCTCGGCGGCCCCGTGTTCCTGGCTGACGGCCTGGATCACCCGGGCCACCAACTGGCGGCGTCCTTCGACATCGTCGGGCGGCAGCGGCTGGCGCGGGAAGTAGCGGCTCCACAACTGACGGGAGATGACCCGCAGCTCGCCGTTCACCCGGGCGAATTCCGACTCGGCGTCGGCCAGCACCTGGTCGGCGCCGACCCCGGCATCGAGCACCCACTCGAGTTTCTGGGCGAATCGCTTCCGCCCCAACCGCCATTCGCCCGTCGCCCGGGGCAGGAGCTCCTTTTCCAGGAACTCCTGGTACCGCTTCAACCGGGCCGCCACGGGTGCGGCCGCCGCCTGGAGTTCGGCCCGCTGCGGCGTCTGGCCGGCCAACTCGAAGATCTCGGACTCGTAGAACGCGATCGCCCCCTTGTTCTGGCGGATCGCCGTCTCGAGGATGGACCGTGGCGGATGGCGCAGGGTCCGCTCCGCCTCGTCCAGGATGGCGGGGATCTTGCGCAAGCGCGCGATGGCGTTCCGGAGGTTCTCCTCCTTGGGCCGCGTCGACTGGGCGAGCAGCGAATAGACGCTGTCGCTCACATAGCTGCCGTACACGCGGGGATCCTCCTCGAAGGGTCGCGTGTTGTCGCTCAGCCAGAGCGAGGCCTGGAGGTCGTGGCGGAGGATCTCGAAGTCGATCTGCCCATCGCGACTGAGCGCGCGATACTCCACCTCCTTGGGCAGCGCCTGGAGCGTGGCCCGAGTCTCCGCCACCCATCGCGCCCGGGAGGCCTTCGAGACATCCTCCAACTGGTCATCGAAGCGGTGGTCTCCCAACAGCGTGGCCGTCGTCGGCTCCAGCCGGAACGAGGCGTCGAGGCGCCGCTGGTAGAAGGCCCGCAGCGCCAAATCCGCCGCCGATTCCGCGCCGAGGCCCACGGCGGGCGCGAGCGCCAACCACATCCCGACCGCCCACCTCAACGAGTGCCTCATCATCCGCCGATTGAATCCCATCGCCCGCCCGCAGGCCAAGCACATCCCGACTGGTGGCGCATCCTTCGGCACCCCCAAGGTATCCGTCCGCAACCGATCCCCCTCGACCCACCGTCCTGAATTCGAGTTGCCCTGAATTCGCGTGAAAGATCTCGTCCGGAACCGCGTATCCTCTGGATGATGAAGAACGACGCGCCGTTCCCACCGCGCGCAAGGCTGCTGCCCGCGCTCAAACACTCGGAGGCTCCCGGGGGGTGCCCATGCGCTTTGAACACTCCCGGAAACTCGTCTTCAATGCGGCCCGCCGCGCCGCACCTCTCATGTTGAACCCATTGCACCTCCGACTCCTCATCCTCGGCATCTGCATCGTCTTCGGCAGGATGCTCCGCGCCGGATCCCCGCCGGCTCAGGTCTGGATGCGGAGTCTCGTGCAGACCGGCCGGTCACCGGTGAGCGTCGGGCCCGATGGAACCATCTACTCGAGCTCGAGCGACGGCACAAACGGGGTGGTGGCACTCGACGGCACCGGCAAGGTGCTCTGGGCATATCCGGACCGCACGGCCCGGTACTCCTCACCCGTGATCGGGATCGGGGGGGAACTCTACGCCACCACCAGCGACCGGCGCCTGGTCTGCCTTGTGAGTCGCAGGGCACCCTGCGATGGGAGATCAAACTCACGCAGGACGTCCTCCACACGCCGGCCGTGGGCCCTGAGGGCACCGTGTATCTCGGCGACCGCGGGGGATCCCTGCACGCGATCCGGCCCGATGGCACAGGGGCCTGGTCGGTGCAACAGGCGTCCCCCTTCTCGAGCAGCGCCCCGGTGGTCCGCTCCGACGGGTCCATCCTCATCGCCGACTTCGATGGAGGTCTCCAGTGCTTCGCGCCGGACGGTACCCGACGATGGCGGGTGATCCATCCGGGCTCCGTGACCGGAACGCCTGCACTCGCCGATGATGGACGCATCCGGGTGCTGTATTCCTCGGGGTTCCTCCGATGCCTCAACGAAAATGGCTCGCTGGCCTGGCAGCACCAGTTCCAGGGCCTGTTGCTGGGCGCGTCACCGGTGGTGGACGGCAATGGCACCACCTACGTCAGCACCTTCGACGCGGGACTCTTGGCCGTGGGTCCGAATGGGCAGAGACTGTGGAGCCGCGAGGTTTCCGGGGGCATCACCAGCACCCCGGTGCTCACAGCCTCCGGCACCCTGGTGGTTCCGGGTCACGAACGGCAGGTGCTCTTCTATGGCACGAACGGGGTGCTGTCCGGTCAGGTCTCCGTCGAGTTGCGACTCTCGGGCGACCTGACGATCACCCCATCAGGCCTGGTTCTGGCCATGTCGGGAACCGGGGAGCTGTATGCGATCCAGACCGACCTCCGGATCCAGGGCGGCGGTTGGCCCATGGTGAGCGGCAACACCCGGCTCAACGGCCGGGCCCGCTCCCGACCGACGGTCACTCTGGTGGAGCCCGACCCGACCAAAGTCCACCGCACCGATGAAGGTGTCCCGCTGTCGGTGAAGATCGGATGCTTCCACCGGCGAGCCCCTCACCATGCCCCCCATGCATGACAGACGCGTCATGGCCGCCGTCTTCACCGACAACGACTCCGCCCTCATCACCACGGATGCCATCGGCAACCAATGGCGATGGGATCTCCAACCCGAGCGAACGGCGACCACGCAACCTCCCTCACAGCGTCCATCGCCATCGAACTCCGCAACGCCATGAATCAACGGTTTTCAGGGCCACCTCAAGACCCCACGGCGAGCACCGGGTGGTCGAAGTCCCGCATGGGGCGATGGATGGCCGTGGCTCTTGCACTGGCGATGGCGGGTTCCGTGGTGTCGGTCCGATTCCAATCCAGGCGCACGGAGTCGGCGGCCGCGGAGTCAGCCGCCCCAAAATCGGAGGTGGCCGATTCGACTTCCACCGACGGCAACGTTTCGCTGGCCACGGCCGAATCGGGTCTGGGCACCGAAGAGATTATCCTTCGACTCGCGGCCATCGAGCGGGCGACCGACGATCCAAAGGAACGAGCCCGGTTGATCGCGAAGCTCATTGGGAGCGCCGATCTGAAAGCTCCGGGAAGTGGAGTCGCATTCTGGGATTTCGCCCTCGGCCGACTGAACGATATACCCAGCCTGGTGGCGGTTTTCGAGGCCCTGGGACAAGCCTGGTGCCACGCTGACCGGACCGCCGCCTGGACCTTCCTGACACATCCCGACCGGACTTCGGCCGATCCCTACGACAAGTTGGGTATTTCCCAATTCTCAGCGCTGAAAGGGATGCTCTTGGAATGGATGCGGTCGGATGTTCCTGGAGCGCTCGAGCAAGCACGGTCCTTCGAAGAACCCCTGGCAGGCCCTAGGCTGCTGGTGAATGTCTACCTCAAGTGGTTCGCGACGGCTCCCCAAGACGCACTCGCTGGATTCGCCACCGAAGTGTTCCGAGACGGCAGCGATGGGCTCGATAGCCGTATCGCCGTGATGGAGGTCGTTCATCACCAGAACCCGTCCCTCGGGCTAAAACTGTTTGAGAGCGTTCCACGGGACGTCTGGACCCGAGTCGACAATCCGTCGGTGGTGGCCCTCCGGTTGAATTGGGTCACCGATCAACCGCAACTGGCAACGGCCATCATCGAGCGGCTGCCGGAACCCATCGCATCGCCCCTGGTGACGTTGCTCATCAGGACCTGGACGCAGATCGACCCGGCGGCCGCCATGGACTGGTTGGTGGATCGATCGAGGATCGATCAGGCGGATCCGTATGCCATTGGCAGACTCATTGAACAGGTGGTTCGGGTCGATTCGACACTGGCAGCGGCCCAAGTGGATCGGCTTTCCCCGAAAGATCAAAGCCAATGGGCCCCCGTGCTCGCAGCTGAATGGGCCAACCGTGATCCAAAAGCGGCGGTGGCTTGGGCCCAGGCAAGATGGCAACAGGGACTGGGGCCTGAGGCACTCCTTCGAGGGACCGAGGCTTGGGTAAGAACCGATCCCGGCGGAGCCGCAGCGTTCATTGAAGAGATCCTGCGCACCGTCAGCAAACCCGCAGAGCGACTCGAGCTGACCCAACTTTGGGTCACCGCCGATCCATCGGCCGCCTTGGACTCCTTCCGCACTCTGGTGCCGGCTGAGGCCCTGGACGCGCAGCTCAACCAAGCCTTGCCGGCTTCGGTGGCCGCCGACCCTATCACCGCCGCCACAGCGGCCCTGAAGATCAGCAACCCGGTGGTACGGGGGCAAACCGTGTCCAAGGTGGGGTTCCAATGGGGTTCCCGCGATCCCGACGCTGCGGTGGATTGGGCCGCTTCGCTTCCGAAGGGCGGCGAGCAATCCATGGCGATCCGCAACATCTACCAGGCCTGGACCCATCAACGGTTCGAGAATGCGACCGCCTCGCTGGATCGCCTCGAACCGATCCTGCGGGATCAGGCGCTGATCGGCATCATCCACGAGCGCATGAACACCTCGGTCTCCGATGCCGCCGACCTGAGTCTGAGGGTCTTCGACTCTTCGACCCGCACCGACTTGCTCGACTCGGTCTTCCGGCGCTGGGGACGCTCCAACCCGACCGAGGCCTCGGCGTGGTTGCAACGGTCTGCCCTCCCCCAGCCCCTCCAAACCCAACTCCGAGCCCGCATCCCGTGACAACGGCGGAGAACAGTGGGCCGCCGGAAGGTCCCTGTTGACCTAGACAACTCTCTGGACGTGATCCGTGATTTGTCGCGAAGTGTTGGGCGCCCTCGAGGAGCTTGGAACGAGGCACCTCGCACCCCGTGCCCCAAGGTCAGGCAGGCACCTTCATCTCGACCGTCAGAGATTGACGGTCCGGCCTCTGGAGATAGGATTCCTATATGAAGACCTCTGTCTACCCTTTGCCCCTTGATGCGGTGCTCGCCAAAGAGGTGGCGAAGGCTGCCAAGGCATCGGGCCTCTCCCGCGCTGAACTCATGAGGCAAGCCATCGCATTCGGTCTGCCCAAGGTCGTCAAAGCACTCGGCAAGCCCCCTCGACGGATCACGGCCGTGAATCCGCTACCGCCCAAGCAGGCCCGGGCCCTTTATCAACAGGAGGACGATGATGTTCGGGAAATCGGCCAACTCATGGCGGCTCAACGTTTTGAGGTGGCCGATTGAAAGCCTGGGAAATCTACACCGCCGACCTTTTCGGTGAGCACCCGTGCGTGCTGGTTTCCAACCAACCGCGCATCGACGCGAAACCGGAAGTTGTCGTCTTGAGCTGCCGTACCATGCGGCCGGCCAACGAGCGGGAACCCAGAGCGAACGAGGTTCTGTTGGATGAAGCCGACGGCCTGGATCTCAAGACCCTCTGCCGCTGCGATCTCTTGTTCACCCTGGAAAAAGCCAAGCTGGGTCGTCGCCGAGGCATCGTCACGCCGGCACGACGGAACGAAATCGCCCGCCGAATCATCCAAGGACTGGCCATCGCCGGTTTGTAGCCCCCTGCCCTTCTCAGGGCGCATGAAAGGGCCGGACCCTGTAGAACCGGCTATTCTCCCGCGAGCTGGTGTCGACGAACACCTCGGAGGAACGATTGGCTCCGAGCACCGTCCAAACACCGAGGTCGGTCGATGTTTCCACGTTCAGGAATCCGCCCAAAGGACTGGCGACTTTGAAGCTGAACCCGGCCGGTGGAGCGGTCGGCGCCATCATCCGGGGAGCCGAAGGCAGAATCGCGGAAGCATTGGCCGCACGTGACACATCGTGCCCCCTTCATCGGCCATCCGCCCATCGCGATGGGACTGGCAGCCTGGAATACTCCATCGTCATTATAGGGTAACGTCACCCCCTCTCTCACGATCTTTGCCAAGGCCTCCGTGGTGGGCTTGGGCTCGGGACCGATCTGGGTCGGTGAATCCTTTTGTTCCAGAGAGCTCTAGGGATTCACCTCGGGAGAATTTCCCAGCGATCTTTCTGTTTCCGCCTCTCGTTCAAACCGACCTTGCAGAGCCCAAAGCCTCAAGCCATCCCAGGTTCGATGGAAGATATCTGCCTCCTTCCTCGCCTCGAAGTATGGTTGAAGTCGTTTCCGGAGCTCAGGGCTGGATGGCTCCGGGAGCCGTCCAGAATCGACAACTTCTTGGGGTACCTGAAGGTCGGTCTCCATTCTTTGCATTTTTTCTCGAGCGTCAGCCGCATCCTGTCCGTACCCATCCATGCGGCGTTTCGTCCGTTCCAACCCCTCGATTAGACCCAAGACCTCGGGAGTCTCCCCAGGCGGCAGACGGCCGGCCGACAGGAGCCCAGGGGTTGATTGACCCTCTTGTATTGGCAGCGGGCCTCCGCGACGCAACCGCGCCACCTCTCCTCGCAGGCGCAGCAGTTCATCGAGTGATTCGCGGGAGGCCACGAGTTCGGCGTCCTTCCGCGCGAGAAGTTCTCGGATGTCGCTCAAGGCGGCGGATTGTTCCGCCAACTGTTCCGTCAGCGAGGCTTGCTCGCCTCGCAGTCGTTGCAGGCGTTGCTGTTGCACCATCAGGCCGGTGCTCAGCAGGGCGCAACCCAAGACAACCGCCCCACCTTTGAAGGGAGTGGATGACATAAGCGAAAGGAGTCCGAGCGTGGAAGCCGTCACCGCACCCGCAGCCAAAGCTGCAGCCGCGACGTTCGCGGCAAGACCGGCCGGGGCCGCAGCAACGGCAGGGCCGTTCAGGGCGAGAACCACCGCCGAGGCCGTGGAAGTGATCCCTCTGCGTGCCAGGTGTTTGCGCAGTCGCTCCAGGGCGCGGTCCACACGCATCCGAGCGGCGTTTTCGCTGAGGCCCAATCGGGCGCCCACCTCGGCGTAGGGGCGTTGTTGAAAATGGCGCAACAGCAAGGCAGTTCGATCCGCTTCGGCCAACTCGTGCATGGCCTCGTCGAGCACCGGTGCCAGACGGTTCCAATCGGCTTCGGGATCGGTGAGGCGATGGGTTTCCTGCATGGCGTGCGCATCGTGTTCGCGACGGCGACGGCGAGTCTCGTCCCGGACATATCGGGCAGCCATGCGATGGGTCGTCGTGTACAACCAGCCCACCAGCGCCGGGTGCCGCATGAGT
>Ga0169931_10008203_pt1 | contig 15292 bp, 9 predicted proteins | sample Kivu_15m_20L_FD_129675 | JGI IMG/M metagenome (GOLD analysis project Ga0169931, IMG submission 129675) | Freshwater microbial communities from Lake Kivu, Western Province, Rwanda to study Microbial Dark Matter (Phase II) - Kivu_15m_20L... | ecosystem: Environmental > Aquatic > Freshwater > Lake ... | reverse complement strand
TTTCATGTCAGATTGGTTAGATTTGGAACGAAACTTTAAGGATTTGCCAGCGAAATTCGCCTTTACCCAATTGCATAAGTCCTCTTATATGGAATTCGATTACCTCTAAATGTGAGTGCCCTTTTGATCGACCTTACTTGACTGCCGATCAAAGATGTGTTTCATGTCAGATTGGTTAGATTTGGAACGAAACTTTAAGAGAATGTAAAAAATATGTGCCGCCTATACCTACTTGCATAGGTTCTCTTATTTGGAACTCTGCTACATCTAGATGCTAGTGTCCTTCTGATCGACCTTATTTAGATCAGTACAATAACTGCGTATCGTGCTTTACGACATGGGACAGCAGAACACGTACTTGCCTTGAATGTCCTCTGGATAGACCATTCAAACAACTAAATGGTAATTGTATTGCATGTCCATAGCCTAACTACTGGGATGAATCGACTCAAATTTGCAATAGATGCCCCTTAGGTTCAAAATACAATCCATTGACAAGGACCTGCCAGTGTCCAACTTAAAGACCTTATTTATCTGCTGAAAATCAATGTGTTGCATGTCAGAATAATCAAGCCTGGGACCAGGCGAACTTGAGGTGCATTTTTAATCAAACCTGTCCTTTGGATAAAGTATACAATACTGCTCAGGGTAGATGTGTCTGTGCGTCTTCGAGACCCTACGAATCTTGGAACGGTCAATGCGTGAGTTGTCTACCACCTAATACTTGGGTTTAGGCTCAAAAGTAGTGTAAATAGCCATATGTGCCGCCTAATCCTACCTGTGGAGATCGTGTATGGAATTCCCTTACATCGAGATGCTAGTGTCCTGTAGACAGACCCTACACTAACAATAGCAATATTTGCGTGGCTTGTCCTTGGCCTGATTACTGGGACTAGTCAGTAAAAATATGCCAGAGATGTCCTCTTGGCCTGCAATATAATCCAACATCTCAACTATGCCAGTGCTCTACAGATAAACCCTATTTGACTGCTGACAAACAATGTGTTTCATGTCAAATCGGATAAACATGGAACCAGGTCAGTCTCAAATGCATATCTAATTGTCCAGCAGACAAAGTTTATAGTAGTTCTTTAGCCAGATGTGTATGTTCTTCCTTCAAGCCTTATTAATTGTGGAACGGCTAGTGCATTAGTTGTGTAGCTCCTAACACTTGGATCTAAGCTGAAAGGCGATGCAAATAGTCAACACCCCCTATACCTTTATGTGGATAGCAAATTTACAATCCAATTACTTCCCGGTGCTAGTGTCCATCTGAAAGACCCTATCTCGATCTTAACAATAAATGCGTAGCTTGTCCCTCGCCTGATTATTGGGATCAATCTTCTAAAATCTGCAATAGATGCCCTCTAGGTCTGCAATATAATCCAGCAACTAAGCTATGTCAGTGCCCTACAGATAGACCCTATCTAGCCAGAAGCAATACTTGCGTGGCTTGTAGTGGAACTTGGGACTCTAATTCACTCACTTGCATATAATGCTCTTCAGATAAGCCCTATAAGGCCATAAACGGAAGCTGTATTTCCTGTCCTGCGCCGGACTATTGGGACCAGTAAGCTAAAGTATGTATACGATGTCCCTTAGAAACTCAATACAATCCATTGACTAAAATGTGCTAGTGTTCCGCAGATAGACCTTTCCTTAACAAAACTAATCAGTGCGTTGCATGTGACAGTATTTGGAACAGTAAGACATTGACTTGTGTCAGCTAATGTCCTCCCGATACTCATTACGATTACTCTACCAGAACTTGTATGGCTATTCACTGTCAGTACCCTCAATACTGGGATTCATAGCTGTTGCGATGTGTCGAATGCCCTGATAGTCAGTCCAAAGGATATGGCTAAAATGGTCAATGTGTCTGCTGCCCTCCCACATACATTTTCGATCCGGTTGGTTTTAAATGTTCATGCCCTTCATCTAAACCATATTAGATCAACAGAACCTGTAAGGCTACAAGATGCGACTATCCCTAATACTGGGACCAAGAACTCTCACAATGTCTGATATGCCCTGATAGCCAATCCAAAGGATATGGATCAAACGGATAATGTGTTTGTTGTCCAGCGACTTATTTATTCGATCCAGTAGGTTTTAAGTGCGTGTGTCCAGTATAAACACCCAACTAAGTAAATAAAACATGTGTCGCCTGCGAGCCTTCATTCAACTGGATTTAATCTTCTAGGAAGTGTTAGAAATGTTCGTCGGGTCAGAGTTACAATGCATCGAAACGAGCATGCTAGAGTACTTCTAAATGATGATGTTTCTAAGGTATAATTATCATAATCTGCAATAATAACATCCTAACCTATCATGCTTAACCTTCACGGATTCCTTAATATAATCACTGCTAAAAGCTAACAGGCTCTGGCTCATCTCCAGCAAAGACTAACCAACCCGTTTGCTCACGTGCCTTTGACTACTAAAAATACTATAACCCCATCTTTGCATCCCACTCCTCAGCGCCAGAGTAGTTCAAACCCTAAAAAATAGGCGAATTTAGTAGGCAGAAATTCACTGCATTAACATCCCAAGCGTAACAGTCTCTAGCGGATCGACGATAGCAAGCATAGGCGACGCATTTCAAGGAGCAATCAGCAGCTTCATGGTCACTAATTGCAGAAAAGAAGATAGTTGCTGATGCTTGAACTGAAATAAGTAGATTTCTAGATGAAAAACCAGCATCAAGAAGAGTACCTGAGGAACAGAAGGCAGAAGACTTAAAATGCAGATGAGGCACAGCAGTTTGAGAATGCAACCAAACTGATAGGCAAAATGAACCAGCAGCGAAAACAAATGTAATAGAAAAAACAAAAGAATTTTTTATCCCTCAAGAAAACAGTATAGCAGTCACTTCTTAAGCTGAAAGAAATGGAGAACGAGAAAGAATAAGACCAAAAGCGCAAAAAGCAGGAGATAGAGCAGCGAATACAAAGCAGAAAGGTAAAGGCAATTCAACGGTAGCAAATAAACAGGGCATCCAACTCAATCATAAGAGAAATAAACAGTTACAAAGTCAGCCTTCCGGACATATACTTTAAACTTGACAAACAATAATAGGCAGGCATAATGCTCACAGGCTTAGATTAGCATAGAAGCGTACGTGAACGCAGTAGAGTATCATCCAGAGCCACCGTGTTTTTACAAAATATTCAGAAAGAACAGCAAGAAAAAAAGGAAGAAGCAGTCAGACTTAAGGACTACCAGCGGAGAATCAGATAGAATCAAAAAAGATATGGAGAACAATTAAGACTCAGTAATAAAAAAAGAAACGATAACTCCAAAAGAAGCCTAAATCTCAGTGGACTATAGCCTTGATACAATTTTTATTAAGTTAAAAAGTAATTCAAGGATATTTGATTGCAGATTTTTAAATTTTTAAGGGAAAAATTTTTAAAAATTATCTAGTTAAATGAAAAAACTATCTGTTTCGACTATAAAGCAACCAAATAGAAAATGTAACGACACACTACACTATGGTTTCTTCAATTGCTTTTACATGTAAAACAGATAATAAAAACGATTTTCTTAATGAAACTACATAATAAAATAGTCCTAAGAGTTCCACCATGAGCGTAGATATCGACCAGATATGCAAAAACATTTATATTGGTGATCAGAAAGCAGCCACCCAGACCTAACTACTCAAATCCTTAGGAATCACCCACATTCTTGTGGCTGGAAACTAGCTTACCACACCCTTTCCTGATGATTTCGAATACTTTCACGTCAAAGTAAAGGATTCGCCAAAGGAGGACATCAGCGTCTACTTCCAGCAAGCCTATGAATTCATAGAAGTAGCTCTAAGAGAAAAGACTTCAGTGCTGGTTCACTGCGCATATGGAGCATCAAGAAGTGCTACACTAGTTATCGCTTTTTTGATGAAAAAGCTGAACATAGGCTACTTCCAAGCTGTAGGATACGTGAAAAGGAAAAGACCACAAGTGAGACCCAACCACGGTTTTCAGCAGCAACTAAGAAAGCTCTAAGAGCTTATAACCAGATGATTTAAATGAACATAGTCACTCCATTCATCATATAGAGCATTTTACAATTCAATAATCAAACCAATAAATAGCTGCTTATAGATAACTAGCAACTAGACTGGCTGTTGCCTTCCATCAATAACAATACAATAAATAAGATATTTCTATGGTTTACGCATACTATGTTTGGAAGTGCATTAGCATATCAATCATCTTCGCTGTCGAAATCGTCCAAAGGATCTCCGCGTCTACGCATTATTCTGTAGAACTATTCGAAATTAAGCATGCCGTCGCCATCTCTATCAGCCTCGTCAAGCATCTCCTTGAGTTCCTAGTCAGGGATCTTCTCGCCCACCTAGCTGGCGATTCTTTTGAGGTTTTTAAATGTTATTTTGTTTAGATTGTCCTCGTCGAACAGTTTGAAGATCTTCATGATTTCTTCCTTGGAGTCTCTAGCGCCCTGAATCTAGTTATTTGTACCATGCGGGTGGACATGATGCCTAGGAATTCGTTGAAGTTGAGTCCTTCTTTGATTTACTTGCCCAGTTCAGCATAGATGTCGCGAATGTCTTGCTTCTTGACCTCCATGCCGAATGCCTTCATGATGGCTTTGAGTTCGCGCGCATCGATTTCTCCTGAGTGCATTATGAAGTACCTGTGTTCTTGCTGTCGAATATCTTGAAGGCCTCGCGCAGTTCGTTGACTGTTTCTTCGTCGTGTTCCTTGGTCTTAGTGGCCTTGGTGGCTTTGCCCTTGAATCTTTGCATCATGTTTGAATTTGATTATAAAGCTGGCAGTTGATCATACTATCACATTGACTATAGCATCACAGTAATATTGCTTATAAGAATATGCTTGCCATTAGAGAAAGTAAACAAAATTACGAGTCTCATCTCAAAAGACTTACGACTATCATAAGAGAAGATAGATCGGTATCATCTCTCTCAGTGCGTAAACCCATTACTCTGCCCAAGAAAGCATCTTCTGTTGAGCTTAAACTACGTATTCAAACTCTTCCCTTGATACCTGATAGTTAAAAACAGCTGTTGAAAGAATCGCTAGCTTCATCGAAACTGCCGTCGAAACTGGCCTAAAATGTTCTCGAAAACTACCTGCTTAGTCGGAGAATCATCACCATCAAGCCATCGATAAGCCGAGAGAAGTTGATACGAGACTTCGCGAAACACAGAAATTATAAATAACTGCGAGAAAAGCACTCGATTTCGTCAAATCAGTTATCGTCCTAGCGGATTGCAAGTATGCTTGTCTCATCCAGAATTCCGGGAGTTCGAAGCAAACACTGCCAAAAAAAGCATCCCTCAAGGCCACGGAAAATATATATTTTCGCTGACCATTACCAAATATCGACCCATCCTGCGCAGAGAGCTCAGAGAAAACAACCTTTTTAGCCTTCATCTTCAATTCAAACAAAATACTCATTCTTTTGAGAAGATATAGAGAATAGCTAGTCCACAAGTCTATCAGTTCAGATTCAAGCAGAAACACATGGGGTTTCCTGCTATTATAAATGCCTACATTGAAGAATTCAACGGAATGAATTCATGCATGCTTGGGATGTTCTAAATTGACCTGGCCGATGTGTTCAAATAGGTCAATAATGCAACTAGACCTTTCCTTATACAAAAGAGTTAAATATAAGGTTTGAAGACAGTACAACGAGGGCAGATGATTGGAACAGTTACATTGCACTACGCCATCACTCACGATTGACTAATATTTATCGAATCGATAGATTTGATTAACAAAATCAATGTTTTATTCAAGATTCATTATAATAGTTTATGCATTTTACAGGGGCAAACTAGCCTAGATCCCTTGATGTAGACTTATTGCCAGGATAGTAGCAAATCATAGTGCCTTTTCATGTGCTCAAGTACAGGTTGAGGCGTGGAGCTGGAGATTATGCTAAGCCAGGCACTACTATAGCATGTAAGGTCGACATATTTTCTTCAGATGGCACACAGATCACCAGCTCCAAGGGCGGAAACATCACTCACTTCCTCATCGGCAGAAAAAGACTAATATAGGGACTATAAGTGGGCTTGATGGGTGCACAGAGGAACTAAAAAATGAGATTGGTGATATCTCCAGATTATGCGTATGGTGGAGACGAAGAGATCCCTCTGATTCCACCTTAGACCAGACTAGTGTTTTAATTAGATGTTCTTAACTGTTACAGAGTGCCAGTTGAGAAAATGACTGATGTGTAGTTGTACTACTAGGTGTATCACTATCTGAGGTAAGCCTAGAAAAAAGTTAAAAAGTAGCAGCTAGAATAGGCTCTTATTGAGCTCAGATAAGCCTATAGCTACGCAAAAAAGATCAAGAAGGCTGGATGTAGTATTGTGGGACGTATTTCATTAAAAATGGGTAGTCTTTTGCATCACCTTGGAAAAATATAATAGGCTTTCAGAATGATATAGGGTGCTCATAATTACTAGAAGTGTGCGTAGGATAGTTTGAGACTACACTTGCGTTTAAGTGAAGGTAGTAGGACACACCAAGACGAGCTGGTCGGGTGGTTTTACTAGTAACACATGCAGGATATTGGGGTGAGAAGGTTATGTGTTTAATATTACAAGGAGACATAACAGATATAGAAGTTGAGAGGATTGTAGGGATACGATTATAGGAAAGATAGGTTGCTAGAAGTAGTCGCAAATCCTTTGCAAATAATCGAAAGAAGCCTGTCATTCAAATTGAACTTATTGTGATTGTTGTTTAAATTAGATATTTAAAAAATATTTTGTATTTTATGGTTTAAAGTATACATACTGTAATTACTAATATATATTATCAGCACAATGATGTGACCGATTTCCTGCAACAATCTTATTTTACTTGATTAAATTGATTATTTATCACTCTTTGTGTTCTTGATTTTACTAGAACACTGTTATGCTCTTGTTTTACAGCCACACGCTCAGAATCACTCCCAGCACGCACAAGTACACTAATCCGAACACACTGCAGTATACTTGTATAAAAAATATATGCGGTTGCTGCCCCGGACACTCCTACATGTTCCTATTTAAAGTCACAACGCCCCAACCCAGCAATCCCAGGTTCAATAAAATAAACATACCTATAGTGACCCTATGGATAGCTACAATGCTGCCCTGACATATCTTCTTGCATAGCTATAGACCTATAACTTTGAAGAAGACCTAGAGAGATGATAGGATGACTACTACTAGTTCGAAGAGGTGAGTGGTGTGAGAGTGAGGGCATTGGTAGTCGTAGGGTTATGATAGTGACATGGCTGCACAGATGAGTGAGGTAATTGTGATGATGAGAATAGGTGATTTTTTGTCAAAAACTTCCCCTAGAACTTACTGCATTATAAATCAAATACAACTGCCATTTACTCATACTGCATTTTAAAGTATAAAAGAAACGAGAACTAAAGCCTATTTTTAATAAAAAAGTAGCATTTAAACAGCTGATATGTTGTTTAAAGCATACTATACTCTTATCACTATTTTTTCCATCACTGTAATTTGTCTGCCCCTAGAAATCCTCTCTGGATGATTCTGACTATATTAGGGTTTTCAACTGCAGCTGCTACTCTTTCCTTGTCATTTATTTGCTTATTGATATCTACTTCCTTAACATGTGTGCCTGGACTGATTCTTACTACTGTCTTATATGTCCTGGGTAGTCCATTTTGCAGCTTCACCTTTATCATCAGTCCGATTATCTGCGCCATCGAGCAGTGAGGAATAGTAGGAGTGTATAAAATCTATATTTTCTAAGACTTGGCAAAACAACGCTCAACACTAACCACTCCTAACTGCTACAGAGTAAGAGGGTACTAAGGGTCATTAATGCCTCTGATCATTTAGAATATCTAAAGAGAGTCGAAGGGGTCATCCACTGAGTCATCGAACTATAACTACTTACGGAGGATTTGTTAGTGCTGGGTGAGTTGATACTTCTAGTAGAGTTTTGGTGTTGGGTTCTACATACTTAAATATATATAATAGTGAAGCAATAGAAAAATATAGGGCAATATCCATAATAAAAGCAAAACTACTTCTTTTATCAAAAACACAAGCTCATTTTTAATTTTTATTGATTTTTTAAATAGAACTCTTTATATGATTAATTATCAAAGGAGTAGCCTTTGAATGGCATTTACCATTCTAACACACTGTTTTTTCTCCTCACGCACAACCCATCTCTAACCTGATCGCATACCTATTACTAACTAGCTTCCCCTGCCACTGCGAGTCACTCTTACCCACTCTACTTATCTCAACTACCTCAGCTATATAACCCCCTACCCTACTAGACAAACCTGTCCTCCAGTAACCAACAAGTATCGTCTTACCTCAAACAGCACACCCCATATCCACCCTTGCCTCCCATCTAACTGCCTTACCAGCACATTCCATCTTTGCCTAGCAAAATAGAAAGGGTTCTAAGGTATCAAAGAGTGCTTCAAATCTATAATCCTGTCTGCAGTAGTTTTCTCTCTTAGAGCCTATCGTATATTAAAAAACAATTTAAACACAGATAAAGGACTAGTAAGACTGCTTGCTATGAAGGACAGTTTGGGGAACTTAGCGAGGACGTTGCTGAGATAGTATGTGCTAAGCTAGTCTGAGAATGTATGTGCTCTTAGGTATCGGTTGCTGCTTTAGAATTGAGGTAAAATCATGGCATTCGAGAAGTTTATGCCTTACAACTATATGGTCAACGAGAGATGCACTTAATGAATAAAGACGTGGCGCACTAACAAAAGGGCTTAGTTGACGCATTGACGAAGTTTATCTTATCCGCGTCGGCGTCGAAGACGTTCTCTGAACTATCTAGCTCCCACTTACTAAGTCTACTATTTGTTAGTTGCTCTTTAAGAGAGGGCTCCTAATAAGGTGGCTAGTGCGAAAGGCATTTGTCTGCGGATGTTGACAATGATGTTACGGCATTTGATGAAGCAGTTGCGAATGAGCAGAAAATGACCGTCCCTCAACATTTTGCCCTCAAGTAAAAGATACGTCTATTAAGGTATTCTCAGAAGATGACCCTGAGATTATTAATTTCGAACTCCTAAGTCCTGAACAAGCAAATCCACTTTGTCCCTCTACAACCATCTCAAAGCTAAACTCTTAACACTAAATACTACCTAGACCTTTCTGCCCACTTTCAGTCTTATCTATATGCCCTTAGTTGACAGCTGTCGTCTTGCTGATGGTCCACGAGGCAGGTCACAGTCAATCAAAGTGAGCCCATGGAAGTTGTACTGCTGTAAACTGATTGCCTCTCTTTCCAAAGCCTTCCTGTCAGGTCTGCCCAAATGCTGCTAATTCTCATCACAAAGCAATAATTAGTAGTTTTCTCTCTCCAACAGGCAATGTACTGATCTTTTGGGTATAAAAATTTTATCAGGGCGAGTAGTATGTGTCTACTGCTGGGTGAAATGCAAGCTATACTATCCATCATCAGCCAAAAGAAAGCATTTATCGCTTTGGTTGCTGAACAAAGTTAAATGAACTTTAGAACTGCAGAGTCTATCGGTCAAGTAAAATGTGATTCTTCCGTTAGCCATATCTTTAAGCAAAGTGATGACAGTCCTGTTGCCCTAATTTAGTAGCAACTCACTGTTGCCCTAGGAAAGCAATCTACTGAAACTTATAGTGGTTTAAGCTATTCTAAGTGTTAGGGGATGATCTGTGACTTTACTGGTCAGGAAGACTTATGCATATATTCGAGGGAGATCGTCTATCTAAACGGCTCGGTTGTTGTACTTGCTCATTGAACTGGCACTAAGAGGGAGCAAACACCTCTATTCAAAGGATAACTAAGGAAATTACTATATTCCCACTCCAGTAGAGTGTCTACACAGATTGACTATTTATACGAAATAAGATATTTATATGCTTTAATTGCCCACTTGACCCTTCCTTTCTATCTTCAACAATACATTATAAAATCTCTCTTTGAGTTTTGCGAAGTTAAACGATAAAATATGGGGTTATTTTATTGCCCTGTACTCCACCTAAATCCTACTCTAGGGCTGCAGAGCTAGCATCACACCCAGAAGACCGTCTTATCGCATTCGACTCGCCCACTACACACATTACCCACCGCTTACCTAGACTGATCCTGCCTAGCCATTCCACAGTAGCAAATCAAAAGAAGTATTGTTTTTAACCTTAAGGCCAGCTCTGAAAGTGATGACCTTTGACCTCAGTAGTAAATTTTATGACATTACTAGACCACGCTTGCTGTAGTCCTGGCGACGAGTTGAGCGCAGTAACACAGGGGTCTACGAGTGGTGTTAGACCATGAAGAATGTATTGAAATATAGTTATTAACTCTAGTACACAGCACCGTCTTAGTTGAGCTCAATCTGGATGGTCAGCTGTCTTAAACAGTAATCAAATCGACCATTACTACCCAAAGACAAAGTCTCTTACTTGTCTACTTTAAGAATTTCTTTCTCCTGTGTCTTTTTATCGGTGATGGTGATACTTAGTGAGGTATGGAGTGAGTTAGTAATAACCAAGAAAGGCATAAGAGTGTATCTAATGCTTTTTCCTACTAGACTGCGCAAGAGATATGCTTAGTGCAGACTTAAACTGCCTATTTTTTAGACAAGTCCCAGAATAGTCTGCGTTTAGTTGGTCATCAGGTGCCTTAGCTCAAACTTTCTTTCTTGTTTGCTAAAGGTGTAATGAGCTAGTTCCTAGGGCAGGTCATCAAGTAAGTAAAAACCTTAACCAGGAGCACTATCAGATTAAAGCGCATATTTATGCTTGGGCACTGTGACTTCTTAGCTATTGACCATAAGCAAGTAGCCTTACTGGTAAGCGCTGATTCTATTTTTATAGTCGATAGTGAGCGAAGTAAGATTGTTGAGTTTGTTGCATGTGATTCTGAGCACATAATCGTAGTCTCTCTGCTCGCCCAAGTATATCTCTTTCTATGTTTCCTACTACTCCCCAGAAAGATCCATCTACTGACTTATTTTATCTCCTATCTGCACTCTAAATGCTTTATCCTGCAGCCATAACACAGGCTGACTGCTTCCTGGACCCACTTTTGTCTTCAGTTGCATCTATTATAATGGCTACTGCACTAGTGTAACTATATGATTATCTTATTGGATCAGGGTGACTGGCAGATGGGTTTGATTGCGTAGGAGACTCCACACTTGTTTTTCATCCATGATTTTGAATATGATGTTGAAGTAGTAGTCCTGCACCAATAAAATCAAGTCAGTTTTAAAGTTTATAGAGCAATCACCAGTGTCTGTATGCAGAGTGGCCCACACTTACAGTTAGTTGGTGAGAGGAGTTCTGTGGAGGGTGTAGGGTGAGCTCATGAAGCACATCAAACTGGCCTTGCAGCTAACCCTACTGCTAGCCACCCTCAAAGATATGTCAATTATCTACATCTAAATCAAACTGATAAAGGTACTCTCAGGGTAAGGAAATAGCTCACCCATGCCTACAGTTGCCTAAGCCAGTTTCAAATAAACTCTATCTAAACGCAAAGTAGGTTCTTTCTATACGCTAGACCCGATATTTTTATTCTATTCTTAGTCAGAATGTATACTTTTGTCTTCTTTTATTGAATTTTGAATAATACTGAGGAGGTCTTTGAACTTTTACTTGTAGTATGCGGTGTCCCTCAAAATGGCATTTTTAACTGTTTTGCACTTATTTACTAAAGAAAGGGAAACCTCAACTGCCAGAGTAGCTCCGCTTATCACTAATTCGGTCTTGTGAACAGATATGCTCACTTATCTAAGAGCAAGCAAGTTGTACCCTATTAATTTGACTCCTAATTGCAAAATAATAGCTTTGATTGTTGGTTTAGATTGAATGTTTATAGTGCCAAACAGTTTTAGAGAGCAGTTTTAGTATGAAAGTTGGGCCATCACTCTGTAAAGTAAAAGACTCACATTTGTCTTTTTCTTTGGTTATTGTGGTTATTTCTGCTAAATTTATTTTTAATTCTAATTTTAGTTCGATATTATTGATGATTTTGAAGTTAGACTTACTATAATGGTAGCCAGCTAAATGATTTCTTCCCTTAAGATAATGAGCTCATCAAGCAGTAATTTTAACTGATCGGCATTTGCCATTACAATAAGATGAAATACTCTAGCATTGACAAGCTATTCGCTGAACTTGCAGGCCACCAGACAGTGCTTTACCACTGCATCCTCAAACTCAGTCTGGATACTCACCTACCTGTTCTACGCGTCAAGGTACCCAATATACAATAAGGGCTGGGCTGTTGAGCTGTTTGCTAGAGTTGATGAGTTGTTGATTTGAATGCGCTGTAGTTGGATAGAAAGATCTTTGCCTTCTGAACTCTGCGAGAGTCTTACTTCGATGGGATGAGTGTCTGCGGTTATAAATCTAGAATCTACCTTAATCTTACTTATCTTTACGTAAACACTTAAATCCAGCTTAGATGAAACATTTACTTTTCTTGTACTTTACTTTCTAGAAGTATTATTGCTAGATGGAATTCCCTTAAGAATACTCACTAAGGGAAGTGAATGAACGTGTATGTGTATTTGCCCTAGTAGTGCAATTACGCTTAGTTTTTTAGGATTATAATCCAAACACAAATTGAGCTCACTCAGCGATACCTATCCAAATGGATGTTTTATTCCTATATACTTAAGCAATAGAGTTTTTTTGATGATGCCTGCCTCTAGTATGACTAGACTGTTTTTAAGATGCAGCTAGGTTATGGTCAGAATAGTGGGTTCTTAGGGAAGTGCCTCATCGATAAGTTTGATGTTGATTTTATGCATGTGTATCTCCATGTTGTAGAGCAGTCGGTTCAAAATATTTCTCAAATAACTATTAGAGTCTTAGTTCTACTATCTTATATATTATCTCTATTTGCTTTGTTGTTTGTCTTCTGTTTAAGTATTGGGTGGTTTTTTGGTGCGTACTATGGTGGTTTCTAGTGTTTCTATTGATATTTTTATAGGTTTTGAGGTGAGTTCGATGATGGGTGCGTGGATGGTTAGGTTTTGATAGAGCGACTATGTGAAGGTGAGACCCAGTGGTGCGAGTATCTGGTTGAGACGAGTGTGGTTGATGTTGCCCCTAGGTAGTCTTATGATGCCTGATTCGAAGTCCAAACCTTCCTAAGACAGCTATAAGAATCGGGTGAATATTTTGGTAAGAACTCCTTTTATGATATAGTTCATTTTATAATAAAGTCACCCTATTGACGATAACAAAAATAAAAGAAAAACAAGAACTTTACTCTGAATATTGTATTTAAGCTGTACTTAATGTTAGATGCAACATATACGATCATCTCTTTTTCTTAGGGCGGTATTACTCCTCTTCTGAAGATTTCTTGGGTTGCATCTTAGGTTTTGTATTTGTCTTGTTATTGCTCTTCTTGGGAGGCTATTATTAGCTGGAAAACTATACCTAGCTGTACTTAGTTTCGTTCTTTGTTCCCCTGTACCTGTTGTCATTCCTTTCTGCCTTGAACCTATTTTCATTTTACACCTATTTGTACCTATTGTCGTTCCTTACAGGTTTATAGCCATTATCATCGTTTTTACTACCCTTATATGCGTTGTTGTTTTTGCCATCTCTATAACCGTTATCATTCTTACCTCCTCTATAACCACTATTACTCTATACCGACCCTGATGGCTCTTCTTATTCTTCATCCTACTGAACTATGGATGCTTTTTGCTTTATTTTGTTCATTTTGGTCATCTAAATTTATTTGTTTTTCTTGCCTTTTGCTTATCCCTACTATAGATCTGAGTTGTCAGCTACAATATTTTTGAACATCATCACTTGCTTTTTACCAGCCTGGAACACATCCTTGATTTCTTGGAACTCAAGTAAGTTCTTTATTTTATCTCCTAGTGAGTTATCATTCTCCAAGTAGTAGTTGTTGTTCTGGTCTCTTCCTCGCTTTAAATACCAGCAAAACTGCACGATGCTGCCCAGAATAGCCAGCACTACGATGCAGATGAGATAGAGATAGAACTGCCATGGAGTGTTGAGTCCTAGCCCACTGAGCCTGTGGATGGTGAATTCGCTAGGGTAGTGAGGTAGCACTATACCTAAGGAACGGATAAGCCAAAAAGCACTAGTAAAGGCAGTACTCACTATAATGAACTTACGGAAACGCAAGAGAGAAATAGCGACCATAAGGAAGCATGAAACACCCAAAGTGATATAAAAACCTAACAAAGAACCAGTCAGGAAGAGCAAACTGTTTTGAAGCAACAAGGATAGAATGACGCCTACCCACATTCCGATATTAGCATAGCCTACCCTTGGCATAGTGAGGAGTACTACACCGAATAGACAACCCATGCCGATCGACATGAGAATAATGAAGAGAATGATGGAGTCAGTTTGCTGGTCGTAGAAGAAGTTGTCGTAGTTAAGGGCAGAAAAGACAATACCAAATACCGAACCAGTGAGCACTCCATACAGTCCTATCGTAATCCTAATCCAGAAGTAGCCCATAAACAACTAGAAAATAGCAAAAACCCATAGGAAGGGCGCGATGAAGAATCTAATGGTCTACAGGTACTGCCAGAAATGATTGTATGTCAGGGAGGGACAGGCTTGTGAAGCAGTAGTCGAACAGGTCATAGTTAGGTTGGTTGTTGTGGTGTTAATTCCTCCTTTGTTTAGCAGTTGTTGGTTGCTGGTTTGCACGCAGGAGGGAATAAGGGTCTTGTGGTCAGGGCAGTACAGATTAATCACTGCCTGGTAGTTAGTAACTTGGGCAGTTGTAATGTTTTAAAGCGTATTAGGGTCCTGCGCTGTAGTAATCTATGAAATGTGATAGATAGGATATGTTATTTTGATACCTTATTTGGGCGAGTCCGGGTTTATTTTTTGAAAACTAGATGAAAGCACTGCTCCAACTAAGTATATATATTAGTACTTGTATAGGGCGTGCAGCTGCTATCGGCTTTCAGGTTAGCATGGCTCGTTCTGTTTTATAGTCCACACTTAGCTGGTTCACAAAAGTAGATGTCCATGTACTTAGTGCTTCCCACGTCTTGAACAGGAATCAACTGCCATGCCAACCCCCTCAGATCGTATGAGTAATCGTTAAACTCTATCAATGAGCAAGCGGGGTGAGTCCATACTGTCCCTAAGAGTACCAAACAAACTATCAGTTTTAGAGTGAGTCCAAGCATATTATATATCAAAGAGCATTTGAGTATATTGAGATATAATATGGTGAATAAAAGCGATTGATGATATTACAATTACTTTTTAAGATTATAACCTAATGCA
>Ga0169931_10008201_pt1 | contig 15293 bp, 11 predicted proteins | sample Kivu_15m_20L_FD_129675 | JGI IMG/M metagenome (GOLD analysis project Ga0169931, IMG submission 129675) | Freshwater microbial communities from Lake Kivu, Western Province, Rwanda to study Microbial Dark Matter (Phase II) - Kivu_15m_20L... | ecosystem: Environmental > Aquatic > Freshwater > Lake... | reverse complement strand
TGATGGCTTTGCATGTAGCGTAACACCTCGAGGGCGGCGACGGTCTCAGGAAAGATCTTGATCGACCGCATCAGGTCCCGCAGTCGAATGGGCTTGCCGGACCACTCCATCGACATGATGTCCTTGGCGTTGATATACCCGATGACGTTGTCAAGTACGCCCTCGTAAATCGGAAAGTGGGAACGCCGTTTTTGCATGAAAGCGTGACGAATCTGCTCACCGTTGAAATCGACCTCAAGTGCATCGATTCGGTCGCGCGGTACCATCACACTCGCAAGACTAAGCTGATCGAAAGACAGTGCGCGTGACGCCAGTTCGCTTGCGTGTTCATCAAGGACCCCGGATTCTCCGGCCTCGTCGACCAACTGCAACAGCTCTTCTTTCGAGACCTTCATTTCGAGGAAATTCGTGCTGTCAGAAAAAGGGCGCAGGACCAGGTTGGAACTGGCTGTCAGAGCCCAAACCACAGGTTTTGTCACGATCGAAAGTCCGGCGAGTGGTCGCGCCATCAAGAGCGCGTACCGCTCGCCAAGGCGCAAGGCCAGCGATTTGGGAACCAGTTCGCCGAAGACCAACGACAGATAGGAAATGAGCGCGACGATTGACCCAAACGCGACGACTTCGGCGTTCTTCTCCAACCACGGGATTTGTACGATCACGGGCGTCAGATATTTCGCCAAGCTTGATCCGCCGAATGCGGCAGCCGCAGTCCCGACCAGCGTGATGCCAACCTGAACCGTCGCAAGGAATCGCTCGGGATGCGAGCGTAGCTCGAAGAGCGCCTGGGCCCCGCGTCGGTTTTCATCAAGCAGTTGCTGGAGACGCGTCCGGCGAAGCGAGACGATGGCGATTTCGGCTCCGGAGAAAACGCCGTTGGCAAGAATGAGCGCGAAAGTGATGGCAATCTCGGTAAAAATTTCGTTCCTCCTTAAATGGGGTCGCTATACGATGACATGTTTCCCCGGGAAACGACGGGCCGACGGTCAATCGGTGTTTTGCCATCCCCCACCGAGCGCCCTGTAGATTGCCACGTGGGCACGCCGCTGATTTCGCCAGGTCTCAACGATCTCCAAATCAGCATTCAACGCACTCTGCTGGGCAACCAATACCTCCAGGTAGGTAGCCTTGGCGGCACGGTAAAGCAGGTCTGCATGGATTGCAGCCTGCTCCGCAGCGTCTTTCTGTGCTTTCCTGAGCGCGATGAGGTCTTCAACCGTTCGCAGATTCGCCAGGGCGTTTACCACCTCGACGTAGGCGTTGAGGACGATGCGTTGATAGTCGTACATCACCTGTATCTGCTCGGCCCTTGCACCTGCAAACTGCGCCTTTAGCCCAGCCCGATTGATGAGTGGCGCCATCAGCCCGCCTGTGGCGTTGTAAGCAAGCGAGGCCGGAGTTTTGAAGAGATAGGCCGGATTGAAGGCATCGAATCCGAGCGCGGCGGTGATGTTGAAGCTTGGAAAAAAGGCTGCCCGTGCGGCCTTTAGATCCGCCTTGGCGGCGGCAACACGCAACTCGGCCTCACGGATGTCCGGACGATTGGCGAGCATTTCCGACGGGAGTCCGGTCGAAATTTTCACATTGCTCTCGACGAAAAGGTTCGCCTTGTTGCGCGCGATCGTCTGTGGATACCTACCAAGCAGCGCGTTCAGCCGGTTCTCGGTTTCGACGATTCGCTGAGCAAGAAGCCTTTCGCCGGCACGCGTCTCGGCTAGTTGCGCCTCGAATTGCTGTACACCAAGCTCGTTGGCGCGCCCTGCCAGCTTTTGCAGCCGAACGACATCGACAGCTTCTATCTGTCGTTTGACAGAATCCTGCAAGACTTCGCGTGTGTAATCGAGAGCCAGCAGGTCGAAGTAGCTGGTTGCGACCTCGGCCACGAGCAACGATCGTACCAGGTTCGTCCCCTCGATCGTCGCGAGATAGCGGGCGCGGGCCGCTTCTTTTTGACTGCGCAGTCGACCCCAGAGATCGATCTCCCAGGACGCTTGCACACCGACGGTATATCCGGGGAGATTTTCCGGAACCAATCGGCCCGGCGTGATGTCGGTGGTGGCATTGCCAGCACCATCCATTGTGTAGAGACCAAATTTCCGGATGCCCGCGCCTGCGATGACGCCGACTTGCGGTACGAGCTCTCCGGTGGCAGCCTGAACGCCTGCGCGAGCGCCCTCAATCCTTGCAAGCGCGATCAACACGTCGCGGTTGTTGGAAAGGGCTTCGTCAACGAGGCCGTTCAGTACTTCGTCTGCGAACCAGTCACGCCACTTCGTTGACGCTGCACTCTTGCCACTCAAGCCATCTCCAAAAGTGGTGGGCGTTTTCTTCTCGGGGACCGAGACTTCCGCGTTGCCGGTAGCACAACCCGCACAGGCCATCGCAAGGGCGCAGGCAAGCGATTTCATGTTTCCACCTGCGCTGTGGCGGGAACCTCTTTTGCGTGTGCTCTCCGCGCAAAGATCACGTAAAGGCCCGGAACAACGATGACACCCCAGATCGTTCCAAAGAGCATGCCACCCGCTGCGGCGCTGCCGATCGTTCGATTGCCCGTGGCACTTGCTCCCGTGGCAAAGACCAGCGGCAACAGTCCCACAAAAAACGCAAGCGACGTCATCACGATCGGTCGTAGCCGAAGTCGAGCGCCTTCAAGGGCTGCGCCGAGCGGCGCCATTCCATTTTTGCGCTGCAGCTCGGCGAATTCAACGATGAGGATCGCATTTTTCCCAAGCAGCCCAATCAACATGACGAGGGCGAGGTGGGCATAGATGTCGTTGTTGAGTCCGGCGATCTTGAGGGTCGCGAACGCACCAAAAACACCCGGCGGTAGCGACAAAATCACCACGAAAGGTAATACGAAACTTTCGTACTGAGCCGACAGAACCAGGTATACGAACACAAGGCAGATAAAGAAGACAATCATGCCCGCATTGCCTGCATTGACCTCGTCGCGCGAGATCCCGGCCCAGTCGATGGCGAAGCCGCGCGGCAGTTTATCGCGAGCGGTCTCTTGAACTGCTGCGAGGACGGTTCCGCTGCTGACGCCCGGTTTTCCGTCACCGTTGAGCTCGGCTGAGGGATACATGTTGTACCGGGTTAGCTGATCGACGCCGTACGTTTTTCTCACGGTCATGAAGGCCGAAAGTGGCACCATGTCGCCGTGATCGCCTCGTACCTGAAATTTCAGGAGATCCTCGGGGGCAGCCCGGTATTCCGGCGCGGCCTGAACCATCACCTTGTACATCTGCCCGAAGCGGATGAAGTTGGTGGCGTACTCGCTTCCCAGCATCGTCTGCAGCGAGCCCAGTGCCCCATCTGCAGTCACGCCCTTGATGGCGGCGCGGTCGAGGTCGATATTCACCTCGTACTGTGGATAGTTTGCGTTGAAAATCGTGAACGCACTGTCAAGCTCCGGACGAGCGCGCAGATCAGCAATAAAGCCCTGCAAAAACTCTGACATTCGGTTGACATCGCCGGTTCCCGTCTTGTCGAGCAAACGCAACTCGAATCCGCTGGCGTTGCCGTAGCCTGGTACCACCGGCGGGGGGAAAATTTCAATGTCTGCGCCCTTGAGGTGAATCGTCTTACGACGCAGCTCTTCCATGACAGCGCTGGCCGGACGTTGACGTTCGCTCCAACCCCTGAGGCTGACCATCGCGGTCCCGTAGGTGGGGCCGGTTCCGTCGGAGAGAATGTTCGTTCCTGCGAGGGTGGCGATGCTTTCAACCTCTGGAATCCCCTTGCCGAGTGTTTGGATGGCATCGACCACGTCCTTGGTTCGCTCAAGCGTGGCGCCTGCCGGCGTCGTCACGCTTGCGTAGAAGAACCCCTGATCTTCACTGGGAATAAACCCTGTGGGCACCGCTTGCGCAAGCACCCCTGTTCCGATTGCAAAAACAACAAGAATCGACAGCGTGAGCACACGGCGCGGGGTGCTGCGAGCGATGAGACTCGTGTAACGTCCGTCGACCCGACCGTACCCGCGGTTGAACCACGCGAAAAATCGCTCGCGGATACCGGATCGGGTGTGGCCGTGCGGTCGCATCAGAAGCGCACACAACGCTGGTGTCAACGTCAGCGCCACCAGTCCGGACAGAACGATGGCGATGGCGATGGTAACGGAGAACTGTCGATAGAAAACGCCCGACGGACCCTTCACAAAGGCGACCGGCAGAAACACCGAGGTCATGACCAGCGTGATTGCCACGATGGCGCTGCTTATTTCGGACATCGCCCGTCGGGTGGCCTCGCCCGGGTCGAGATGCTCGTGTTCCATCTTGGCGTGAACCGCCTCGACCACGACGATGGCGTCATCGACAACGATGCCGATGGCAAGCACAAGCGCAAACAAGGTGACAAGGTTCAGCGAGAAGCCGAAAAACTGGATGAAGAAAAACGTACCCACGAGCGACACCGGCACGGCGAGCGTCGGGATGAGCGTCGAGCGCAAGTCTTGCAGGAATAAAAACACGACGAGAGCGACCAACAAGAAGGCCTCGACGAGGGTTTTGAGCACGGCGCGCACCGAGGCATCGAGAAACCGTGAGACATCAAAGCTGATGCGATAGTCCATCCCGGGCAAAAACGTTTCTCGTTTGAGCGACTTTAATCGCTCTTTGACCGCGGCGATGACCTCGCTCGCGTTTGAGCCTGGCAATTGCTTCAGCATGATCGCGGCCGTTGGTTGCCCGTCGAACTTTGCCTCGACATCGAAGTACGTCGTCCCGAACTCCACGTCCGCTACGTCCTTCAGTTTCAAAATCTGGCCGTCGGAGGTCGACTTGATTGGAACGGCGAGATATTGCGCCGCGGTGTTGAATCGACCGGTGTAGCGAACCGTGTATTGCAGGGGGCCGCGTCCCTTGTCGCTGTTCTCGCCAATCTTTCCGGGCGCCGCTTCCACGTTGTAGGCCTGCAGCGCCTCGACCACATCCTCTGCTGAAACATCGTGCGCGACCATCTTGTCTGGTTTGAGCCAGATCCGCATCGCGTACTCCTTGGCGCCAAGAATGTCTGCGTAGCCGACGCCCTTGATGCGCTTGAGCTCCGCAAGGACGTTGATATCAGCGAAGTTGTACAGGAACTTCTCGTCGTGTTCTGAGTTGCTGCTGGTGATGCCGAGGTACAACAGGATCGCGTTTTCCTCCTTCGCAATCTTGACGCCGTTCTTGATGACCTCGGACGGCAGCTCGCCTATGACGGCGTTCACCCGATTCTGGACGTTGATCGCAGCCACGTCCGGATCGGTTCCGGTTTCAAACAGAATCTGAATGACGCCAACACCGTCGTTTCCCATTTTGCTGCTCAGGTATTTCATCCCTGGGACACCGTTGATGGCGCGCTCAAGCGGGACGATGGCGGTGTTTGCGACCGTCTCGGCGTTCGCGCCCGTGTATTCGACGGTGACGTTGACCTCGGGCGGTGCCACACTTGGAAACAACGTCATTGGCAACTGTCGCAGCGCGATGAGGCCCAGCAGGACGATGATGATCGAGATGACACCCGCGAGAACGGGGCGGCGGATGAACGTTTGTAGCATGGAGTAAATCCGTTTCTAGAGGGGCCGGCCTGAATACCTTGTGCTTCGGATCGCGACATGAGCCCCGTCCTGAATTTTCTGGGCACCCTCGGCGATAACTTGTTCATCGGGTTCGAGGCCTGACTCGACCACAAAGACGTCGCCCATGCGTAGCCGCGGGACGATCCGGCGGGCGTGGGCGATACCCTCGCCATCGACGACGTATACGTAGACGTGATCCTGAATCTCGAAGGTAGATTTCTGTGGGATCGTGAGCGCGTTCTCGACACTGGTGCCAATCAGGATCTTGCCGGACCCGCCGTGTTTAAGTCGACCATCCGGGTTGGAAAACCGGGCTCGGAATGCGATTGTACCTGTGTTGCGATCAATTTCGTTCTCGGTTGCGTCGATCACGCCCTTCAAGGGGAAGAGATCCCCGTTCGCCAACTGCAAGCCGATTTTTCGCGGTTGTGACGCCTGCGTTCCCGACGAGTACTCAAGGTACTCCTGCTCCGAAACTCGGAAGTACACATAAACCTCGGCGGTGTTCGTCAACGTGGTGAGCAAGGTGCCCTCATCGACGAGACTGCCGACCTTGTTCGGCAGTCGGTTGACGACGCCCCCAAACGGAGCCCGAATCTCGGTGTAGCTGAGATTAACGGCGACGTGGGCTTCGTGCGCCCTGGCCTCCTCGAGTCGGGCTTGTAGCAACTGAACTTTCGATTCAATGAGTCTCATTTCTGCTGGTGCGATCACCGACTTTTCAAGCAGCATCTTTGTGTTGTCCCGGTCGAGCTCGACGGCCTTTAGCTCGGCTACGGCGCTCGCAACTGCGGCTCTGGCCTGACGCAGCTCGTGCTGCAGTTCCCGGGCGCTCACCGAAAAGAGCAACGCACCGGCCTTTACGGGCCGACCCTCGTCGATGAAGAGTGCCTCGATGCGACCCTTGATTCTCGATCGGACCTCGGCACGGGATACGGCCTGGATCTCTCCCACATATTCGCGTTGCACGTCGTCTGTGGCACGCCCTGGACGTATGACGGGGAAGACCTCGACTTCGGTGGTCGGTCGCTGATTTGTGCACGATCCGAGCGAGAGGACAAGCAGCCCCAGCAAACGGACGATCGATAGCCCCGAGTTTTCGACGGGTTTCAGACGTGGGAACGACATCGCTACCCAATCTAGGATTTGTGAACGCAGGCAAGATTAAGTTTGCGTAACCTCAAGAGAACGTAAGCTTCGAGCGCACGAAGGGTGCCCGGACGCGTTAAAATGTCCGTTGTGATGAAGATCTTGGTTGTGGAGGACGATCCCAAACTCGCGTCGTTCCTGACGCGCGTTCTCCGCGAGGAGAATCACGAATCCGTGGCGGTGGGTAGCATTCGGGATGCGATGTTGGTTGTGGGCGAGAGCGCCTCCGATCTTCTGATCATCGACCGCATGCTTCCCGATGGTGACGGCCTTGAATTGCTCGCATGGCTACGTTCAAGTGGCATGGTCAAACCTGTGATTGTCTTGACTGCGTTGGGTGAGCTTGCCGAGCGTATCGCGGGGCTCGACGCTGGGGCCGATGACTACATTTTAAAGCCGTTCGAGATTGACGAGCTGCTCGCGCGCATTCGGGTGCAAATGCGACGCGATTCGACTCCGGTACGAACGTTGGGTGCGTTGCGTATCGATATGCGCAGTCGTCGGTTATGGAAGGATGACAGCCGCGTGGATCTGACAGGACGAGAGTTTGATGTGCTCGCACACTTGTTAGACGCAGATGGAAACATATTGTCCCGTACACGCTTGCTGGCTTCGGTTTGGGGTACCGAGCGCGATCCGGGAACGAATCTGGTCGAGGTTCACGTCAGTCGATTGCGCGGCAAACTCGGTGATGCAGCGTGGATGATTGAAACAGTACGGGGCGGGGGATACCGATTCAGAAGGGAACCGAATCGTTGAGGGCAATTCGACTAGGCCTTCGTGGGCGGTTGGTAATCGCCACATCGTTGCTCAGTCTCGCCACGCTTGGCGGGGCGTTCACCGTGGTGTCCTACGCTGTAAACCGGTCGCAACAGCGACAACTTGATGATGCGCTCATCAGCGCCGCCCACGACGAGGCCGCGGAAATATTTTTTTCGGATGTTGACGACGAACGACCGCCGGTGGTGAGCGACCTTCCGGGACCTGCCGCGAACGATGTGGGTCCGCTTCCCAAATTCGTTGCGGTGTATCGGCCAGACGGTCGGCTGGCGAGTTCCACGGTCAACTTTTCGGATCAGGTGCCACCAATGGCGAGCATCGGCAATTCGAACGGGAGGTGTTTTGATCTACTGGTCGCGGGCCAAAAACTTCGTGCCGTTGTGGTGGGGATCCCAAACGTGCCGGGTTCGACATTGTTGATGGCGGTTCCGAGCGCAGATCTCGACGGGGATGCGAACTTTCTGGCGTTCGCGATGGTGATTGTATTTGCAGTTGCGCTGGCATGGACCGCTGCGATTGCCTGGTGGATTGCCGGGCGCCTCACGCGTGCCCACCGGGACATCGTTGCGACCACGCAAAAGGTTGCGGCCGGCGATCTTTCTGCACGGGTTACCGGTGACGGTGGCGCGGCCGATCCGGACGGACTCGGTCGAAATATCAACGAAATGATCGAGCGGTTGGCATTGCTCCTTCGCGGGCAGCAACAATTCATCGCCCAGGCAGCTCACGAGCTGCGCTCGCCCTTGACCATGCTTTACGGGGAGCTTTCATTTGCTTTGCGGCGAGAGCGGGGCGCAGAGGAATATCGCAAGACGATCGATGCGGCTCTCGTCGCCAGCCGCAGCTTGAAGATCCTGGCGGAAGATCTGCTTAGCCTCGCACGGCTGGGCACGGAGTCCATGGCACCTGCCGACGAAATTCGGTTAACGGACGTCATTTCTGCGGCCGTCGCCAGTGTTTCGGACGAGGCGACAAGGGGCAATGTCGGGATAGAGGTAACTGGCCCAGATGCGACCTTGTTGGGTCGTTCAGGAGATCTGGCGCGCCTTTTCCGAAACTTACTTGAAAATGCCGTTCGGCATACACCCAGCGGAGGGGTCGTCGCGGTCCAATCACGGGTATCGCACGCCGACGTTACGGTACAGGTGCGCGACCAGGGAGCCGGTGTCAGGCAAACTGAGCGTGAGCGCATCTTTGAACCGTTTTTTCGAGGAAGCTCGGAGCGCGCGGCCGCGAATGTCGGCGCCGGTCTCGGCCTGACCATCGCTCGGGATATTGCGAGGCTACACGGAGGCGATGTTGATGTCGTCGACGACGGGCGCATCGGAGGGTGTTTTGTCGTGCGGTTGCGATTGAAGCGTGAGAAATAGTTTTGCCCGTCGTCAGACAGCGCGGTGAAGCGCACCGCCTACACCAGCGAGACCTTCTCGACCGTACCGGAGTAACCGTCATCACCGATGGTGATGAGCAAGTCGCCGTCGTTGTGCACCATCACCCATTCCGTATTACGGTCGGTCGCGGCGTCCAGCTCGTCGAGGAACTCGGGTGAGAGTGCGAAGGCCTCGATGGAGGCGACCTGGTGGATGTCACGCTCGGTTGCGGTCTTCTTGAGCAGCGCGGGATCGTGTTGCGTGAAGACGACCACGCGGTCGCAGCCCTTGCGCGCCTTGTGCAATCTGTCGGCCGAGGGTGAGCCCACCTCGATCCAGGCCCTCAGGTTGTTTTGCAGGTCGCGTACCCAGATGGCAGGCTCGTCCGAGTTCGCGAGGCCCTTCGTGAAGGTGATCCCTTCCTCGTAACAAAGGCAGTAGGCGATCACCCGGGTCAGCAGGTAGCGCATCGTCTCGGATGGGTGCCTGGCAACGCGCAGATCCAGCGACTCGTAAACGCCTCGCGTCACATCCGAGAGATCGATTTTCAGGTGGTAGATGGTTGCGGAGGGCGCCATGGGACCCGGAGTGTACGGCGTGGGCGGCCCGAACCCAGAGATTTCGGTCAGTCGGTCGAGTCGGCAGAAAACGCCACCGTTTCGAGTTATTATCCCTGACCAAAATGAACGCGCTCGCCCGATTCATGTTCCGCTGTTTGCTTCCCCTGTTCCTCGCGCTGGTCGTGCCGACGCTGACGCCGCTGCCTGCCGTTGCTGCCGACGCGCAGGAGCTCAAGGCTCGCGAGGCTTTCGCGGCAGGGCGTTATGAGGAGGCGATCGATCTCTTCGCGAAGCTCTACGCTTCGTCGTTGCACCCCACCTATCTGCGCAACATCGGCCGCGCCTATCAGAACCTCGGCGTGCCCGACAAGGCGATTTCCAGTTTCCGGGATTACCTGCGCAAGGCCAAGAACCTGCAAGCCGCGGATCGGGCCGAGGTCGAGGGCTATATCAAGGAGATGGAGGCACTGCAGGCGTCTCAGGCCGCAGCTGCTGCCAAGCCGGAGCCCGAAAAGCCAGCGCCTGAAGAGCCCGTCGTCACGCACGTTCCAACGGAACCCCAAAAACCGCCCGAGCCCGTGACCGTCGCCCCGCTGGTCGACAACCCCGCGCCGGAAAAAGACGACGAAGGGTCAATTTTCTCGAGTCCGTGGTTCTGGGGTGGCGTTGGTGTTGCGACCGCAGCCGTGGTCGTCGGTCTAATAGTAGGTGGTGCGTTTGACAGCACCAATGAACCGGGCTGTCCCGCAGGGACCACCTGTCTGTAATGAAAGGCTCCGCAATGCTTCGCTCAAGAATCCAGACTCACCTTCTCTCGCTCCTTGCGGTGCTTTCGCTTGCGCTCACGGGGTGTTCTGAAACCACTGGCCGGGCGCTGATTCCGGTCAACGTGGCACTCAATGGAGAGTTAAACCCAACGCGAATAGCTTCGCTGGAGATCATCGTGACCGACGACGGCTCCGAACTGATATCTCGGAAAACGCCTTACAAGCCCGACTCCGATGGTGTGGCCCGTCTTGCGATCTACGTCGACATCGAAAGCGAGACGGAGGTGCAAGTCACCGTGCGCGCAACAGATGGCGATGGGGACGAGTCCGCCTCCGGTGGTTCGGACAAGGTGCGTCTGACTCCGGGCGGAAAGAGCGCCCCGGTGAATGTCGTTTTGTATCCGAACAGCGGGAACGACGGTGGTACGGATCCGGACGACGCGTCGGTCGGGATGGATGCGGAGCCCTCACCAGTTGTGGATGGCGGCGTAAAGGACACCATGGCGATGCCGGATGCCGCGGTGGTGATAAATCCGACCCCGAAGTGGTCCCCGGCTGTGAATCAGGAGGACGACGGTTCGGCCTCTTCTTATTCGCCGGTGGTTGCGGTTGCGCCGAACGGCGACGCGGTTGTGGCATGGGTTGAATCCAACGCAGTCAAAACCAAGAAATACACCGCGGCGACGGGTCAGTGGGGGAACATCATCCAGGTCGACAGACGGGTGAGTCCTGGGTACGTCGTGATTGGGGTCGACGGAAACGGCCGAACGATTCTTGTATGGAATCTGGCGCCCGATCCCACGCTCGAAGAAGATCGCGGTGTTTGGACCAGTGCCTCACTTGACGGCGTCAACTGGACGGCTCCGCAGCCGATTTGGAAGGGTGATACCTGGGAAGGCCTGGATATGGCCGTGTCACGCGCAGGAAAAGCGCGGCTTGTTTGGGAGGTACCATCGAAGCTCAACGGCGACAACGTCACGACGTTGTGGACCTCATTCTTCGACAATTCGGTCTGGTCAACCCCCGCGATGGTCGCGCCGTCCACGATGGAGAATTCGTTCTACGCAAAGGTTGCCATCAATGCGCAGGACCAGGGCATCATTGCCTACAGCCAGGGCGGTGTGTTCAAGGAGAGCATCTGGACTTCGCGCTTCACTGGAGCATCGGTTGCCGCGCAGGTCTTGATGGAGACATTGGAAGAACGCGCCTTTTATCCAAAGGTGTTTCTGAACGGAGACGGACGCGGCGTTCTCTTGTGGACTCAATCCACAGCGGCGAGCGGACTCTTCGCCAGAGTTTTCAACGGCGACGCGTTCCTGTCACAGACGCAACTGAGCATCGGTACAAGTGACGGCATTCCCTCGGCAGTGGTGGACAAGACAGGAAATATCACGGTGGTTTGGGCAAGCACGGCCGGCGCGAACTGGAACGTTTCGTCAACACGGTTGATGCTGGGCGGTGTCTGGTCAATGCCGGTTACTCTGGAAACGATGAATCGGGCTGGTTTGTACACCGACAAAGATCCCGAGCCGTGTACGGGCATTGATGCTGCAGGCAACGTGTTGGCAGTCTGGCGACGGGATGAGTCCCCATCGAACGACTATACTTTTAGCGTCTGGGGCGCTCGATTGCCGGTCGGTGGTCAGTGGACGGCCGCGACGATGGTGCATGGCATCCCGATGTTGCGGGTGCTGCCCGTGGCGTGCGGCGTGTCGGATAACGGTGTTGGTGTCTCGGCCTTCTTCTACCGACAGGACAACGCCCTGAAGCTTGTGGATCAGCCGACCTACAACGTGTTCACGGCGATCCATCGCTAGAACGAGGGGTCCGCGCTCGGCGGGCGTAAAAAACAAAAAATAAATGCGACGGACTGCGTGGGCGGCGGTCACTTGAGTGGCTGATCGAAAACCGCAACCGAGGAGTCCGTCGTGGCGCTCGCACTTTTCCAAAACGTCGAAGCTGAAAACAACGCATCGCGCCTTGAGCTGGCCGGGTCCATCCGGGCTGAGCAAGGGTCGGCCCTGCCGCTGGATGCCATCGAGACCGCCGTCCTCGATCTCCGGCGAAAGTGGCGGCTGACGCTCTCAGAAACCTGCGTCTTGCACCAGGCTGCGCTTGGGCGCTCCGATGATATCGTTTCTGAACGGCTAAACCGCGCCCCCAGCACCCTTCGGAACAGCTGGCGAAGCATCCGTGAAAAGAGCGGGTACAAAGATCACCGCCGCGCGGTATTTGACGTGTGGCAGCTCGCAGACCGCATCCGCTAGACTCCCGAGTGTGCAGCCGTCCGAGCTCCCTTTTGATTTGTTAAGCGACCGACATCTCATCCGAAACATTTTGGTTTCGGCGGTGCTTCTCGGTCTTGTGATCGGGCTGCGTTACCTCGCGATTCGCTCGCTCGGCCGATTCAAAAAGACCAACTCGGCCGATCCGCTCCGCCTGCGCGCGCGCACCCGCTGGGTCGCCCTCGCGATTGCGGTTCTTGGACTGGTGGTCATCTGGGCGGACGAGCTGCACACGATCGCGATCTCCCTCGTCGCCATCGCCGCTGCGGTGGTGCTCGCCACCAAGGAGCTCATCATGTGCCTTTCGGGGACGCTCGTTCGCGCGAGCGGCGGCTCGTTCGAGGTCGGTGATCGCATCGAGGTCGATGGTTTGCGCGGCGATGTCATCGATCACCAGCTCTTGACCACCACCATGCTTGAGATCGGACCAGGGCATCTGCCCACCGGTCGGACGGTGGTATTGCCCAACAGTGTGTTCCTCAGCACGAAGGTGTTCAACGAGTCGTTGACCGATAACTTCGTTCTGCATGTCGTACGGATTCCTGTCCCGAAGGGGGCCGATGTGTTGAAGGAGCAATCACGCCTCCTGGCCGTGGCAACCGAGCTGTGCGCACCACACGCGATCGACGCCGCACAGTCCCTGGACTCCGTCGCGGCGCAACACGGATTGTCGTTGCCTTCGTCTCAGGCACGGGTGTTGCTGGATGTTTCCAGTGGAGACTCGGTGAACCTGCTTTTGCAGATCCCGGTCCCGGCCCGAAGGCGTGGCGAAATCGAGCAAGAGGTCTTGCTGAGGTTTCTCGGCTAGGCTGTCCGGATGCCCGCGCAATCCAACTTCGATCTCGGACGACCCTTCGACAACAGTTACGCCCGCCTGCCCGAGACCTTCTACACCCGGATCGCGCCGACCCCGGTTCCAGCGCCTCGGATGATCGTATTCAACCACGGGTTGGCGACGCAGCTGGGTCTGGATGGCGCCCGGCTCGACAGCCACGAGGGGGCCGCTGTCTTTGCAGGCAACCAGCTCGCCCTTGGCTCCGAGCCCATCGCACAGGCCTATGCAGGTCACCAGTTCGGACATTTCACGCGTCTTGGTGATGGCCGTGCGATCTTGCTCGGCGAGATCGTGAACGCGGCGGGAAAGCGCCACGACATTCAGTTGAAGGGATCCGGTCCCACGCCCTATTCCCGACGGGGTGATGGTCGCGCCGCACTTGGGCCGGTGATGCGCGAGTACATCATAAGCGAGGCGATGTTTGGGCTCGGTATCCCGACCACGCGCAGTCTTGCGGTGGTCGCGACAGGAGCGCCTGTGTATCGCGAGAACGTGGTGCCTGGTGCGATCTTGACGCGAGTGGCGGCCAGCCATATTCGGGTCGGCACCTTCGAGCTCTTTGCCGCGAATCGTGACACACACGGCGTGCAAACGCTGGCCGCGCATACGCTGGCCCGTCACTATCCTGAACTCGCCGGACGCGAAAATCCCTACCTTGCACTGCTGGAAGCCGTCATCGAGGCACAGGCCGCGCTCATAGCGCGGTGGATGCACGTGGGTTTTATCCACGGCGTGATGAACACCGACAACATGACGCTGTCGGGTGAGACCATCGACTACGGCCCATGTGCGTTCATGGATACCTACGATCCAGGGACCGTGTTCTCCTCGATCGATCACCATGGGCGATATGCCTACGGCAATCAGCCGCAGATCGCGCAGTGGAACCTGGCGCGACTGGCAGAGGCACTTTTGCCGCTCATCCACGATGAGCCCGATCTTGCACTCAAGCTGGCAGAGGAGGCCATCAACCGCTTTCCCGAACAATTTCGCAAGCTGTGGCTCGCCGGGATGCGCGCAAAGTTGGGCCTTCTCACCGAGGAGGCGGATGACGGTCCGCTCGTCGCAAAGCTTCTGAGCTGGATGAAGGACAACGAGGCGGATTTCACGAACACCTTTCGTGACCTTTCGTCGGAAGCCAGGCCTGAAGGTGGTCTGTATCGCGACGCCGAGTTCACATCCTTTTACGATGAGTGGCAGGCTCGTCTTTCACGGCAGGTGGGAGGGCAGGCCGCCGCCGTGCAACACATGATCGCGCACAATCCGGCGGTGATTGCGCGCAACCATCGGGTTGAGCAGGCGATCCGTGCGGGCGAGGATGATGGGAACTTCTCCGTGATGAATGCCCTCGTCGAGGCGTTGCGCTCACCTTTCGCGGACAATCCGGAGCACACGGAGTATCGGGAGCCGCCGGATCCCTCGGAGATCGTGCACCAGACCTTCTGCGGTACTTAACGACACAGGCCAGCGCAAACTACTGGCAGGCACCGTTGAGGCAGCGTTGGGATTTGAGGCAGGCATTGCGGCAAACACCGCAGTGGTTTTGGTTGTTTTGGAGGTTGGTGCAACCGTTGAGCGATCCGTTTGCATTGGTACACATCATCTCGCCAGCAGGACAAGAGTTCGGAGAGGTGCAAACGCCAGCGATGCAGGTTTGGCCAATGTCGCAGGCGTTGTTACAAGAGCCGCAGTGGTTGTTGTTGGAGCTGAGGCTCATGCAGGGAAGGAGAACGCCGGAGGTGCTTTGACACTGGACCTGGGCAGCGGGACAAGAGTTTGGAGAGGTGCAAACGCCAGCGATGCAGGTTTGGCCAATGTCGCAGGCGTTGTTACAAGAGCCACAGTGGTTGTTGTTGGAGCTGAGGCTCACGCAGGGAAGGAGAACGCCGGAGGTGCTTTGACACTGGACCTGGCCAGCGGGACAAGAGTTTGGAGAGGTGCAAACGCCCGCGATGCAGGTTTGGCCAATGTCGCAGGCGTTGTTACAAGA